>Ga0210015_1000506_pt1 | contig 40307 bp, 34 predicted proteins | sample CryGeymeta201522_FD_185471 | JGI IMG/M metagenome (GOLD analysis project Ga0210015, IMG submission 185471) | Groundwater microbial communities from Crystal Geyser aquifers in Utah, USA - Crystal Geyser metaG 2015-22 (SPAdes) (version 2) | ecosystem: Environmental > Aquatic > Deep subsurface >...
CCACTAACTGCTAAAATGCGCCTCTTTTACCCCTTTACAAAATTTCCATGCAACCTGAAAACGATACCATGAACGCGATGGAACGCCGCGCCAGCTTCGGTCTGGCCAGCATCTACGGCCTGCGCATGTTGGGTCTGTTTATCATCCTGCCGGTTTTCGCTCTGTATGCGGAACACCTGCCCGGCGGTGATAGCCACTTATTGATGGGCATCGCGCTGGGCGCTTACGGGCTGACCCAGGCAATACTACAAATCCCGGCGGGCTGGATGTCTGACCGCTACGGACGCAAACCGGTGATTTATGCCAGTCTGATTCTGTTTGCGCTGGGCAGTTTTATCGCCGCTTCTGCAAGTGACATTTACTGGGTGATTATTGGGCGCGTGATACAGGGCGCGGGGGCGCTGAACGCCGCAGTAATGGCGCTCACGGCGGATCTGACCCGAGAGGAGCATCGCACCAAGGCGATGGCGATGATAGGCATTACCATCGGCATCACCTTCTCGATTTCGATGGTGCTGTCGCCGCTGCTGGACAGCGTGATCGGTGTGCCCGGACTGTTCGCGCTGACCGGCGTGTTGTCGCTGCTGGCGATCGCTGTGGTGAAGTTCATGATCCCCGATCCTGCCATCACACGCTTTCATAGCGATACCGAGGCGACGTTCAAGAAATTTTCAGAAGTATTGAAAAACAAAGAATTACTGCGTCTGGATTTCGGTATTTTCTCGTTGCACGCGATTTTGATGTCAGTGTTCATCCAGGTGCCGTTCGTGTTGCAGCGCAACGGCTTGCCGCTGGCACACCACTGGTATGTCTATCTGCCAGTGATGTTGGCAGCCTTCGCCTTGATGGTTCCGCCCATCATTATCGCCGAGAAAAAAGCCAAAATGAAACAGGTGTTCATGGGAGCGGTGGCGCTGGCGATGATGGCGCAAGCCTTGCTGCTGTTCGCGCAAAACAGCCTATGGGGCGTGGCGGGCGCGCTGCTGGTTTTCTTTACTGCGTTCAACGTGCTGGAAGCTACACTGCCTTCGATGATCAGCAAGATCGCCCCACTGGCGGCCAAGGGTACGGCGATGGGCGTGTATAGCAGCGTGCAGTTTTTAGGCGCATTTTTCGGCGCGGCAGCGGGCGGCGCGTTGATGCAATATGTCGGTGGTGATGCCGTGTTTATCTTCGCTATCGTGTTGCTGTTGTTGTGGCTGATTGTTACTTCGGGAATGCGGCCGCCCGCAGCGGTGCGTACCCGGATGTATCATCTGGGCGAGATCAACGAAGCTCATGGCGCGCAATTGCAGCAGCAACTTGCACAACTGCAAGGCGTGCGCGAGGCGATGGTGGTAGCGGCTGAAGGCATGGCCTGCCTCAAGGTAGAGATGCAGGGATTTGATGAGGCTGGGGCAGAACAACTCGCGTCTCAGACCGTGGGCAAGGAGTCTGTCGGACTTGAAGAATCGTAGCGAAAAGGTTTAAGCAGGCAAAGCCGCAAAGCGGCTGCTCGCAAAATTTGGCTGGGCGAGGGCAGATTTTGCTGGTTTCGCAGGTCAATAGTTATTCTATTGACCAAGAAAACGGTGAAGTGGGTCAAGCAGGCAAGCCGCACAGCGGCGGCTCGCAAATATGCGCCGTCCAGGCGAATTTCCCCGGCCACACCACCCGAGGACAAGTGCAGTAGATTTCCTTTAAGTCCGACAGACTCCTAGGGTCTTCTAACGATCATGGCGCAGGCCACCTCAAATGATGAATCGGCTGCGTCATGCTCTTCCCCTCTCCCGCAAGCGGGTGAAGGGTACGGTACGTTGCTGTGCGAGACTCACGTTAATCAACATCATTGTGGATTTTTTTAAGGTCAATTCTTTAGATATCTTTATGAAAAGATACGTGAAAATATTAATGTTAGCTTCCCTTTTTTTGATACTGGCACTGTTCAGTGGATATCAGGGATATTTGCAAAGCGGACACAGTCCTGGCGAATTGATGGATTATGCGGAGAAGCGGCTTCAGGGTCACACCCGACTCGAAGCGGCTTTCTCGCCTGTTTTTACAGAATTACGCCTGGCACTTGACGTACCCTCGCAAATGGATAGGGCTAACCTTGTTGTGCCTCCGCCCCCCGAGCCTTTTGATAATATTGTTAACCAAGTGAACTCGGCCGGTTTGCTCGGCGAGTATGATCACCTAGTGCGAGTCGGCCCAGACCAAGCCATTAAGAGTATCCGTCTGGCGGCAAGGCTCGCAAAAGATGGTGATACAGTTGAAATTCAGGCGGGTAATTATCATGGTGATGTGGCAACTTGGTCGCAAAGAAAGTTGACCATTCGTGGCGTTGGTGGCAATGCACGAATTTTTGCAGATGGACAAAGCGCTGAAGGCAAGGCTATCTGGGTGATACGTGATGGCAAATTCATTGTTGAAAATATCGACTTCATTGGAACACATGTCTCCGACCATAACGGGGCAGGTATACGCTTCGAGAAAGGAAATTTGCATATTCGAAATTGTCTTTTCTATGGCAATGAAAATGGCCTGTTGGCTACGGGAGGAGATGCTGAGCTGACCATAGAAGGCAGTGAATTTGCTTATAACGGGGGGGGGGATGGCCAAAGCCACAATTTATATGTCGGTGCTATCAAATCATTGAATGTAACCGGCAGTTACTTTCATCACGCCAATGTTGGTCATCTGCTGAAAAGCCGTGCTGCCTACAACTTTATAGCCTACAACAGGCTGACCGATGAAACAGGGCATGCCAGTTATGAGCTGGAGTTTCCAAATGGAGGGATTGCTTATGTTATCGGCAATATTATCCAGCAGAGCCGATTCACCGAGAATTCGACATTGATTTCTTACGGTGCAGAAAAGTACCCTTGGTCCGACAATCGTCTTTATCTTTCCAGTAACAGTTTGATCAACGACCTACCCTACGGTGGATCATTTCTGCGTGTTTATCAGGGTGCGCAGCAGGTTGTTTCGATGAATAATCAGTTGATAGGCGTTGGTGAGTACCACACCCCCGATATTCTCACTACCTTCAATGATATCCATGAAGATTGGGATGACTTTTATGGGGTACACGATGGGGAGCATGATGTAATTTTCCGGAGTCTGCCCCCTGGTTTAGCTGACGGCATCGATCTCGTACCGCAGTATGAATACCTACATCCAAGACAAGTCAGGAAGCTCGTCACTCCTCCGGTAGTCACGGGTGCGATTCAGATGAGACTACCATAGTCTGTTCAGAGCAAATTCATACGTAATATCTCAAACGATACCACGCTATTCCTAGCCATTCATAGATCGCATAGTTGGCGCGGCGCATGCCCTCTACGCCGGGAAGTAAGTCAGATAATCCCAACTCATTCCGGGCGAAGAACATAGTTGGGGCGGCAACCACGTTGATGCCTTGCTGCTCGAATATCATCCTTGCACGGTACATATGCATTGCATCGGTCACCAGAAGAATGCGGTGTATTCCCGCTATTTTCAGTATTTCTGCGGAGCGTTCGGCATTTTCAGCCGTGTTGTGAGAACGGTCTTCCAGCCATTTTACGGGAGTGACAAAGTCGTCCCGCAATGCGCCTGCCATGCCATCGGCTAACGGTTTGATACCCTCTTCGGGTATCGCTGCACCCCCGGAAACCAGCACTGGCAAGCCAGTTTCGTGGTGCAGTTTTGCTGTGTAGCGCAAGCGTGCCAGAGCGATATAGTCGGGGATGTCCTGACCTGCGTATTCAGGGCTATTTTTGAGTCGCCCGGCGGCTAATACGACAATCGCCTGTGCCCCGGTATGATCGCTTGATGACAAGGGTGCTGTCAGATTTTCGAGTGGATATACCAACAGCCACGCACCCGCCTGAGTGGAGAGCAAAAACATCAGGGCAATAGCGCTGCCGCTGATAATCCGTCCGCTGCGGCGCTTGCGTAATAGCCAGCCGATCCCATACAGCAAAAACAGGCTCAGCGGGGGGAGTAGCAGCGTGCGGAAGATGGCAACGGTAGTCATGGTCGGACGCAAACAAGCATGGTCAAACGATTCACGATCCGTTGCGCAAAAAGGCTTCAAACATCATCAAGGTCCAGATGGGTGTGCTGTAATCGCGCAGGCCGCTCCGGTGCTGAGCCAGCATTTCGGCCAGGAAATCCATATCGAACAAACCGGAATCTCTCATCTGTGCGCCCAATAAGGCGGTACGCGCCTTTTCGCGTAACGGGCCTCGCAGCCAGTTGGCCAGCGGGACAGAAAAGCCCATTTTGGGACGATACAGTACCTCATCGGGCAGATAGGGTTCCATCGCCTTCTTGAATACATATTTGCCTTCGTTGCCGTGCAGTTTGAGTTCGGGCGGCAGGCTGGCCGCCCATTCGATCAAGGGGTGATCCATCAGCGGTTCGCGCACTTCGAGCGAGTGCGCCATGCTGGCGCGGTCTACCTTGGTGTTGATGTCGCCGACTAAATAAGTTTTATAATCAATATATTGGATGGCAGACAAGGGGTGTTCTGGCGCATTCTTTGCATGGCGGCGCATCACTTCTATCGCTTGATAGCCTTGCAGTTGCCGCTTGAAACTGGCGCTGAACATGCGTTCACGCAGTTCGTCTGAGACGAAGGAAACGCTGTGAAAGTAAGCTTCCACGCTGTTACGCGCCAGTGCCTGAAAGGTGGTTTTGGCACGGAATAGTTTGGGTGCCCAGTCGGCTTTGGGATAAATCCTGCCCAGTAGCCCGAACAGCGGGCGACGCAAGGATAAGGGCAACAGATTGCGCACGTTCTCTTCATGCATATGCCAGCGGTAGCGGCGATAACCGGCAAAAGTCTCGTCGCCGCCATCGCCGGAAAGCGCCACGGTGACGCGTTTTTTAGCCAGTTGGCAGACGCGGTAAGTGGGAATCGCCGAGCTGTCGGCATAAGGCTCGTCGTATAGCGCGGCTAATGTGTCTATCAGGCCGAAGTCGTCGGTGTCTACGATGTCCAGCGAATGATGGGTCTGGTAACGGCGGGCGACCTGTGTGGCGAAGTCTGATTCGTTAAAGGCCGGGTCATTGAAGCCGATCGAGCAGGTGTTGACCGGTTCAGCCATTTGTTCCGCCATGATGGCGACCACCGCGCTGGAATCCACGCCGCCGGACAGAAACGCGCCCAGCGGCACTTCGGACATCAGGCGGATTTTGATGGAGTCGCGCAAGCGTTCCAGCAGTTCCTGCTGTGCGTTTTCCGCGCTGATGGGGTTGGAGCCGTCGAAGGTCACGTCCCAATATTGTTTGGGCTGAGGCCAAGCTGCACCGCGCCGGATGGTGAGGGTGTGGGCCGGGGACAGTTTGAGTGCCTGACGGTAAATGGTGCGTGGCTCGGGCACATAGCCAAAGGCAAAATATTCCTCGACTGCACAAGGATCAATGTCGCGTTTGAGATTGGGATGGGCGGTTAGTACCTTGAGTTCAGAACCGAAAATCAGCGAGCCATCGTCAAGCAGTGCGTAGAATAAAGGCTTGACCCCCATGCGGTCACGCGCGAGGAACAGGATCTGTTGTTTACGGTCATGCAGCGCGAAGGCGAACATCCCGCGAAAGCGCGAAACGCAGGCCTCTCCCCATTGTTCCCAGGCATGAACGATCACTTCGGTATCGGAATGGGTGTGGAAAATGTGACCGAGGTTTTTCAGTTCGGTCATCAACGCGATGAAGTTGTAGATTTCGCCGTTGAACACCACCGCGATACTGCCGTCCTCATTGAACAGCGGTTGCTGTCCAGAGGATAAATCTATGATAGATAAGCGTTTATGTGCGAGCCCTACGCCGGGTTCGGCGTGCAAGCCAGTCTCGTCCGGCCCTCTATGGTGTTGGGTCTGGTTCATGCGTGCCAGCAGCGCCTGATCTATTTCACATGTTGTCTGGGTGTCGAAAATTCCTGCTATGCCGCACATAATTATCCTTTTAAGACATGGTCATAGACCGACAAATAGCCCTCTAGCATCGCGTTCATACTGAACTCGCGGTCTATGATGGCGCGCGCCGCCTGGCCGTGTTGCTGGCGTAATTCGGCATCGCGCACATAGTTCAGCAAGCCGTTCGCCATCGCATCAGGGTTGGCGGCAGGGACAAGTGTACCCGTCACGCCTTCGCGCACCAGTTCGGGATTGCCGCCCACACGGGTTGCGACGACAGGCAGTGCGGACGCCATCGCTTCCAGGATGGTATTGGAGATACCCTCACCTAGCGAGGGCAACACGAAAATATCCATCACCCCCATCAGTTCAGGGATGTCGGCGCGTTCGCCGGCCAGCCAGGCAAGCTGCGTTGCGCCATGCTGTTCGAGCAATGCCATGCAGGTGGTGCGGCTCTCGCCGTCACCTGCGATCAATAGGCGCAGACGGTCGCTTAGCTCAGGTGCCAGTTCAAGCAGCCTGAGAAAGGCGCGTACCAGATTGGGATAATCCTTGACCGCCGCCATGCGCCCCACGCTGCCGATGACCATCGCGTCCGCTGGCAAAAAGCCTGTGGGAAAAAGCGCGTTGCACGGCGCGGCAGCGGGGTGAAAGCGGACATTGTCCACGCCGTTGTAAATCTGGCTGACGCGCTCAGGCGCTACGCCTATCGTCGCTATCAGCCAGTGCTGCAAGTCGCGGCTGACGGCGATGTAGTGACCGACAAAGGGGCGGATCAACCGACGCAGCAGGTTGTATTTGCGATTTTGTCCATACAGGTCGTAGGTGTCGCGGCCATGCACGCCATGCACCCGGGCGCGCACCCCTGCCAGCGCGGCAATGACCTGGCTTTCCAGCGCGGACAGGTTGCGCGTGTGGACGATGGCTGGGTGCAACTGCCGGAAAATTTTGAATAGCCGCAGATAGGCACCCAGGTCGTGACCATCGCGCTTGGCGACATCATAAATCGCCACGTCGCAGCGCTTGAGGCGTTTGGCAAAATCGGTATGTCCTTGCAGGCACACAATGGCGTGCCGATAGCGCTCTTGCGGCATCTGATTGATCAGGTTAATCAGCCCGTTTTCCAGTCCGCCGACACCTAAGCGATGGATGACGTGGACGATCAGCGGTGCGTTGGTGTGCGCCATCTATTTTTTGCTCGCCGCCAACAAACTCTGTTGAATTGCCGGGTTGGCCTGCGCAAGAAAGTTTTCCATGATCACCGCGATTTCTTCGCTCTGCATGTTGTGGGGGGCAAAGATGACGATATCCGCACCCTCGTCGCCCTTGCCCGTCAGACGCTGTTTTGCTTGCAGGGCTTTGGCCACAAAATCATTGGCGGTATGTGTGCCGCCTATCCAGTACCACCGCCACGCCAGCATTTTGCTGTTACCCCAAAGTAAGCGGTTTTGCACGACGCGGCCGGGTTCGCCATGCAGGTCGTGTACCGATTCTGCAACGATATTCCACTCGGGCGAGTGGAGTCTGGCGATAATATTTTGCGAAGAAATGGTTTCCGCACCAGGGCGTTGATCGCGGAAAAAGGCGAGGTAAATGCCGATGATCTGGTCGCCGTTGCGATATTCCTGCAACAACGTGGCGTTTGCACCCGGGAAACTGGGTTGCAGCCCGCTTGCGGGGGGGGTGGCTGTCCAGTGGTTCAGGGTGGGTGGCAGGGTTAACGTGACGGGGGCAGGATTGTATGACTGTTGTTCCAGATGATGTAAGTAAAGGGGAGCTGCCCCGGCGATGGACAGTGCGGCAACGGCAAAGCCGATGACTTTCAGGGTTGGCGCGCCTGCCGCCACATCGTTTGAGGTCAGGTTTTTCTGGCTGCTTATTTCTGTATCTTCACGCCAGAAACTGCCTGCCCAGAATAGCAAAAACACCACCAAGCCGAAGAATAGCCAGCCGTAAATCAGGTGGTCAACTCCGGTAGCAAGCTGCATATTGCTGAAATGTCCAAGTAAAACAATAAGATAGGCTCGTATGCCGTTGGCAATAATGGGTACGATGAGGGAAGCGGCGATGAATGCCAGCTTGCGCAGGCGCGAGCGATAGTTCAGGTGGGCATATAGACAACCCAGCGTGAATGAGGCAATCAGGTAACGCAGACCGCTACAGGCTTCGACTACCGACCACTCGCCTGTGGGCAAGGAGAGATGGTTGCCCTCACGAAATACCGGAATTCCGGTCAATTGCAGTGCATAGACGGTGAAGTCTGCGGTGAAATCCATCATCGGGCGGAGAAAGATGTCGCCGAACGGTACGGCCAGCAGGGTGAAGGTGAGTGGGAAGGCTATTGCCCGGACTACGCGCCAGCCGAGTAGCGCAGTGATAAGTGCGGAAATCATCGCCACGAACAGGTATTGCGTGAGGACTTGTACGCTGACGGATTCGGCAACCAGCCAGCCCAGTGCGAGCAGGACAAGTGCCAATAGACCCAGCGCGCTGGGACGCGGGGTGATCGTGCTCAGGTATGCCCGTTCGCGCCAGATGAGAAATAGACTGATTGGAAAAATGATGTAGCCGTGGGCATAAGTTTCCGAGCTTTGCCATATCGCGACCAGCGACTGCGCCGTTGCGCGGTAAATCCACCCCAGCAAAAACAACGAAGCAAGCGTGAGCCCAAGATAGATGCGCCAGTGACGATTTTCTGAAGAGGAGGAGAGGGTAGAGTTCACTATAGTGGTCCTGAATGATTGGGCGAAGCGGTGGGAGTTACCCCGAGCAGGCTATCTACGGGTTGCAGACTGTTGTCCCAGCTATAGGAATGTTCTACACGCCTGCGTGCCGCCAGCCCCCGTGCTGCATCCGCTTGAGTCAATTGTTTGGCGAGGTGCGAGATGAATCCCGCAGCGTCTTTCGCAAGGATGAGTTCGTGGCGGGTGTCGGCTGCAATGCCTTCCAGCGCCTGGGGTGAAACGATGACGGTCTTGGCCATGGACATGGCTTCCAGTACCTTATTCTGGATGCCGCGCGCGATGCGCAACGGGGCTACCGAGATCGCGGCATGGGCAAGGTATGGGCGCACATCCGGCACGCTGCCGGTCACAAAAATTCTGTCACCCGCCAAGGCATATACCTCAGGCGTAGGCCGCGAGCCGACGATGTAGAAGCACACATCGGCGAACTGCGCGCGCACTGCCGGAAAAATTTCGCGGGCGAACCAGGTTACTGCGTCCACATTGGCCCAGTAATCCATCGCGCCGGTAAAAACCAGCACACGCTGGCCGGGCGGATAGGGGGTTTCATAGTCCCATGTCGGAGAAAAGTATTCCAGGTTTACTCCGTTGTTGTAATAGCCGACCCGGCTCGCGCACTCGGGTGCTTGCTGCCGGAAAAGTTCAGCCTCAGCACTTGAAACAAACGTCGCAGCAGCGAAACTGCCGGCGATGTGGCGCTCATAGTCCAGCAGCGTGCGCGCTTCGCGGCGATACACCCAATTCATCGGCCAGGATTTACGCTCGGCGTATTGCCGCCATTTGTCGGAATCAATGTCCACAAAATCCACGATGCGGCGCAATTTCGGATAGGGTTCGAGGTATTGCGCCATGGCTGACGAAAATACTACAGCTTGATCAATGGGGCGTTCGGCAAGCAATTGGGCTATCCATGTTTGCATTACGTTATTACGGTAATACGGCAGGGTGAGCGGCTCGCCGTGCAGCACGCCGGTCAGACTGCGCAGCCTGGCGAAGCGCGGCTTCAGCGGCAACAGCTTGACATTGCCAGACACCATGGCGGTGAGGGCTTGAGCGTATTTCCAGTCATCCGGGTCATCAACGAACGCACCGACATGGACTATAAAACGCTGCGATAGATGCTTAAGCAAATGATAGGAACGAATCTTGTCGCCCTTGTTGGGTGGATAGGGGATGCGGTGGGCGAGAAATAGCAGTTCTTTCATGGCCGAATTTTAACCCAGGTTTTTCACAATGTGCGGCCCCAGCGCATTGGCGACGGACAGGGGCAGCTTGCGCCAAAGCTCGATAAACAAGCGGTATTTTGGGTTGAGCGGGTTGTGTTCCGGGACGCTGGTTGCGTTGACCAGATAATACTCATAATGCAGTGGCACCGGCTCGAAGCCCCAGTTCTTCTTGAAACTATACGGTCCCGTGCCGAGTTTGCTGCGCCCGTAGTCGAACAGACGATAGCCGCGCTCGCACCCTCGGCGCATCAATTCCCAGTATTTGAAGTCGTTGGCCGCCAGATGGCGCGCGTCCTCACTGTCTCCGGCGTGGTGGGGGAGAATTTCTTCCCTGAAATAGAAGGTCAGCACGCTGCTGATGGGACGGCCTTGATGCAGCACGGTCAGAATTTCACAATCCCTGCCGAACACCTCGCGCAATAACGCGAAATAGCGCTTGGGCAGGGCGGGGGTGCCGTGCCGTTTTACGTTGTCGGCAAACAGGGTGAAAAAACGCTCCACACCCTCGTCGAGTTCGCTGACCAAGCCATTTTGGATGCCTTTGCGCACCATCGCCCGCTGTTTGCGCGGGATGGCCTGCATGTTTTTTTCGACCTCCGGGTCTAGCGCCTTGCGGAAAGCGAAGTACAAGTCATTGCTCGGCCAGTCGCCATGAAAAGGTTTGAGTTGGCGGTATTCCAGGTGGCCGACATTGAGTTCGCGCGCCAGGGTTTGCGCATGCTCATCCAGCGCGTTGCGCGCCTCCGCATCATTCGCCGCGATGCCGCAATAATCACAAAAAATATTGGAAACAAGCGAATGCCCAAATAACCAGCTGTTAATTTCCGTGAGCGGCAAGACTCCTGTGATGGCATGGTCGCGTTCTGCCAACAGGTAATGGGTGCGATGTTTAAAGGCTTGTTCGATAACGGTTTTCCAGCCTGATTTATGGAAGAATGTGGCTTCCGGGCAGGCTTGGACAAAAGCGTCCCATTTTTCACAGTCGTCAGGATGAAGCAATCTGACGGTGGTGCGGGGCGAGGCATCTGAGGGCAGAGTAGTTGGATTCATGATATTTACGCTCTCACCCCGAATACTCGATCCATGCGACCCCATTGGAAATCGCGCAGCAAGGCACGCAATCTGGGTTCGGTGCGATCCAGATTTACATAATGGCGGAAGCGGGTCTTCGGGTTGATATTTTTTTGTACGGGCTGACCAGGGTCAAATTCCCAGGGGTGACAATAAAAAATACAGGGCTGGCGATCCACGCGATTGACGTGTTGCATCAGCCAGCGGGAAGCGGCGTAGGGCAGCAGCCGGAAATAGCCGCCGCCGCTGGCCGGAAGATTACGCCCGAACAGCCTGGCTGTAGTAATCGGCAATTCGAGCAAGCCCTCACGGGGTTGGAATTTGAAACGCGGTGCGTCCGGCATACCGTAGTGGTCGTGCTGTATCGGGTAAATGCTTGAACTATATAGGTATCCTGCCTCCTGCAAACTATCCAGCGCCCACAGGTTATCCGTGCCGATAGAGAAACTGGGGGCGCGGTAACCGATTACTGATTGACCGCCAAGGTTTTCCAGTATTTCTTTACTGCGGGTGATGTCTGCCAGAAAAGCTGCCGGACTCTGCTCGGAGGCGCGCAAGTGATTGCAGCCGTGGCTTGCCAGTTCGTGCCCGCCCGCCACGATGTCGCGCACGAGCTGCGGGTAACGCTCGGCGATCCAGCCCAGCACGAAAAAAGTTGCCTGCACCTGTTGTTCGTCCAGCAGCGTAAAAATACGCGCCATGTTGCGTTCGATACGGCAGGGATGAGTGTCCCAACTGTCGGGCGAGATATGCTTGGCGAAGGCGGAGACCTGAAAATAATCTTCTACATCTATGGTCATCGCATTGCATATCGCGGTTGCTTGGCTGAACGCGGGCTGTTTTGATGTGTCACGCATGGGGTGTCTCCCCAGTTTCCAACCAAGTGCTGATTGTTTCGGCAATACGGGTTGCCGCATGACCGTCCCATAATTCCGGTATTCGGCCTGTTTTTCCGCCCATTTTCATGATGTCGTCGAAAACCTGCATGATTTTTTGCGGGTCGTGACCGACGATAGTGTTAGTTCCCTCATCCACTGTGATGGGTCTTTCGGTGCTATCGCGGAGTGTGATACAAGGGATGCCCAGCGCGGTGGTTTCTTCCTGGATACCGCCAGAGTCCGTTAAAACGAGACGCGCATGTTGCATGAGTCCCAATATTTCCAGATAACCCGCCGGAGGTAAAGGCAATATACCCGGTGTGTTCAGCAGTTCACCCAGCCCGAATTTTTCTAGCATGGTCAGGGTACGCGGGTGTACCGGAAAGATGATAGGTAGTCGGGTGCTGATATTGCGCAGGGTTTCGAGCAGGCTGCGGAAAATGACCGGATCATCCACGTTGGAAGGACGGTGCAGGGTGAGTACGGCATAGCCCTCAGTACCGCTCAGAAAATTTTCCTTGCCTGCCCCCTTGAGTGTCTCGGATACCGGGACGGCTTGTTCCAGATTACGTCTCAAATTGTCTATCATGACATTGCCGACAAAGCGGATGCGGGATGCGGCTATCCCTTCGCGCAACAGATTTTCCTCGCCGCTACGCTCGGTGGTAAATAACAGGTCAGCAATCTGGTCGGTTAATATCCGGTTGATTTCTTCAGGCATGGCGCGGTCGAAACTGCGTAGTCCGGCCTCGACGTGAATCACGGGTATGCCTTTTTTTGTCGCTACCAATGCACACGCCAGGGTCGAATTCACGTCACCCACCACCAGCACGGCGGAAGGTCGCGTTTCGTCCAGCGCGGGTTCAAAACGGCGCATGACTTCGGCTGTTTGTACGGCGTGGCTAGCGCTGCCCACTTCAAGATTGATGTCGGGATGCGGGATGCCGAGTGCCTCGAAGTACTGGTCATTCATCGCAGCATCATAGTGCTGACCGGTATGCAGCAGCGTGACGGTCAGTTTGGGTTCGAGCTTGTCCAGTGCCGCCATGATGGGGGCTATTTTCATGAAGTTCGGGCGCGCGCCTACGATGCAAAGGAGGTGGTGTCGGGTTGATTGGTGGGTGGTCGGCATGTGTATCCTTAATATGAGCGTATCTGGCGAAAAGTCTGCTGCTAAAGGAACTCCAGGTTGAGTACGCTATGCAGTTAACGTGAAACTCGCGCAGCGACGAATTGTACCCCCTCGCCCTCTGGGATAACCAGACACTTGCCAGCTTGCTGGCTTAGTGTATTGGCTAGTTGTTCCATCAGAGGGGAAACGGGGGGGAGGGAACGGGCATAGCGGGTTTCATTATCAGGGGTGGCAATATGCCATGCCCGTTAGAACTGCATTAACAGTGCGGCGGTAATCGCATTTTCCCGGGAATTACTGTTGGGTAGCGTGGAATGGTACTGGTTGTGTCGCAAGCTGACTGAATAGCCCAAATCAGGTTGCAACTTTGAATGGATGCCAAGCTGAATGTTCTTGTCATTGTTGGTAATGTTCAGAGCGGGGAAGTTGTTTTTGATATATCCCAGCGTCAGATGGGTCGAAGTATAGGGGCTGATTTGACGAACCCATGAGGCATTCCCGCCCAGTTGTTTTGATTTGTTGCCCAGAGCCAGGTTGGCGGCACCAAGCAACGCGAGGTTCTGGGCTTGCGAGGTCTGAGCATTACGCGAGGAATCGAACAAGTTGAAATTTAACGTGTTGCTGTGCCCCGTCATGGTTACGGATGCGGTCAGACGTTTCTGCAAGAAAACCTGGTTGCTGAGAAAATTGCTTGACCCTGGAAGGATTGGGGCAGGCAAGCCTGCATTTGCCTGGAACTGCGCCTGTGTGGTGGTCACCTCTTCGCTGTAGCCCAAATTCCATGTGGTCTTACGGGAACGATGCCTGGCATTGAGCGCAAAAGTTTGCCCGAAAAATCTGTGCCCTATACTGGCATCTATATTGGTTCTCTGACTGGGTGCCCAAGTAAATCCGGCTGAATAATGCGGGCCTTGGGGAGGTCTGGCTACTGAGACATAGTTAAATTTTTCATGGCCTGCGCTCGCGTTAAGTGTAAAACGCGGCGTGATCATATAACCCAGGTTGCCAGCGTAAGTATCGCTGTTGATGGTTTGCAGAGCGTTGCCATAGCTGGATTTCTGATTGTTGTAGTGCATACCCCAGCGCAAGGTGGTGAAGGAGTACCCGCTATCCAGTTTTAATAGCACGCTGTCGGTCTGGCTATTGGCCAGACCTGATGCGTTGGTGCTGACTACCCCGTGGGTGTAGCGTACTTCGCTGTTGGCCCAACCTTGAAAGCGATGTCTTAGATAAGGACTGATACTGAGACTTCTCACTTCGGCTCGGTTAGCGGTAATGTTGAAGTTGTTAAGGGTCTGTGGACCCAGAGTGCCAGTGTTCTGTTGGCTGACCGAGGCGATACCATCCAGAAAAAGCTGATTGTTGACCAGCTCTGTGTGTGCGTTAGTGCTTAGATTGTGCCTAGTGGAGTCGCTCTGTTTGTTTTTTGCGTAAAACAGATTTTGCATTTGATAAATAGTGCTGAAAGTCAGTTTGGGGCCTGTGCCAGTCAGATTCAGGCCGGGGCTGATCTGGGTAATTAAATCACTTTGCTCGTTACCTCTGGGCGCTCGCCTGATGTTATCGGAATAATTTTCGGTCAAACTCAAGCTGGGTTTGACCGTCCATTCTGCTGCGTCAACTTGCTGTGGAAGCAACAGCACGACCGCAGCGGCAGGGCACAGGGCTGCAAGATGGCCGCAAAGCAGACGTGCAGCGGCGTGAGTCGTTGTACGATTCACAGCAAACCTCGGAAAGCTGCGAGCCATGAAGCGGGTTTTACGCCCAATGGATGGGCGAAAAAATTGTGAGCCATGCTGGCAAGTTTATGGTTATAGAGGCGATTCATGCGGTGGAATTTAACGTGAAACTCGCGCAGCGACGAACTGTCCCCCTCGCCCTTTGGGATAACCAGCCACTTGCCAGCTTGCTGGCTTAATGGATTGGCTAGTTGTTCCATCAGAGGGGGACGGGGGTGAGGGAGCGGGCATGGCAAGTTTCATTATCAGGGGGGGCACATTTCCATGCCCGTTAGTCGTAGTAACCGTAATAGGAACTGGAAGTCGCTAATTTTGATTTGTTGTAGATTAACTTGATGTCACTGCATGATTCGATCTGCTGGAGTGCTTCCATGACCTGTTTTTGCGGTGTAATCTCAGACTCTACTACCAACACAACCTGCCCCATCTGGGTTGCCAACACGCGAGATTCGGTGGTCAACAGCAAGGGAGGGGAGTCGAAGATAATGATGCGGTCATGGTAGCGACGTGAGATATCGGTCAACAAATTGCTCATACTCTGGCTCGCCAGCAGCTCGGTTGATCGCAGGCTTTTTCTTCCTGCCAGAAGCACGGAGAGCTTTTCGATATTGGTTCTCATGATGACATCGGTCAAATCCACGTTGTCGTTGAGCAGGACATCCATCAAGCCTTGTTCTGATTTTATGCCCAGGTAGCGAGGCATGGTGGGGCGGGCCACATCGGCATCAATCAGCAATACGGTATGATCCATTTCCATCGCGATGCTCATTGCCAGGTTGAAAGCGCAAAAGGTTTTTCCTTCTCCGGCAAGCGCGCTGGTTACCATAATAAGGTTGCTATTGCGGGCGTGTCCTTTGCTACGGTTGAAGGCATCTTGAATCAAAGGCCGCTTGATGATGCGAAATTCTTCGGCAATTCGACTTTTTCCATCGTAACCGGTGATTACCCCCAACTCCTGGAGTCTGTTGAGGTCTATGGTTACCTGACGTGAATTTCTGGCTTCCGGAATAGTTTCTGGTGAGATTACATCTGCCGCTGTAACGCCTTCAGGGTCGTCAAAGTGTTCCGCATTGTTTGATGAATCTGGCTGTGCAGCCGCAGTGAAATTTATTTGCCCGGCATCATTTTCAATCGTCTGATTGGCAATGATATTTTTTCCTGCCTGCCCCAGTTCGCTTGCTGACTCTTCTATGTTACTCACGCTATCTCCCTTTGGAATCCGATTTCAGTTTGTCTTCATCGAATATTTACCCACATTCGGCTCTGGATTGTAAGTTGATGTTCTAAAAAGAAAATATATTAGTTTGCATCAGGGTTCTGGCTAATATCAGACCGTACAAGACCAGCAAAACCAATAGCGAGAGACCGAAAGCATAAAGGTGTCGTTTATGTTTTATTTTCTCCTGGTCTGTCCAGATTCTAGCCACTTCGCCCAGTACCAGTAACCCGGTAATTTCGCGAAGATCGCCCTGGCTATGGAAGGCGGGACGTATCTGACTCATCACGAAGGCAACTCCCAAGCCGCTTGCCAAGGCAGCTAAAAAAACCAATGAGAATAGTCTTAAACGATTAGGACCGGCAGGAACAAGCGGTGTCGTAGGCGGATCAATTATCCTGAACGTCATCAGTCCCGAGGAGTCGCCCAGGCTGTCTGATATTTTTGCGGTTTCGCGACGTTCGACTAGTTTTTCATAATTGCTTTTGTATACGTTATAGTCACGATTCATCTGCGACAAATTGGCTTCCATTTCAAGTATGGCATTGCTCTCAGATTTCAGTGCCTCAAGGCGTCGCGTATATTCCGCCACGCGAGCTTTCAAGGCGGCAACGTTTGAGTCTGCCTGCGACAGGGCTACATTGAGTTGTTGCAGCATAGGGCTGTAATTTTTTCCCGGATCCTGGTTGTTTTTGGGAAGATTGGCTTCTTCGAGTTTACGTGCCTCGAGTCGGGTTATCAGGCGTTTCGCGGCAATTACATCTGGGTGCAGTTCGGTATAATTGAGGCGCAGCGTGTCCAGATTGTTGTTCAGTGCGCTGATGCGCGCATCTATTTCCGGGTTGCCGGTATCGCTGGTGCCGTCCTCGGAAGCTAGGGTAGGTTCACCACCGTTAATTTGATTTTTGATACTATCGCGCGACTGTTCTGCTTCTGTGAGTTCCAGTTTGGCCTTGTCCAGTTGATCTGCGACAGTCTGCATCTGCGCCGCATAGTCAGCCCCTTGGCCGGGAAGAATAGTTAAGTTTTTCCGCCTGAATTCCTTGAGGGCGGTTTCCGCCGCAATCAGTTTTCCCTCGTAATCACGAATTTGCTCATCAATAAAGTTGATGGCAGTCGCACTGTCCTTCTTCTTGTCGCCGATGCTGCCCTCAACAAAAATGGTCAGTAGTGCCTGAACAATGTCTTTGGCAATTTTTGGATTCTCGTTGTTGCTGGAGATGATATACAGGTCGTTACGTCCGGTTGATTCTATCTTGATGCTGTTAGTCAGGTCATCAACGAACAGCTCGTGGTCTTTGACCGTGTTCGTTTTGATATCCAGGTCAACCATGCGCATGACTCTTTCAACATTAGGGCGGCTGAATAGAGTACGGCTCATGATGGAGACCTGTTGTTCCACGTTGGGTGACATCGCCATGCCAGCCATCAGTGGCCTTAATATGCTTTGCGTATCAACGTAAATTCTCGCTGATGACTCGTAAGTGTCGGGTATCTTGTAGACGACAATCCATCCGGTTATGGCGACGAGCCATGCAATGACTACCGCTTGCCAGCGATATTTCCATGCCCCCCTCAAGTGCTTGGTCAGTTGGGTTATCAGTTCATCCATCTCGTTACTCTTTCCCAATTAAGAATGAATTGCGGTGTTTTGGTCGCATCCATCTATTTGTACATCGGCAACTATTGCGTGTTGACAAGCGCGAAAACGCTGCAATGAAAATTAAAAGAAGCTTTCTGGAACAACGATGATGTCGCCCGGACGCATGGGTATATTGGCTGATATATCGCCATCTTTGATCAGATCGTCCAGACGCACGATGAACTGTTGCTGCGTGCCATCCTCCAGATTACGGATAACGCGGGTATCGTTTCCGGCCGCAAATTCAGTTATGCCGCCGACTGCGATGACTACATCCAGCATGGTCATATTGTCACGATAGGGTAGTGCCTGGGGCTTTGCGGCCTGACCTATAATCCGGATCTGCTCACTGTATGGTCCGACAAAACCCGTCACAATAATCGTAACGATGGGATCCAAGATGTATTTGGACAGCGTCTTTTCGATGTCTCGCGCCAGTTGCGAACTGGATTTTCCGGCAGCGGGCATATCCTCAACCAGCGGGATGGTGATTTTACCGTCCGGGCGCACGGGAACAGACATGGAAGCCTCAGGGTTGCGCCAGACAGAGATATTCAGACTGTCGCCAGGACCAATCAAATATTCGTGGTGGGGCGCAGATCCTGTCACCCCATTCGAGAGCGGTTGACCGGCACAGCCGACCAGCGAAAGGGCAGAAAATATCAAGGCAAGACCAGCCAATCCTCTCGCTACACTCGTAAATTGTAATTTGTTCAATTGTATTTCCTCTTGCGCAGTTTGGAAGAAACGCTTACATCGCTGAAATATACCTGAATTTTAGGCGTAAACGAATCTGTGCCTGTGTTGTTTTATAACACCACCCAAAATTTGGTCAATTTTGCATATATTTCCACACTGTATTGGTATAGTAAGCGATAATCTTCTGCGATGTTGCGTGCGGGCTGTTCGTCAATCAGGTTCGACTACCGTAAGGTAACGTATTACCAGTCCGCACTGGGTAAATCACAAACGCGAGAATTTTAGCACCGCTAAGTTCAGTTGCTTATCCTCTTCAGAATGCAGGCAAGATGTTGATAAACAGTTTTTATAAATTCATTGCTAATCGTCTATCGCCTGCGGGGGCAAACGCGAGATTGACGATTTTAATTTATCATCGCGTTTTGCTCGAACAAGACCTACTGTTTCATCATGAAGTAACCTGTGCGTCGTTCAATGAGCAGATGTTGCGTTTGAAGGCGGTGTTCAATGTGCTGTCGCTGTTTGACGCTGTCGAGCGTCTGAAGGCGGGGACGCTGCCCGCCCGCGCGGCTTGCATCACCTTTGATGACGGGTATGCGGACAATGCGACGAATGCCGCGCTCATATTACAACGGCATGGCTTGACGGCCACTTTCTTCATAGCAACAGACTACCTCAACGGCGGGCGTATGTTTAACGATACGGTAATCGAATCTATTCGCCGCTGTCCATTGGCTAGACTTGATTTAACCTGCCTCGGCCTGGGGAAGCATGACTTGTCAACTCCTGCCAAGAAAGTCGGTGCCGCCAGTCAAATTTTGTCACAGATAAAATATTTTTCCTTTGAAGCGCGCGAGGAAATTTCCGCCAACATCGCTAAATTAGCCGTTAGCGGTAAGTTGCCAGACAATTTGATGATGACGACAGACCAGCTTAAAGGTTTACGGGAGGCGGGAATGGAAATAGGCGGCCACACCGCGCGGCATCCGATACTCGCCAAGCTGGGTGTGGATGAAGTGAAGCAGGAAATTCTTGCGGGCAAGCAGTTTCTGGAGGACGCACTCGGTGTGCCGATACGTTTGTTCGCTTATCCTAACGGTAAACCAGGTATTGATTTCCTGCCTGAGCAGGCGAACATTGTTCGCGAAGTTGGATTTGCTGCGGCAGTCACCACGCAGAGTGGTGCGGCATCGCAAGCTGGCGATCCATACCAATTGCCGCGTTTCACACCCTGGCGACCGAATGTCGCTTATTTTATCCCTGAATTATTGATTAACCTGCGAAACAGTAGACGTGCCATCTGATAAAGATGGAAACAGTATGGCCTATTCATTTAACTCGATGCTCACATTTGATCGCACGTTCGCGATCTTGTGCAAGCTAAACTGTATCGGCATGACAGCTTGAAAATACTTCATATCTTCGATCATTCCATTCCCCTGCATAGCGGTTATACCTTTCGTTCGGCGGCAATACTGCGCGAACAGCGTATGCGCGGCTGGGAAACATTTCATCTCACCAGCGAGAAACAAGTCGCGTGCGATGTGCTGGAAGAAAATGTGGATGGGTTGCACTTCTACCGTACACCCCGACAGCCAGGCATTTTGCACAGTATCCCCGGGATGGATCATGTGGCGGTGATGGTAAGTCTGACGCAACGTTTGCGGGAGGTGATAGGTGTCGTTAAGCCTGACATCTTGCATGTACATTCGCCCGTATTGAATGCCTTACCCGCTCTGCGCGTGGGGCGTGAACTGGGATTGCCGATCGTTTATGAAGTGCGCGCTTTTTGGGAAGATGCGGCGGCCGATCATGGAACGACTCACGAGGGTAGTCCGCGTTATCGTTTGACTCGCGCCATGGAAACCTTTGCCTTCAAACAGGTTGATGCGGTCACGACTATTTGTGAAGGGCTGCGTGCCGACATCGTTGCGCGCGGCATTCCTGAAGGGAAAGTAACGGTTATCCCCAATGCGGTTGATATTGAGAGGTTTTCCGTTGGTGGCGTGCCGGACGAAGTGTTGAAAGCACAACTTGGACTGAGTCATGCGCGCATTTTGGGTTTTGTTGGTTCGTTTTATGCCTATGAAGGATTGGATTTGCTGCTGTCGGCTCTGCCTCATATGCTTATGCTGGCCCCGGATGTGCGAGTGTTGCTGGTCGGAGGTGGGCCGCAGGAAGAGAGCTTGAGGCAGCAGGCGCACAGGCTTGGCATCGCCGACAAAGTGGTATTTTCCGGTCGCGTGCCGCATGAGCAGGTGAACCGCTACTACGACCTGGTGGATGTGCTGGTCTATCCGCGACACTCAATGCGCCTGACCGAGTTGGTTACGCCGTTAAAACCGCTGGAAGCGATGGCGCAAGGGCGCTTGTTTGTGGCATCGGACGTGGGCGGACATAAAGAACTGATACGCGATGGCGAAACGGGCATCCTGTTCAAGGCAGAAGACCCGCAATCACTGGCAGATAAAGTGCTGTCATTGTTGAGTTCAACAGGGCGATGGTCGGCACTTAAATTGGCAGGACGCCAATATGTGGAAAACGAACGTAATTGGCGTACAAGCGTGGCTCGGTATCAGGGAGTCTATGAGAAAGTGCTGGGAAAAAAGGCATGAAAATATTGACTTTCAGCACACTTTATCCCAATGCAGAACGCCCTAGTCACGGCATCTTTGTTGAAACAAGGCTGAAGCAATTGTTGTCCGGCAGCCAAATCGAGGCGCGCGTAGTTGCGCCGATACCCTGGTTTCCGTCCAGCAATCCACGCTTCGGTTTATATGCCGCTTTTGCACGCGTCCCTAAGCGGGAGCAACGTTCTGGAATTGAAGTATCGCATCCCAGGTATCCCGTGTTGCCCAAATTCGGCATGAGCATTGCCCCTTTTTTGCTCGCTGCATGGGCGATACCCGTCGTCCAGCGCATGATTGATGAGGGCTACGATTTTGATTTGATTGACGCGCATTATTTTTATCCCGATGGTGTGGCAGCCGTCATGCTGGGGCGGTATTTTAAAAAACCCGTGGTCATTACCGCGCGTGGGTCTGACATTAGCTTACTGTCTCAATTTGTCGTGCCGCGCCGACTGATACGATGGGCTGCACGCCATGCCGATGGTTTGGTCACCGTATGTGAAGCGCTGCGGCATGCATTGGTCAAGCTGGGTGCGAGTCCTGAGCGGGTCACTACCTTGCGCAATGGTGTGGATACTGAATTATTTCACCCGACAGACAGAGTGGCGCAAAGAAAATTGCTTGGTCTGACGAGTTTTACTTTGCTGTCGGTCGGTAGTCTGACCCCCGTCAAGGGGCACGATCTGACAATCGAGGCGTTGGTGCAACTGCCTGACGCGAGGTTGATCATTGCGGGTGGCGGACAGGAGCTGAACAATCTTGAAATGCTGGCACGCCGTATGGGCGTTGCCGAGCGGGTAACTTTTACCGGCATTCTGTCTCAAGCAGAACTGGTGCGCTATTACGGTGCGGCAGATGCGCTGGTACTCGCGTCCAGCAGAGAGGGATGGGCAAATGTATTGCTGGAATCCATGGCGTGCGGTACGCCAGTGATAGCCACGAATGTTTGGGGTACGCCGGAAGTCGTGGCCGCCAGCGAGGCAGGGGTTTTGATGCAGGAACGCAGCAGCAGCAGTCTGGTGGCTGCTGTGCGCCAATTGCAGAATAACTACCCGGATCATCGTGCCACCCGTCGTTATGCGGAAAGTTTTGGCTGGGATGAAACCACTGAGGGGCAATTGCGACTGTTCCGGGCTGTATTGCAAAATTATCAGGGGGTGGTCAGCCGTGCGTGATTCTGTTTTGGCATTGATTCTGATTGTCGGTACGCTGAAAGCCTTGACGCATCCGTATATTGGTATGTTGACGTGGACTTGGGTGAGTATCATGAATCCGCACCGGTTAAGCTGGCATCTCAACCTGTATCCGGTCGCTGCAATAGTAGGTGGTGCGACCTTGATCGGGTTGTTTATTACCCGTGACAAACGGCAATTTTTTATGAATGTGCCTTCCTTTCTGCTGCTACTGTTCACCTTGTGGGAATGCGTCACATACCTTTTTTCGTTCTATCCTGATGCGAGTACGTTCATGTTGGTGCGTGTGCTGAAAATCAACTTTATGATTTTTGTCGCAATGATGTTGTTTTATACCCGCCGACACATCATCGCGCTGGTTTGGGTGCTGGTCTTCTCGATTGGTTTTTACGGTGTGAAAGGCGGCATATTTACCATTGCTACCGGGGGGGGCTATCGGGTTTGGGGGCCGGAAGGGAGCTTTATTGAAGGCAACAATGAAGTTGCCTTGGCGATGATCATGGTCATCCCGCTGATGTATTTTTTGCGCAGCCTGTATGAGCAGCGTTGGATTCGCCGAGTTTTTTTAATCGCCATGCTGTTGAGTGCAGTCGCTGCTATTGGCAGTCAGTCGCGCGGCGCGCTGCTTGCACTCGTTGCCATGGCAGGATTGTTCTGGCTGCGCCTTGATTCTATGGGAGGAGGCGGTAACAAAAAAGTTGGTAGTCAGAAAGCCGTTTTTGCCGTAGTAATTTTGGCAGCTGGAGTTACATTGATGTTATTTATGCCCGATTCATGGCATGAGCGCATGGACACGATAGGGGATTACCAGCAAGATGCTTCTGCGCAAGGGCGTATCAATGCGTGGTACATGGCCTGGAATCTGGCCACCCATAATCTGTTTGGGGGGGGGTTCGAGATATACAACCGTACTACTTTTATGCTTTATGCGCCGAATCCATACGATGTTCATGCGGCGCACAGCATATATTTTCAGGTGCTGGGGGAGCATGGTTTTATTGGCTTGATATTGTTTGTGTTGATGTGGTTGTTCACTTGGCGCTGGGCAGGATGGTTGCGTACTTACGCTAAAGCAGACGCAGAAACCGAATGGGCTTCAGTGCTGGGCGCGATGGTGCAGGCCAGTTTAGCCGGTTACGCAGTGGGGGGGGCTTTTCTCAGTCTGGCGTATTTTGACCTGCCTTATAATTTGTTGGTGCTTGTGGTCGTGACACGTCGCTGGGTCGGGCATTATCAGGCGGGGAAAAACTTCGATGAACGCCCTGTTGATGAGACTCCGGCAAGAAATCGCAGGATTCTTTTGCGCGGTGATGAGTAAAAAATATCGTTGCGTGGTATGAATGTCTTGATGATGAAAGGACATTCGAGTTGGAAGGTGACGGTTAGAGGTCGTGCAAATTTTTGGTGGTTCTCCCTGAAAGCTAATGTGACACAGTACTGTGGTGATTGGGAAAGGCTAGGCTATGTCACAGTTAATTGTTGAAGTCAAGCCAATAGTTAATATTATCTCTAACAATCAATGGGTTATGTTTTTTTGGTGCCTGTAATTGTCCTGTATCCATAAGGTTTGCGTGATCACCACTATTTAACTGTGACATAGCCTTGGGCAAACTATCCGCCACGAAAGAAACCAAGCAATTCGCGATCTGATATTGGCTGTCGGCAAAGCTTGCCAAAGAAATAGAACCCTGAAGCAGAGTCGTAGGCGCTACTGTTTGACTTTGGCACGTATTCTAGCCAACGAAATGGATAGGTAATCAATAGTCCCAAAAGCTTTAGCTACCTCTTAATGTTGCCGCGCTCCCCGTCGCGCCCACAAACCAGCCTACAGCCAAGTCGCGAGGCAAACGTGCACCGTTACCCGCTGTACTGCCCCGTGTCGTGATTCTCCACGAGGTACTCGAAGCCGAACGCACCTGCCCTTGCGGCGCGCCTATGGTGAAGATGGGGCAGCAGGTCAGCGAACAGACGGGCATCGTCCCGATGCAAATTTGCTTGCTGCAACCTGTCCGCTACACCTACGGCTACCCCGTCAGCGAGTGCGCGCCCGTCACGGCGGCAGCAGTTGCCCAAAAGCAACGCTAGCGCCGACTTTCTCGCCATGTTGCTCACGGTCAAATATGCCGACGGCTTGCCGCTGACCCGTTTCAACAAGGTGCTGGCGCGCTACGGCGCGGCGGTGCCAGTGCATTTTTGCCAAGCTTTCAATCAATGATTTTGAGAATGGTAAAGATTGCAGTCATACATTCGGTTTTTTTGTGAAGCGTACATCAAGTGTTTTTTGAAATATTTTTATAGGGGCGAGTAGTTACAAATTTTCATTGGATTTTGGTAAAGATGGCAGAGGGCTGCATGTGTTGAGGATCAACCTCATCCATACTTTTCGGAGAGCTGGATTTTTTATCAGCTGAATCGCACCAGATATTGGCAAGAGTAGTCGTGTAGATTTTGGCTGGTTTTGGGTTTTGCAATTCCTCGAATTTTCGGGCTACATTTGTGGGCATAAGTTTCGTAACCATCAAGATAATATCAAGTATGAAATGGCTATTACCTATACTGGCTGGAACGATGGTCTCGATTTCATGCCAGCAGGTCGGCACGTTGCTTATTTTTTTGTCGTGAATACCCCAGTCCAAAGTTTCACGATCAATGACCGCAAATACGGTGGTATCGCTGGAAACGGAAGTGTCAGTGGGTATTTCTGTAAAATTGTGTATTTTACTGCTGTTGCAGTCTTTCCCATTTATTACCTGATGAAAACAGCCAATTCGTCCATTATTTACTGAGCCGTAGATATCCTGGTTCGGATGATTGTCCGAAAATACCAACAAGGCTCGGCTATTAGCAGTAAAAACCCGATAATCCTGTTGTTCAAGCGCCGATAAAAACAAACCCCCCGACAATGTGATTGCAGTTAACAGGTAAGCTATTTTTCGGGGTATGGCAGTGAGTGCAGCCCCTGCAATAATGGCGATTGGAGCCAGAAACAAGGTTATGTAATTGGATTGTTTCATGGCAAACCTAAGGGGCGCGAGGGAAACAGGGAAAAATGAGAGCACGACCAGCAGCGATACCAGCCAAAATATAGCATATTTGAGGCCATCCTTGCCTCTGGTCAGAGTAGTCGAGTTGCTGAAAGTCGGTATAGCCAGCAGGGCAAGCAATGGTGTTAACCAGGTATGTTTAATATCAAAAAAGAGGTATTTAAAATAATACAAGGGGCTATCCTCATACCTACTGGCATCATGGAGTCCCCGTTTCATCTGGCCCATAACCGTCGTAATTGCGTGCAGTGGATCTCCGGCAATAAACTCCATTAATGCAAAATGTGTCAGGAGCATGACCAGTGCACCTGACACAAGATATAACCATATCCATTTTATTTTTCTGATAAAAATGGGATAGAGTAGGAAAGTGAAAAATGTCACACTGACCAGTTCTTTAACCCAAAATACACAACCTAGAAATATCCCAGTCAAAAAGTACATGCGCCTGCTTGATTCTAGCTCAGCTTTGTAAAACGACACAAAGCTGAGCGTCAGAAACATGGAAACTACCGGGTCCGCATGTAATCGCGTTGAAACGGCGACATGCAGTGGTAGAAATGCAAGAAGCAGGGCCGAAAACAAGGCTGCCTTGTGATTGATGTATTTCCATGAAAATAGAAAAACCAGACTGATTTCGACAAGGGAACATAGCAACGGCCACAGATTTGCTGTGAACATATTTAAACCAAATAGATAAATAAACAAACCTGAAGGAATGTTGTATCCATAACGTAAAGCGCCATTGTAATTGGAACTGGACCAATGCCAGTTAGTGACATCCAATGATCGTATCAGGTATACAACCTCATCCGATCCGAATTCTCCATTGAAGAAAAAAATCCTTATAAACAATGAGAAAAGAAGTATTAAAGACAAAATTAAAACGCCGTTTTGTTGCTTTTCTGCTATTGGATAGAGGGTCATCTGGGGGGTGTTCCTTAAGAAATATAATCATCTCGAATTTCAATGCGGATTCGCGCATTCAAGTTCGACATATGTTATTTGATCTTGTATTGTCACAAATTGCGCTGATCCAGCCACTCTTCCAGCATCACGATTACCCACAGCATTTTACCGAAATAGGTGGCGTGTTCGGTCATGTGCTCGGCGCGGATTTGGTCAATATAAGCGGGTTGTATCCAACCCCGCTTTTTGAAGTCGGACAAACGATCCTCTATCCTTTCGCGCAACGGGGCATAATCCCGCGCCCATATGCCAAAGGGCAAGCCGAAGCCATGTTTGCTCTTGTTGATGATTTCATCCGGCAGGTAGCCCTTTAAGGCCTGTTTGAAAAACCAGCGCAAATATTGCCCTTTTACCTTCCAGTCCGGCGGCACTTCACCCGAAAAGGCCACCATGGCATCGTCCAGTAGCGGATAGCGCACCTCGATTCCGGCAGCTTCAGTCATGCCATTGACCTTCCTTAAATCGTTATCTGCCAGCGTGAATTTGAGATCCAGATGCAACATGCGGTTGATGTAGGAACGAGATTCGGTACGGTCATATGCGTCCTTGAGCATGGCGACGGGCATATGAGGATTGATGTTTGCCAGAAAATCCACAGTGAACATCTGCTCTAGCGGTTGGCGGTAGGTGTAGTTGTATGATTCCATGCGCTCCGGTAAGGGGGTATTTGCCTGGCGCAGATAACTCTGTAGTTTTCTGGAAGGTGGCAAGCGGTCAAGTCCGGGCAGTGCGGCAAACGGTTCGATGAGGCCGTGGCGTAGTGAGGCGGGCAAGGTATGGTAAGTCTCAAATATTTTCTGTTTCGCATAGCGCGCATTGCCACCGAAAATCTCATCGCCCCCGTCACCGGCCAGCATTACACGATAGCCGTCCGCATGAGCCATCTTTGCGCAAAAATAAGTCGGTACGGCAGATTCGTTGGCAAACGGTTCGTCGTACTGTCGTGCGATGACGGGCAGGGTGTCGAGAATATCCTGGGGCTTCAGATAGTACTCGCGCATATCAAGGCCGAAACGCTTGGCCGCGATGCGCGCGTATGCCATTTCATCAAAGCCTTCGGCAGAAAAGCCGATCGAATAAGTGCGTGCAGGTTTGCCGCGTAATTCGCTGAGAATACCCGCTACCGTGGAACTGTCAGTGCCACCGGAGAGAAAAGCGGCGGCTGACTCGTCGTCAGCTGAACGTCCGACGCTTTCCCTGAGTATTTTATGGAATCGTTGCGACATCGGTTCAAAGTCTTTGCGTGGCTGGTCGCGATAGCGCAGATGCCAGTAGAAGTTGCGCTCAAGCTGGCCATTTTCAAACCAGGCATATTGCCCCGGCAACAGTTTTTCCACGTTCTGAAAAATTGTGCCAGGCGCGGGTACGTCAAAAAAATAAAAGTAGTTGTATAACGCCTGAGCGGAAATTTGTGTACCCACCTCGGGATGGGCGGCCACGGTGTCGGCACGGCTGGCAAAAACAAGATTGTTGCCTGAGGTTGAAAATGCCAGCGAGTGCACGCCGATCCGGTCTATTGCGAGCAGCGCGGTATTGGCATGGCTGTCTATCACGACCAGGGCAAACGGCCCGCTGATTTTTTGCAGGGCATCACGACCGAACTGCCGCCAAAGTATCAGGAATTGCTGCGCGGTGGAGGTGGTCGGCGCGCCACCATCAATACGGGGTTGACCAATCAAGATGACATGCAGATTCTGCTCATCTGCGAGGCTATGGGGATTGTCGGTGGCCAGCGCGCAGTTGCCATGGATAGAGGAGGTTATTTCATCAGTGCGCGTGTGAGCCGTTTTACCCATGGAAACTAGCAATTCTGTGTTGTTATGTGTTTTTGTCTCGCCGAGGCTGAGCCATCCCCAAAGTTTATTCATGTTTTTTTCCGTGTATTCATTATTCTTCCCCAAATTGGCGGGGAAATTCACCTTGCTGGAGAAAATCATACCGTTTACTCGTGACGTTGGCGCACTAATTACAGAAATATACCAACAAAATGTTAAAATCACTGCATGAATACCAACTCCATCACGATTTCCTCCACACCCGCGCTGGGTAAACAGGTTTTGGTTGTCATCGGCATGCATCGCAGCGGTACTTCCGCAAGTACAGGAGCGTTGCAATGTGTTGGTGTAGAACTCGGGGAAAAACTTTACTCGGGGCATCGTGACATCAATGCCAAGGGGTATTTCGAGCATAGTGATATTGCCGATACCAACGATGAGGTCATATTGAGACTGTGCCCAGTGATGTGTAACAGATTTGGTTTGAACGCTTAATATGATAGAAAAAATGCCTAAAGTATCCGTAATTATTCCAAGTTTCAATTGCGAGCTGTACATAGCGGAGACCATTAATAGTGTTCTGAACCAGTCGCATAAGAATATTGAGTTGATCGTGGTGGATGATGGATCATCTGATCGTACTCGGGAAATTGTCGCCTCATTCGGTCCGCAGGTGAGGTTGATCGCACAGCCTAATTCAGGGCGGTGTGCCGCGCGCAATCGCGGGATACGGGAGGCCAGAGGCGAATATATTTGCCTGCTGGATCATGATGATTACTGGTTTTTTGATAAGATCGAGCGGCAACTGACTGAATTTAAAAGACATCCGGAAGCAGGGGGTGTCTATAGCAACTATATTATTTGGCATCGTGATGTTGTCGGGCAGTTTCCTGTGCCAGACAGCATCGATCTGACTAACTATTCAGACGGCATTGATGAAGAATTATCAGGCTGGATTTATCACCAGTTTTTGATCAATATTTACATGTTGACCAGTGCGGCCATGTTTCGCGTGGAGGTGTTTGAAAGGTGTGGAGTTTATGACGAGTCGTTACCTTACAGTGAGGATTGGGAGCTTTGGTTGCGAATTTCCAGGGAATATCCTCTTATCAAGTTGAATCGTCCTACGACACTTTATCGTCAGCATCCTCAACAGGGTAACCGCGTTATGCGGGAAATTGATTACCGGATCGAGCTGTTGTCGAAGGCAGCAGAAAAGTGGGGGTTGTGCAGCCGTGATGGTCGTTGCGTGACGCATCGACAATTCATGAATCAATTGGCTTCATACCACATGAGTTTTGCGCTATGCCATCTGCGTGATGGGAAAAGAAGTATTGCCATCCGTTCTTTCATCAAAGCCTGGTTTGCCCGTCCGATGAAACTGAAATATCTGGCTTATCTCTTAGCCGCAATGTTGGGCTGGAAGCCGAAATGGTGAGGCCAGTCAAAGTACCTTATTTAACTTTCAACTACGCAATATGGGTTGTTGAGGTAACTGGTGCAGTGAATTTTATGAGGCTCGGTGGCTCTGGTTTTAACTGGCTGTGTTCAGGAAATTTTTCATGAGCACTAATCAAGACAATACCGAAATTATATCCAGGGTCTTGTCGGGTGCGCGTTGGGCGATGATGATCAGGCTGGCGGCACAGGCTGTCAGTTGGTTGAGTACCATCATTGTTGTTCGCTTCATCAGTACTCATGATTATGGACTTAATGCAATGCTGGAAGCGCCAATGGGATTGCTGTTTTTGCTCAGCACCTTTGGTCTGGATATGGCGCTGGTTCGTGTAAAAAACGTCAGCAATGACGAGTTACGTAGTGTGTTTGGCTGGTTGTTGGTGGTGAATGGACTTCTTTTTCTTGCTTACTTCTTTGGTGGCACCTTGCTCGCTGCCTATTTTAAAGAGCCTAGGCTTGAATTGTTATCCAGAGCGCTAGCCTTTGTTTTTTTGCTGGTGCCTTTCAGGGTGATACCTGATGCGCTCTTGGATCGTGAACTCAAGTTCAAGCTCAAAGCTTCCGCTGAGTTGATTTCAAGCGTTGTTACCACTGTAGTTACACTGATACTTGCTGTCATGGGCGCAGGTATATGGGCGTTGGTAGATGGGATGTTGGTAAATCGTTTTCTTTTGGCAGTGTTGTTGATGAGTTTGCAACCATGGATAGTTAAACCATCGTTCAAGTTTTCCATCGCACGCGGGATGATCGCATTTGGTGGCACCATGGCGCTGGCTACTGCGGTTGCGACTGTTGGCAATATGCTGCCGGTATGGATTGCTGGCCCAAAACTGGGTGCGGAAACGCTGGGGGTTTTCGCAGTTGCCATGTCATTTGCCTTGTTGCCGCTTACCAAGATCATGCCCGTGCTTATTCCAATTATCTTTCCCGCATTTGCCAAATTTCAGGGGCAGCCTGTTGCAGTGGCACACTACCTTGAAAAAACCCTCGAAATCTCCAGTCTCGTGCTGCTCCCAGTCATGGTAGGTATGGCCTGCGTAGCCGAAGAGTTCGTCATGGTGGTGCTGGGTGAACAGTGGGAGTTGACTGTTGTCCCGCTGGCACTATTGTCGCTGGTTGTGCCGTTCAGAGCAGTGGCATCCCTGTTAAGACAAGTGCTAGGAGGTATTGGGTTTGCTCGTACTACATTGATATCCGTTGTGATCTACCTGTTGATTTTCCTGCCTCTGGTTATGTTGGGTTCCAATTATGGTATTTTAGGAGTTGTTTTGGCGGTGATTGTGACCGAGCCGATAGTGACCCTTGCCACGATACGGTTGAGTAAACATGCGATAGATACCTCATTTTCTAAAATATTATTCCGTTTGCGCCCGGCCGTCATTTCCTCGGCTATCATGGCCGCAGGTGTGCTGGGTGTAAAAGGATTGTTGCATCAAAGTGAGCTGATACGCCTCGTCTTTGAGGTGTTTGCTGGTCTGGTGATTTATGTGGCTGTCTTACGGGTATTTTTTAACAGTCATTTGGATGCTGCCTTGAGATTGCTGTTAGGGAAATCACCTGTTTGAATAGGCGACAGCATTGTTCGGCCATTTATTTTATTATTTAGAGATGATTCCTCTTGTGAACTTATGTATTTCGAAAAATGGATAGCATGACCGCGCCGCGTAAAGCCGCCCTCCTTGGCGCATTCGATCGATTCAATTACGGTGATTTGTTGTTCCCTATTGTGGTGAGTAACGAAATTTATAGGCATAGCGAGTCTACTGAAGTTGCCATTCATGCTCTTATCGAAAGTGACTTTTCGCGCTACGGCGCGCTAAAAACGGACTCTTTAAAATCGTTGCTCCGAAAGGATGCGCTCCACCCGGGTGATGTGGTGATTTTTGCGGGTGGCGGCACGATAGGGGTAGACTGGACTTATATGCATGCCAACCTACTGGGGCGGAATGGTAATCTTGTGCTTTACTACCTCAGGTGTCTCGTGGGCGATGTGGTGCTAGACAGGATGAGTCGGTACTATTTTGGCGCACGTTCCCCCTTCCCATGGGTCGCTGGGCCGGAGGATTTTGCAGTTCCACTGAAGGTGGCATATAACGCTGTAGGCGGATCGGAATTCGCTAGTCTCTCTACATCAGTTCAGGCGCGGACGTTGGAAAGGCTGGGAAAGGCAAGCTATTTGTCGGTGCGTGATGCCGAGACCAAGCGGTTATTCGCACCTGTTGAACACAAGGTGGCTGTGGATTTGGCACCGGATTCCGCGATTTTGATGTCCGAGCAGTTTCCGGTTTACTGGTTGAAGGAACAGGTTTCAACTCAGCTGAGTGCCGAGATTAATGAAGGGCCTTATGTTTGTTTTCAGGCCAACGTCGCCTATGCACAACAGCATGAGGATCGTATCATCGCTGCACTCGAAGTCATCTACGAGCAGCATGGGTTGCGCGCATTGTTGTTACCGATAGGTCGTTATGTGGGGTTGGACGATCAGATTGCGCTGAGTAAAATTTTGTTGAAATTGCGCACACCAGCAGCAATCATTAGCAGTGAGGCATCAATATGGGAAATCATGATGGTCATCGCTCGCGCCTCATTGTTTCTTGGCACTAGTCTGCACGGCAACGTAACGTCCCAGTCATTTGCGGTGCCGCACCTTGGCTTGAGTGACAGACCGTGCAAACTCGATTATTACCTAGGGACATGGGATATTCCTGAACAGTCACGGTGTGTCCGGCTTGAGGAGGTGAGTATTCAAGTGGGCATTTCTCTTGCAATCACTGACGCGGTGCGTCAAAAAAAACGCGCCGAGTTGATTACTCTGGCACATCAGAATTTTACAAAAATGGCTCGTGCTTGTGAGATTGACTGGCGTTGAGGGGTGGTACTACGGACAGAAGCGGCAATAGGGATTGGATTTGGCAGATTGATCTGTGGCTGAGTTTTGAACTGCACTTTCAGGCATCGGAGTAGATGTGGTGGTTTGATCGGGCGGGTTGGACGTGGCGTTGCCATTACTTATTTCAAGCGGATGAGTTGCTGCGCTTTGCTGTGCAGATTCGTTTGTTTTAGCAAGTGGGACTTTGTAGCTGTCGTCCAGTTTTTTTATCTTGAAGATAAAAAAATCTGCATTCTTTTTGTTGGTTTTGATTAACCCCTGTTCGTAATACCTTATTGCGCTGCTCTTGTCGCCGACCTTTTGATAATAATCCCCTAACTTGGCATATGTGGCTGAGTAGTCAGGTTTTATCTGAGTGAGTTGAAGCAGTGTGGCGAGTGCTTCTGGATCACGTTTTGCCTTGAATAATATCCTAGCTTTGGTGATGTAAATCTCCGGTAGCATCGCGAAAGTCAAGGGTGCTTTGTCCATAACATATTTGATGTTGTCGAGCATTCTCGGAAAATAATTGCTATGGTTCTCATCATTCAACGCCCAGCAATAGTGATGTAGGTGAGTGTAGGTGTGTCCGTAAATCGCAACGTAATCTGCAATAGGCTTTGGATCATGGCTGACATCGCGAGTCACTTGTGTGCCTTTGCAATAAGCGGGTAATGCGGCCAGTTCTGTCATGTCTGAAATTTCACCATGGGGTCCCATGGCCCAAGCTGCCGGACTGAGCAGTGCGAGCAGTAGGGTGCAAATGACCTTCATCTTCGCGCTATGGGTTTGGTTCATTTTCTCAACCATTCAATCGTACGTTTGCCGACCTCATCTCGCCATATTTGGCTGGAAAAGGTATGGTTGGCTGCTTTAAGCATCCAGCGTGTGATTCTGGCGGATGCGCAGGTTTTTTTCCAGTGTTTGTCGCGTTGTGTCAAGGCAATGAATTCCTGCGCGACCAGGTCATTGCCGCTGAGTACCAGCAATGTTTTGCCTTGAAATTTTTGCAAGCCATGCAACATTCGCTCAATGTAGCCGGGTCTGCCGTGCCGCAGGTCGCCGGGTTTGTTGTTGTCGGCACTGACCACGCTTTGCGCGGATTGCTTCAGGTCGCCCACAGACTGGCCCAGGTTGACTTTGCCGGTCAACAATTTTGTCCAGAAAGCGCGTTGGGTCAAACGGGTCAGGTAATAATATTTGAGCTGTGCGCGGGCAGCACCCGCCTCGGTGTGTACCCAGGGGTTGAGCAGGATCAGACGGCTGACGCGCTCATCGGTGTATGCGTAAAGCAGTGCGGATGAGGCTGCATCGCACAGTCCCCAGATCGCTACGCGGCGCAGGTCTGGAACACGCACGAAAAAAGCGTTGATCGCCGCGCGTATGTCTTCATTCACCGTCTCGAAGGTTTGTGGCTCTCCCTCGCTGTCGCCCATGCCTCTGTAATCAAATCGCATCGCAGCGATGCCCTGTGCGGCAAGCTGGCGTGCAAGCAGGGTGAATTGGCGGTGGCTGCCCGCACGATATTGCGGTCCGCCGACCAGAATGAGGATGCCTGTATCGGCGGGCATCTCCGGTTGGCTGGCGATACCCGTTAACCGGCAACCGGCGCAGTCGAAGAGGAAGGCTTGTTCGGTATAGTTCATCGTGTCGTTGCCGCTATCAGGGCGGGGCATTCGGTGATTTCCTGCGTCAGCCAGAAGGGGTCTCCAGCCAGCGTGCGTGTCTGCACCTTCACGCCTGCTGTTCGCCAGCCCTCAACGATGCGTTGATTTGCAGGCGACGGGAGGTCACTCGCTTCGAGTCCGAGTTCCAGCCACAACACCTCGCAAGGCGGAGGCATATCGGCCAGTTTCAGGCGCTCAAGATCATCAGCCATCGTGCTGTTTAACCCATAGCCGCCCACTTCGATGCTATTTCCTGTTTTTAAAAGGGCGCGCAATTGCTTGGTGCCGTTCTGTGCCTGCCCCTGGCTTAACATTTCACTGGCCAGTTTGATGCGCAGAAACTGGTTCAGGTATTGCTCACCATTGACGACGGGTTGCCAAAGCAATAACTGTTCAATGTCGGGCAGTGTGCTTGCCAGTTCAACCGCCAGACTGGCACCAATTCGTAGCCCCCACAGGCTGACTGGGGCAGCATGTCTGGACGACAGCCAGTCATGGGCGCGACGCGCATCGTTTAACCATGCTTGCCAAGTTGCATCAGCAAAATCCCCCGAACTGTCGCCGCAGCCGGTTAAATCAACTTGCAGCACGGCATAACCTGCTAGCGCGAAGTGGCGAGCCTGCAACGCGGCCATGCGCCGCGATTTGTGCATTTCTTCGGCGAACGGGTGTAAGTAAAGTACGCCGCCTTTGGGGGGGGTAGTGGCTGGGTAAAGATGAAGGCAGAACAGCGAACCATGCTCACCATCGAGAAAGAAGGGTTCTATCTCAAAGCTCGCCTGGCTCATGGTCAATGGTTAAGTTTCAGTTCGACAAATTCGACCAGACTACCCAGCGTGGCAAACGTATCAGCACTGATTTCGTCGTCGTCAACCGTAAAGCCGAAGTGTTCTTCCAGTGCGGTAAGGATGGCGACTACGGCCATTGAATCGAGTTCGGGTAATGCGCCTAGCAGCGGTGAGCCTGGGGTGAGTGCATCGGCACGCGTGCCGAGCTGTAGCGATCTGGCCAGCAGGTTTTTTACATCGGTTTGAATATTCATGGCATTTAGGGGCATAAAATTAAAAAGGCATCGACTATGCGATAATGCAGCGCTTCCGAGTGTATTCTATTTTATATAAATTCGTCACTGTGAATCATTGCGATCATTCCCCGTCCGAAGTTGAGTTCTATCCTATGGAGGCAGATGGCACGGACTATCCGAACGCCGTATTGCCCATTTTGCCGCCAGCATCTTTGGCCGCATGGTCAGTTTGCCGAGAGGTTGAGCCGGGTTCGGTCTTTTTGAAAGGGACAACGTCGTTCACGCAAGGCCGTTATGCATTGCACGAAGCGATGCGGCGTGTCGGTGTGATGGCGGATACGGTTGTGCTGTTGCCTGCCTTTCACTGTCGTTCCATGGTGGAACCGGTGTTGTTGCTCGGTGCGACAGCCTGCTTTTATCCGGTGGGCGCGGACTTGCGTCCTGATTTCACAGCGCTGCCCTTATGGTGGAGGGAAGGAAAGCCGCCTGTCGTCATGGTGTTGACGCACTATTTTGGTTTTCCAAATGCGCTGGATGAGGCAGAACAGTTTTGTGCGCGTCACGGCATTGCGTTGATTGAAGACTGTGCGCATGCGTTTTACGGCCAGGCTGGCGGGCGATTGCTGGGGTCTGTGGGGCGTTATGCGGTTGCCAGTCCGTGGAAGTTTTTGCCCGTGCGCGATGGCGGCCTGCTGCGTGATAATACCGAGGTTGGCCTGCCGCGTGGTATTGAGCAGTCCTGGCTCGCTGAAATCAAGGCGGTCGTAGCGATGCTGCAAACAGGGTTGCGGCACCTCAGACCTTGTTGTGAATTACCGGTTATTGATTCGCTGGCACTGGCGGCGAAAGCCCAGTTGATTGTAATGCAAGGCTGTAAGCAGGTTGCCGAACAGGGATTGAAGGAAATGGTTCCGGCGCGCCTAGCAGTGTCCGCGTTGCGTTTGTCGCGCTGGGGTACTCGCCATACGGCACACAGGCGGGTGACGCGCCTCAGGCGAGAAAATTATTTGCGCTGGCAGGAGGGTGTGCGTGACCTGACAGGTGTGAGGTCGTTGTTTCCCTGTCTGCCCGATGGCGTTGTTCCCTATGTTTTCCCCCTGCTGGTTGATGCGCTTGGTTTTCACCTGTTCAAACTGGCCGGTATTCCGCTTTGGCGCTGGGAAGATATGGCTGTGACCGACTGCGCTGTTTCGCAGGATTACCGCCTTCGTCTGTTGCAACTGCCCTGTCACCAGGAACTCAGGGAGGATGAACTTGCCTGGATGATAGCTACGGTTCGCTTGTTGTCGCATCAACTGGAATCGTGTTCAGGACAGTTAACGTGAATCTCGCGCAGAGACGAACTGTACCCCTCGCACACAGGGAGAGAGGCGGGGGGTGAACAAGGGGAGCAAGCTCTGCACCTTGTGAATGATTTCGGCTCTACTGAAATGCGTCCTGCAAGGGAGAGAGCGATCATGGCTAAGACGATTTATCATTCGGGATGGCATGTGTCATGATCGTCAGAAAAACACATTGATGGGTAATCATAGATGAAATGGACCTTTTTACCGGCGAGTGAGTTTGATCGCCATGCTGTGGCGTGGGATGAGCTGAACCGTTGCGGCTACCATTCGCCGCTGCTGAGCAGCCAGTTTTTACGTTTGTCCCTGCGCGCCTTTCAGTCCGGCAAGGAAGTGCTGGCCGTGCTGGGGAACCCCGACAGGCCGGAGGTTATGACGGTGTTGGTGCAGCGCGGTAAATTGGCTTGGGATACCTTTCAACCGGCGCAGGCACCGATAGGCTTCTGGCTGATGCGCCCAGGTCTGGATATGGAAACTCTCCTGGGTGGCTTGATTCATGCGTTGCCCGGATTTGCCCTGTCGGTGGGGGTGACTCAACAGGATCCACTGTTAATTCCCCGCCCAGTGCATTCCAACAGGCTGCTGACTTTTGATTACATTGATATGGCACACGTTGATCTCAGCGGAGATTATCAAAGTTTCTGGCAGGTGCGCGGCAAGAATTTGCGACAAAATATGCGCACAGTACGCAATCGTCTGGAAAAAAATGGCTTGCACTATGAATTTAACTGTATCACCAAGCCAGATGAGGTCAGTGCCGCCGTTCAACACTTTGGGCGCATGGAATGTGCAGGCTGGAAAGCGAAGCAGGGAACAGCCGTGCAGTTCGACAGTGAGCAGGGTCGGTTTTATGTCGATTTGCTGGAAAATCTCACCAAAACCGGCTCAACCTGCATTTACTGTTTAACTTTCAATGGGGTCATTGTGGCGATGGATTTATGTATCCAGCAGGAGGGTTCAGTTATCGTTTTGAAGACCACCTATGACGAAAGCTATCACGAGTATTCTCCCGCGATGCTTTTGCATCAGGAAATATTGCGCTTGCTGATGGTGGGGGGCGAGTTTCAACGCTTTGAATTCTATGGAAAAATTAGAGATTGGCAAATGCGCCTGACGGAGGAGGTTCGTACCATGTATCACGTCAATGTGTATCGCTGGGCCTGGCTCAAACGCGTGATGGAAAAGCGTATCGGTGTCAGGTCAGGAGCTGCGTCATGACAGCCCTGATGCATGAATTAATCGATTTTTCTGCACTGCGTTTTCCCGATGCCATCGCGCTGAAGGAGGGGGTGCAGAACCTCAATTATCAACAGCTCGCCGTTGAAGTTGAAAGGGGAGCCTGTTATTTTCTGGGACTGGGTCTGGCCCATCGCGACCGTGTCGCCGTCTACATGGACAAGCGCATAGACACGGTGGTGGCGATGTTCGGTGCTGCGGCGGCTGGCGGGGTGTTTGTGCCGGTCAATCCGCTGCTCAAGGCCGAACAGGTCGCGCATATTTTGCGAGATTGCAACGTGCGGATTCTGGTGACGACATCGGAGCGTCTGGAATTACTGCGCCCTATATTGGCAGGTTGTCCTGATCTGCAATCTGTAGTGGTGGTTGCTGATGCGGCTGCCGCCCCGGTCGAGGGCATCCGTTGTATTAACTGGTCTGAACGCCGCCACGCCGCCCATCGCGAACCTTATCGTACGACAGACAGCGATATGGCGGCGATACTCTACACTTCAGGAAGTACCGGCAAGCCGAAAGGAGTGGTGCTGTCGCATCGCAATCTGGTTGCTGGGGCGAAGAGTGTCTCGCAATATCTGGAGAATCGTTCGGAAGACCGTATTCTCTCGGTATTGCCGCTGAGTTTCGATTACGGGCTGAATCAACTCACGACGGCTTTTCAGGTCGGCGCTTGCGCGGTGCTGATGAACTACCTGTTTCCGCGCGACGTGGTACGCATGGTGGCTCGCGAAAAAATTACCGGACTGGCGGCTGTGCCAGCACTTTGGATACAGCTTGCTCAATTGGATTGGCCCGAGGGCGTGGATGAACATTTGCGCTATATCACCAACTCGGGTGGCGCGATGCCGACTCACACGCTGGCTGCGTTGCAGAGGAAATTGCCTAAGACGCGCCCCTTTCTGATGTACGGGCTGACCGAGGCGTTCCGCTCGACTTATCTGCCGCCTGAAGAAGTGGAACACCGCCCGGATTCGATAGGCCGTGCGATTCCCAATGCCGAAATTCTGGTGGTGCGAGAAGATGGCACACCTTGTGCGGCAGGCGAGGAGGGCGAGTTGGTGCATCGTGGTGTGCATGTGGCTCTGGGTTACTGGAACGATATGGAGAAGACGGCGGAGCGATTCAGACCCGCACCGGGATTGCCCGCTGGGTTGCCACTGCCGGAGATGGCGGTCTGGTCTGGCGATACGGTAAAGCGGGATGAAGAGGGCTTTTTGTATTTCATCGGACGGCGCGACGAAATGATCAAGACTTCCGGCTACCGTGTCAGCCCGAGTGAGGTGGAAGAAGTCGTTTACGCTACCGATCTGGTCGTGGAGGCGGCAGCGCTTGGCGTGTTTCACCCCGCGATGGGGCAGGCAGTGGTGCTGGTGATTTACGCACCCGAACAGAATGAGGCTGTCAGCGAACAACTCATGGGCGAGTGCAAACTCAAATTACCCGCTTTCATGGTGCCTCTGCGTATCGTGGTGAGGGAGTCGGCTTTGCCGCGCAACCCCAATGGCAAGATAGACCGTAAACAACTCGCCGGAGAACTGGCTGACCTATTCGAGGATATAACGTCGTGAATAAAGCCCACCTCCAGAATCACGCTTTCCCTGTTGAAAATAACTGCCTGCAAATCGGCGGAATGTCGCTGAACCGGCTGGCCGAACGGGTGGGCAGTACACCGTTCTACGCCTATGACCGCCGTTTGGTGACTGAGCGGGTGGCACGTCTGCGCGCCGTGTTGCCATCAGACATTCATCTGCATTACGCAGTCAAGGCCAATCCCATGCCTGCACTGGTGCAACACATGGCCGGACTGGTAGAGGGTTTCGATGTGGCATCAGTTGGCGAGATGAAGACGGTACTCGATACCACCATGGCAGCCATCAATATCAGTTTTGCGGGTCCCGGCAAGCAAGCGGCTGCACTGCGTCAGGCAGCGGCGGCGGGTATCGTCGTCAATCTTGAATCGGAACGGGAGATGGAGCTGATCGCGCAGGCAGGCCTGGAACTGGGGGTGTTGCCCCGAGTGACCGTGCGGGTCAATCCCGATTTCGAATTGAAATCCTCCGGCATGAAAATGAGCGGCGGGCCTAAACAGTTTGGCGTGGATGCGGAACGGGTTCCTGCCATGCTGGCGCGCATGAAGGCATTGCCGCTGGAATTCTACGGCTTCCATATTTTCTGCGGTTCGCAGAATTTACGCGCAGAGGCGATTATGGAGGCACAGCGAAATACTTTTGAATTGGCTCGTCGTCTGGCGGCGGATGCGCCGGGTCCGGTCAAGTTACTCAATCTGGGCGGCGGTTTTGGCATACCTTATTTCCCCGGTGAGCAGGCACTTGAACTGGAAGCGGTGGGTGCGCATCTGGCCGGGCTGATGCCCCAGGCTAGATGCGATTTCCCCGAGGCTGAGTTCGTCATTGAATTGGGGCGTTATTTGGTCGGTGAGGCGGGCGTTTATGTGAGTCGCGTGATAGAGCGCAAAGTGTCGCGCGGACAGGTGTTTCTTATCACCGATGGCGGATTGCATCATCATCTCGCCGCATCGGGTAATTTCGGTCAGGTGATACGCAAGAATTACCCCGTTCTGGTCGGCAATCATGTGATGCCTGAAGGAGAAGCGCAACTGGCCTCGGTGGTCGGGCCGCTCTGCACCCCGCTGGATATACTGGCGGATAAAATGCCTTTAGGTCATGCGGCTGAAGGGGATTTGATCGCGGTGATGCAGTCGGGGGCTTATGGGCTAACCGCGAGCCCGACAGCCTTTCTGAGTCATCCCGCAGCTGTCGAGGTTTTTGCCGGGTAGCGATACTTTGTTACGCAGATGTTAGGATAGTCGCTTACTGCTTTGAATTTTTGAGCGCGCCAGACAATGAATTAGTGGG
>Ga0210015_1000513_pt1 | contig 40152 bp, 35 predicted proteins | sample CryGeymeta201522_FD_185471 | JGI IMG/M metagenome (GOLD analysis project Ga0210015, IMG submission 185471) | Groundwater microbial communities from Crystal Geyser aquifers in Utah, USA - Crystal Geyser metaG 2015-22 (SPAdes) (version 2) | ecosystem: Environmental > Aquatic > Deep subsurface >...
AGGCGACGCATCCAAGTGCACCACTTTTGCAGTCTTTTTTGATTTCTTCAGATTCTTCCTTGTTAAAAACCTTTTGATATGTGAAAACCGTGCAAATGTCAGGATGCCCAATGTCGCGAAGTCTTATTTTTTGGGGATCTGTCACAGCTGACATTATTTTCTTTGTGGTCTGTTCTTGTGAATCTGCAATCTTTATGTCGTTGTCAAGACTTTTTGACATTTTTCTTCCGTCTACCCCTGGTAAATATGGAAATTCCGTTAGCATCGCTTGAGGCTCTACAAAAAGTTCCCCATAAAGACCGTTAAATCTTCGAACAATTTCTCTTGATATTTCAAGGTGAGGTAGTTGATCCTTTCCTACTGGTACATAATGTGCTTTGTAGATAATAATGTCAGTTGTCATAAGAATTGGATAGCCAAGCAAGCCATATGAGGCGTTTTCTTTTAAATTTAAATCTCTTATCATTTCTTTTACTGTTGGGTTTCTTTCAACCCATGGAATCGGCACGATCATTGATAGAAGAAGGTGCAGATAGGTGTGTTCTGGAACTTCAGATTGCACAAATAGGGTGCATTTTTGTGGGTCAAGCCCTACTGAAAGCATATCAAGCATTACTTCAACCCTGTTTCCTTTTAGCATTTCTGTGTGTTCGTAATTTGTCGTGAGAGCATGCAAGTCCGCGATAAAGAAGAAAGATTGATACTCTTCTTGTAGTTTAAGGTAGTTTTGAAGAGCTCCAACAAGATGTCCTATATGAAGTTGGCCTGTTGCTCTAATTCCGCTAACAACTCTTTTCATGATTCCTCCTTAAAGTAAGAATTTCAAGATAGGATTAATAATTGATAGAAACAAGTTTCCAAAGTTAAAAAATGGGATCGATATTAAAATAATGAGAAAAATAATCCCATACCAGTTCATTGATTCATCAAAAAGGAATCTCTGAGGTCTTTTGCTTATTGCAAAGAGAACTTTAGAACCGTCAAGAGGAGGTATCGGAATGAGGTTGAATATGCCAAGGTAAACACTGTATATTATTATGTATTCAACGAGTACTATAAAATAAGAAAATCCCGCCTGCATTACTGAAGAGTTGTACATCAGTTTGTACAACGGGGAAAGAGCTAATGCAGTGAGAAAGTTAATTCCAGGACCCGCTAAAGAAACAACTACCATGCCCTTCCTGAGGTTTCTTAATGCAAAGAAATCTACGGGTACTGCTTTTCCCCATCCAAACCTGAATAAAATGAGGGCAATCATACCAAATGGATCAATATGGCGCAATGGATTAAGGGAAAGTCTTCCTTCTCTTTTTGCTGTTTCATCGCCCATTTTATAAGCTGCATAAGCATGTCCGAATTCGTGCAATGTCAAAATAATAATTACCGCTGGTAAAACAAAAAGTCCCAGGTTTATAAAATAATCTTTAGTAAACATTTTCAATCTCCTTTTCCTGAACCTATTATATATATTTACTTCGGTTTTTAAAGTTTAAAAAATTAGAATTTAGTGCCAGGCACTGCTCTCTAATTGTTTTAAAAATAGAGGGAGCTTCTGCTCCCTCTATAAAATATGTTTGGTTATTTATTATCCAACAATCTCCTTTATTCGGGAGAGTCTCTTTTCTCTATCTCTTACAAATTTTTCAATGCTCTCGAGCACGTGTTTTGGATCAAGATGAGCCTCTTCAATGACCTCATCCAGGGTCCCTCCAGTCCTCCACCTATTGTCCCAGTCGGAGGAAAGCGAATATTCCCTTACAATAGGGTTTGCAATCCAATTGTTCATCAGTTTAATAGATTCATTTGTTATTATCATCGTATCGTGGAAAAGCTTCCATGGGAGTACTTTGTTTTTGTATTCTTCTCCCTCTCTTCTGTATAATTCATAGCTTGGTGCCGAGACAATTCTCACATTAAGCTTAGCGTTTCTTAATTCTTCGACAACTTTAACTACGCTCAGGGTAGAACTTGTACCTTGAACAATTACTGTGCCCATTTGTGGCAGATCTTTCTCAAAATCTTTTAGAATATAAGCTCCGCGGGATGCCTCAAGATAAGAACCCAATCCCATAGAGACTCTGTCAGGAATATTAATTGCAGGCCTTGTAAGCACGAGTGCAATAATTGGTGTATTGAGCTGTAATGCCTTGCCGAGCAGGACTGGCACCTCATTATATTCCCATGGTATAAGATCAATTAATTGCCCTGTAGGAAACAAATCTCTAACTCCAGGAGAGAAAATACCGAAATGCGTCCTTGAATCGTCCGCGGTTTCAGGTCCTGAGTGTCCCATTACCCAGATAACTTTGCCAACTTTTAGCTCGCAGTCCTGAGAAAGCTGAGAGAAAAGTCTCATCATTCCGTATTTTAGATAAGCAAATGAGCCATATGTGGAGCATGTTGTAAAAAATCCATTGAATTCTTTGAATGGGTCTTTTGCAAAGTTTACTGTTGCTGTACCAACAGAAATTCCTGAATTTACAAATTCTGTAATCTCCTGTGGAAGTAGCACGCCGTCAGGGTTTGTTTCTCTATTGTACCACCCATAGCCCTTGAAATCTTCAAAAGGTTTGGCAAATCCTGAAATTTGTGTTGAATCAGCAAGGTCTGCTGACATAGCAATAAACAAAGGCCTGTTGTATTTTTTCGCTGTATAAGCATTCACCCATGCTCCCCACTTGCTGAAAGCCTCTCTATTTGCAGCATGAGTTCCTGGTTTTGCATAAAGTCCTGGTGGGTAGTTTTTAAAATCACTTATTACAGGGTCGTTTACAGGATTTGCATCGCTTAATTTAAATCCTTCGATTTCTTCCGGTACAGATTCGGCAATTTCTATAAGACGATTTGCAACATATTCAACAAGCTCCAGATCAGTGAGTATTACGCCCATAACAATGTCAATATTTGCCTTAAATTGTTTATAAATCTCAGATTCTTCTTCTGGAGCCCCTTCTCCAAAGCCTGCAAATTTTACTCCATATTTATTCTGGAACTCTTTCTTTGTTTCCCAGAATAACTCTGAATTCATCTTATGCGGTGAGCCATGTGAGGCATTGTCATATTTCAAATAGCCTCTTCCTTTTCTTGTTTTAAACCATGCTACATTAGGGATATTTTTTTGAATTTTTGTCTGGTTAAATAGCTCCGAAACTGTCTCGTAGACTTCTTTAAAGTCGCTTCCTCTTTCGGTTCCTATCACTCTCCATCCATGAGAGGAAAACCATTCATTTGGTCCACCATAAATAGTGCTTGTTAGCGGATGGTCGTCAATTCCAAAATTATTCCAATCAATGAGGAAAAAAAGATTATCAAGCCCGAGTTCCCAGGCAGAGTTGAATGTTTCGTGTGCACCACCCGGGGTAAGCCCTGCGTCTCCTTCAATTGCGATTACTTTTACCCCGTTAGCCACTGCTCTTTTAAGAGCAATTGCTTCTCCAACTGATGCAGTTACTCCATGCCCTGATGGTCCCGTATTAAACTTCAAAAACAAGGTTTTTCCAGTAAATTCAGCATGTCCTGAAAGTCCTTTGTTCCTTCTAAAACCTAAAAGATCTTCTGGAAGTAGTGCAAATTCTCTTCTTAGTCTGAATCTTTCGTCTCCTGTTTCTTTATATTTTTTGTCAACTATTCCGTTAAGTACTGCAAGTGTTGAGTACACGAGTGGAATCGTATGACCAGCAGAAAGGATAAATCGATCACCAAATCTTTTCTCTGGGAATCTCAAATCGTATCTCATAACTCCTGAAAGCATAAGTGTAAGAAGCATGTGCATTTTTGATCTTGATCCGCCTGGATGCCCGCTTTGCCTGTAATTTAGCATTAGATCAATTAGTTGATCAATGGCATCGCCGAGTTTCTCCCAATACTTTAATTCCTTTTCCATATCTTCTCCTTTCTATAATTATTTGAATATTTCTCTATACTCCGGAATTGTATCTTTCATGAAATTTATCATTCCCTCAAATGTTTTTGGGTGTTTGACCATGTCCTTTATTACAGAAAATGGAATTGTGGCAATATGTACACCAACTTCTGCAAGTTCTCTAACCTGTCTTGCGTTTCTTACACTTGCTGCAATGATTTCCGTATCGAAATTGAAATTGTCGAGGATTTCTTTTATGCTTGCGACGAGATCCACTCCACTTACTATTCCATCGTCATTTAAAACCTTCTCGTCAATAACTAAGCCTTCCTCAGGATAATAATCCTCTTTCTCAAAAGTCATTCCGATTTTTTTTCTTAGAAAATCATCGATTCTTCCGGCAAATGGACTTACATACTTTGCACCCGCTTTTGCTGCAAGGAGTGCTTGATTCGATGACATAATGAGAGTGCAGTTAACAGGTATATTTTTTTCTTTTAGCTTTTTTATCACTTTTAATCCGTCGAAATGTTTTGTTCCGTTTTCTTCAATTTCAGGATTTACAGGTATTTTAATAATAACGTTATTTGAGATGTTGTTGAATTTTGCAAAAAGAGTTTCCGCCTCGCCAAGCATATCATCTTCTGTGTTTCCAATTACTTCAAGACTTACCGGGTGCCCGATCCCAGCAACTTTTAGGAGTTCTTCAATATATTCTTCCATCGTAAAACTTATACTCTTGTTTTTGAAATATTCCACAGCCTTTTTTATAAGGCTTGGATTTGTTGTAACTCCATCGACAATACCCCACGAAATTGCCTCTTTGATTTCATCAATATTTGCAGAATCAATAAAAATTTTCACTATTCTTCCTCTTCATCAATGTAGTATTTCTTAGGAAGAATTGCAAGACTGATTGCAAGGCCAACAACACCGGTGAAAAGACCAATGAAAAACCATCCAAAGCCATTTCTTCTTTTTTTTGAGGCCACAATAGCGGTAAAAATTGCTAAAATAAGTAAAATAGCAATAATTGATCCGCAAATAATAATCATAAGGCCTGTTGCATAGCTTGCTATATCAGCTGGAGTTTCTCTAAGGTTCGAGTAATCCCAAAAGTAATTCCAAAACTTTCCGTTTATCATTCCGTTCATTTTTTCCTCCTCTTATTAAAATTTAACTACCATATTTTAACATTTTGCAAAACTTATCCAAAAAAGTTGTTTTAAATTCTTCTATGAAGAGAGAAAATAATGAAGAAATTGTTAATTATTGGTTTATTTGAACCTAATCTTATAATTTGCTTTCAAACTTTTAATCCTTATAATTTTTTAAAAGGCAGGGCTTATGAAAAAAGTTCTTATAGCAGGAAGTGGAAGAGAAAATTCGAAGGATTTTTACTTAAAACTTTCACACAATTTTGATTTTATTATAGGTGTTGATAGAGGGGTGGAGGTTCTAATAAAAGCAGGGATTAAACCAGATATTGCAATAGGAGATTTTGATTCTGTGAGTGATTTATTATATGTCGAAAGTTTAGAGATAAAGGTTTTAAAATTCCCTGTTGAAAAGGACAAATCTGATACAGAACTTGCAATTGATTTCGCTATGGAAAAAGGCTTTGACGAGTTTGTCATGACAGGCATGCTCGGGAGAAGGACAGATCATCTCCTCTTCAACATTTCTCTTCTTGTAAGTTTGTATAAACAGGGAAAAGAGTGTGCAATCATTGAAGAACATGAGGAGATTCGTCTACTTGATTCTGAGAAAAAAGTTTTCCAGGTGAGAGTTGGCGATATTATATCTCTTTTCCCGATTGATAAAATTGTTTATGGAGTTTCGACGGAAGGTTTGAAGTATGAACTTCAAAACAAAGACCTTTTTTATGGCTCAACTCTCCCTTTGAGTAATGTTGCCTTGAAAAACGAAATTTCAATTTCGATTAAGAAAGGTACGGCGCTTGTAATTATAGAGTATGCAAAGAAAATGCGAGATTTTGGATGGACCTTTTTGAATACTAAAGTATAATGTCAAACACTTATTGAAGGCTTGATGAATTGCATATTTGTTTCAACCAAAAAATACGCACATTATTGATGGGATATGAGTAATTTGGCTAAAAAGATTCAATTTAGGTAAGGAGGTATTAATGGCCTGGATTAAAGTAATCGATGAAAAAGATGCTACTGGGAAACTTAAAGAAGTTTATGAAAAGATCGGAGGTGAGAGAGGAAAGATCGCGAACATTTATAAGATCAACAGTTTGAACCCTCAGTCAATGGAAGATCATCTGAACTTTTATATGAACCTTGTTTATGGGCATTTAGATCTAACGAGAGAACAGCGAGAACTCATTGCAGTGACTGTATCAGTAACAAATGGTTGCCAATATTGTATTAATCACCATGCAGAAGCGCTGAATGCATACTGGAAGAACAGAGAAAAGTTAAATAAATTTATTGATAATTTTAATTTCGTAGAACTCCCAGAAAAAGATAGAACAATGATTGAATATGCTATTAAACTTACAAAAGCTCCTAAAAGCATCAGCTATAAAGATATCGAAAAGCTTCAAGAACAAAATTTTTCGGATGCCGATATACTTAATATCAACCTCGTCACCGCCTATTTTAACTTTGTAAACCGCGTTGCACTTGGTCTTGGTGTAGAATTTAGCTCAGACGAAATAACTGGATACAAATATTAAAAAAGGAAGAAATGTTTTTTTTGAAAAATTTTTACTGAGTTTCAAAGCGGATTGTAAATATACTTTTTACGGAGATAGGTTTATTCATTTGTTGAGTAATTTAACTAAGAAACTCGAAATCTTAATTTTGTTCAAAAACTTATTTTTAACTGAATTATTTAAGAATAGGTTTTTATTTTATTCTCAGGTTCAATAATTTGGATTAAGTTTTGGAGTACTTCGAAATCCTTTTGTAACTTTCTTTAAACCTTTCTTTTACGTATCCCTCGTCTATCGTTAAAATCTTCTTATTTTCCATTATTACTTTACCATCAATAATAACTGTATCAACATCCTCGGGATACATTGAATAAGCAATAAGGGAATGCGGGTCTGTTAGTGGCATAAGGTTTGCTTTGGCCATATCGATGAGTATTAAATCTGCCTTGAAACCTTCCTTTATAAGTCCAACATCGTTAAATCCAAGGTTTATGGCACCATTTACGGTTGCAAGTTTTAGAGTTTCATATGCGTTAAGCTCTGATGGGTTCAAACTTACTCCTTTTGCCAGTAGAGATGCAAGCCTCATATCTTCAATGAGTGCAAGGTTGTTGTTTGATGCAGCGCCGTCCGTTCCAATTGAAACAGTTATCCCATTGTTGATTAGCTTTGCAATATCTGGAATTCCCGAGGCAAGTTTCAAGTTGCTCTGCGGGTTTACGGTAACTCCAACATTGTTTTTCTTTAGAATTTTAATGTCATTATCATTTACCCAGACGCAATGAGCAGCATTTACCCTTGCTTTAAAAAACCCAATTTCTTCAAGTTTTTTAATTGGAGTCTTCCCATATTTTTTTATATAATCTTCTACTTCTTTTTTTGTTTCATGGAGATGTATCTGTACCACGGCTCCAAGTTTTTGCGCAACATAAGCTGTGTCTTTTAGCAATCTTAAATTGCAGGTGTAAGGTGCATGAGGAGCAAAGCTAATTAAAATTTTTCCATCCCGGCTATTATTATATTTTTTAAAGAAATTTTTAGCTCGATTTAGAATAAGTTTATCCATATAAGGCTTTGAAGCATATGAAAAACCTATGTTTGCGCGTAATCCTATTTCTTTAATTGCTTTAAAAACTTCTTCCTCATAAAAATAAAAATCTGTTATGGTTGTTGTGCCTGTTCTAATAGATTCAATAAGTGCAAGAAGAGTGCCATAATAAACATCCTCTTTTGTGAGTTTGCCTTCGATAGGGAAAATTGTCTCATTAAGCCATTTATCAAGTGGAAGGTCGTCTGCAATACCCCTCATAAGAGTCATTGCAAGATGAGTGTGAGCATTCACGAAGCCAGGCATAACAATATGATTTGATGCATCTATTTTATATTCGAACTCTTCTTTCCATTCTTTTGAAGGGCCTATGTATTGAATGGTTGAGTCTTTTAAGACTATGTCGCCATTCTCAATAATTTGTTTGTTTTCAAGAGTAAGTATCAAACCATTTTTTATAAGTATCATCTATTTTCTCGGCAAGAATACAGGATTCTGATCTGTAATTATTTCGCTATCTTCGGACAATATTAATTTAATGTCCTTTGGAAGCGAGAGCATCTGTATGTGTGTATCCCCGTCGTAGAATTTAAGCTGTCCTTCTATTCTTTCGCTAATGAGACTATTGATTTGATTTGCAGACAAATTTAGAGGATCATACTTTTTTGAGGCTATAATAAAACCCCAGGTTGTATCAAAACTTGGTATATATGTATAATAACTTCTGACAACAGGGAAAATTTTTTTAAGAGTATTTCTTATGGAAAGATGCATTTTGAAGGTGGTAATTCTCAGGATTGATGCTTGAAGTGCAAATACACCTCTATCTTTTAACCTGTCATTAATAATTTCGAAGAATTCTTTCGTAAAAAGTTTGTATGATGGGCCATCTTCAAAAGGTTCGGTTAAATCCGAGATTATTACATCAACCGATCTTGTGGATACTTGTGTTTCCATAAATTTTCTTGCGTTAAGATTAAGGACTTTTGCCTTTGGGCTTTCAAGAGCACCCTGGTGCCATTCTTGGAGATACTTTTTGGCAATTTGAATTGCATCTTTATCGATATCTATCATTAAAGCCTTGACGATGCTTTTGTGTTTGAGTACCTCTCTTAAAGTTGCTCCTTCACCTCCACCCAGGATTATTACGTTTTCAGGTTTTTCTGAAAGAAGCATTGCAGGATGAACGAGCGATTCATGGTAAATATATTCGTCTTTTGATGTCGATTGGATATCTCCATCGATGATAAGCATTTTTCCAAAAATAGGACTCTGTACCAACTGCAAGTGTTGATACGGAGTCCTCAAATCGACGAGAATTTTCTCGATCCCGTGAATATGTTCTTCGGATTTTTCGAAGAAGTCATGGAAGTAGAGATAATTCTTTTCCATTTCTTTCTGAGCTTGTGCTCTCAACCCTGTGGAGGTATTTTCCCTTTATTTTCTCTCCTCTCGAAACCACAGTTGTTTGTATATGGCTTGCCTCTAATGAATCTGCGACAAATTTACATGCAGCTTTTGGATCGATGTCTCCACAGGTATAAAAATCTAAAGCCGCATAACCATACTCTGGCCACGTATGAATGGAGAGGTGAGATTCGGAAATTACCGCCACCCCACTAACTCCCTGAGGAGTAAAGTGGTGAAATGCAACATTTAGTACTGTTGCATTAGCTCTTTCTGCGGCTTCTACGAGAAGCTTCTTAAGGAAGGTTAAGTTGTTTAGCAAGTCGAGGTTACACCCCGAGATATCCATAATTACATGCTTTCCTTCAGTACGCATTTCAGCCACCCCCTTTCCAAAGAATTAGTAAGGTAAAGAATTACCTTATCTTATAATTTATAACAGATTTAATTTTTTTTTCAATACTATTTACTTATAATTCCTTGCATTTTAATTAATTTCTTAGATTTTTTAATTCATAGTTTAGTTAAAAATTTAAATACCTGAAAAAAATCTCAGATGTATGCGATTCATACAACATATTGACAAAAAAGCAGAAATCATTAAACTTAAAAGGTTAAATTCACTTATAGAAGGCTCCCAGTGCCTTATATAGTGGAAGGAGGTCAATATGGAAGCGATAATTAAAACTGGTGGACACCAATATAGAGTTAAAGAAGGTGACTTAATAAAAGTCCAGAAATTACTAAATGAAAAAGGCGAAAAGGTAAAATTTGACACCGTTTTGATGTTAAAAGATGGTGAGAAACTTTTGGTAGGAAATCCAACTGTGCAAAACGCTTATGTGGAAGGCGTAGTAAAAGAGCAAGGAAAGGATAAAAAAATTACTGTTTTCTTTTATAGACACAAGACAAGAAATAGAAAGAAAACAGGTCACAGGCAACCTTATACAATGATTCAAATTGAGCGTATTGTCGGAGAGGTGAGTTAGTATGTCAAGAAAAAGAGCAAAAGTTAATGGAAGAGATGGTAATCCTAAATATCTTGGAGTAAAATTATTTGATGGCGAAAAAGTAAAAGCAGGTAATATAATAATCAGGCAGAAAGGTGAACGAATCAAGGCTGGAAAGAACGTAGGAATAGGCCATGATTATACTCTTTTCGCTTTAAGAGACGGCGTAATTAAGTTCGAGAAAAAGAGAGAAATTACAAGAGTATATGTTTTAGAGGAGGCTTAGCACTACGCCTGAAAGATCTTTTATAGATCAGTCTTATATTATTGTTCGGAGTGGAAAAGGGGGAGATGGAATAATAAGTTTCCGTAGAGAAAAGTTTCTTCCTAAAGGTGGACCGGACGGTGGTAATGGGGGTAGAGGAGGGGACGTCATAATAAAAGCATCGAAAGATGTTTCTACTCTTTATAGTTTTAAATATAGACGGCACTACTTTGCTGGAAATGGTGAAAATGGAAGTTCTCGCCAGAAACATGGCAAAGATGCGAAGGACCTTATAATTCTTGTTCCGTTAGGCACAACGATTTTAGATAAAGAAACTGGAGAAGTTATCAAAGATTTAGAGAACGATGGAGACTTTGTTATTTCAAAAGGTGGAAAAGGCGGTAGAGGAAATAAAAGCTTTGCAACTTCTCAGGAACATGCTCCGAGATATGCAGAAAAAGGGGAAAGCGGCAGAGAAAGAACAGTAGAACTAAAACTAAAAATTCTTTCTGATGTAGGGATTATTGGTGCTCCAAATGCAGGAAAATCTACTCTTTTAACTGCAATATCAAATGCAAGGCCAAAAATTGCTGATTATCCTTTTACTACTCTTGCTCCAAAAATTGGAATTGCTAACCTTGGAATCGGCAAAAGACTTATTCTTGCAGATTTACCAGGCCTCATCCGTGGTGCAAGTGAAGGAAAAGGTATGGGAAATAGATTTCTTTCCCACATCGAAAGAACAAAAGTCCTTTTATTTTTAATAGACGGAACTGTAAGGGAAGACATTAAGAGAACATATAAAATGTTAATCAATGAACTTAGAAGTTATAACGAAGAATTAATGAATAAGAAAAGAGTAATTGTTGTAAATAAGATAGATACGTGGAAAAGGAAGAGAACAAAAGAATTTGAAGAATACTTTTTGAACATGGGAGAGCCAGTTTTCTTTATATCAGCAATAAAAAAAGAAGGACTAAGAGAATTGCTCCAAAACCTTTATGAAATTTCATTGGCTTACAAAAAAGTTGATGAAGAAACACCTTACGAAGAGCGAGTGGTTGAAGTAGACGAAAAATTGTTGGATAAGGTTTTGAAAATAGAGAGAGTTGATGCAAATACTTTTAAGGTTTCCCAGAAAGAAATTGAAAGAAGAGCAGAACTTTCGGACTTCAAAAAACCAGGAAGCTTTGAAGAACTAAGAAGATATTTTGAAAGGATAGAGCTTGAGAAGCAACTCAAAGAAGCTGGTATAAAAGAAGGGGATAGAGTAATAATAGGTAATAAGGGCTTTATTTATAAAGAAAATGGGTAAACTTGGCATTTTCGGTGGGGCATTTAATCCCATTCATATTGGTCACTTATTTGTCGCGAAGGAAGCACTTAAAATTTTTCAACTTGATAAAATAATTTTCATTCCAACAGGTAATCCTGTTTTTCAAAAAGAAGAACTGCTTGATAAAAAAGACAGAGCAAAATTAGTAAATTTATCGATAAAAGATGAACCCTGCTTTGAGGAATCCCTCTTTGAAGTTAATAGGGATGTTCCATCATATTTTATAAACACGCTTGATCAATTTATGAATTCTCATGATGATTTATACACAATACTTGGGGAGGATACTTTTATTTTGTTCCATAAATGGAAGTCTTATAGAGAAATTATATCAAAGACAAATTTCATTATAGCGGAAAGGTTTGAAGACTCTTTTACGATATCCAAAAAATATATACAAACGTACTTTCCGGATTTTAAGGAAAAAATATTTTTTCTTTCACACCCTCTTTACAGAATATCATCAACATTAATAAGAGAAAGAATAAAATCCAATAAATACATTTCTTATCTTGTCCCGAAAGAAATCGAGATGGAAATTTTGAATAAGAGATATTACAAAAATATATAAAAAATCTTAAAATTATCTATTGACAAATTCATTTTTCTGTATAATTAAATTAGGTTTAAATTTTAAAGGAGGAGAAATGGCTGATAAAAAGGTTAAAAAAGCAACAACTAAAAAAGCTGTCAGTGTGAGTAAAACGACCACAAAGAAAACAGTAGCAAAGAAAACAGTAGCAAAGAAAAAGACAGCAAAGAAGTAAAAATATTGTAAATCGATTTTTATACAATTCTCAGGCCAAACGCTCGAAGAGCGTTTGGCATTGTTGTGAGAAATTTATTCAGGCGATTTAGGCTGCTTTAATTCTTATTAGAGTAGCTATTATTAATGAATAAAAAGCCATAATAAGTTATACAAATGAAAGTATGATACACAAATACCATTTTTACTTTCAACACTAATATATAAACCCGTTAAACAAAGGTTTTAAAACAGATTTAAATTTGACTAAAGGGAAAATCTAAGTATAATATCACTGCAAGCGGGAGTAGCTCAGGGGTAGAGCGCTGGCTTCCCAAGCCAGTTGTCGCGGGTTCGAATCCCGTCTTCCGCTCCAGAGGCGCCGTGGCCAAGTGGTAAGGCAAGGGTCTGCAAAACCCTCATTCGTCGGTTCGAATCCGATCGGTGCCTCCAGTATTATTATGCCGAGGTGGCGGAATAGGCAGACGCACGGGACTTAAAATCCCGCGGTGGTAACACCGTACCGGTTCAATTCCGGTCCCCGGCACCAAATTGGAATGTACCTGATTTATCAAAACTTTTACATTTAAGCCCGACTATTGTTAAACTTGGAAGTGAATATTAATTGAAAACTGCAAAAAGTTAAGAGGAAAAAATAGTCGTCAATACAACAAATATCTTTTTCTGTACCTTAGAGAATAATTCACTGAAAGGATCGTGAATTACAAAAGATTAAATAATGTATAAAAATTTATTTATCAACCGTGAAATACTCACTTCCAATTTGTTTCAATTTTGTATAATCAGGCACTACATAAGATATCTCATCGATATAATCAGGTCTACCTGGAAAATTAACGATGTTCAAATCTTTTGAAGTGTCATCTTTAAGCAAAAGAATTAATTTTGTGATCTGAGAAGGAGTAAGGTTTGTTTCTATTGCATCTCCTATCGTCTTTGCAATTGTAGGGAATTTCCAAATTGTTCGTATATCCTTGGTCTGGTCGATAATGGCTTTTATGAGTTCTTCTTGTCTTTCAACTCTTCCGTGAATAGTACCCTGTTCATCCACTGTAAAATCTCCATAGGCATCATATCTGAATCTTGCATATTCAAGTGCCTCTTCTCCATTTAGATGCTGAACTCCAGGTTTCAGGTTTATTTTCACATCGCCTGCCTGTGAATAATAAACCATTTTCTCTTTTACATCTATTGTAACGCCGCCAAGAGCATCTATTACTTTTTCAAACCCGGTAAAATTAACTACAGAATAGTATGGAATCTTCCCCTCTTTTAGTCCTAATATGCTTTCAACTGTTTTAGTGCTGAGCTTGACTCCTCCATCGTTAAAATAGGCTGAATTGAATGCAGAGTTTATTTTGTCGTAGCCATGTCCAGGAATATCTACTCTTGAATCGCGGGGAATTGACATTAAGTTGATTTTCTTTGTTTCAGGGTCAATATTTATAAGCATCATTACATCGGATCTTGAAGGTTCATCTTTTGTCCTCTGGTCTGTTCCGAGTATTAGTATGTTTATCTTTTGCGATAGATCAAGCGGGACTTTCTCATTAACCCCTTGATTTATAAAGCTCAGATTTTTTGCTACCATAAAAACGAAATATCCAACTACAACAATAATAACTACTAAAACCCATATAATTATTTGTTTTAAATTTTTTTTCACCTATTTTCTCCTATATTTTTAAAAAGGCTTTGCAAGAAAAGGACCAAATAAAAGTGAAATTGTCGCAAGCAATTTTATTAAAATATTTATTGAAGGTCCTGCCGTATCTTTTAATGGGTCTCCAACAGTGTCTCCAACAATACTTGCTCTATGGGCTTCAGACCCCTTTCCTCCAAAATTTCCTTGCTCAATAAATTTTTTTGCATTATCCCAGCTTGCACCTGCATTTGCCATGTAGATTGCAAGGAGTACTCCACTAACAAGGGATCCAGCGAGTAATCCTCCGAGAGCCTCTTTTCCGTACTTTGCAAATACAAAAAAGATAACAAATGGAGATAGTACAGTTATAACAGATGGTTTTACCATATTTCTCAAAGCACCTTTAGTGCTTATTGCAATACATTTTTTGTAATCTGGATCTGTTTTTCCAAGCATTAATCCAGGAATTTCTCTGAACTGCCTTCGCACCTCTTCTACCATCAGGCTTGCCGTTCCGCTAACAGCCATTATTGCCATTGAAGAGAAAAGATATGGTAAAGCGCTGCCAATAAGAACACCTGCAATTGTGTAAGGAGAGAGTAAATCAAGTGTGCCAAGATGGACGGAGCTTATGTAAGATGAGAACAATGCAAGTGCTGTAAGGGCAGCTGAGCCAATTGCAAAACCTTTACCCATTGCAGCAGTTGTATTACCGAGCACGTCAAGAACGTCTGTTCTACTTCTTACTTCATCTGAAAGGCCAGCCATCTCAGCAATTCCACCAGCATTGTCTGCGATAGGTCCATAAGCATCTACACTTAAACTTATCCCAAGAGTAGATAGCATACCAATGCCTGCAAGTGCAATGCCATATAATCCAGTACTGATATAAGAAATAACAACACCGCCTGCAATAAAAATTATCGGTAGGAAAGTACTTTGCATACCTACTGCCATGCCCGTAAGAATTGTTGTAGCGGCACCACCTTCGGCTGCTGACCCTGCGATAGTTTTGATTGGCTTACTTGCTGTATAGTATTGTGTAATAAAGCCAATAGCAAGGCCTGTTACAATGCCTGTAATAATTGGCAATGTCCCTTTAAAACTATTTAAGACTGCCTTTGATAAGTAGAAAGAAAATACTACTGTTAGAATATTTGCAATAATTGTGCCAATGTTTAATGCTTTTTGGGGATGGACATTTAATCGAGACGATAAAAATACAAAGAGGATGCCAATGATAGATGAAACTGCTCCATAAGCTACCATTAGATAAACGAACTTTGCTCCATTTAAACCGAAAGCTATTGTGCCGAGAATAACTCCACCTACTATGGAACCTACATATGATTCATAAAGGTCTGCTCCCATACCTGCTATGTCCCCGACATTATCCCCCACATTATCTGCAATAACGGCTGGATTTCTTGGATCGTCCTCTGGTATGCCAGCTTCCACTTTTCCTACAAGATCTGCCCCTACATCGGCAGCTTTTGTATAGATTCCACCGCCTACGCGGGCAAATAGTGCTACAAAGCTTGCACCAATTGAATAACCAGTTATTGCTACAAGAGGGCTAATATGCTGTGAGAAAAACTTTGATACTATAAGGTATACCCCGATTGAACCTAAAACACCAAGACCAGCAACGGTAAGTCCCATAACTGAACCACCTGAGAATGCAACACTTAAGGCTGACCCGATGCTTATTCTTGCAGCTTGGGTTGTTCTACTGTTTGCACGAGTGGCAATGAGCATTCCAAAAAAACCAGATGAAATAGAAAACATTGTGCCAATTATAAAGCAAATTGCAACGATAGGAGAAATGACTATTCCTATTACGATTGCAAAGATACCAGCCCACAACGCCATTGTTTTATATTCTTCTTTAAGAAAGGCAAGTGCACCATCTTGAATTGCTCTTGAAATTTTGATCATTTTTTCGTTACCAGGATCTTTTTTCAAGATTGAAATAGCAAGAATAATCGCCAGAATAACTGATGCTGCTCCAAATGCAATTACAATACCAAAATTTGTCATCTAAGCCTCCTTGCAAGCTTTATCATCTGGAGCCGGCGATCTGATTTGAACAGACGACCAGCTGATTACGAATCAGCTGCTCTACCCCTGAGCTACGCCGGCTTATCTCTCTATAAATAAAAATGGAGCGGAAGACGGGATTCGAACCCGCGACAGCTGCCTTGGCAAGGCAGTGCTCTACCTCTGAGCTACTCCCGCTTACTATTGGCGGGATCGATGGGATTTGAACCCACGGTCTCCGGCGTGACAGGCCAGCGTGTTGAACCACTACACCACGACCCCGCATCTAATAAGGATTATAACAATATTGGTTAAATTTTCAAAATATTTTACCTGAATGGTGGGCGAAACAGGATTCGAACCTGTGACCCCTTCCGTGTGAGGGAAGTGCTCTACCGCTGAGCCATCCGCCCTCCATGGTGCCCTCGAGGAGGGTTGAACTCCTGTCGCCGCCTTGAAAGGGCGATGTCCTAGCCGCTAGACTACGAGGGCGCATGGTGAGCCGTGCAGGATTCGAACCTGCGACACCCGGCTTAAAAGGCCGGTGCTCTACCTCCTGAGCTAACGGCCCACTCAGGTTATTTTAACCTCTTTAATAATACGAATTATCGTCTTTCTGTCAAGAGAATTAACTAATATTTTTTTCATCAATACTTTCATAAAATTTTGTGTAGTCACTTTCAAACCTTAGTTTAACATTACCAGTAGGACCGTTTCTTTGTTTTGCAATGGATAGTTCTATCTCATTTCTGTTGTTTTCATCGGGTCTATAAAGAAACATAACTACATCTGCATCCTGCTCAATACTGCCTGATTCACGAAGATCTGAAAGAATTGGCCTTTTGTCATCCCTTCGGTCAACTGCCCTGCTTAATTGAGAAAGAATAACTATAGGTACTTTAAGCTCTCTGGCTAGGTTTTTAAGTCCTCTTGTAATTTGAGAAATTTCTATAACTCTGTTCTCGACTCTTTGTTCCATTCGAACGAGCTGCAAGTAGTCAATTATAATAAGTTCGATATTTGTTTCCATTTTTAACCTTCTTGATTTAGTTCTTATATCCATAAGGGACCCATCAGGACTATCATCAATATATATAGGTGCCTCGTAAAGTGCACCGTAAGCTTCGGTTAATTTTGTCCAATCCTCGTCCCTTAGGTAGCCAGTTTTTAATCTCTGCATGTCCACCTTGGCAAAAGAGCATAACATTCGCTCAACAAGTTGCTCTTTTGCCATTTCGAGGCTGAAAAAAGCAATGCTTTTTTGTTCTTTGATTGCAATATTTTCAGAGATATTTACTGCAAGAGAAGTTTTGCCAATGCTTGGTCTGGCTGCTATTACAATGAGGTCTGACCTCTGGAAACCTCCAGTTATTTTATCCAGTGAAGGAAAGCCTGATGGCAGCCCTGCAATTCCCAACCTCTGCTTGTATCGTTTTTCTATCTCAGAGAAACTATTACCAAGAAAATCTCTTATTTGAATAAAATAACTTTTTGACTTCTTTTGAGAGATAGAGAAAATTTTTTGCTCTGCAGTGTCAATAAGTGTATCAATTTCAATTGCTTCGTTAAAGCCTAATTCTGATATTTCTGCACCTGTTTGAATTAACTGCCTCATCAAAGACTTAATTTTAACTACTTTAGCATAATATTCTGAATTTGCAGAATTAGGCACAGAGTCTGCAAGGCGAGCAAGATATGAAATGCCCCCCACAAATTCAAGTTTGTTTATATTCTTGAGCTCTTCTGCTACGGATACAATGTCGACAGGTTTTTCGTTAAGCGAAAGTTTAAAAATTGCATGCATTATTAGACGGTGCTCTTCTCTATAAAAATCTTCCGGTCTAATTGCTTCAATAACTTTATATACTGCCTCTTTGTCTATAAGCAAAGAGCCAATTACTGATTGTTCTGCTTCAATGCTATGTGGTGGTACTCTTAAAATGCTCTCGTCAGCCATAAATTATCACTCTTTTTCGACATGTACTTCAATTTGAGCTTGTATTTCTTTGTGTAATTTGACAGTGACAAAATAAACTTCGGCTTTCTTGATTGGAACTTCGAGTTTAATTTTCTTCTTATCTATATCAATGTTAAAAACCTTTTTAATTTTGTCGGCTATATCTGATGAAGTTATCGAACCGAAGAGTTTTTCTCCATCTCCCACTTTTGTTTTAAAAGTGAGAACTTTTGATTCAAGAATTTCTTTTTCTCTTTTTGCTGACTCTTCTTTTTTGTTTTCAACGTTTTTTTCCAGTCCTTTTGCAGATTCAAACGACTTTTCATCAACTAATTTAGCATACCCTTTGGGAACAAGATAATTTAAAGCATAGCCTCTTGAAACTGAGACTATGCTTTTTGCATTTCCGAGCCCTTTTACATTAACAAGTAGGAGGACTTTTGCCTTCATCTTCTTATGTAAGGAAGAAGGGCTATTTCTCTTGCCCTTTTAATAGCTGTTGCCAGTTGCCTCTGATGTTTTGCACAAAGACCGGTATTTCTCCTTGGAAGTATTTTACCTTTATCGCTTATAAATCTTGATAATTTTGCAATATCTTTGTAATCTACTCCTTCTCCTTTTATGCAGAATGTACAGACCTTTTTTCTTGGCTTATAGTAAGCAGATTTCTTTTGGAATTTCTTTGTTCTTTCCATTCTTAGTTCCCTTTAGGAAAAAGGTACATTGGGTTCGTTATTTTCATCGGCAGGTTCTTCTGTCCCCGCTTCTTTAGATGTACCAGTAAGCGTATTCAAGCTCCATGCAATTATTTCTGTTATCCATTTTTTCACACCATCAACTTCATAATTTCTAATCCTCAAGATTCCTTCCACAAAAACAGCGTTTCCCTTTTTGAAGGTTTTCTCGACTTTTTCTGCAAGTCTATTCCAGGCAATGATCGTTACAAAAAATGTATCTTCTTGCCATTGCTCGCTGTCTTTCAGTTTGAAGTTTCTATTTACAGCAATTCTAAATTGAGCAACTTCCTTACCTGTAGGCGTGTATTTTATATCAGGGTCAGCAACAAGCCTGCCAGTGAGAAATATTCTATTTACGTCAGACATTCCCTTCTACCTCCTGTTTGTTTTTTACTTCAGGGGCTACTATAGTGGGTTTCTTTTCCTTTTTAAGAATCATTGACCTTAAAAAGCCCTCGTTTACTTTGAAGAAGTATTTTAGGTCTTTTACAGACTTTTCAGGTAGTTCGAGGTATGTTAGGACGTAGTAACCCTTGTTTTGGTGTTTAATAGGATAAGCGAGGCTTCTTAATCCCCACTTGTTTTCACTTTCGATAATTCCTTTGTTTTTCTCTGTGAAATCTCTAAGTTTTGCAATAAGATTGTCTCTCTCCTCATCTGGAAGAGAAGAGGAAACAACGTAAAGCATTTCATAATAACTCATTTAAGCCTCCTTATGGTCTTAAGCCTTACAGAATCTTTCTGTAAGGAAAGAGTTTCCGCATAATATTATATAGAATGCAATATTTTAATCAAGTTTTTTTATAAGTTATATTTTCTCTTCAGGCAAATTAGTTGACTCGATGATATTTTTAATAATGAGAAATGCCGGTGTCGCAATGATTACACCGAGTGCTCCCAAGAGTACTCCTCCTATGGCAATCATTATTATAATAATAACAGGTGAAATTTTTAGCCTTCCACCTATGAAGTGCGGAATTACGAAATTATTCTGGACGATTTCTATGATCGAAAATAGTATTGCAAAAACTATTAAAGTTTTTAAAGATGTAAATAACGAAATTGTTCCTCCAACAATAAAAACAATCGTAGGACCTACGTATGGCACTATTTCAAGAATCGCATCCAGCGCACCTATTAAAAGAAAAAATTTTATACCAGATACATAAGCTGCAAGTCCCATAAAAAAACCAGTAAATATTGAAATAAGAACAAGTGTACTAAAATATGTCCTTAATGATATGTTAGTTTTTGTGAGAAAATTTTTAACTACTTCTCTAGAACTCGGTTTTACATTTCTTAATAAAACTCTGTAAAGAATTTGTGATTCGTTCATAAAAAAGAATCCAAGCATCATTGAAAGTATTATCGAAGGAATAAGTGTTATTTTGTTTATTGTAAATCCCATCCATTTGCCTAAAGCCAACCTCATATTTTCTTGTAAAATCAGGATTAAGTTTTGAATTATTTGTTCTGAGTTTTGCCCGGTCTGTCCAAAAAAGCCCTTAACCCAGGAGAGAATTGCAGAGATATTTGCGTATATATCTGGCAATTTCAGTGTAATTTCATTAACGCCGGAGATAATCACTGGAATAAAGAAATAGATTATTAAAGAGAAAATAACAATAAAAATTAGCATTGAAATGAGAGATGCTAACCATCGTGGGGTCTTTTTTGAAATATAGTTTGTTACGGGGAGAAGGATATACGCAATTATAGCACCATACAGTATTGTTGGCAAAATCACTCTTACGCGGTAAATCAGGTAAAGAACTAATATCGCTGCTCCAACAGTTAGACTTTTGTAAAATATTAATTTTAGTTCTTTATTCATTCTGCGAGGTTGTAATTGATGAGACTGAATCCCCCTCTCCCCTGAATTTTACAATTCTGACTCCTCTTGAATATTTTGACATTACAGGTATCTCTTTTATATTTATTTTTATCACATTTCCATTTTTTGACATGACGAATAATAAATCTTTATCTTTTACGACTTTAACTGCTTGCAATGTACCTGAAGCTTTGTCAAGTTTTATTGCTTTGACACCTTTTGAGCCTCTTCTAACTTTTCTTATATCTTTCGCGCACAGCCTTTTCCCGTATCCATTGGTAGTTATGAGCAGTAGCCTGTCTTCGTTCTTTACGACCTCTCCTTCAACAACAAAATCGTCTCCTAAAAGTTTTATTCCCCTTACGCCTCTTGCAGTTCTGCCCATTGAACGTATTTGTTCGTTGTTGAATCTAATTGCCTGACCTTTTGCTGTTGTAATAAGTACTTCGTCTTTGTCCTTAGTCGCAACAGAAGAGACAAGCTTATCGTCGTTATCAAGGCCTACTGCTATTTTTCCGCCGCTATAAACATTTTCGAATTGAACTATACTTGTTTTCTTAACTACTCCTTTCTTTGTTACTAAAACAATGTTTTTTACTTTTGAGTCTTTTTCTAAAGCAAGCACCGATGAAACAATTTCATCTTCTGAAAGTTTTAGAATTCTATGAATTGCTATCCCCTTTGCTTCTCTTTCGCTTTCAGGTATCTCATAGGCTTTAAGGGCATAAACTTTTCCTTTGGTTGTAAAGAATAAAATTCTGCTTTTTGTAGTTGTGACTATGATTTCCTTTGCGTAATCTTCCATATTTTTCGCCTGCCCAAGTACTCCCTTTCCGCCCCTCCTCTGGAGCCTGAAGGTGTCAAACGGGATCCTTTTTATGTAGCCATCGTTAGTTATAGAGAGGATAGTTTCTTTATCTTCAATAAGATCTTCAATACCAAATTTTTCTTCTTCGAATTTTAGCTCGCTTTTTCTATTATTGCCGAATTTATCTTTTATTCTTTGAAGGTCTTTTTTTATCTCTTCCCAGAAGGTTTCTTTTCTTGTTAGAATTTCATTGAACCTTTCAATGTTTTTTTTAGTGGAAATAATGTCCTCGTTTATTTTTGTATTTTCAAGATTAGTTAATCTTGCCAATCTCAGGTCAAGTATTGCTTTAGCTTGTGTATCAGTAACTATAAGAAGTTCAACAAGCTTCGAAAGTGCTTCCTGGGAATCCTTTGAGGACTTGATCATAGTAATAACTGCGTCAATTTTTTGAATTGCTTTGCTCAACCCTTCAAGTATTTCGAGATGCTTTTGAGCTTTGTCGAGTTCAAAATGGGTTTGTCTAATAAGTGTTTGTTCTCTAAACAAAAGGAATTCTTTTAGGAGCTGTTTTATCGAGTAAATCTTTGGTGCATTGTCCTTTATTCCAATAAGAATAACCCCGTACTTAATCTCAAATGGAGTATGTATTTTAAGCAGATTTTCAAACACATTCACATTTGTGTCCTCGGAAAGCTTTATTACAATTCTTACGCCATCTCTGTCTGATTCATCCCTTAAATCTTCTATTCCTTTAATTTTTTTGTTCTTTGCAAGGTCTGCAATTTTTTCTACGAAGAAGGCTTTATTAACCTCAAAAGGAATTTCAGTTATAACAAAGTCAACCTTTTTATGCTTTATTTCTTCAACATGCCATTTACTTCTTATGGTTACGCTTCCCCTACCTGTTTCGAAGTAGTCCTTTATTCCGGAGTTTCCGATTATATATCCGCCTGTTGGGAAATCTGGCCCTTTTATAAAATTTAAAAGTTCTGAAGTAGTTACCTCTTGCTCTCCCATTATCTCTTTGTCGATAATATAAATAAGAGTATCGATGACTTCTCTAAGGTTATGAGGAGGAATGCTTGTTGCCATACCAACTGCAATGCCTGAGGAGCCATTGATAAGAAGATTAGGAATTCTTGCAGGAAGAATGACTGGTTCCTTAAGAGTATTGTCGAAATTTGGAGAAAAATCAACTGTGTTTTCATCAAGACCTTCAAGCAGCTCAAGGGAAATGTTTGAAAGGCGTGCCTCAGTGTAACGCATTGCAGCAGGCATATCTCCATCGATTGAACCGAAGTTTCCATGACCATCAACAAGAGGGTATCTCAAAGAGAATGTTTGCGCCATCCTTACTAGTGCATCATATACTGACGTATCCCCATGTGGATGATACTTGCCGAGGGTCTCTCCAACAATTCTTGCGCACTTTTTATAAGGCCTGTCAGGGAAACAGCCAAGTTCATTCATTGCATATAGTATTCTTCTATGAACAGGCTTAAGCCCATCTCTTATATCAGGAAGTGCTCTTCCTATGATAACACTCATCGAGTAGTTAAGATATGATTTTTTGACTTCTTCCTCAATTGGGACGTTAAGTACTTTTTCTCCAAAAAGATCTGCCACGTTTCACCTCATATATCAAGATTTATTACTTCTTTTGCATGTTCTTCTATGAACTTTCTTCTCGGCTCTACCTTTTCTCCCATTAACAGATCAAACAATGCATTTGCTTCCTCGGCTTCTCTCATTGTTACCCTTAGTATTAACCTTTTCGAGGAATCCATTGTTGTTTCCCACAGTTGTTCTGGATCCATTTCACCCAAACCCTTGTATCTTTGGATTTCAGCTTTATTTGGGTCAGTTAACCTTGAAAGTGCCCTTTTTAATTCGTCGTCAGAATACGCATAATAAAGGGATTTTCCGTGATTTATCCTGTAGAGAGGAGGTTGAGCAATATATAAATAACCACCATCAATGAGGCTTTTCATATACCTGAAAAAGAATGTAAGAAGAAGAGTTCTTATATGAGCTCCATCTACATCTGCATCAGTCATTATAATTACTTTGTGATATCTCAGGTTTTCAGCCTTGAAATCCTCTTTTACACCACAGCCGAGAGAAGTTATAAGGTTTTTGATTTCCTGGTTTGAAAGGGCACGATTCAGGTTTACTCTTTCTACATTTAATATTTTGCCTCTCAGTGGCAATATTGCCTGAAACCTTCTATTTCTCCCTTGCTTAGCGCTTCCACCTGCCGACTCGCCTTCAACTATGTAAATTTCAGCTTCTTTTGGGTCATTAGTTGTACAATCGGCGAGCTTGCCAGGAAGTCTTCCTGAAAAATCAAGAGCACCTTTTCTCCTGATTAGTTCTTTTGCTTTTCTTGCTGCGATTCTTGCGTTCTGTGCAAGAAGAGCTTTCTTCAGGATTTCCTTCAGCTCTTCAATATGCCTGTCGAAATAAAGAGTTAAAGCATTTTTAGTAGCATTATATACTTTGTTCTTGATGGGAGCGTTGCCAAGTTTTGTTTTTGTCTGTCCTTCAAATTGGGGTTCAAGTATTCTCAAATTTATAATTGCAGTAAGCCCTTCTCTTACATCGTCGCCTGTCAATGTTTCATCCTCTTTGATAAATTTGAGTTGTTGAACCTCATCGTTAAAGACTTTCGTGAGAGCAAGTTTAAAACCCACTTCATGAGTGCCCCCTTCTGTTGTATGAATGTTGTTGACGAATGACATAATGTCAGAGCCAAAACCACTATTGTACTGCATTGCCAATTCTATGAAAAATCCTTCTTCGTCTTCTAAAAGATAAATCGACTCCGGGGGCATAACTTGTTGATCTTTATTTACTTCTGCTATTAAATCTTTTATTCCGTTTTCTGATTTATATATTTCACTTTCATTGGTGTTTTCGTTCAAGAATTTTATTACCAAGCCCTTGTTTAAATATGAAAATTCTTTTAGCTTTGCTTTAATAATTTGATCTTTAAATTCAAGTGTTTCGAATATTGTTTTGTCGGGTTTAAATGTAATTTCAGTGCCATTTTGTCTTTCTTCTTCAGAGATTCCAACTTGTTTAAGTGGGTATTTCGGGGTTCCTCTTTCGTATTCTTGCTGATAAACCTTTCCGTTTCTCGTTACTTTTACTATTAAATATTCGGAAAGGGCATTTACTACCGAAACACCAACTCCATGTAAGCCACCTGAGACGTGATAAGCTTTTCCTTCAAATTTTCCACCGGCATTGAGCTTGGTAAGCGCCACCTCAACCCCTGAAACTTTTAATTCAGGATGAGTATCTGTTGGAATGCCTCTACCATTGTCTATCACTGTTATGCTTCCGTCTTTTCTCATAATTACTTCTATTTCTGTGCAAAACCCAGCCATTGCTTCATCTATACTGTTATCGACAACTTCAAAGACAAGATGGTGTAAACCACTTTCACTTGTTGAACCAATATACATAGAAGGTCTCTTCCTTACATGTTCGAGACCTTCGAGTACCTTTATACTGCTTGCATTGTATTCGCTATTGATCATAGAGCCTCCATATAGTTAAACACTATATTTTATCAGAAAAAAGAAAAAAGTAAAATTGCAAAATGCAAAGTTAAATCTTGTAGTTTTAATATTTTGCTAGAATTCGTTAAAATATATAAGGAGATGATACGATGAACTGGAATAATTTGACAGAAAGAGCTCAGCGAGCAATATTGGTTGCTCAAGAAGAAGCTCATGTTCTCAATAATGATTATCTGGGCACTGAGCATCTTCTTCTTGGACTTGTTAAGATTGAAGAAGGCATAGCTTATAAAGCTATTACAAGTATGGATATTGATCCTGACGAGATAGTTAAGCGAGTGGAGTCGTTTGTCAAAGAGAATAAGCAAAATACTGGACAAACAAGTAGAGAAGAGGTTATTCTTACTCCCAAAGCAAAAAGAGTACTTGAACTTGCAGAAAGAGAAGCAATAAATCTTGGAGATTCATATATTAGCACTGAACATATTTTGCTTGCCATAATTCATGAAGGTGGCGGTGTAGCTATTAAGATACTTCAAGATTTAGGCATTGACCTTTCCAAATTTGAAGAAATTATTTATTCAATGATTGGAGAGAAAAGCACATCACAGAGCAATAAATCTTTTTCTACTTTCGTCCAGAATAAAACTCCTACACTTGACCAATTTAGCAGGGACCTTACCATCCTTGCATCAAGAGGAGAACTTGACCCCGTCATAGGCAGAGAAGATGAGATAGAAAGAGTTATTGAGATATTAATGAGAAGAAAGAAAAATAATCCTGCAATTATTGGAGATCCAGGTGTTGGTAAAACGTCTATAGTTGAAGGACTTGCCCGGAGGATTGTTGCTGGTGACGTGCCTGACTTACTTAAAGGAAGGAGAATTGTATCTCTTGACCTTGCTTCTATAATTGCTGGCACTAAGTATAGAGGTGAGTTTGAGGAGAGAATGAAAAAAATACTTAAAGAAGTATCAAGGACCCAGAGTAGTGTTATTCTCTTCATTGATGAATTTCATAATATTGTTGGCGCAGGTGCAGCAGAAGGAGCCATTGATGCTTCAAATATTCTTAAACCTTCCCTTACAAACGGAGAAATTCAGGTTATCGGGGCAACTACATTAAAGGAATACAGAAGATATATAGAAAAGGATGGTGCTTTGGGAAGAAGATTTCAACCTGTGTTTGTCAAAGAACCTTCAATTGAAGAAAGCATTGAAATACTAAACGGACTCAGGGAAAGATATGAGAGGTTCCATGGAGTAAAAATTACTGATGAAGCAATTACGGGAGCGGTAAATCTTTCGATTAAGTATATAAACGATCGATTTCTACCTGATAAAGCAATTGATCTCATTGATGAAGCCTCGGCAAGAGTGAAGTTACATCTATCTAAAAGCTCGGAGATAAAGGAAATGGAAAAGAACCTCAAATCAGTAAAAGAAAGGAAATTTCAGGCCATAAGAGAGAAAAAGCTTTTTGAGGCAGATAAGATGAGAGAAGAAGAAAGGAATATACTTAATAAACTTAAATCATCACTTTCTCAATCCAATGATGAAATTCCTGAACTTACCCAGAACCATATAAGGAAGGTTGTTTCATTATGGACAGGCATCCCTGTTGAAAAACTTGTTTCTGACGAGAAGAGAAAGCTTGTTAATATGGAAAGCGAGTTGCATAGGAGAATTGTTGGTCAAGAAGAAGCTGTAAAAACTGTGTCAAGAGCTATTAGAAGAGCTCGCTCAGGTCTCAAAAACCCTAACAAACCGATTGGCAATTTCCTTTTCCTTGGGCCGACCGGGGTAGGTAAAACTGAACTTGCTAAAACTCTTGCAGAATTTCTTTTTGGCAGTGAAAATGCTTTAATAAGATTTGATATGTCTGAGTATATGGAGAAATTTGCAGTTTCAAGACTTATTGGATCGCCTCCGGGATATGTGGGATATGAAGAAGGTGGTCAATTAACGGAAACCGTTAGAAGAAAACCTTACTCGGTAATTTTATTTGACGAAATTGAAAAAGCACACCCTGATATTTTTGATCTTTTGCTGCAAATCATGGATGAAGGAAGATTGACGGATTCGCAAGGGCATACTGTTGATTTTAAAAATACTGTAATAATACTTACTTCGAATTTTGGAACAGGTCTTTTGAAAGATAAAGCCATGGGTTTCGCATTAGGCGAAAAAGAAGCTTCTTTTGAAGACAAGAAAAGGAAACTTCTTGCATCTTTGAAAGAAATATTTAAACCAGAGTTTCTCAATAGACTTGATGATATAATTGTCTTTTCTCCCCTTACACTTAAGGAAATGGAGGAGATAGTTGATATTATAATGAGAAAAATTGAGAGAAACGTATCAGAGAGTAATATAACAATAAAGCTAACGAATCCAGCAAAAGAATATCTTGCAAGAAAGGGGTATGATTCTAATTTTGGTGCTCGTCCACTTAATAGGCTCATCGAGAAAGAGATTGAGGATCCTATAGCTTTGAGGATTCTTGAAGGTGAACTCAAGGAAGGAGATGTAGTTATTGTTGATTATAATCCCGTGAGAGACCTGATAATTTTCGAAAAGGAGAAAGACAAGGTTGGTTCAAAGTGAAAACATAAGAAATTTTTCGATAATTGCCCACATAGACCATGGCAAATCAACACTTGCAGATAGGTTTCTTGAGCATGCTGGTCTTTTAATAAATATACAGGAAGGGCAGGTATTAGATACTCTCTCTCTTGAAAAGGAGAGAGGTATTACTATTCGCTCCCACCCGGTAACACTTTTGATAAAAAATAAAATAGGTGAGACTTTTTGTTTTAATCTCATTGATACTCCCGGTCATGTCGATTTTAGCTATGAAGTATCAAGAAGTTTAAAGGCATGTGAAGGTGCCGTTCTTCTTGTTGATGCTACACAAGGAGTTGAGGCGCAAACGATTGCTAACACTTATCTTGCGTTAGAAAACAACTTGGTGATTATCCCGGTTATAAACAAAATTGACGTTAAGGATGCCGATATTGAAGGTACGGAGAAGGAAATTAGAGAAATTCTTGGTTTTTCGGAAAATGAGATTTTAAAAGTAAGTGCAAAACTTGGTACCGGCGTTACGGAACTTATAGAGGAAATAATAAGAAGAGTACAACCTCCTGGAGGCGACCCAGATATGCCACTGAGGGCACTTGTTTTTGATTCTCACTTTGATACTTATAAAGGTGTTGTCGTCTATGTGCGACTGAAAGAAGGTAGAATTAGAGTCGGGGATAAAATAAAATTTATGTCGACTGGCAAAATATTCCAGATTGAAGAAGTTGGTATATTTAGACTTAAAATGGAAAGTGTAGAAGAATTAAAAGCAGGAGAAGTGGGTTATTTTGCAGCTATAATTAGAGATCCGTTAGATGTAAATATTGGAGATACTGTAACAAGCGTTGTAAAGCCGGCTACTATACCTATTCCTGGATTCAGGAGAAATATTCCAATGGTTTTTGCTGGGATTTTCCCCATAAATACAAATGAATTTGAGAATCTTAAAAAGTCCCTTGAAAAGTTACATTTGAACGACCCTGCCTTTAGTTTCGAGATGGAGACATCAGAAGCTCTTGGCTTTGGTTTTAGATGTGGATTTTCGGGCTTGCTACATATGGAAATTATGATTGAAAGGCTTAAGCTCGAATTTGGACAGGATATTATTGCCACAGTCCCAAATGTTGAGTATGAAGTTGAACTCATGGATAGTAAAATTATCAAACTTGATAATCCTGGTAAGTTTCCAGAGGAAACAAAAATAAAGGAGATAAAAGAACCAATTGTAGAAGCTTCAATTATGACTCCTCCAGAGTATATTGGAAATGTACTCGAGCTTATTAAATCAAGAAGGGCAATATACAAAGAAATGCTTTATCCACAGTTACAGAGGGCTATTATAAGATTTGAAGTTCCATTGCAGGAGATAATTATAGATTTTTTTGATAACCTTAAGTCTATTACAAGAGGGTATGGGACGCTTGACTACGAGCTCAAGGGGTTTAAGTCTTCTGATATTGTTAAAGTCGATATCCTTATTAATAAAAAATCTGTAGATGCTCTTTCTTTTATGGCACACAGAGAAAAGGCAGATTATATTTCAAGGAATCTGCTTGGAAGAATGAGAAAAGTTATACCAAGACAGATGTTTGAAGTAAGCCTCCAGGCAGCCATCGGCGGCAAGATTATAGCCAAAGAGAGAGTCGTACCTTTTAGAAAGGATGTGCTTGCAAAGTGCTATGGGGGAGATGTAACAAGAAAACGAAAACTTCTTGAGAAACAAAAAGAAGGCAAGAAAAAAATGAAACAAATAGGAAACGTTGCCATACCCCAGGAAGCATTTTTTTCTATTCTTTCAGTTAAAGGTGAACAGAAAAAATAATACAGGTATATCGGTTTATCTGCATATACCATTCTGTCTAAAAAAATGCAATTATTGCGATTTTATTTCGTTCGATTATTCTTTTGGAGATCTTCAGAAGTATTTATTATATCTGAAGAAAGAAATAGATATTTTATTCTCAAAATTTCCTGCATCCAGGTTTTCTCTTAAATCTCTTTATTTAGGTGGTGGGACGCCTTCTTTGATGAGTGCTGAACTTCTTAGCGATCTTGTAGAACATCTTTCCAAATATTTTGATTTCTCGACTTTGATTGAGTTTACTATCGAGGCAAATCCTGAAACTGTAGAGTTTGACAAGTTTAAAGGGTTCAGACAATTTGGAGTTAACAGGGTTAGTTTGGGCGCACAATCGTTTGATGATGAATTATTAAAATTGCTTGGAAGGGTGCATGACTCTAAAAAAATTTATAAAAGTTTTGAAATACTTAGAAAATCCGGGTTTGATAATATAAATCTTGACCTTATGTTTTCATTACCTGAGGAAACTATCGAAGATGTTATGTTTTCACTGAGCGAGGCCATTAAACTTTCGCCAGAACACATTTCATTTTACTCGCTTACTATAGAACGAGGCACTAAATTTTTTAAAATCAGGGGCAGTTTAGGAATACCCCAGGAAAATGAGCAAGCGAAACATTATAAAATGGGCATTAAACTCCTTGAGGGTCATGGTTATAAGCAGTATGAAATCTCAAATTTTTCAAAGGAGGGCTTCCAATCTATTCATAACCTATCATACTGGCTAAGCTTTCCCTACGCTGGTTTTGGAATAGCAGCAGGAAGTTTTATTTCAAGAATAAGGCGTAGAAATGTTCTGAACTTAAAATCCTATTATGAAAAAATTGATTCAGGGATGCTACCAATTGGACTTTTTGAACACTTAACGGAGAAGAGACAGAAGGGCGAATATATTATGATGTGTTTAAGACTTAAAGGAGGATGCAAAAATAGCCTTTATTATGATAGATTTGGTGTATTTCCTGTTACCGATTTTGGAAACGAAATAAGCAATTTATCTAAAATGAAATTGTTAAAGGCCGATAAAGAAGGTTTCTCTCTCACTTCAAAGGGTTTGTTAATTGCAAATCAGGTAATGGAGTATTTTATTTAGTTTTCTTTCTTAAACTAATTTTTCCCTGGCTTAAAAGGTATTTTAGAATATCTCTTCCATCCTTGAAGTTTATTCCTATTTCTTTTACAATTGTTACAAAGTCTTTTTTATTATCGATTTTTTTGTAAAATTCAATGTTTTTTTCTCCATATATAACTGTATTTACAGCGACCCGACCAGCTTTTTTTAAAGGTATTACTTCGTCTTCGGGCATCAGTTTATCCTCTTTATTCTTAGTTGTATGTATCAATTCTTTCTCTTGTAAGCTCGAAACAAGTGAAAGTGTTTTTAGCTCTCTAAAAGGAGAAATTTTTATCAATTCATATAAATATATAGGTTCCTTTACAAACGACAGGATTTTCCACTCTTCCCCGGACAGTTTTATTTCATTATTATTTTTAGTTTCAGATAGGGTTACTGTTAAATTTTGAGTCGGGAAACGGCTTTTAATTTTTTTCCATTTTAATTTGATTGAATCTATTGTTGAAAGTAATTCGGAAAGTTCACCTGAGAATTTTGACTCCGGGATATTATCGTTTTTTTTGAATTCAAAGAAACCCTGCTCAAGGCTTATTATTTTTTCTATTGTTTCAGCGGGTTCCTTTTCTCCTTCTGCATCAACCGGCTCTCCATTTTTAAAATACACAATCAGTGGTGAGGAATTGTTATTAATTATAAGTTTACCCGTTGCTTTTATGTTTTTAATAAAGCTTATAAGAGTTTTAACATCAACTTCAGTTAAATTCCCGTTTAAATTCATTAAAATCCCCCTTTTTAGAATTATATTCAATTATATTAAATTTTCAATTAATTTTTACCGTAGCAGAAAAGCTATTAAATCTTTAGAAATAGCTTTTCCTAAAATAGTTTAAAAACAGTATAATAAAAATGTGGAAGAAAAATTAAATTTTGTAATAATAACAGGGCTAAGTGGAGCAGGCAAAACTAAAACAATTGGTATAATGGAGGACCTGGGCTATTTTTGCATTGATAATTTACCTCCAAACCTGATAAAGGATTTCCTTAAAATTTCAGAAAGAACTGAAGGTAAGATTAATAAAATTTGTGCAGTAATAGATGCAAGGAGTGGAGAATTTTTAAAAGATCTACCATCAATAGTCGAGGAGCTCAGGAAAGACGAAAAAATATCTCTAAAAGTTATATTTCTTGAAGCTTCGTACGAGGTTCTTGTAAGAAGGTTTTCAGAAACTCGTAGAAAGCATCCAATTGATGAAAAAGAGCTTAAGGGCAGTATTGAGCGAGAGTTAATGATACTTCGGTCAATCAAAAAAATTTCTGATCATGTAATAGATACCTCTAATTTTGAACTTAAGAACCTTAAGCAATTGATAATTTCATTACTTTCCTATCCAAAGCTCGAAGCTATGAAAATATTAATTTTAACTTTTGGGTATAAATATGGAATACCAATTCAATCAGATATTGTTTTGGATGTTAGATTCATACCAAATCCATTTTATGAAGAAGAACTTGTCGATTCAAACGGTTCAAGCGAAAAAGTAAAAGATTATGTTTTGAAGTTCAACGAGACAAAAGAATTTTTAAGGAGACTTGAGGACTTTATTTTGTATCTCATTCCATATTATATAAGGGAAGGCAAATCATATCTCACTGTTGCTCTTGGTTGTACGGGTGGAAAACACAGGTCGGTTGCAATTGGAGAAATCCTTGCAAGTTTTTTAAAAGGGAAAGGTTATTCAATTGAATTGGAGCATAGGGATGTGAAAAAATGAGATCAATAGAACATTTAAGATTTAGATGGATGTTGCCAGGAATGAGAGTAAAAAGATATATAGTAGCAATAATCATAGGGTTGCTGATCTTATTTTATGTATTGAGTATCTTTTATGTTAACTATGCCTATAGCAGAACCTCTTTTTTGAGGAAGTTTTTTTTCTTCTTCGCGGACCTTAACATCCCTTATAAAGACTTTGTGCTACCACTTTTTCTGGTAATTGTTATAATTATTGCAGTTGTTTTAATAATTTATGGAATAAAAAGGCTTGTTCTTTCAATTGCTCAATGCCTTGCGCCCGAGAAGAGCGATAATGAGATTATGGATATTGTTTTCGAAAAAAGAAAGGAAAATCTTAAAAAAAGAGTAGTTGTTATAGGCGGAGGCACTGGTACTACTTCTGTCCTCCAGGGGCTAAAGGATAAGTTTGTTAAAGTGTCGGCTATAATTACCGTAGCTGACAGTGGTGGAAGCTCAGGGAGGATAAGAAGAGAAATGAAAATCCCTCCTCCAGGAGATATAAGAAATTGCCTTGTAGCTCTTTCAGAAGAAAACTCTCTTACTTCTAAACTTCTTTCCTTTAGATTCAGGGAAAAGGATTCTTGTTTGAATGGACATAATTTAGGAAACATAATTATTGCAGGGCTTACAAGAATTACAGGCGATTTCGGCGATGCTGTTATTGAGTTAAGTAAGATGCTTGAAATTAATGGAGAAACAATGCCTTTTACAACCGAAGATGTAACTGTATGTGCAGAATTTGAAGATGGAAATATCATTGAAGGTGAAGCAGAAATAACAGAGAGCCATGGAAAAATAAAAAGGATCTTTATAAAACCAGACTACGCAAAACCGTATATAAAAGCCTTAGAAAGAATTTCTAATGCTGATTTAATAATAATTGGACCGGGAAGCCTCTATACCAGTATAATACCTCCAATGCTCTTTTCGTCTGTGATTGATACAATAAGAAGAAGCAAAGCAAAGAAAGTTTTTGTTGTCAATATAATGACAGAACAGGGTGAAACTGATAATTTCTCTGCATCTCAACATTTAGAAAAAGTTATTGAAATCCTTGGAGAGGGAGTAATTAACTATACTATTGTCAATACAAGGGGAATTAGCAAAAATACTCTTGATAAGTATGCGGCTTCCGGCTCAGGCGTTGTAGAAGGAGATATAAATAGAATAGAGAAAATGGGAATAAAATGCTTAAAAGGAGATTTTGTCCTTGAAAGGGGTGATCTTGTACGGCACAATCCAGAGAAACTCGGCGAAACCCTAATGAATTTAATAAAAGGGAGAGTCTAAACGTTTTTTTAAAAAGGGAATTATCACTAGTGTATGATTATCCAGAAAGTGAATTTTATGGTTTTGTTATAAGTAATGGGAAATATTTGCTTTCTTCAAATTCAGTAAGCCTGTCATTTGGCTCCAAAGAAATTTTTGTTATAAGGAAAATAATTTCTCTTACAAATCGCGTTGGACTTCAAAGAACTTCAGATATCTTTAAGAAAGAAGGAGGTTTATTTTTTATTGAATTTAAAGGAGTTAATAAACTCTTAAATGTTGATGAAATACTTTTAAAGGTTTCAAAAGGAAAAATTGATGAGAAAAAAAGTTTTTTAAGAGGAGTATTTCTTGGCTGTGGTATACTTTCTTCTCCTCCCTCTTATCACCTTGAATTTAGATTCGAGCATGAAAAAGAAATGAATTTTTTAAGCAATATGTTTAAAAACATGAACATAAAACATTTGAAAACCAATAATCATATTTACATAAAAGGTAGGGAAAATATAAAAAAGTTTTTGCACTTTGTAGGAGGTATTGAGACTTATCTTTTCTTTGAAGAAGACGCCGTTGAAAGGGAAGTTTCAAATACTACCAATCGCAAAGCTAATTTTGAGTTTGCAAATCTTGAACGACAAACAGCTGCAACAACGAGACAGCTCAAATTTTTGAAGGACATTAAGGATGGAGGAGATCTTGATAAAATGCGCAATGACCTCAAGGAAATTGCGATAATGAGGCTCACATATCCATATCTTTCTTTAAGTGAGCTTGCAGAAAAGTCGAATGGTAGATATTCTAAACAATCAATATATTATAGACTAAGAAAAATAATGGAAGCTTATGAAAAATAAAAATGTGCAAAGAGCTTCTCTTAAGTTAAGGTTTGTTCCCTACCTTGCCTTACGTGCCAGGGTATTTGAATTTAATAACCTCGAACTGAATGACTTTATAAATGATTTTTTCGAAACTAACCCTTTTATTGAATTTTCGAATTTGTATTCAGGCGAGGATTTTGTTTTTGATATTCCCCAAAACGTCGAAGACATTTATTCGTTTTTAAGCCATCAACTTAATATGCTTGAGATTGATGATAAAGATAAAAAAATTGCTCAATATATAATAAATAACCTTAATGAAGAAGGATATTTCAAATTGCCCTTGGTTATTATTGCGAAAGAATTTAAAGTAAGTGTAAAAGAGGTAGAAAGAATTCTTAAATCGGTTCAGTCCCTCGATCCCCCTGGAATTGGTGCAAGAAATCTCAGTGAATCTTTTATTATTCAGCTTGGAAGGGAAAGCCCGATTACACCCAAAGTTAAAAAGATTATAAATGATCATTTGCAGGAGCTTGCGAGTGGTAAGTTCGACAAAATTTCTAAAAAATATGGACTTACGAAAGAATTCCTTAAAAAGTTGAAAGAAAAAATACCTTGCCTTAACCCTTCTCCAGGATTAATGTTGAAAGAGGCTAAAAATCTTGTGAGAGTACCTGATATTATAATCGAGAAAGATGGAGAAAATTTAAATACTTTTTTAAATAAAAACTTCAGGAGAGAGTTTGTAATAAACGAAAAATACAGAGACATCTTAGATTCACTTGATAAGGGCAAAAAAGAAGAGTTTGAATTTTTGCTTGAAAAAGCAATGTGGTTGCAAAGAGCCATCAATCAAAGGGAAGATCTGCTAATAAGAATAAGCAATAAAATTCTTGCTGTGAATAAAGATTTTTTTCTTGGTATAAATGCTTACCCCGTGAAAATGTCGCTTGATGAATTCTCAAATTCTCCTGACCTTTCGGAATCAGTCGTTTCACGCCTTATACAGAATAAATATATTGCTACTCCTAAAGGACTTTTTCCTATTCATTTTTTCTTTAGAAGAAGACAAGTTTCTTTTAACGATGAAGAGGCAAAGGCTAAAATAAAGTCTTTGATAGGGACTGAAGATAAAAAAAGACCACTAAGTGATGAACAGATTATGCAACTGCTTGAAAGCGATGGAATCAAAATTAAAAGGAGAACTGTAGCAAAATACAGAATGTTGCTTAATATTCCAAATATAAATAAAAGAAAAGTTGACAGATAAGAATTTTTCTTATAAAATGTATAAATTCGGTATGACTTAACTTCTAAGGAGGTTGAAATGGCAAAATTTGCAATTAATGGATTTGGTAGAGTTGGAAGACAGGTTTTCAAAAGGATGTACGAAGAATACCCAGAGCTTCCGATAGTGGCAATAAATGATCTTTTTCCACCGGATCAGCTTGCTTTTCTATTAAAGCATGATTCTAACTATGGGACGTGGAAAAGGGATATAAAAGTAGAGGAAAGTTTTATTTCTGTTGATGGTAAAAAGGTTAAAGTTTTTGCTGAAAAGAATCCCGAAAACCTTCCATGGAAAGACCTTGGAATCGATGTTGTTATTGAATCAAGCGGCGTGTTTACCGAAAGAGAAAAATCAGAATTGCATCTTAAAGCAGGTGCAAAAAAAGTTTTAATTACAGCTCCAGCAAAAGGCGAGGATATTACAGTTGTTCTTGGTGTTAACGACAATCTCCTTGATATGACTAAACATGTTATTATATCGAATGCATCCTGTACAACGAATAGTATTGCACCGGTCATTAAAGTTATTCATGATAAAATTGGTATTGAGAGAGGCTATCTTATAACTGCACATTCTTATACACAGGATCAGAGGCTTCTTGATGCACCTCATAAGGATCCAAGAAGAGCAAGATCAGCAGCCACTAATATTATTCCTACAACAACTGGTGCAGCTAAGTCAGTGACTCTTACAATACCAGAACTTAAGGGCAAGCTTGATGGTATGGCATTGAGGGTACCGACTCCAATAGTTTCTATCTCCGTATTCGAAGCAGTCATGAAGAGACCTACAACAAAAGAGGAAATAAACGCCTTCCTTAAAGAAGCAAGTGAAACTTATATGAAAGGTATCCTTGGTTACACGGAAGAGCCGCTTGTTTCGTCAGATTTCAAAGGCATGACTGAATCTGGTTGTATTGATGCATTGTCTACAAAGGTAGTTGATGAAACACTCGTAAACCTTGTAAGCTGGTATGATAACGAGTGGGGTTATTCCTGTAGAGTTGCTGATCTTGCAGATATTATTGCTAAAAAAGCAGGATATTAATTAATAGGAGGATAGATGAATAAGAAGACTTTAAAGGATTTGGACATCTCTCATAAGAGAGTACTTGTAAGGGCTGATTTTAATGTGCCTATTTCTTCTCAGGGCATTGTAAGGGATGATTATAGAATTAAGATGGTAATCCCTACAATAAATTACCTTAGAGAAAGAAATGCAAAAATAATTCTTATGAGTCATCTTGGCAGACCTAATGGAGTTTCTAAGCCTGAGCTAAGAATGGATCCCATAGCTATGATACTTTCAAATCTCCTTGGCATTGAAGTAAAGAAGTTAAACGATTGTATTGGTGATGAAGTAAAGAACTTTATTGCGCATATGGATGAAGGTGAGGTTATTCTTCTTGAAAATCTTAGATTCTATAAGGGAGAAGAAGATAATGACCCTGAATTTTCAAAAGCACTTGCAGAACTTGGGGATGTTTATGTTGATGATGCTTTTGCAACTGCTCATAGAGATGCTGCATCTAACGTCGGCATAACTGCTTATTTACCGTCTGTTGCAGGGCTTCTCATGGATAAAGAAATATCAACTCTTTCTGGGCTCCTTGAATCTCCAAATCACCCTTTCTTTGCAATTCTTGGCGGTGCAAAAGTTTCTGATAAAATTGGTTTGATAAGTAGCCTTATGGGGAGGGTGGATGAATTTTTGATTGGTGGTGGTTTATGTTTTACCTTCCTTAAGTCACAAGGATACAAAATTGGATACTCTATGTGTGAGGAAGGCAATTTAAATGTTGCAGAAAGAATTTTAGAGAAAGGCAAAACCAAAAATGTAAAATTTGTGCTCCCTGTTGACTTTGTTACAGTCCCGGAAGTTAGACCTGAAGCTCCTTCTCTTACTGTTGATATAGAAGAATTTCCCGAAAAAGGTGTTGGAGTGGATATAGGACCTAAGACAATTAAAATGTTCAAAGATGAGCTTTTAAAGGCAAAAACTATTATTTGGAATGGCCCTCTTGGTGTATTTGAAATTGAGAAATTTGCAAAAGGTACATATGAAATAGCAGAATTCCTTGGTAATTTAAATAATGTTACAACTGTTGCAGGTGGAGGAGAAACGGCTGAAGCATTCAGGAAGTTTGGACTTGAAGAAAAAATTACACATATATCTACCGGTGGTGGTGCTTTCCTCGAATTTCTTGAGGGCAAAACTCTTCCAGCAGTAGATGCTTTGAACGACAAAAGTTAGAAGGGGTGTTTATGCTCTTGAAAATAAAACCCAAATCTGTATAATACATCTGGAAGTGAGGAAAAGATGAGCAAATTGGCAATAGTTTTAATCGTACTTGACTTGGTTTTTGCAGTTGGTGTAACTCTCGCCATACTTTTTATGGAACCCAAAGGTTCCGGCCTTGGTGCTATTTCAGGCGGAGCAACTGTATTCCATTCAAGAAGCACTAAAGATGTGCTTCTTGGAAGATTAGCGACTGCTTTGAGTATAGCATTTGTTGTAACTACACTTTTCTTAACTGTTTTTAAGGTATTTTAGTTTATTAGCCGGGATGGCGGAATTGGCAGACGCGCACGTTTAAGGGGCGTGTGGGTACCCCCATGTGGGTTCAAGTCCCACTCCCGGCACCATTTGTTGTTAAGGGCGGATAGTTCAGCGGTAGAACGCTTGCCTTACACGCAAGAAGTCACAGGTTCAAATCCTGTTTCGCCCACCATGGGGAAGTGCCGAGGTAGCTCAGTCGGTAGAGCAGCGGACTGAAAATCCGCGTGTCGGCGGTTCAATTCCGTCCCTCGGCACCATACAGAAGGCAGACACTTTATTGTTTTGTTCTGATGTTTCATCGTCCTCAAGGCCATTTTTTCCAACTTTTGAAAAATCGTCATTCTGTTCATTATTGCCATTCCCGCTATTATTGGCCTGCTTTATGCGCTCTATTTTTGATATACTGCTTCTCTCAGGGAAGGTGTAAAAGATCTCTATCCTGTCTTTAAAAGCCACAACCTTATCAATGAATATTTTCAAAAAGATGTTTAGTTTTCCCGAATCCGAGTTGCTTAATCCTTCCTGGATTATTTTCACAGCACTTTCTATATCTTTCTCTTTGAATTCATAGGGTACTTCTCCTTCAATCTGCTCAAGTTTAGAAATTAAATCCTCTTTTTTGCTTTTTAACTCGTTGATCCTCTCTGCAACCAAATCTTCATGGACGCCTTCCTCGATGCTTTTGAGGAGATGAGCGATTCTTTTATCCGTATCTTTTATGCTCGCCACTATGAGTTTTTTCTCCTTGTTTCGTTCATCTAAGATATTATTTCTATTTTTATTCAACTCTCTTGCGATTTTTACAAGATTGTCTTTCGTGAATATCTTTTCTTTCACCGAGCTCAAAACGGCTCCTTCGATTTCCTCTGCTCTCAAAGAGATGTTGTCGCAGGCGCTCACTCCGATGTTATTTCTAGTGCTGCATCTGTAATATCCACTTTCGTAAAACTTGTCGCCCCTTCTTTTCGAAGCCCTGCAGAATACATAATTGCTTCCGCAGATGCCGCACTTTAACAACCCCGACATTATGTGCGGTTTGCCTATCGATTTCGGGTTGTACCTTTTATTTTTGTTCATTATGCTCTGTACCTGTTCGAAAACTTTTGGTTCGATTATTTTTGGATAAGCATTTTTAACTACAACCCACTTCTCTTTGTCTTTGTATTTCTTATTTTTGGTTTTTTTATCATATTTGTTCCATACGAGCGTGCCCGTATAAGCGTTGTTAATTAAGATACTCCTTATTGTTGAGGGCTCCCACAGGTTTCCCCTCGGTGTCCTCAGCCCCATTGCATTTAAAGTTATTGCTATCCTCTTGATTCCGTTTCCTTTGAGAAACAGGCTGAATATTTCTTTTACGACATTCTCGTACTGTTCGTCTATTTCAAATGTGGATTTTTCTGCATTGCCCCTCTTTACCTTTTTTACTTTATACCCGATCGGAGGCACCCCGCCGTTCCAGAACCCTTGTATTGCATTTTCCTTTTCTCCTCTTATCGTTTCATTTGCAAGGTTTGAGGAGTAAAACTCGTTTATTACCGAGATTATCCCATTTATGAGTTTACCCTGAGGGCTTTCCTCGTCAAATGGTTCAGTTACGGAGACTACATTGACACCGTTATTTTTCAAAAGGTTTTTGTAAGTAAGCACATCTAAAACATTTCTTGAAAACCTCGATTGGTTGTAGATGAAAATCGTTTCAAACGGTGTTGGATTTTTTTTTGCGTCGTTTATCATTTCTTGAAAGGCAGCCCTTTTGTCGCTCCTTGCGGACTCTCCTTCATCCGTATATATTTTAACAATTTTAAAATTGTTCTTTTCTGCATACTCCTCGCAGATCTTTATTTGCGAAGGTATTGAAGTGCCTAAATCAGCCTGTAGTCCAGAAGACACTCTTGCGTAGATTACCGCTTTCATTATTGCATTCCCTTTTTGCTCAGCACCATAGCTACTTTGAGCAGTTTCACGTCCATATTAGGGGTTAATTCAATCCTTTCGTAGTGTTCATTGGCAGGTTCAAGAAATATCTTTCCG
>Ga0210015_1000514_pt1 | contig 40136 bp, 30 predicted proteins | sample CryGeymeta201522_FD_185471 | JGI IMG/M metagenome (GOLD analysis project Ga0210015, IMG submission 185471) | Groundwater microbial communities from Crystal Geyser aquifers in Utah, USA - Crystal Geyser metaG 2015-22 (SPAdes) (version 2) | ecosystem: Environmental > Aquatic > Deep subsurface >...
GACGTGTTACAACAGATGTCAGCTGAAATGAGACCCGCCCAAGTGGTAAGTCATTGAAAAATCGGAGATCGAGACATTGAACGATGCGATTTTGTCCGATTTGCTGTCGAACTTCGGGGGCATGGGCATAGCGGCCGACCTGACCGCAAAGCCGGGGACCGAGGCGATTGTAGTTCTGGCGCAGGTCGATGCCAGCCTCACGCGCCAACCTGACCAGCTTGCGCCGTGCGATCTCGTAAAGCCGGGCATCCGTGGGGTGCTGCGCGATGTTCTTTTCCATCACTGTGGTATCGACCGTGACCTTCCTCAGATGGTCATCCTGCACCGTCCCGGCGCGCTGCCCGGCACGGATCGTCTCGGTCAGCAGCCACTCCACACCCTCCTCGCCAATGCGGTTGCGCCAGCGGGTCATCGACGAGGCATTGATCGGCAGGCGATGCTGAAAGAAGGTCTCGCCGCAGAAATGCTGCCAGTATGGGGGCTCCGCCCATCGCGCCACGACCGCCTCATCCGAGAGCCGAAAGGCATGCTGGAGATACAGCAGCCCTGCAACCAAGCGGGTCGGCGCAGCGGGTCGCCCGGTCTGCGACGGGAACAGCCCCGCCCATTCCCGTTCGAACACCTACCAGTCGATCAGAGTGGCGAGCTTCACCAGTTCGTGGCGCATGTCGATCATCTCGACCAGTCGTGCGCGCAGCAGATCATCCTGTTCCGGAAGAGGTGTTCCGGGCTTCATGGCGCGGCTCAAAATTGCAGGGTTATAACGGCAATTATATCAAACCCTGCACCGAAAACCCAATAAAAATGCAGTATTATGTCGCAAAATCAGTGCGGTGGAAGTTGTTCAGGATGAACCATTTAAAAGTCAGGTTCGCGTTCATCGAATACCGCCGCGCAACCTGCGCGATCAAAACACCCGGCGTCAACGTCTGCGCGCAAATCGTGCGCTTCTCGTCGTCAGACCAAACGCGCTTCTTCAGCCCCTTTTTCCCCGCCATAACCAACCTCAAGATTTCCACTACCGATGGTGGACACTATCACCCACTCCATCATGCAGGCAGGCCAGTCAGACCGGACGGATGCAGCCGAGAAGGCAATTGCATGTTCAATGATGGCAAATGGCGGGCATATCGCCACGCACGCCTTGTTCGAACCGGCGCGCAATCAAGCGCGTGCCATTGATCGGGACCAAAGCAGCCGCGGACTTTTTCAAGGCGCGCAGCGTCCGTGCTGCAATCCATCCGCCGTATACATGGCCGCAACTGAAATCACGCCAGCACCAACCCGAGAGCCCTTGTCCCGTGGGAGCCAGCCAACCATGGTCCGAGTGACAATGGCGAACGGTGTTACGAATATGCAGCGGGGCTTTAACCCTCGCCCGTCAGGGAATGCGCAGCATGACCGAGAGGAGCACTGGCAGCACAAAAGTAGAAGGTGCTGGCAGAGGACCCGCATTCCGGCCATCTGCTTGTGTTCTGCTGCCCGCGGAGTGACCTTTTGAAGCCATCATCGTATCAAATCAATTGCCCGGATGCCCTGGAAGAAACGACACTCAGTCGCACCGCGCCTCAATCACCTGCCATATCTTTGCAGCAATGTTAATCCCATCGAACCGCTCAAGCTCCTGTATCCCAGTGGGCGAGGTGACGTTGATTTCAGTCAGATAATCCCCGATCACATCGATCCCTACGAAAATCTGCCCTTTATCGCGCAGTAACGGACCGATAACCGCACAAATTTCGCGGTCACGCGCCGTCAGCGCAACCTTTTCCGGCCGCCCGCCCACATGCATGTTCGACCGCGTCTCGCCGGCGGCGGGCACCCGATTGATTGCGCCAACGGGTTCTCCATCGACCAGAATCACCCGCTTGTCGCCTTTGGTCACGGCAGGCAGATATTTCTGCGCTATCAACGGCTCACGGTTGATACCGCTGAACATTTCGTGAAGGCTGGCCAGATTGCGATCACCGGGATCGAGACGAAACACCCCGGCGCCGCCATTGCCGTAAAGTGGTTTCAGGATGATGTCGCCATGTTCGGCCTTGAACGCGCGCAACGTCGCCAGGTCGCGGGCGATGACCGTGGGCGGGATCAGATCGGGAAACCGCAGGCATAACAGCTTTTCGGGATAGTTGCGCACCCAAAACGGATCATTCACCACCAGGGTGCCCGGCATCAGGAAATCAAGGATATGCGTAGTGGTGATATACCCCATGTCAAAGGGTGGATCCTGGCGCAGCCACACCACATCATAATCGGCCAGATCCACCTCGGCCTCTTGACCGAGGATCGCATGGTTGCCCTTTTCCCGCTGAACGGTCAGCGGCCACCCCCGCGCTATCACCCGCCCCTGCCGCCAGGACAACTGATCTGGCGTATAATAGAACAGGCTGTGGCCTCGCGCTTGCGCCTCTTCCGCGATGCGGAATGTGCTGTCGGCATCGATGTTGATCGGGCCGATCGGATCCATCTGGATGGCAACCTTAAGTGACATGCTGTCCCCCTGCGTGACGTTGCCCCTTCATGACCCGGCGCGCCAGCCGAGACAATGGCAAGTCACAAGAAGGCGTTCTCGATAATGTCGATCATCCCGCCACGGTCCATCAACGCCACGTCGAATCGCATGTCTGTGTTTTGTCCCGCAGGTTCCCCGGCGATGTATTCCGAGGCTGCGCTGAACAAACGCTCAATCTGGCGGCGGGTGATGCGCTGCGCCGCCCGCCCATGGCTGCGCGAGGCTTTCACCTCGATGAACACCAGCCCGCCACGGCCCTGCGCGATCAGGTCGATTTCACCGCTCTGCCCGCGCCACCGGCGGCCGACGATACGATGCCCCCGGCGGACATAATCGGCCGCGATTCGATCTTCGGCACAGACGCCGGTGTAATACGATACCCGTCCGGTCATGCTGTTCGTCGTCATCTCATTCGTCCTTTTCCATATTCAGGGCCGCCTGATAGACGTCCCGCCGCGCCAGACCTAATGCATCAGACACCGTTCGCGCGGCATCTTTCACCGACTGATGCGCCAAGGCGGTGCGCAGGGCCGCCTGCATCTCTTCCGCACTGGCGCGGGCATGACTTCGATCAATTAAAATCACCACTTCACCCTTTGGGGGCGTCTTGACATAATGTTCGGCCACTTCACCGGCAGATCCGCGTCGCACCTCTTCGAATCGTTTGGTCAGTTCGCGGCAAACTGCAATCTGTCGTTCTGCCCCCAGCATGGCACCAATATCCCTAAGAGTTGGTAAAAGCCTTTTGGCGGATTCAAAAAAGACCAGCGTTGCCGGGATCGGGCCGAGTTCGCACAGCACCTTGCGGCGGGCGCTTTGGGTTGGCGGCAGAAATCCTGCGAACATGAACCGGTCGGTGGGCAGGCCGGCGATCATCAGTGCCGCCATCACTGCCGAAGGCCCCGGCGCACCGGTTACGGCGATCCCGGCTGCAATGGCGTCGCGCGCCAGGGCGAATCCGGGATCGGCCACCAGGGGCGTGCCCGCATCCGACGCATAGGCCACCGATTTGCCGGCAGCCATCATCGCCAGAAGCCCCGGGCGCACCGCTGCGCCGTTGTGATCATGATAAGACACCAGCCGCCGGTCACCCAGCGCCACGCCGTGCAGGTCCATCAGGTGGCGGGTGGTGCGGGTGTCTTCGGCGGCGATCACATCGGCCGAGGCCAGCACATCGAGCGCGCGCAATGTAATGTCGCGCGCCGTGCCGATCGGCGTGGCAACGAAATGCAGGCCCGGCGCAAGCGGGCGAATTTGCGCTATCCGTGTCATGAAGCCGCGTCTCCGATTTACACGAGGACCATCAGGGCCTAGGGTTACGCGTGCCTGTTTCATCCCGTGTTGCGAAAGAAGTTGCCGATGTTTGTTCCTTTGTCCACCACCGTCCGTTCGATTTCTCGGTTTGCCGCGCTTGCGCTGACCTCTGTTGTCCTTGCCGCTTGCGAGCCTGTGGCCCTCGGCGGTGTGGGGGGTGGGCCCTCGGGCGGTGCCGATGCGGGGGCTTTGGTGCCAGTGGCCCTTTTGGTGCCGGCCAGTTCCGCCGATGGCGGCGCAGTGCTGGCGCGCAGCCTTGAAAACGCGGCGCGACTGGCGATGGCCGATTTGTCAGGTGTCAAGATTGATCTGCGGGTGTACGACACCGGCGGGCAGGCCGGGTTGGCCGCCCAGGTGGCGGCGCGGGCGGTGGATGAAGGGGCCCGGATCATCATCGGCCCGGTATTTGCCCAGGCGGCCAATGCGGCCGGTCTTGCCGTCGCGCCGCGCGGCGTCAGCGTGCTGAGCTTTTCGAACAACACCTCTATCGCGGGGGGCAACGTGTTTGTGCTGGGCAACACATTTGAAAACACTGCTCAACGTCTGGTGGGGTATGCCCGCGGCAAAGGCAAAACGAACATCTTCGTTGTCCACGGCCGCGATACCGCCGAGGAGGCGGGGCGCGACGCCATTCTGGGCGCGATCCAGGGCAGTGGTGCCCGCATCGCCGGCGTAGCCAGCTTCAACCTGTCGCAAGAAGGCGTGACCCAGGCCGCGCCGTCGATTGCGGCGCAGGCCCTCGCGGCCCAAGCCGATGCCGTGTTCATGACGTCGGGCACCTCCGGCGCGCTGAGCTTTCTGGTTGACGGCCTGTCGGCGGCCGGTCTGCCATCCTCGGCTGCGCAATATGTCGGGTTGCAGCGGCTCGACATTCCCATCAGCGCGGTATCCCTGCCCAGCCTTCAGGGCGGTTGGTTTGCACTTCCTGATCCGAACCTGACCGCACGGTTCAACGCCCGGTATCAATCCGCCTATGGCAGCCAGCCCCACCCGATTGCCGGCCTTGCCTATGATGGCATCGCGGCAATCGGTGCCCTGGTGGCCGGCGGCAAGGGCAGTACTCTGAGCGCTGCGGCGCTGACCCAAGGTTCGGGGTTCATCGGTGTCAACGGCATTTTCCGGCTGCGCGGCGATGGGACGAACCAACGGGGCATGGCCGTCGCCCAGATCCAGAACAATCAGGTGGTTGTGATTGACCCTGCCCCGAAAAGCTTTGGTGGCGCCGGTTTCTGAACCGGCCCCCGCCTTGCCGCCCTCCACTGCCGTTGTCGCGCTCGCGCCGCCTCAGGCCACTGATCTGATCTGCCCGGCAGATCAGGTGTTTGATCTGCTCGCCGTGCGCCGCACCATCGACTCCGAAATCGCCGCCGCCAAAACACCGGCGGCCCGACGCGGCTGTATCGTGCGGCACCTGAAAATTGCGCTGGACCAAGGCCGCGATGCCATTGCCGCCGCGTTCACCGACCGACCCCATGCCGCGCGCGAAACCGTTGCCGCCTACAGCTATCTGACCGATGGTGTGGTCACCACGATCTTTGACACCGCACGGTTGCACCTGCACCCGCTGCCCAATCCCACAGATGGCGAACGCCTGTCGCTGCTGGCGGTGGGCGGCTATGGCCGGGCCGAGATGTGCCCGTTTTCGGATGTGGATCTGCTGTTTCTGACACCGTACAAACTGACCCCCTGGGCCGAGAGCCTGATCGAATCCATGCTCTATATCTTCTGGGATCTGCACCTGAAGATCGGTCATTCCAGCCGCAGCCTGCGCGATTGCATCGCCATGGCGCACGAAGATTACACCGTTCGTACCGCGCTGCTGGAACGCCGGTTCCTGTGTGGCGATCCGGGGCTGGCGGAAAAGCTGGACCAGATGTTGTGGTCAGAGCTGTTTCGCAACACCGGCGCGCAATATATCGAGGCCAAGTTGGCCGAACGCACCACCCGGCACCGCAAACAGGGCGGCCAGCGTTATGTCGTCGAACCCAACGTGAAAGAGGGCAAGGGCGGGTTGCGCGATCTGCAAACCCTGTTCTGGATTGCGAAATACGTCAACGGGGTGACCAAGGCGATTCAGCTGGTCAAGGCGGGCGTGTTCACGGAGGCGGAATATGTCAGTTTCAACCGCGCCGAGACGTTTCTTCTGGCGGTGCGCTGTCATCTGCATCTTCTGGCGGGCCGGGCGATGGATCAGCTGACCTTCGACATGCAGGTCGAGGTGGCCGAGCGGATGGGATATGTCGACAAGGGCGGGCGCCGTGGTGTTGAACATTTCATGCAGGAATATTTCCGCCACGCCAACAAGGTGGGCGAGCTGACGCGCATCCTGCTGACCGCGCTTGAGGCCGATCACAAGAAACAGGCGCCCAGCCTGGTGGGATTCTTCCGGCGCAAGAAAAAGGCGCGTCCGGGCTATGCGATCAAGCAGAACCGGATCAGCTTTGACGACCGCGCCGCCTTCCTGGCCGACCCGCTGAACCTGCTGCGCATCTTCGACGAGGCGATGCGCACCGGATACCTGTTGCATCCCGACGCCATGCGCGCCATCGCCGCCAACCTGAACCTGATCGACGACAAGCTGCGCCGCAGCCCCGAGGCGGTTCGCCTGTTCATGGATCTGATCCTGAAATACCCCAACCCCGAACGCGCCCTGCGACGGATGAACGAACTGGGCATGTTGTCGGCCATCCTGCCCGAGTTCGAGCCGATCGTGGCGATGATGCAATTCAACATGTACCACCACTATACGGTGGACGAACACATCATCCAGGTGATCAGCGCCCTGGCCCAGATCGAACATGGCGAGCTGGACGACGATCTGCCCGTGGCCTCGACCATCGTCAAGGCGGGGGGCGTGAACCGCAAGGTGCTGTATCTGGCGCTGTTGTTCCACGACATCGGCAAGGGCCGCGCCGAGGATCATTCCGTGCTGGGCGCCCAGATCGCGCGGCGGGTCTGTCCGCGGCTGGGGCTGAAACAGGCCGATACCGATACGGTGGAATGGCTGGTGCGCTATCACCTGTTGATGTCGGACATGGCGCAAAAGCGCGACCTGTCCGATCCGCGCACGATCCGCGATTTCGCCAAGGCGGTGCGCAACCGCAAACGGCTGGATCTGCTGCTGTTACTTACGGTCTGCGACATCCGCGGCGTCGGTCCCGGCACCTGGAACAACTGGAAGGCGCAGCTGTTGCGCACGTTGTACAAGGAAACCGCGCGGGCGCTGGAAAACGGGCTTGAGGATCTGAACCGCGAAACCCGCGGCACCGAGGCGCGCCGCCGCCTGCGCGAGGCGCTGCCCGACTGGGACAAGGCCGCCCTGCGCGCCGAAACCCAACGCCACTATCCCCCCTATTGGCAGGGGCTGGACACCGACACCCATGTGGTATTTGCCAAACTGCTCAGCACGATTGGCGAAGGCGACATCAAGATCAACATGAAGCCCGACCCCGACCGCGACGCCACCCGCGCCTGTTTCGCCATGGCCGATCACCCCGGCATCTTTTCACGCCTGGCCGGGGCGCTGGCTCTGGTCGGTGCCAATGTTGTGGACGCGCGCACCTATACCAGCAATGACGGATATGCCACGGCGGTGTTCTGGGTGCAGGACAGCGAAGGCACGCCGTTCGAGGAAAGCCGTCTTGGCCGGCTGCGCAGCATGATCGGCAAGACCCTGAAAGGCGAGGTCGTGGCACGCGATGCCCTGCAACCCAAGGACAAGATCAAGAAACGCGAACGCGGCTTTCGCGTGCCCACCTCGATCACCTTCGACAACGACGGCTCGGAAATCTATACCATCATCGAGGTTGATACCCGCGACCGGGCCGGTCTGCTGTACGACCTGACCCGCACCCTGGCCGGCAACAACATCTCGATTGCCAGTGCGGTGATTGCCACCTTTGGCGAACAGGTGGTCGATACCTTTTATGTGAAAGACATGTTCGGGCTTAAATTCTATTCCGAAAGCAAACAGCGCAGCCTTGAACGCAAACTGCGCGAGGCCATCGAACAGGGCGCCGCGCGGGCCCGTGCGTGACAGCGGCTGACATGCCAGGGGTTTCGTGATGCTGCGCGGCTTTTTCACCGTCGGCGGCTGGACCCTGGCCAGCCGTGTCATGGGGTTTGTGCGCGACATCCTGATCGCCGCCTATCTTGGCGCCGGCCCGATGGCCGAGGCGTTTCTGGTGGCATTTTCCTTGCCCAACATGTTCCGCCGGTTCTTTGCCGAGGGTGCGTTCAACATGGCCTTCATCCCGCTGTTTTCCAAGAAGCTGGAAAGCGGCGACGACCCAAAGGGCTTTGCGCAGGATGCCTTCGCCGGGATGTTCGTCATTCTGTCGATGTTTACCGCCCTCGGGGTCATCGTCATGCCCTGGCTGGTCACCGCCATGGCCAGCGGGTTTCGCGGCGATGAGCGGTTCGATCTGGCAGTCCTCTATGGGCGCATCGCCTTTCCCTACATCTTGCTGATTTCGCTGGCTGCGCTGGTGTCGGGTGTGCTGAACGCCAACCGCCGCTTCGTGGCGGCCGCCGCCGCGCCGGTTTTGCTGAACCTGGTGTTCATCGCCGGTATCCTGATTACCGGCCTGACCGGACCGTCAGCCACCGATGCGATTGCCGCGCGGATCGGCCAGACCTTGGCCTGGTGCGTGCCTGTGGGCGGCATCGCCCAGCTTGTGCTGGTCTGGTGGGCCGCGTCGCGTGCCGGGTTCCGCCTGACCCTTCGCCGCCCGCGTTTCACCCCCGAGCTGAAGAAGCTGGCACTTATCGCCGCGCCTGCCGCGCTGGCCGGTGGCGTCGTGCAGATCAACCTTCTGGTCGGTCGTCAGGTGGCAAGTTTTTATGACGGCGCTATTGCCTGGCTGAACTATGCCGACCGGCTGTACCAACTGCCGCTTGGGGTGGTGGGCATCGCCATCGGCGTTGTTTTGTTGCCCGAACTGTCGCGCCGTCTGGCCGCGACCGACACGGCCGGCGGGCGCTATGCGTTCAACCGGGCGGCGGAAATGGCGCTGACCCTGACGGTGCCCTGCGCCGTGGCCTTCGTGGTGATCCCTCTGCCCGTGGTCGCCACCCTGTTCCAGCGCGGCGCCTTCGGCCCTGACGACAGCGCCGCAACCGCCCTGACGCTGGCGGTCTATGGTCTGGGCCTGCCGGCCTTCGTGCTGCAAAAGGTGCTGCAACCGCTGTTTTTCGCACGCGAAGACACCACGTCGCCGTTTCGCTATGCGCTGGTGTCGCTGGTGGTGAATGCTGCGGTGGCAATTGGTCTGATGCCATTCGTCGGTTTCCTGGCAGCCGCCATCGGCACAACCCTCGCCGCCTGGGCCATGGTCTGGCTGCTGGCCCGGGGTGGGCGACAGATGGGCGAGGCGGCGCGTTTCGACGACCGCCTGCGCCGCCGGGTCTGGCGCATCGTTGTGGCCTCACTTGGTATGGGCGGTTGCCTGTGGTTGGGCACACTGTTGCTGGGCCCGCTTTTCGGAATGGCGGGGCTGAAGTTCCTCGCCCTGGCGGTGTTGGTTGCGATCGGCACAGTCAGCTATTACGCCATTGGTGCCACCATCGGTGCCTTTGCCTTGTCCGACATCCGCAGCGCCGTAAAACGCAAACCACGCGCCTGACCATCTAAGTTGCGGATAGTTGCATTTGCCCCGCAGATCGAACGCGTCGTGCTGCGCAAACTCTGCTGCGATCCACAGGACGAGTGGATTGCCCCAGCTGAGCGCAACCCGCTCTGGTGCAGCGTGGAACAGGCCAGCGACAGCAGGTTGCACTGCCGTCCTACGCTGATTCCATCCCGCGTGAATGCAGACCCGGGGGGGATTGAACGAACTCGCTGACGCGGGAGTGTCGTCGCGCTTGGCGGAAATGGCCTGCTGAAGGGAAGGTTTTGTTGCTGAGACCAACCTTTGATCAGGAGCTGTCTCATGGCTGATACCATATCAGCGGTCAGCCTGCTGCGCCGCCGCATGATCGACGACATAACGCTTCGCAACCTGTCGCCGGCCATACAACGATCCTATATTCATGCCGTTGCCAAGCTCAGCCGGTATTCTGACCACTCACCGGATCGGCTGGGGCCGGAAGATGTCAGGGCCTTTCAGGTCTATCTGGTATCGCAGGGCTTTTCGTAGCCGGCACTCAACCAGACGGTCTGCGTCTTGCGGCTTTTATATGGTGTGAAGATGAACCTGTTGGAGCTCCCCGAGCGGATCGCCCCTGTGCACACGCCGCGCAAGCTGCCGACGATCCTGAGCGCCGATGAGTTCGTGCAGTTTCCCGAGGCGGCAGCGTCGCTAAAAGCGCGCGCGGCACCGACGACGGCCTACGCCGCAGGGTTGCCCGCCTTGAAAGCAGCCAACCTGAAGGTCACGGATCTCGACAGTGGCCGCATGGCGCTCCAGATCCGCTACGGCACGCCCAAGCGTCGAGGCTATGCCAACGGCACCAGGTGCATCGACCTGCCCGCAATCGCCGGAGCGCGGGCGCCGCTTGGTCCGGGCCGTCATGCAGTCGCCGGGATGTGCCTCAGGGGCGTTTCGAGCCGTGATGTCGAGGCGGTCATGCGCGCATTCGGCATCGAGAGCCGATCGTCGTCGCAACGCCATCCATCACGCCCTGAATACCGAGATCAAAGGTGGTCAGGAAAGAAGCGCTCCCCTCGCTATGGCCTCAATGATCACATGTTGACGGCTTTCGGCCCTAAAGATCGAAAACCGTCAACATCCTCCGCTTCTGGAAAACCTTTGCCCCCAGACCAGAAAACCTTTGCCCGAAAATAGACGAACCATGGCCAGAGGGACAACTGCGCGCGCTTTCAGCTACAGCCACTTGTCCCGCCGCAGGTGTTGCACTTCATGCAGGTGCCGTTGCGTACAAGGGTAAAGTTGCCGCATTCGCCGCAGGCTTCGCCCTCGTACCCCTGCATCCTGGCTTTGGTGCGCGCCGTCAGGGCGGTGGAACCCGCCAGCACTGCCTTGCCCACCGTGTCGGACATCGCGACTTCGACGCCCGCCACCGCACTATTCGTGGTGACAAAGGTGAGGTCGCCCGCGTTGCCCTGGCCGCCCTGCACCACGCGCAACTCCTGAGGCAGGCGGTTGCGCAGATAGCCGGTGGACGCGACCTGGCGCAGCACCTCAAGCGGCGACGATCCGTTCGATCCGGGAACCGGCGCAAAGTTGCGCACGCCCTCCTGTTCGCCGCGTCCCAGATCGTCAAAGCTGGCGCCGGTGGGCTGGACATGGGCCAGATCGGTGCGGTCGAGATAGGACACAGCCAGTTCGCGGAAGATGTAATCAAGGATCGAGGTCGCGTTCTTGATCGTTTCGTTGCCCTGCACCGTGCCGGCCGGCTCGAATTTAGTGAAGGTGAAGGCGTCAACGAATTCCTCAAGCGGCACGCCGTATTGCAGGCCCACGGAAATGGCGATGGCAAAGTTGTTCATCATCGCGCGGAATCCGGCGCCTTCCTTGTGCATGTCGATGAAGATTTCGCCCAGTTTGCCGTCCTGATATTCACCGGTGCGCAAATACACCTTGTGGCCTCCGACGATGGCCTTCTGGGTATAGCCGCGCCGCCGCTGTGGCATTTTTTCGCGGTTGGAGCGCACGATTTCCTTGATGATCACCTTTTCCACGATCTTTTCAGCAATCACGATCGCCTTTTCCCGGTCACTGCCGGTGGCGAGGATCTCTTCTGCCTCGTCGTCGTCCTCCACAAGGGCCGAGGCCAGAGGCTGGCTCAGCTTCGAGCCGTCGCGGTACAGCGCGTTGGCCTTGACCCCCAGCGACCAGGACAGTTCATATGCCTTCTGACAATCGGTGATCGTCGCGTCGTTGGGCATGTTGATGGTTTTGGAGATCGCCCCCGAAATGAACGACTGTGCCGCGGCCATCATGTGGATGTGGCTTTGCACGCTCAAGAACCGGCGGCCTTTCTTGCCACAGGGGTTGGCGCAATCAAAGATGTGATAGTGTTCTTTTTTCAGGAACGGCGCGCCTTCCAACGTCATCGTGCCGCAAACGTGGTCATTGGCCGCCTCGACATCCTGCTTGGTAAAGCCGAGGTGGCGCAGCAGATCGAAGGTGGGATCGTTCAGCTTGTCCGCCGGGATGCCCAGGGTTTCGCGGCAGAAGGGTTCGCCCAGGGTCCATTGGTTGAACACAAAGCGGATGTCGAAGGCCGACGGCAGCGCCGCTTCGACCTTGGCAATCTCGTTGGGGCCAAACCCGTGACCGATCAGCGCGGTGGTGTTGATACCCGGCGCATTGCCGATGCTGCCATGGCCCACGGCATAGGCGATGATCTCTTCGATCTGGGCCGACCCATAGCCGAGGTTTTCCAACGCCGCCGGAACCGAGCGGTTGATGATCTTGAAATACCCGCCACCGGCCAGCTTCTTGAACTTGACCAGTGCGAAATCGGGCTCGATCCCCGTGGTATCACAATCCATCACCAGACCAATGGTGCCGGTGGGGGCGATGACCGAAACCTGCGCGTTGCGGAACCCGTGCTTTTCCCCCAGGGCCAAGGCTTCGTCCCAGGCTCCCTTGGCGATGTCCACCAGGTCGGCATCGGGACAGTTGGCATGGTCAAGCGGCACGGGATTGGTGGCCAATGACGTGTATCCGTGGGTCAGCCCATAGGCGGCGGAACGGTGATTGCGGATCACCCGCAGCATATGCGCGCTGTTGCGGCCATAGCCCGGAAAGGCGCCCAATTCACCCGCCATCTCGGCACTGGTCGCATAGGACACGCCGGTCATGATCGCCGTCAGGGCCCCGCACAATGCGCGGCCTTCCTTGCTGTCATAGCCGTGCCCCATGTTCATCAGCAAGCCACCGATATTGGCATAGCCAAGACCCAGAGTGCGGAAATCATACGACCGCTGGGCGATTTCCTTGGACGGAAACTGTGCCATGGTCACGCTGATTTCCAGCGTCACTGTCCACAGTCGCGTCGCGTGCATGTAGTCCTCGACCTGAAACACACCGTCTTTCAGGAAGGTCAACAGGTTGATCGACGCCAGATTGCACGCGGTATCGTCGAGGAACATATATTCGCTGCACGGATTCGACCCGCGGATCGCGCCATCTTCGGGACAGGTGTGCCAATCGTTGATCGTGTCGTGGAATTGAATCCCCGGATCGGCACAGGCCCAGGCGGCATGGCCCACCTGTTCCCACAGATCGCGGGCCTTGATCGTTTTGGCAACCTTGCCGTCCTTGCGGTTGATCAACTGCCAGTCGCCATCTTCCTCGACCGCCTTGAGAAAGGCATCGGTGACACGGATCGAGTTGTTCGAGTTTTGCCCCGAAACCGACGAATACGCCTCGGAATCCCAATCGGTGTCATAGGTCGGAAATTCGATGCTGGTGTGGCCTTGGCGCGCATAGTCCAGCACGCGTTTTACATAGGTTTCCGGGATCGCCACCTTTTTGGCGTCCTTGATTGCCGCCTTCAACTGGTCGTTTTTGGCCGGATCATAGGCATCAGCCTCGGCGCCATCCCACCCTTTGATCGCAGCAAACAGGGCGTTCAGCTTCTGTTCGTGCATCTTCGACCCGGCGACGATGCTGGCCACCTTCTGTTCCTCGATGACCTTCCAGTTGATGAAATTCTCGATGTCCGGATGGTCGGCATCGACGATCACCATCTTGGCCGCGCGCCGTGTGGTGCCGCCCGATTTGATCGCGCCCGCCGCCCGGTCGCCGATTTTCAGGAACCCCATGAGGCCGCTGGATTTGCCACCGCCCGACAGCTTTTCCCCCTCGCCACGCAGCGAGCTGAAGTTGGTGCCGGTGCCGCTGCCGTATTTGAACAGCCGCGCCTCACGCACCCACAGATCCATGATGCCACCGTCATTGACCAGATCATCGGCCACCGACTGGATGAAGCAGGCGTGCGGTTGAGGATGCTCATAGCTCGAGGCCGAGCGGGTCAGCACGCCCGTCTTGAAATCGACGTAATAATGGCCCTGCGCCGGGCCGTCGATGCCATAGGCCCAGTGCAGCCCGGTGTTGAACCACTGCGGACTGTTCGGCGCGGCCCTCTGGGTGGCCAGCATGAAGCGCATTTCATCGAAATAGGCACGGGCGTCGGTTTCACGGCTGAAATAGCCGCCCTTCCAGCCCCAATAGGCCCAAGCCCCCGCCAAGCGGTCAAACACCTGTCTGGCAGAGGTTTCGCCGCCAAAACGGTCGGATTCCGGCAGGCGTGCCAAGGCTTCGTCATCGGGGACGCTGCGCCACAGAAACTCCGGAACGCCCTTCTCGCGCAGCTTTTTCAGGGCCGCAGGCACCCCCGCCTTGCGGAAATATTTCTGCGCGATCACATCGCTGGCCACCTGAGACCAAAAGGCAGGCACCTCAACCCGGTCGTTGTGGAACACGACGGTGCCATCGGGGTTGCGAATTTCGCTGGTCACCGTGGTAAACTCAAGCTTCGCATACGCGTCCGAACCGGCGCGGGTAAACGTGCGTTCGATTTTCATCTCTGCCCCATATCCTCTGGTTGCCAAACCCTCTGTCGTTGCAGAGGGCAGTGTAAAAACGCCGCACGAAACAGCAGGACAAGAACCTGCGATCCAGGGCTTACACCTCTGAACCGCCCGATCAATCGGTTGTTGCGTCTGGTTCCATCTGCCCACCCCACCACCATATCTGGTGGCCTGCCCGGCGACCTGCACAACCTGACGTATTTCGGCCTATGTGGTCAACGCCAATTTTTCTAAAATACCCGGAATTTTAGGTTGACCTTGCCCCATGCCCCTTGCCGGTTGTGGCATACAGATTCCCCCCGGACTTGCCCCCCGTTTTATCAACAGCTGTCGCCAGGCGATTTATCCAAACGTCCGGCAAGCTTAGCAACAGTCGTGCACAGCGGCTGTGGCTGTCACCCCACACTGCTCTGGGGATATCGCCGCACTTGCGCTGCGACACCGGCCAACAGAAAAGATGCCTGATTTTGCGGCGTGGCGCCCCGACACCACATCTTGCGGCACCCCTGCGAATCGCCTTCGCCGGTCCAGCCCCGCCAAAGATCGCTTCACGCATCGGCAGCAATCGATCGCATCACCGCGCACGGAGGCAGGAAAACACCCGGTCGGCCGCACTACCAGGGGGCACCCAGCGGTGGTGTCGCAGCCCTCACCGCGAGAGCAAGAGCCACATCACGAACGCAAAACCGCTGTGTTACAGCCGCGGCGGCGCTTGCATCAGCGGCATCAGATCGGCCATTTCCGGCCCCTGCGCCCGCCCCGTCACCGCCAGGCGCAGCGGCATGAACAATCCACGGCCCTTGCGCCCGGTGGCCTGTTTCACCGCATTGGTCCAGGTCGCCCAGGCGTCGTCGCCGTAGGGGTGGGGCGGCAACAGCGTAAAGGCCTGACTCACGAAATCGCGGTCTTCCTCGGCCACCTGCGCCGCCGCACTGCCCTGCAACACCGCCCACCACAGCGCCAACTCGGCGCGGTTGGCGATGTTGCCCTTGACCAGATCCCAAAAGGCGGCCGCCAGCGGGCCGGGCACGCCCAGCGCCGCAATCTCGCCTGCAACCGCCGCAAGCGGCAAGGCGGCCAACACCCGCCCGGTCAGCGGTTTCAGGTCGTCCGCGTCAAATTTCGTGGGGGCGGCGCCGAATTGCGAAATATCGAACCCCTCGATCAGCTCCTCCAGCGTCGCGCGCACTTCGACCGGCTGTGACGAACCCAGCCGCGCCATCAGCGACAACAGCGCCATCGGCTCAACCCCCGCCGCCCTGAGATCCCGCAGCGACAGCACGCCCAGCCGCTTTGACAACGCCTCACCCTGCGGGCCGGTCAACAGCGAATGATGGGCAAAGGCCGGGTGGCCATGGCCCAGCGCCGCCATGATCTGGATCTGCGTGGCGGTGTTGGTCACATGGTCTGATCCGCGCACGACATGGGTCACCCCCATTTCGGTGTCATCCACCACCGAGGCCAGCGTATACAGCACCTGGCCATCGCCACGGATCAGCACCGGATCGCTGACACTCGCCGCGTCGATCGAAATGTCGCCCAAGATGCCATCGGTCCAGGTGATCCGCTCCTGATCCAGCAAAAACCGCCAATGCGGGCTGCGCTCGGCCCGCAGCCGCGCCTTCTCGTCCTGCGACAACGCCAGCGCGGCCCGGTCATAGACCGGCGGCTTGCCCATGTTCAGCTGCTTCTTGCGTTTCAGATCCAGCTCGACCGGCGTTTCAAACCCTTCATAGAACCGCCCCTGCGCCCGCAACGTATCGGCGGCGGCATGATAGCGATCCAACCGTGCGCTTTGCCGCTCGACCCTGTCCCAGGTCAGGCCCAGCCATTCCAGATCCTGCTGGATCGCATCGGCATATTCTGGCTTTGACCGCTCGCCATCGGTATCGTCCAGCCGCAGGATGAACGTGCCCCCGGCCTTGCGCGCGATGAGATAATTCATCAGCGCGGTACGCAGGTTGCCGATGTGGATATATCCGGTGGGCGACGGGGCGAAACGGGTGGTTGTCATGCGATGCTCCTGATTGGTGGTTCCATCCCACAGCCACGCGCAATTGTCCAGAAAACCGCGCTCTGCTCTCTTTCTTGCCGAAAAATACCTCCGCCGGAGGCCCCGCCGCGCAGCGGCGGACACAAGGCGGCACGCGGGCGCATCCCCCCCTTGCGCGCCGCCGGTTGCACCCCATTTCGACGGCATGACACATGCCGCCCTGACTGCCCCTGATCTTGAAACCTTTTATGCTTTGGCCGAGGCGGCCCGTGCCGCCCTGCCCGACCGGTTTCGTGATGCCGCCCGCCATGTGGCCCTGCGGATCGAGGATTTCGCCCCCGATGCCCTTCTGGACGAAATGCAGATCGACGATCCCTTCGGCCTGACCGGGCTGTACGACGGCATCCCGCTGACCGAGAGATCGGTGATGGATCAGCCCACCGGCCCCGACACCGTGTGGCTGTTCCGCCGCCCGATCCTGGATGAATGGGCGGCGCGCGGCAACGTCACCCTGGGCGAATTGGTGACGCATGTTCTGGTTCACGAAATTGCCCACCATTTCGGTTGGTCCGATGATGACATCGCCAGGATTGACCGCTGGTGGGAATGACCTCGGCATCGCCGCACATTCCCTGTGCGGTGCTGGCCCTGTGCTGTGCTGGACCGCCGCGCGCTGCGACCTAATTCTAGTGTTCCAAACAAAACATGGGAGAAAGCCACGATGCGCCTTGCCACACCGTTCCTGACCCGCCGTTCCGCCCTGCTGGGGGCCGCCGCCTTGCCCGCCGCAGCAGCATTGCCCAACCTTGCGCGCGCCGCCGGGCACGCGCCCGCTGCGGCCCCCGCGCCGATCCACAATGCCTTCACCGTCGGTAATTTCCGGGTGGCCAGCCTGCTCGCCGGAACCCGCACCGTGGACGAGCCGCAAGGCACCTTCGGCATGAACGTCAGCGCCGAAGAGTTCGCCGCGGTGAGCCGCGCCAATTTCATCCCCACGGACAAGACACAGTTCTTCTTCACGCCCACTGTCGTGAATACCGGCACTGAAATCGTGCTGTTTGACACCGGGCTGAATGCTGACGGCATCAACGCCGCCCTGGCCGCCGCCGGATACGCCGCTGACGACATCACCGTGGTGGTTCTGACCCACATGCACGGCGATCACATTGGCGGGCTGATGCGCGATGGCGCCCCGACCTTCGCAAACGCCCGCTATGTCACCGGGCAGGTCGAGTATGACCATTGGGCCGCCGCCGGAAACGACGGGTTCAACGCCAATGTCGCGCCCCTGGCCGAAAAGATGACCTTCCTGTCCGACGGTCAAGAGGCCGTGCCGGGCATCACCGCCGTTGCGGCGTTCGGCCATACGCCGGGCCACATGGCCTATCACGTCGAATCAGGCAGCGACCGGTTGATGCTGATCGTCGACACGGCCAATCACTATGTCTGGTCTCTCGCCTATCCCGAGTGGGAGGTGCGGTTCGATGCCGACAAGGCTGCCGCAGCCGCGTCGCGCAAAAACATCCTCGGCATGGTCGCGGCGGATCGTATTCCGATGATCGGCTATCACATGCCTTTCCCGGCCTTGGGGTATGTCGATACGCGCGGCGAGGGTGGTTTTGCCTATGTGCCCGCCACCTATCAGATGATGCTTCAGGGCTGAGGCGCCCCGGCCCCCCGGCCCGCTGCCGGGGGGCGAGTGCCGCGTTGCGCGTGGCTAGCTGGGGTCGCGCCAGCGATTGACGATGGGATAGCGGCGATCCAGCCAGAAAGACCGCTTTGTCAGCCGCGCCCCCGGCGCCGCCTGAAAGCGTTTGTATTCCGAGATGTAGATCAGGTGTTCCACCTTCTTCACCGTCGCCCGGTCAAACCCTTGCGCCACCAGATCGGCGACTGATGCCTCGTGGTCGATCAGCTGTTCCAGGATCGCGTCCAGCACGTCATAGGGCGGCAGCGAATCTTCGTCCTTCTGATCGGCGCGCAGTTCCGCACTGGGCGGCTTGTCGATGATCGCCGGCAGGATCACCTCGCCCGAGGGGCCCTTCATCCAGTCGCGGTGATTTTCGTTGCGCCAGCGGCAGGTCTGGAAAACGCGGGTCTTGTACATTTCCTTGATCGGATTGTATCCGCCCGCCATGTCGCCATATATTGTGGCATAGCCGACCGCCACCTCGGATTTGTTGCCGGTCGTCAACAGCATCTCGCCAAACTTGTTGGACAGCGCCATCAGCAACAGCCCGCGCAGACGGCTTTGGATGTTTTCCTCGGTCAGCCCCGTCTCGGTGCCCTGAAACAGCGGCGCCAGGGTTTCGCTGACCGCTGCCCGCGCGCCGGTGATCGGCACGAAATCATAGCGCGCGCCCAGCGCTTCGGCACAAGCTTTGGCATCGTCAAGCGACGCCTGCGACGTGAACTCGGACGGCAGCATCACACAGCGCACATTGTCGGGGCCCAGGGCATCGCAGGCAATGGTCGCCACCAGCGCCGAATCGATCCCTCCCGACATGCCCAGCAGCACCTTCCCGAACCCGGTCTTGGCCATGTAATCGCGCAGGGCCATCACCATGACGTGGTAATCCTGCTCCCAGGCATCTGCGATATGCGCCATTGGGCCGGGCGCGATGCGCCAGCCCTCCGGGCCTTTTGCAAGATCGACATGGGCGATCTGTTCGTCGAACTGCGGCATCTGGAAGGCCAGCCCGCCATGCGGGTTCAGCCCGAAAGACGCGCCGTCGAACACCTGGTCGTCCTGCCCGCCCACCATGTTCAGATAGATCAGAGGAAGCCCGGTTTCGATCACCCGTGCCACCATCTGGTTGAACCGGGTGTCCAGCTTACCCCGGTAATAGGGCGACCCGTTGGGCACAAGCAGGAATTCGGCGCCCGTCTCTTGCAACGTCTCGGACACTTCGGGGTGCCAGGCGTCTTCGCAGATCGGCGACCCTATCCGCACGTCGCCCACGGCGTAAGGTCCGCCCAGCGGACCCGCCGCAAACACCCGCACCTCGTCGAACACCGTCTCGTTCGGCAGGTTGTGCTTCAACGCCCGGTGCACCACCTTGCCGCCCCGGCAGATGTGCCAGCAACGCCACAACTCCCCCCCCTCGATCCACGGCCCGCCAATGGCCAGCGCCGGGCCATCGGCACATTCGGCGGCCAGTGTTTCGATCATCGCCAGAGCGGTTTGGTGAAAGATCGGCTTCATCACCAGATCCTGGGCGTTGTATCCGGTGATGAACATCTCGGGCAGCGCCACCAGATCGGCCCCGGCCGCGCGTCCCTCGGCCCAGGCGCGGCGCACAAGGTTGGCGTTGCCGGCGATGTCGCCCACCGTCGGGTTCAGTTGCGCCAGCGTCAGGCGAAAATTCTGCGGCATCGGGCGGCCTTTCCTGTCAGTACCGCTCAATTAGCAGATGAAGCGCGGATGGAAAGGTGCCCGCGCCAGAAACCGCCCCAGCGCCCAGCACCGGCAAAAACCGTTGCGAGGATGCGGTGCGGCGGTTAGGCTATGCGCAACTTTGGTCAGGCGAAACCGCCCTCGGGCGGATTGGGGGCAACGTGCAGGACGATACCTTGGCTTTGGCGACAGTGAAACGTACGCTGCTGGGCGGGGTGGCCGCCCTGGCCTTGACGCTGGGCGCGCCCTTTGCGCTGGCGCAGGACGACACCGTCATTACCAAGCAATACGACGATGGCGGCGTCTATGAAGGCACCTTCAAGGAAGGCCGCCAGCACGGCACCGGCACCTATCGCCTGCCCAACGGCTATGAATACAGCGGTGCATGGGTCGAGGGCGAAATCGCCGGTCAAGGCACCGCGCGTTTTCCGAACGGATCGGTCTATGAAGGCCAGTTCGCCAAGGGCAAGCCTGAGGGCATGGGCAAGATCACCTTTGCCGATGGCGGCACCTATGAGGGCGAGTGGGTGGATGGCCGGATCGAGGGCGCGGGCGTGGCCGTCTATGCCAATGGCGTGCGCTATGAGGGCGGGTTCCTGAACGCACTGCACCACGGGCTGGGCCGGATGGAAACGCAGAATGGCTATATCTATGACGGCAACTGGGAAAACGGTGCCAAGCAGGGGCGCGGCACGATCACCTATCCCGATGGCGCGCTGTACGAAGGCGATATGGTGGCCGGGCAGCGATCAGGCACCGGCACGCTGACCATGCCTGACGGTCTGACCTATGCTGGCGATTGGCTGGACGGTGAGATCACCGGGACAGGCACGCTGACCCAACCCAACGGCGACGTCTATCAAGGCCCGCTTGTGGCGGGTGAGCGGACTGGCGAGGGCACAGTGACCTATGCCAATGGCGACAGCTATGCCGGCACATTCGTCAGTGACCGGCGCGAAGGCAAGGGCGTGTTCACCTCTGCTGGCGGTTATCGCTATGAAGGGGACTGGGTGGCGGGCCGGATCGAGGGACAGGGCAATGTGACCTATCCCGACGGGTCGGTCTATGTCGGACAGTTCCGCAACGATCTGGCCGATGGCACCGGCAAGATCACCTATCCCGAGGGCGACACCTATGAAGGTCAGTGGACCGCAGGTGCGATCAGCGGCGAAGGCGTGGCCACCTATGCCAGCGGCGTCGTGTACGAAGGCGGCTTCCGGGAGTCCCGCAACCACGGCACCGGCACGGTCACCTATCCCGACGGCTATACTTACACCGGTGACTGGCAGGACGGACAGCGCCACGGCACCGGCAAGGCCACCTATGCCGATGGCACCGTGTATGAGGGCAGCTTCGTCAACGGCGCGCGCGAAGGCACCGGCACAATTACCATGCCCGATGGCTTTACCTATACCGGCGCGTGGCTGGCGGGTGAAATCCACGGCACCGGCACGGCCACCTATGCCACGGGCGATGTCTATGAAGGCGAATTCGTCGAGGGCCGGCGTGAGGGCCGGGGCATCATCCGCTATGCCAACGGCGAAGAGGCATCGGGCACCTGGACCAGCGGCGCGCTGACCTCGACCAACTGAACAACCGCGCTGCGCGCGGTGGCCTTCGGCGAAGGTATTTTCAGCAAGAAAGAGCCGGCAGTCAGACCCGCTGACCGGTGTCGAGTTTTTCAAGCAGGACGGCGGCGTCAGACAGCACGGAATTGCGGCGGGTTTCATCCATCTTGCCCCAGGTGCGGTACATCTGTGCCATGCGCGGGTTCCGGGCGAACCTGTCGCGGTGGCGGATCAGGAAATCCCAGTACAGCAGATTGAACGGGCAGGCGGTTTTGCCCGTCTTGGCCTTCACGTCATAGGCGCAGGATTTGCAGTAATCCGACATCTTTGCGATGTAATTGCCCGATGAGACATAGGGTTTGCTGCCGACGATGCCACCATCGGCAAACTGGCTCATCCCGATGACATTGGGTGCCTCGACCCATTCATAGGCATCGGCATAGACCGCAAGATACCATTCATGCACCTGATGCGGATCAATCCCCGCCAGCAGAGCGAAATTGCCGGTGACCATCAGCCGCTGGATGTGGTGGGCATAGGCATCGGTGCGGGTTTGTTCCACCGCCAGAGCCATGCAGCGCATGTTGGTCTCTGCCCCCCAGTACAGCGGCGGCAAGGCGCGGCTGTGACCCAGAACATTGCGGCGGGTGTAATCGGGGCCTTCGAGAAAGTAGATGCCGCGCATGTATTCGCGCCAGCCGATGATCTGGCGGATGAACCCTTCGACAGCGTTCAATGGCGCGTGACCGTCGCGCCAGGCCGCCTCGGCCGCATCGCAGATCTCGCGCCAGTGCAGCAGACCAGCGTTCAGATACATCGACACAACCGCGTGATAGAGAAACCGGTTTTCGGCCAGCATCGCATCCTGATAATCGCCAAAGCGCGGCAGCGCATGGGTGATGAAATGGCTGAGGGCGCGGCGCGCCTCGGCTGTGTCGGTGGCAAACCAGAACGGGTGCAGATCGCCGAAATTGTCGGGAAAACGGTTCGCGACCAGATCCAGCACCTGTTGCACCGTCGCGTCGGGGGTGAATTGCATCGGGCCGCTGAACGCGATGTCCTTCGGCGCCGGTTTGCGGTTGTCGTGGTCGAAATTCCACTGTCCGCCTGCGGGTTCATCCCCCTGCATCAACAGGCCTGTCTTGCGGCGCATGTCACGATAGAAATATTCCATGCGCAACTGCTTGCGCCCCTTGGCCCAGGTTTCGAAATCCAGGTGGCTGGCCAGAAAACGGTCATCATCGCACAGGGTGATCTTCAGCGGCGTGTCACGCAGCGCCGCGATCAGCCGCCATTCGCCGGGTTCCGTCGCAATCACCTCTTGCGCGGCGTATTCTTCGGCCCGGCGCAGCAGTTCGCCGGGGATTGATCCAGCATTGTCAGGGTCATCGAGCCGAGCATAGGCCACTTGCCAGCCGTCATCACGCAGACGCGCGGCAAATTTGCGCATGGCGGCAAACAGGAAGGCGATTTTTTTCGGGTGATGCGGCACATAACCCGCCTCGGCCGCGACCTCGGCCATGACGATCACGTCACCCTTTTCGCCGCGCTTCAGCGCGGCAATGTCGGGCGAAAGCTGGTCGCCGAGGATCAGGATCAGGCGTTTCACCATTCGATCGGTCTGCCCGCAAAATCAAGAAAACCGCCCGACTGATCCACAGTCAGCCCCGCCACCACGTCCAGCAGGTTGGCCGCCGCCACTTCGGGCGTCACCTTGTCATGCTCGGGAAATCCGGCGGTGAACCGCGTGGCCACCGTGCCCGGATGCAGGCAAACAGCGATTGCCTGTCGGTGACTGCGGCCCAGCTCGATGGCGCCACCATGGATCAGCATGTTCAACGCAGACTTGGCCGCGCGATAGCTGTGCCAGCCGCCCAGTCCGTTGTCACCGATGCTGCCCACCCGGGCCGACAGGGCAGCGAACACCGCGCGCCGGTCGCGCGGCACCAGCCGCAAGGCGTGTTTCAGAACCAGAGCGGGGCCAATGGCATTGGTGGCGAACTGTGCTGCCATGGCCGGGCCATTCAGCGCCCTGAGCGATTTTTCCGGGCCCTGACCGTCGATCACAAGGGCGCCAGTCGCCACGAAGATCAGCTCGAACGGCCCCTCAAGCCGCCCGAGGTGGTGGGCGATGCTGGCCTCGTCGGTGAGGTCCATCCCGTCAGCCTTGCGCGACAGGGTTGTGACGGTTGCGCCACGCGCCGCCGCCTCGGCCGCGAGGGCCGCGCCGATACCGCCCGAGGCGCCGATGATCAATGTGTTTTCCATGCGCAGCACCTAGGCTGTGCCGTGGCCGCGTCAACCACCCCTGCCCTGCTCGTGGCAGGGGTTTGCCGCCTGAGACGGATTGCGTGTTTTCGGCTTTGACCTTGGGAAAACTGCGCTTATACTGGTGGCATGGAAAACCGCGCCCCCATCGTCTGTTTGCCCGCCGCCTCGGCGGTCTTCGGGTTGCGCGGTCTGCTGCTGCTTAGCCGCCTCTGAGCGTGCCTTCGGCGCGACCGCTCAGGGGGGAACCAGCGCCGGACAAACAGAAGCTTTCCAAGGATACCAAAGACATGACCACCCATAAACGCGACCGCGTCGTGATTTTCGACACCACCCTGCGCGATGGCGAACAATCGCCCGGTGCCACCATGAGCCATGCTGAAAAGCTGGAAATCGCCGAACTGCTGGATGATATGGGCGTCGACATCATCGAGGCGGGGTTTCCCATCGCCTCCGAGGGTGATTTTGCTGCCGTTTCGGAAATTGCCAAACGCAGCAAACGTGCGGTGATCTGCGGCCTCGCGCGCGCCAGTTTCAAGGACATCGACCGCTGCTGGGACGCGGTCAGGCACGCCGCACAGCCACGCATCCACACGTTCATCGGCACATCGCCCCTGCACCGCGCGATCCCGAATCTGGACAAGGATCAGATGGCCGAGCGGATCCACGACACCGTGACCCATGCGCGCAACCTGTGCGACAACGTGCAATGGTCGCCGATGGACGCGACGCGCACCGAGATGGATTATCTCAAGCGCACGGTGGAAATCGCCATCAAGGCGGGGGCGACCACGATCAACATACCCGACACGGTTGGCTATACCGCGCCGGTGGAGTCGGCCGATCTGATCCGCATGTTGATTGCCGAGGTGCCGGGCGCGGACGAGGTTATCTTCGCCACCCATTGCCATAACGATCTGGGCATGGCCACGGCCAATGCCCTGGCCGCCGTCGCCGGAGGCGCGCGGCAGATCGAATGCACGATCAACGGTCTGGGCGAGCGTGCGGGCAACACAGCCCTTGAAGAAGTGGTGATGGCGCTGAAGGTGCGCGGCGACATCATGCCCTATGAAACCGGCGTCGATACCACGAAGATCATGCACATCAGCCGCCGGGTGGCCACCGTCTCGGGCTTTCCGGTGCAGTTCAACAAGGCCATCGTCGGCAAGAACGCCTTTGCCCATGAAAGCGGCATCCATCAGGACGGCATGTTGAAGAACGCCGAGACGTTTGAAATCATGCGCCCGTCCGACGTGGGGCTGAAGGAAACCAACCTGGTGCTGGGCAAACATTCGGGCCGCGCCGCGCTGCGCGCCAAGCTGAAAGAGCTGGGTTTCGATCTGGCCGACAATCAGCTGAACGATGTTTTTGTACGGTTCAAATCCTTGGCCGACCGCAAGAAAGAAGTGTACGAGGAAGATCTCGAAGCCTTGATGCGCGACCAGTCGGCAGGCGATGGCGAACGGATCAGGGTCAAGTTCCTGCGCGTGGTCTGCGGCACCGAAGCACCACAAACCGCCGATCTGATCCTGACCTACGATGGTGTCGATCACCAGGTGTCGGCCACGGGTGACGGGCCGGTGGATGCCGCGTTCAAGGCGGTGAAAATGGTGGTGCAGCACGAGGCGCGGTTGCAACTGTATCAGGTGCACGCTGTGACCGAAGGCACAGATGCCCAGGCCACCGTCACCGTGCGGATGGAAGAAAACGGCCTGCTGGTCACCGGCGAATCCGCCGACACCGACACGGTGCTGGCCAGCGCCAAGGCCTATGTCGCGGCGCTGAACCGGCTGATGATGCGGCGCGCCATGGCCGGACCGAACGCAGATGTGAAGGGCGTCAGCTATAAGGACGTGGGCTGACATCCGGGGCGGATTGCCGCATATCGCATCGCGCGACGCTGCAATCCGCCCCATCACAGCGCACAGACGCACCGGATCAAAGTTTTTTACCTGAGTGCTGAGTTGTACTTTTTCAATATTATTGGCCTCGTCGAGCGATTGGAACGGCCACAAAGTTTCAATTTTCATGCAATTCTGCCGCAGGATCATGCCGATTTCCGCGCCCCGCCCGCGGCATTGCGCCGAAAACAGTTTGCGCGGGTCTTTCGCCCGCTTCCTGCTCTCACTATAAGCCGGATTGGTCCGCCACTCGGAGTCGCGGGACCGTCACGTCATTTGGGGGCTGCCGCGCCATGGGAAGTTTAGCTGGTCTGTTTTCGGTCGACATGGCCATGGATCTGGGCACCGCCAACACCCTTATCTATGTCAAGGGTCGGGGTATCGTGCTGAACGAACCCTCGGTCGTCGCGTTCCACATCAAGGACGGCCGCAAACAGGTTTTGGCTGTGGGCGAGGACGCCAAACTGATGCTGGGCCGCACGCCGGGCAGCATCCAGGCGATCCGCCCGATGCGGGAAGGCGTCATTGCCGATTTCGACGTAGCCGAGGAAATGATCAAGTATTTCATTCGAAAGGTGCACAAGCGCACGACCTTCAGCAAACCCAAGGTCATCGTCTGTGTGCCCCACGGCGCAACGCCGGTGGAAAAACGCGCGATCCGCACCTCGGTTCTGGCGGCGGGGGCGCGCAAGGCGGGGCTGATTTCCGAACCCATCGCAGCGGCCATTGGGGCGGGGATGCCGATCACCGATCCCACCGGCAACATGGTGGTTGATATCGGCGGCGGCACGACCGAAGTGGCCGTGCTGTCGCTGGGTGACATTGTTTATGCACGGTCGGTCCGCGTCGGCGGCGACCGTATGGATGAGGCGATCATCAGCTATCTGCGGCGCCAGCAGAACCTTCTGATCGGCGAATCGACGGCCGAACGGATCAAGACCAGCATCGGCACATCGCGGATGCCTGACGACGGGCGCGGCGCCGCTTTGATGATCCGGGGGCGCGATCTGTTGAACGGCGTGCCCAAAGAGATCGAGATCAACCAGGCTCAGGTGGCCGAGGCGCTGGCCGAGCCGGTACAACAGATCTGCGAAGCGGTGATGATCGCCCTTGAGGCGACGCCGCCCGATCTGGCCGCCGATATTGTTGACCGGGGCGTCATGCTGACCGGCGGTGGCGCGCTGTTGGGCGATCTTGATCTGGCGCTGCGCGAACAGACCGGCCTGGCGGTTTCTGTGGCCGATGAATCACTGAATTGTGTGGCTTTGGGCACTGGAAAAGCGCTGGAATACGAAAAACAGCTGCGCCACGTGATAGATTACGACAGCTAAGCGCCCCAGCCGGAGCCGAAGATGGCACGCGACAGAGGCAACAGTGACGATTACACCCGCCCGGTCCGCCGTATCCTGATCGGTGGGATGGTTCTGATTTGTCTTGCGCTGTTCCTGTTCTGGCGGATTGACAGCCCGAGAGCGGAACGCATCCGCGCACAGATCGTCGATGCTGTGGTGCCCGGTTTTGGCTGGGCCCTGGTGCCGGTGACGAAGGCTGCGGGCATTATCGAAAACTTTCAGAGTTATACGCGGATCTATGAACAGAACCAGGAACTGCGCCGCGAGTTGCAACAGATGAAGGCGTGGAAAGAAGCAGCCCTGCAACTGGAACAGGAAAATGCCAAACTGCTGGACCTGAACAAGGTGCGGCTGGATCCGGCGCTGACCTTCATCACTGGCGTGGTGTTGGCCGACAGCGGCAGCCCGTTCCGCCAATCCGTTCTGCTGAACGTCGGGGCGCGCGACGGCATCCAGAACGGCTGGGCCACCACAGATGGTCTGGGCCTGGTGGGCCGGGTGTCGGGGGTGGGCGAAACCAGCGCGCGGGTGATCCTGCTGAACGACACCAACAGCCGTATTCCCGTGACGATCCAGCCGTCGGGCCAACGCAGCATCCTGGCCGGTGACAACAGCTCCCTGCCCCTGCTGGATTTTCTTGAGGCGCCCGAGGCGGTGCGCCCCGGCGACCGGGTGATCAGTTCGGGCGATGGCGGGGTGTTTCCGGCGGGGCAACTGGTGGGTCAGGTCGTGCTGGGCAACGACCGGCTGTTGCGGGTAAGGCTGGCCGCCGATTACGAGCGGCTCGAGTTTCTGCGCGTCCTGCGCAGCCATTCCAGCGAAGTCATCACCGACCCCGGATCGCTGATTGCGCCCGCGCGCCTGCCCGGCCCGCCGGAGAACGGCAATGGTTGATCCGGTCACCCGGCGGCAGTGGGGATTCCGCGCGCTGTTTCTCGCGCTGGCGGCTGCCATGATGTTCGTACAGATCCTGCCATTCCGCATTGACAACCCGCGCTGGCCCGGCCCCGACACCCTGACGCTGTTGGCCTTTGCCTGGGTCATGCGGCGGCCCGACTATGCCCCTGCCTTTCTGGTGGTGGCGGTGACCCTGTTCACCGACATCCTGTTCATGCGGCCCATCGGGCTGTGGGCGGCGCTGGTGCTGTTGGGCTACGAATTCCTGCGCCGCCGGCAACCGTTTTCCCGTGATCTGCCGTTTCTGGTGGAATGGATGATGGTGGCCGCCGTTCTGTTGGGCATGACCGTCACGAATGCGTTGGTTCTGGCGATCTTCCTTGTGGACCAGCCGGTTCTGGGGCTAACCTTCATTCAACTGATCATTTCGATTGCGGCCTATCCTGTTGTGGTGGCGATTTCGCGTTTTGCCCTCGGGGTGCGCAAGGTTACCCCGGGCGAGGTGGCCGCGATGGGGCACCGCATATGAGACGCTCACCCAAAGATACCGAGACGAGCGCGCGCCGGATCACCCGCCGGGGGCTGGTGCTGGGCGGGATACAGCTTGGCGTGCTGGGGGTGCTTGGCTGGCGGATGCGCCAGATGCAGGTGGAGCAAGCCGACGAATTTCGTCTGCTGGCCGAGGAAAACCGCATCAACATGCGCCTGATCGCCCCGGCGCGGGGGCTTATTTTCGACCGCAACGGTGTGCCTGTGGCCGAAAACACCCAGAACTATCGCATCGTCATCGTGCGCGAAGATGCCGGCGACGTCGATCTGGTGGTCGACCGGCTGCGCGACCTGATCTATCTGGATCCCGACGAGTTGGAGCGCAGCCTGCGCGAAATGAAACGCCGCAGCCCGTTTGTGCCCGTCACCCTGACTGACCAGCGCAGCTGGGACGATGTTGCGGCCGTGGCTGTCAACGCCCCGGCCTTGCCCGGCATTTTTCCCGACGTGGGCCTGACCCGCCACTATCCTCTGGGCGAGGATTTTTCCCATATCATCGGCTATGTCGGACCGGTGTCGGATTACGATCTGAACCGGATCGAGGATGACGATCCGCTATTGCAGATCCCGAGATTCCAGATCGGCAAGACCGGAGTCGAGAACAAGTTTGATCGCGATCTGCGCGGCAAGGCCGGCAGCAAGCGGATCGAGGTGAACGCCGCAGGCCGGGTCATGCGCGAACTGAGCCGCGATACCGGCACGCCGGGGGCCAATCTGCAACTGACCGTCGATCAGGCCCTGCAAAACTTTGTCGAGGCCCGGCTGACCCTGGGCGAAAGCGCCGCCGCCGTGGTGATGGACGTGAAAACCGGTGATCTGTTGGCCGTGGGCAGCGCGCCCACATTCGACCCGAATAAATTCGTGCGCGGTATTTCCGTTCCCGATTACGCCGTCCTGACCGAAAACAAATATCGCCCGCTGGCCAACAAGGCGGTGCAGGGCGCCTATCCGCCCGGCTCGACATTCAAGATGATGGTGGCGATGGCGGCGATGGATGCCGGGCTGATCGGCGCCGAGGATACCGTATATTGTCCTGGCTATATCGAGTTGGGCGACCGGCGGTTCCACTGCTGGAAACGCGGCGGTCATGGCCATGTCAACCTTGACAAAAGCCTGTCAGAGTCCTGCGATGTCTACTATTACGAAATGGCGCAGAAGGTTGGCGTCGACAAGATCGCCGAGGTGGCGCGCAAGTTCGGCATAGGCGAAAGGTTCGACATCCCGATGTCGGCCGTCACGTCCGGTGTGATGCCCGACAAGGCATGGAAACGCGAACGCTATGATGCCGAATGGCGGATTGGCGACTCGCTGAATGCCGCAATCGGCCAGGGCTATGTGCTCAGCTCGCCCTTGCAGCTTGCGGTGATGACGGCGCGCATCGCTTCGGGAACGTCGATCGCGCCCCGGCTGATCAAATCCATTGACGGGGTGGAAACGCCGGTGCTCGGCGCCACGCCTTTGGGGTTCAACGAAAACCATCTGCGCCTTGTGCGCAAGGGCATGTATTCGGTGGGAAACACCCGGCGCGGCACCGCCTTTGGGTCGCGGATCGATGCCGAGGGCATGAAGATGGCGGGCAAGACCGGCACCAGCCAGGTGCGCAACATCACCATGGCCGAACGGGCACGCGGCGTGACCAGCAACGCGGATCTGCCCTGGGAACGGCGTGACCATGCCTTGTTCGTCGGTTTTGCGCCGCACGACAACCCGTCATTTGCGGTGTCGGTGGTGGTAGAGCACGGCGGCGGCGGGTCGGCCGCAGCGGCACCGATGGCGCGCGACATCATGCTGTTCGCGTTGCACGGCAAAATGCCGCCGCTTGACAGCTATCCGGCCAGCCAACGGGGCACGATCCAGGCCATGCTGCGCAGCCTTCCGCTGCGCGATACGACCCGCACCCCCACCAGCGATCGGGCCTGAGCCGATGAGTTATCTTGAATACAACGTCAAGACGGTTCCCACGGGCCTGTCCAAGATCCTGCACCTGAACTGGGCGCTGATCCTGCTGTTGATGGCCGTGGCGTCGGTCGGGTTTGTGATGCTGTATTCCGTGGCCGGCGGATCGCTGACCCCCTGGGCCGAACCGCAGATCAAGCGGTTTGTGTTCGGCATGGGGGTCATGCTGACCGTGGCGATGGTGCCGATCTGGTTCTGGCGCAACATGGCCGGCGTGGCCTATGGTCTTTCTGTCCTGCTGCTGCTGGGGGTCGAATTTTTCGGCGCCACCGGCATGGGCGCGCAGCGCTGGATCGACCTCGGCTTCATGCGGCTGCAACCGTCCGAACTGACCAAGGTGACACTGGTGATGATGCTGGCCGCCTATTACGACTGGCTGGACATCCGCAAGACATCGCACCCGTTGTGGGTGGCGGTGCCCGTGTTGATGATCCTGGTGCCCACCTATCTGGTGCTGCGCCAGCCCGATCTGGGCACAGCTTTGTTGCTGACGGCGGGCGGCGGTGCGATCATGTTTCTTGCCGGGGTCAGCTGGTGGTATTTCGCCGTGGTGGCCGGGCTGGGCGGTGGATTGGTGGCGGCGGTGTTTGCCTCGCGCGGGACAGACTGGCAACTGCTCAAGGATTATCAGTTCCGCCGCATCGACACCTTTCTCGATCCCTCGACCGATCCCCTGGGCGCAGGGTATCACATCACCCAGTCAAAGATCGCGCTGGGGTCTGGCGGCTGGACCGGGCGCGGGTTCATGCAGGGCACCCAGTCACGGCTGAACTTCCTGCCGGAAAAACACACCGACTTCATCTTCACCACCCTGGCCGAGGAATTCGGCTTCATCGGGGCGTTTTCCCTGCTGTCGCTGTACGGGTTGATCGTGGTGTTCTGTTTCGCATCGGCATTCAACAACAAGGATCGCTTTGGCGCCTTGATCACCATGGGGGTGGGCGTGACGTTCTTCCTGTTCTTTGCCGTCAACATGTCGATGGTCATGGGCCTGGCACCGGTGGTGGGTGTGCCCCTGCCGCTGGTCAGCTATGGCGGGTCGGCCATGTTGGTGCTGATGGTTGGCTTCGGCCTGGCCCAGTCGGCCCATGTCCACAGGCCGCGCGGACGATGATCCGCGTGTTGTTCGCGGGCCCGCCCGCCCGCTGGCCCGAGTATGAGATCCCGCTGCGCGCCGCCTTTGCCGCCCGAGGGCTGGACGTCGACCTGTCGCGCGATCATCCACCCGAGACGGTGGATTACATCGTATTTTCGCCGAACGGCCCGCTGTCCGATTTCACCCCCTACACCCGCTGCAAGGCGGTGCTGGGCCTGTGGGCCGGGGTCGAAACCGTTGTCGGCAATCCGACCCTGACCCAGCCTTTGGCGCGGATGGCCGATGCGGGGCTGCGCGACGGGATGGTCGAATGGGTCACCGGCCATGTGCTGCGCTATCATCTCGGGATCGACGCGCAACTGGCGGCACAAGACGGCCAATGGTGCCCCGTCTCCGCACCGCTCGCGCGCAACCGTCGGGTCGGCATCCTGGGCCTTGGCGCCTTGGGCGCGGCTTGTGCCGGGGCGCTGAAGGCACTGAACTTTGACGTCGCAGGGTGGAGCCGCCGACCCAAGGCCCTGCCCGACATTCAAACCCACAGCGGCACCGAAGGGCTGCACAGCATCCTGGCGCGCAGTGACATTCTAGTGCTGCTGCTGCCCCAGACGCCCGAGACCGAAAACACCCTGAACACCAAAACCCTGGCGATGATGCCGCGGGGCGCGCGGCTGCTGAATCCGGGGCGCGGGCCGCTGATTGACGATGACGCGCTGCTGGCGGCGCTGGATTCGGGCCAGATCGGCCATGCCACGCTGGATGTGTTCCGCATTGAACCGCTGCCCCCCGGGCACCCTTATTGGGCACATCCCAACGTCACGGTCACCCCCCATATCGCCAGCGAAACCCGCCCCGATACAGCTGCGGCCTTCATTGCGGAAAATATCGCGCGTTACGAACAAGGCGCGGCATTGCTGAACGAAGTGGACCGCGCCGCAGGCTATTGATGCCACCACCCCCCACCCACACTTTGCAGACCCAGCGACGCCCACAAAAGGCCGCTGGCGTCGCCAACCCGCAGTCGCACGTCCCTCCATACGCACAGTCGCACGTCCCTCCATACGCACAGTCGCACGATGCTTGCGCCAACGCCACAGCATCTTCTTTGTCGAAATACTCCCCGCCGGAGGCGCCCGTCCTTGATGTCAGCGCAACCGTGGGGGCCGCGACGGGTCCATTCCCGGATTGGCACCAGGGGAAGAGGGCGCTTCGAGCTGCGGCAGATCAAAGCGCAGACCCACCTTGGCCAGACGGCCGGCGAACGGATCGGACGCAGTGAAAAACGCCACGTCCAACACCCCCGCTTCGATCCCTGAAAAGGTCAGCGCCTCGCCGGTGGCGCGGGCCAGCGCCGTTTCGGCCCCCGGTGTGGGGTCGATAAAGGCCAGAAGATGCGACTCGCCGCGGTCATATCGCGCGCCCACCAGATAGGCTGATCGGGCCAGTCCCGCAGCGCTGGCCAGTTTTGCGTCCAACGCGCCCAACAGCCGTTCAGGCAGGCCACGGGGCGGGGTGATTTCACGCGGCCGGTCCTCGATTTCTTGGGGGGTCTTGGCCAAGGTGGTTGCCAGCCAGGCCACCGCCTCGGGCGCCACAACATGCGAGGAAGGCGCCACATCGGGGTTCAGCGCCAGGCCCAGCCCCTCGGGCGCCAGAAGCCCGGCCACCAACCGCCCCGACAGCGCGGCATAGGGCACGATCCCGCCGGCAAACCGCGCCAGCCGATCCTCGCGGTCGAACGCCAACACGAACCGCCCTTCCTCGGTGTCAAACACCGCCGGTGCAATCCGGTCACCCGTCACCTCGGCATCCAGCATCAGAAAAACCTCGCCATCGGCGAGGCGTTCATAGAACGCCAGCCGCGCGGTGTCGTCCTCGGGGTTGGCCTGCATGGCGGCATGGGCGCGGTCCAGCGGAGTTTCGGTCATTGCAGTACCTTTGCGACAGTGGCGCGCAGGGCGGGCAACAGTGCCTCTGCGAACCAGGGATGTTTGGCCACCCATGCGGTAGTGCGCCAACTGGGGTGGGGCAAGGGAAAGATCGCGGGCGCATGGGCGCGCCAGGCCGCCACATGATCGGTCACACGGCCCGGGCCCAGGTGCCATTTCTGCGCATGGCCCCCGACCAGCAGAATCAAAGGCACAGGCCCGATATGCCGCATGACCGAACCACGCCAGGTGCGCGCGCACAGCGGCGGCGGCGGCAGGTCGGCCCCCTTGGCATCATAGCCCGGAAAGCAGAACGCCATGGGCAGGATGGCAACACGGCTCTGGTCATAAAACGTGCCCTCGTCCACGCCCATCCACGCGCGCAGCCGGTCGCCCGACGGATCGGTGAACGGCCGCCCCGAGGCGTGCACCCGCGCGCCAGGCGCCTGCCCCGCGATCAGGATCCGCGCACCCGGCCTAAACCATGTCACAGGGCGGGGCCGGTGCGCCGTGGCGGTGGCGGCGAACCGACCGGCGCACAAAGTGCAGGCGGCAATGGCGGCGGTGGGATCTGACATCTGGGCAGTCTAGGCCGAAGCACACCTTTGCGCCAAGAGGTGCCATTTCGGTTTTGGCGAATCGTCTCGCGGCGGCGCAGGTTGCCCAACCATGCCATAGCAGTTGCCCACGCCCGACGCTTGATTTACGGCTTGAGTTAGAACAACAAAGGGGGGCCCGGCATGTATCGCGTCTGGAATTTCGTCACCAACTATTCGCTGCTGCTGATTTTCGGCGCAGGCATCGCCTTGGTCTGGGCCAACACCGATGCCCCGTCCTATCACCACTTTCTGGAATATCCGCTGTGGTTCAACGATCTGCTGGGCAGCGACGCCAGCGCGTGGATGGCGCATTACGGGCCAAATTTCGGCCTTGACGCGATCGGTGACGTTACGCGGGTTCTGACCGTGCATTATCTTGTCAATGATGTTTTGATGGCGTTCTTCTTCGCCATCGCCGCCAAGGAAGTCTGGGAAGCGGTGATCCTGAGGGAAGGCTCGCTGCGCGGCAAAAAGGCGGCAACGCCGCTGATCGCCACGCTGGGCGGTATGTTGGGGCCCATCGCGGTTTATATTGGAATGGCCTATTTCGTGTTCGGCTCCGACACCTATGACGCAGTCGCGCGGGGTTGGGCCATTCCGACCGCCACCGATATTGCATTTTCCTATCTGGTGGGGCGTATCGTGTTTGGCGCAGGGCATCCGGCGGTTCGGTTCCTGCTTTTGCTGGCCATTGCGGACGATGCGGCAGGGCTGATCATCCTGGCAGTCTTTTATCCCACGGGCAATCTGGCACCGATGATGCTGGGCTGGGCCATCGCGGCGGCGCTGGGTGTCTACCTGCTGTTCAACTGGTTGCCCCGGCGGCTGGACCGGGGCAACCAGTTGCGCCCCGTTTCAACCTTTGTGCGTGAAAAACTGTCGTTCTGGCCTTATCTGGCTGCGGGCTGTATCAGTTGGTGGGCTTTTCAGGAAAGCGGTCTGCACCCTGCCCTCGGTCTGTTGCCCATCGTCCCAACACTGCCCCACGCCGACCGCGCCTTCGGATTGTTCTGTGAGGCCGAGACCTATCTGACCGACCTTTTGAACCACACCGAACATCTGCTGAAACATCCGGTCGAGATCATCCTGTTCTTCTTTGGCCTGTTGAACGCCGGGGTCGAGTTCGGTGCGATCGGTGCGCCAACCTGGCTGGTCATGGCGGGGCTGCTGCTGGGCAAACCGGCCGGTATTCTGCTGTTCGGCTGGGTGGCTGCGGTGCCGATGCGCCTGGGATTGCCCGCCGGAATGCGGGTGCTGGACCTGTTTGTCGTCGGCTGTGTCGCGGCCATCGGATTTACCGTTTCGCTGTTCGTGGCCTCGGTCGCGTTCGACGCGGGGCCGATCCAGGACGCGGCCAAGATGGGCGCCCTGTTCAGCTTTGCCGCTGTGCTGATCGCCATGGTCGCGGGCAAGTTGACCGGTGTTCAGAGGCAGAATAGCTGACATGCCGGCATACGCGCCGCCAACTGGCCGATGCGTATGCCCCCCCGTTCACGGTGGTCAATCCAGCCGCTATGACATATTGTCGCCAAAATGCGCGACTATGCGGTCTGTTAACCAAATGACGGTAACAATGGCCCATCACAGCAGGCGCCGGGGCGCAGATGATCGAGTTCGAGAATGTCTCAAAATCCTTTTGGACGGGATCGCAGCGCAAGGTGATTCTGAACCGCGCGTCGTTTCGCGTCGAGATCGGCAATTCGCTGGGCATCCTTGCCCCCAATGGAACGGGTAAGACCACGCTGATCAACATGATGGCGGGGTTGGAAAAACCCGATGAAGGACGCATCACGCGGACCAGCCGGATCTCGTTCCCGCTGGGCTTCATGGGTGGGGTGGTCAGCCGGTTGTCCGGCACCGAAAACGCCCGCTTCATCGCCAAACTTTACGGATTGGACCCCGATTATCTTGAGGCGTTCTGCCGGTGGCTGTGTGGGTTGGGCGAATATTTCGACATGCCGGTGGGCACCTACTCGGCGGGGATGCGCGCAAGGCTGTCTTTCGCACTATTGCTGGCGCTGGATTTCGACATCTACCTGATCGACGAAGGTATGCCCGCGACGACGGATGTGGAATTCAACAAGAAGGCCGGGATGCTGCTGCGGGAACGACTTGAGGATGCGACCATTGTCGTCGTATCGCACCAGGCCGAAACGCTGGAAAAATTCTGTCGTTCGGCGGCTGTCCTGATGGATGGACAGTTGCACATGTTCGACACACTGGAAGAGGCGAAACAGCTTTATGACTATGAAACCCAAAGTTAGAAAGTTTCGCATCCGCCGTTCCAGCCCGTTGGCGACAGGGGCCGCCGGCAGTGTCGATGCCGAGATCGAACAGGTGGCCGAACCCGCCGCCCCGACAAGCCATGTGCGCGCGGTCGAACCGGCCGGCGTGGACCTGGATGTCGCTGTCGATGGTCCGGGTTCAACACCGGATGTCGGATTCGCCGAAACCACCGCCGAAGATGAAATGGCGGCGCTGCATCGCGAAGGCCTGACCGGCCGACAGTTGCGCCTGGCACGGCGTCTGGCGCAGAAACACGGCCTGACCCCCACGTCGGATTTCGACGCCGTGCGCTTGCTGCGCGCCCAGGGAATCGACCCGTTCGAGCGGGCAAGCATGTTGGAACTTGTCGTGCCCGAACAGGGTATCGACCCATCGCGCGACGCGCGGGTGCAACTGCCCCAGCCGCGCACGCCCGACCAAATGCCCAGTACCGAAGTGGGCCCGACGCCACGCCCCGCCCCCGCGCAAGACCCGCGGCCCGACACGCGCGCCAGCCGTTTGCGCGAGATACAGAAAATCCAGCGCGACATTGCCCGGCGGCGGCGGCGCAAACTGGCCCTGCTGTTCACCCGGCTGACGTTCTTCGTCGGCTTGCCGACGGTGCTTGCGGGCTATTACTACTACGAAATCGCCACCCCGATGTACGCCACCAAGTCGGAATTCGTGATTCAACAGGCCGACAGCCAATCGCCCGGCGCCCTCGGTGGGCTGTTTTCCGGCACCGGCTTTGCCACCAGCCAGGATTCGATCGCGGTGCAAAGCTATCTGCAATCGCGTGACGCCATGCTGCGGCTGAATACCGACCTGGGGTTCAAGGCGCATTTCTCGGCCCCCGAGATCGACCCGATTCAGCGGTTGCCCGAGGGTGCGACCAACGAACAGGCCTACAAGGTGTTCAGCAGCAATGTACAGATCGGCTATGACCCGTCCGAGGGCATCGTCAAGATGGAGGTCGTTGCCGCCAGTCCCGAAGTCAGCGCCCAGTGGTCTGAAAAACTGATCGAATATGCCGAGCAACAGGTCGATAACCTGACCCAGCGCCTGCGCGCTGACCAGATGCAAGGCGCCATGGACAGTTTTGCAGATGCCGAGGCCAAGATGATGGCGGCCCAACGCCGGGTTTTGGAATTGCAGGAACAGCTGGGCGTACTGGACCCAACCGCCGAAACCGGTGGGGTGATGACACAAATCACCACCTTTGAGGTACAGCTTCAGGAGAAACGCTTGCAACTTCAACAGCTTCTTGACAATCGGCGCCCCAATGAGGCCCGCGTGGATGGGGTTAAAGGCGATATTCGCCGCCTGGAAAATGTGATCGCCACCCTGCGGGGCCAGTTGACCGACGGCACCGGCTCTGTGTCGTCCCTGGCCAGCATCAGTGGCGAATTGCGCATGGCCGAGGTCGATCTGCAAACCCGCACCATGCTGATGCAGCAATCCCTGCAACAACTGGAAACCGCCCGTATCGAGGCAAATCGCCAGACCCGCTATTTGTCCATGGGGGTCACGCCGATTCCACCGGACGAGGCCACCTATCCCCGCGCCTTTGAAAACACCCTTTTGGCGTTTCTGATCTTTTCCGGCGTCTATTTGATGATTTCGCTCACCGCATCCATCCTGCGCGAACAGGTTTCGGCCTGATGGCACCGCACCCCGCGCCGGGGCTTCTCCCGGGGCGGGGTGCAGGCGTATCGTCGCGCAGGACGCTCAGCCAAAGAAATCAATATGAAACATATTGTTACCCTTGTCTGCCTTGCATTGTGGCTGTGCACAGCGCTCCCCCTGCCCGCACAGGAGACAATTGCCGCCGACACCGGGGCCAGCAGCGATATCGGCCCAATTGAAGCCGCCATCGCCGCCGACGCCCGCATCACCGAACAGATCCGGATCATTTTGATCGAGCTTGAGGGGTACGACGGTGTGCAGGTGTCCGTTCGGTCTGGCATCGTCACCCTCACGGGCGAGGTTCTGGATACAACCGCCCTGCAACGTCTGGAAGCCCTGGTCACCGGGATCGACGGCGTGATTGCCATCCAGAACGAGGTCGAGGAAACCACCGATCTGGCAAAACGGCTGAACCCTGCCTTTCAGCGGCTTGAGGAACGCTTGCGCCAGACCGTTGCACGGTTGCCGCTGTTTGGCGTCGCGTTGGCAGCGGCTTGGCTGATCTGGTTCATCGGTGTGCGTATCGCGCGCCTGCGCCAACCCTGGGACCGGATTGCACCCAATGCTTTCATTGCCGATATCTATCGGCAACTTGTGGTTTTGGCATTTGCTTTGGTTGGCATCGTCATTGCGCTGGACATCCTGAACGCCACGGCATTGCTGGGCACGATTCTGGGGGCAGCTGGGATCATCGGCCTGGCTCTTGGCTTTGCCGTGCGGGACACGGTCGAAAATTTCATCGCATCAATCATGCTTTCGGTGCGCCAGCCGTTTCAGCCCAACGACACCGTCGAAATCGAAGGCGATCAGGGCAAGGTGATCCGGTTGACCAGCCGCGCAACGATTCTGCTGTCTTTTGATGGCAATCACATTCGCATTCCCAATTCCATCGTGTTCAAAAGCCGTATCATCAATTTCACCCGCAATGCCGAGCGTAGGTATCAGTTCGACATAACGATCAGCCCGCTCTCTGATCTGGCCAGCGTGCGCAAGTTGATCGAAGACACCGTTACAGCACTGCCCTTTACCCTCGACACGCCTGGCACGTCGGTGTGGATTCAGGATCTGACGCCCAGCGGTGTGGTTTTCACCGTCACCGGCTGGATCGACCAGACCACAACATCGCTGCTGCGCGCCCGCGGCGAAACATTGCGCCTGGTAAAACAGGCGATCGAGGAGGCAGGATATGTCATCTCCGACAGCACCTACAACATCCAGATGATCCCGTTCAGCGAACCCCCGGAACAGGATCAGACCATCGCGCAGCCCCCAAAGATACAGGTGATCGGGGTGGATGCGCTGGATGATGAAGCGTTGGAGGGATTGATCGCCGAAGAGCGGAATGACGAGACAAACCCCGACCTTTTACGTCGGGACGCCCCGAATGAATGATCGGCGCAGGATTGCAACTTTTGCCCTTGCACCGCCGAAAAACGGCAAGTAGACACCAAACACCGTTGGGGTGTAGCCAAGTGGTAAGGCATCGGTTTTTGGTACCGTGTATCGTAGGTTCGAATCCTACCACCCCAGCCATGGATCAGAAGAAACTGTGGTATCCAGCGTGAATTGGAACCTATCCAGCCTTAGATGGAATATCTGACGGGCAAGAATGGGGTCTGCATCTTTTTTCAGGTGTATTCCATGGAGAACCTCTACCAATTTTTGTTCTCGTGCACTTCGAAAAACAGGGCATAAACGCTGCGGCCCCATCAGGCTCTCTGATTGGGTGGTACAGCCGCAAGCGAGAGGCGCCGAGCGCAACTTCATTGCTCCAAATTTGAAGACCTTCTGGAGTGCCCCCATCGGGTGGTCCAGAGCGACGCTAAAAGCTGACATCCCAAAATATGCGTGTTCTGCGGATTTTTCTTGAAAATGGACGGCGAAATTCAGCGTCTGAGGTCAAATTCGTGGAGAACCCTTATACTAATTATTTTGTTGTGTTCGATTGTAAAGCTCGAGGACAAAAACTGAGTGCTGCCCTTTCTGAAATACAACATGTAGCTCTTGCTCTGCACGGGTCACGGCGACATAGAACTCACGCCTTTCAGCGTTCATCTTATTCGGATCATTGTTGCTTCACCAATTTGGTATTACGTCATTGTTCATTCCCAGCAGGATGACAGCCCGAAATCCTCGACCTTTTGAACTGTGAAACGTGCTCAGGTTAATAGCGCCAGTTCCGGAAGAGTCTCCACAAAACTGAGCCAATTTGAGGTCCGCGCCGCGGCGTTGTTGCATTACCCCGGCGTGAGGCGTGATGTCCCCTTACGCCACTGACGTCATGCCACGCGGACGATCTCGGCGGTGCCGAGGGCGTTGAAGCGGTTCATGAGGGCGATGCGGATGTGGAT
>Ga0210015_1000523_pt1 | contig 39877 bp, 41 predicted proteins | sample CryGeymeta201522_FD_185471 | JGI IMG/M metagenome (GOLD analysis project Ga0210015, IMG submission 185471) | Groundwater microbial communities from Crystal Geyser aquifers in Utah, USA - Crystal Geyser metaG 2015-22 (SPAdes) (version 2) | ecosystem: Environmental > Aquatic > Deep subsurface >...
AGCAACGAAGAATGATGTTGAAAACCCGTCCGCCACGGCTCGTCACAGATGCGCACGGATGAAACGCAGGCTTTGAATCGGCGACGGGTCGCGCCAATCCGCAGTGGCGGCTATCGGTTGAGGGTGATCTGTCGTGCCAGCCACCCGCTGATGTCGCGGATTTCCTCGGGGCACAGGGTGTGCTGTATCGGGTATTCGTGCCACTCGATCGCGCATCCGAGCCGTTGCAGGAGGGCAGCGGACTGCTTGCCCAGCGAATAGGGAACAACCGAATCCAGCGTGCCGTGCGCCATGAAGACCGGCGTGTCCCGCGCGGTGCTGATATCGGTGGCGCGGGTGGCGTCTGCCAGCGGCAGATAGGTTGACAGCGCCAGGATTCCGCCCAGATTTTCCCTTGCATGAAGTCCGCTGTGGAGGGCGACCGCCCCGCCCTGGGAAAATCCCGCCAAAAAAATGCGCGCCGGCACAATGCCGCGCGCCACTTCCCGGGCGATCAATTTTTCGATCTCGCGGCGCGAAGCGGCGATCCCTGCCGCATCCTGTTTCGCATCGATCTCGCTGCCGGCGATGTCATACCAGGCCGGCATCACGTAGCCGCCATTGATCGTGACCGGGCGTTGCGGCGCGTGCGGAAAGATGAAGCGCATCGCCTGCGGCAAATCCAGCGCCTGTGCCACCGGCACGAAATCCTCGCCGCTGGCGCCCAGTCCGTGCAGCCAGATGATGCTGTGGCGGGGATCGGGCCCGCTGTCGAGCGTGATGTGGGGGAGGAGTTTGCTCATGTTCAATTCTGTAGTCGGTTTTGCCCAAAAAACTTGGTCACGCGGAGACGCGGAGGGCGCGGAGAAATTCAACAAAAAATGAAACGAACCTCTTGCCTTTTGGCAAAGTGCATTGGCTTGCTCCGCGCCCTCCGCGTCTCCGCGTGAGTCAGATTCTGATTCAGGGTGCCGGAATGATCTCGCGCAGCAACTGGAAGATTTCGCGGTAGGCCTTCGGCGGCTTCGCCAGTTCCTTTTCTTTCTGCGCATTGCGGATCAGCGCGCGCAGGCGTTGCGCGTCGGCTTGCGGATATTGCGCGAGCAAAGTGGTCAGTGCGGCACTGTCTTCCAGCAGACGGTCGCGCCACTGCTCGACCTGGTGCAGCCAGGCCGTGTGCTCGCGCGAGGTGCCGTTCCACGCGTCCAGCTTGGCCAGAATCGGCGCGGTCTCGACTTCGCGCATCAGCTTGCCGATGTATTGCAGCTGGCGTTTTTGCGCGCCGAACTTGGTGATGCGTTTGTAGTCGGCCAGCGCTTCGAGCAGGGCTTCCGGCAAGTCGAGTGCGCGCCATTTGTCCTTGGGCAATTCGGTCAGTTGTTTGCCCAGGTCTTGCAGATCATGCATCTGTTTTTTGATTTTGGTCTTGCTGGGAGGCAGTACCTGCTCCAGGTCTGTAGTGGTATCGGATGGGTTCATCATGGCTGCCGGGGTCTGTCGCGATGTTGGTATGATAGCGCCCCTGCCGTCCCCGTCCGACTGAAAATTTTATGCCCACCTCTGTCAAAAACCGCGAAACTGCGCCGGATGCCTTGCGCGAACTGGCTGCCGACATTATCGCTTACGCGCGCAAGCAGGGCGCTTCGGCCAGTGTTGCCGAAGTGTCGGCCGGTCTCGGGCAATCGGTCAATGTGCGCCAGGGCGAGATCGAAACGATCGAATACAACCGCGACAAAGGACTGGGCGTGACGGTTTATCTGGGGCGGCGGCGCGGCCACGCGAGCACCTCGGATTTTTCCCGCCAGGCGATGCGCGACACGGTGCAGGCGGCGCTGAACATCGCGCGCTTCACCGCCGAGGATGATTGTGCCGGTCTGCCGGAGGAAGCGCTGTTGGCGCGCGAATGGCCGGATCTGGATCTGTATCACCCGTGGCCGCTCGATGTGGCGCAGGCCGTCGAGCTGGCGCGCGAGTGCGAGAGCGCCGCCTTCGCCGCCGACCGCCGCATCGTCAATTCCGAGGGCGCCAGCGTCAGTCTCGGCAGCGGCAGTTTCGTGCTGGCGAACAGTCTTGGCTTCAACGGCGGCTACGCCTCGTCGCGCCACAGCGTGAGCTGTTCGGTGATCGCCGGCAAAGGTGCCGCGATGCAGCGCGACTACTGGTACAGCACGGCGCGCCATCCTGCCGACATTCTCAAAGTGGAAGAGATCGGGCGCATCGCCGCCGAACGCACCGTGCGCCGTCTCAAGGCGCGCAAGCTGCCGACCCTGCAGTGCCCGGTGCTGTTCGAGGCGCCGGTGGCGGCCAGCCTGTTCGGACATTTTGTCGGCGCGGTCAGCGGCGGCAGCCTGTACCGCAAATCCTCATTCCTGCTCGACCATCTGGAGCAGCAAGTGTTTTCCGGAATCGTTCACATCGATGATGTGCCCGACATTGCGCGCGGTCTCGGTAGTAGCCCGTTCGACAACGAAGGCGTGCGCACGCAACGCCGCGCCATCGTCGCGGAGGGCGTGCTGCGCGGCTATTTCCTCTCCAGCTACAGCGCGCGCAAGCTGGGCATGCAGACCACCGGCAACGCCGGCGGTACGCACAATCTGCTGGTGCGCCCGGGCGGGCAGGATTTTGCCGCACTGGTGCGCCAGATGGGGCGCGGACTGATTGTCACCGAACTGCTCGGGCACGGGGTGAATGCGGTGAGCGGCGACTACTCGCGCGGCGCGGCCGGCTTCTGGGTCGAGCACGGCGAGATCCAGTATCCGGTGGAGGAAATTACCATCGCCGGCAATCTGAAAGAGATGTACCGGGGCATCATCGCGCTCGGCAACGACGTGATGGTGCAGGGCGCGCGCCGCTGTCCGTCGGTGCTGATCGAGCGCATGGCGGTGGCGGGACAAGCGTAACTCGCTGCGGAGTCAAGGGCGACTTGAGTGCTGACGCCTTGTTATTGAGGGCGTGATAAAATGCGCGCCTTTTCCGTTCACCCTTAATTTTGGAAGGCCGTCCATGTTCTCGCGCAAAAACACCCTTGCCATTGTCGATCCCGATCTGTGGGGGGCGATGCAGAAAGAAAACGCCCGTCAGGAAGATCACATTGAGCTGATCGCCTCGGAAAACTACACCAGCCCGGCGGTGATGGAGGCGCAGGGCAGCCAGCTCACCAACAAGTATGCCGAAGGCTATCCCGGCAAGCGCTATTACGGCGGCTGCGAGTATGTCGATATCGCCGAACAAATGGCGATCGACCGCGCCAAGGCGCTGTTCGGCGCGGAGTATGCCAACGTGCAACCGCACTCCGGTTCGCAGGCGAATCAGGGCGTTTATGTCTCCGTGTTGAAACCGGGCGACACCATTCTCGGCATGAGCCTGGCGCACGGCGGCCATTTGACCCACGGCGCCTCGGTGAATATTAGCGGCAAGCTGTACCACGCCGTGCAGTATGGTCTGAACGACAAGGAAGAGATCGACTACGACCAGGTGCAGGCGCTGGCGAACGAACACAAGCCGAAGATGATCGTGGCGGGGGCTTCCGCATATTCGCTGGTGATCGACTGGAAACGTTTCCGCGCCATCGCCGACAGCGTCGGCGCGTATCTGTTTGTCGATATGGCGCACTACGCCGGACTGGTGGCGGCGGGTGTGTACCCGAGCCCGGTCGGTATCGCCGACTTCGTTACCACTACCACCCACAAAACCTTGCGCGGCCCGCGCGGCGGCATCATCATGGCCAAGGCGGAACATGAAAAGGCACTCAATTCGGCCATTTTCCCCGGCATCCAGGGCGGCCCGCTGATGCACGTGATCGCCGCCAAGGCGGTGGCGTTCAAGGAGGCGGCGAGCAAGGAGTTCAAGACCTACCAGATGCAGGTGGTGGCCAATGCGCGGGTGATGGCCAAAGTGTTGACCGAGCGCGGCCTGCGCATCGTCTCCGGACGCACCGACAGCCATCTGTTCCTGCTTGATTTGCAAGCCAAGCACATCACCGGCAAGGAAGCCGAGGCGGCGCTCGGTCGCGCCCATATCACCGTCAACAAAAACGCCATCCCGAACGATCCGCAAAAACCGTTTGTGACCAGCGGCATCCGCATCGGTACGCCGGCGATGACCACGCGCGGCTTCAAGGAGCTGGAAGCGGAGAAATTGGCGCATCTGGTTGCCGATGTGCTGGACGCGCCGAATGACGACGCGGTGATCGCGCGGGTGGCGGGCGAAGTGAAGAAGCTGACCGCGCGATTCCCGGTGTATGGGGTGTAATCAGGATTTGGGATCAAGGATTCAGGATTCGGCGGGCGTAACGGTTTACCCGAATCCGGCATCCAGAATCCCGATGCCACGAACCTATGAAATGTCCCTTCTGCAAAGGTAACGACACCCAGGTGATCGACACGCGCGAGAGCGACGAGGGCGACAGCATCCGCCGCCGCCGCCGCTGCCTGTCGTGCGACAAACGCTTCACCACTTACGAGACGGTGGAGTTGCGCATGCCGCAGGTGGTCAAGCAGAACGGTATGCGCAGCGAATTCGACGCGGAAAAGTTGCGCACCAGTTTCAGCCGCGCGCTGCATAAGCGCCCGGTGCCGACCGAGCTGGTCGATGCGGCCATCGACCACGTCACGCAAAAGGTGTTCGCCTTCGGCGAGCGCGAGATCGGTTCGCGCCAGATCGGCGAGCTGGTGATGAAGGAGTTGTTGAAGCTGGACAAGGTCGCCTACATCCGCTTCGCCTCGGTGTACAAGAGTTTCCAGGACGTGGACGACTTTACCGACGCGGTGGATGCGGTGCGCAAACCCGCCCGCCGGCGCAGGACGGAGTGAATCCGTGCCGAGTGCAGCCGACAGTCAGTGGATGGCGCGCGCGCTGCAACTGGCGCAGCGCGGGCTGTTGACGGCCACGCCCAATCCGCGCGTCGGCTGCGTGCTGGTCAAGAACGGAAAGAATATCGGCGAGGGCTGGCACGTGCGCGCCGGCGAGCCGCATGCCGAGGTGCATGCCTTGCGCGCGGCGGGCGCGGCAGCGCAAGGCGCGACCGCCTACGTCACGCTGGAGCCGTGCAGTCATCATGGACGCACGCCGCCCTGCGCGGAGGCGCTGATCGAGGCCGGGGTCGCGCGCGTGGTGTGCGCGATGCAGGACCCGAATCCGCGGGTGGCCGGACAAGGCTTCGCAATGTTGCGTGCTGCCGGAATCGCGGTCGAATGCGGCCTGATGGAAGCAGCGGCGCGGGACTTGAACATCGGTTTCGTGTCGCGCATGACGCGCGGCTTGCCGTTCGTGCGCAGCAAGATCGCGGCCAGTCTGGACGGGCGCACCGCGCTGGCGAACGGCGTCAGCCAATGGATCACCGGCGCGGCGGCAAGGGTTGATGTGCAGCACTGGCGCGCGCGTTCCTGTGCGCTGGTGACCGGTATCGGCACCGTGCTGGCGGATGATCCGCAACTGAATGTTCGCATCGCAACCGAACGGCAACCGTTGCGCGTGGTGCTGGACAGCGCGCTGCGCATGCCGCCGACGGCACGCATGTTGCAGGGCGGGCGGGTGCTGGTCTGCACCGCGTCGCAGGATGCAGGCAAGCGTGCCGCATTGGAACGGCAGGGCGCGGAAGTATTGTTGCTGCCGGATGCGGCAGGGCAAGTCGATCTGCCTGCCGTGCTGCGCGAACTGGCGCGGCGCGGCATCAATGAGGTGCTGGTGGAAGCGGGCAAGACGCTGAACGGTGCGCTGTTGCGCGCCGGACTGCTGGATGAGCTGGTGCTGTATCTGGCGCCGCAATTGCTGGGTGATGCGGCGCGCGGTATCGCCGATCTGGGCGAGCTGCTGCGGTTGGAACAAAAAGTGGAGCTGGCCTGGCGCGACGTGCGCCGGGTGGGCGGGGATTTGCGCATTACGGCGGAGATAAAACATGTTTAGCGGAATCATTGCGGACGCCGGTCTGATCAGGAAAGCAGAGGATCGCGAAGGCGGCCTGCGCCTGACGGTGGCGACCGAAGTATTGGGCATGGACGATGTCGCCTTGGGCGACAGCATCGCGGTGAACGGGGTGTGTCTTACTGTAATCGAAGTTGATGGCAATGATTTCACCGTCGATGTGTCGCGCGAGACGCTGGACTGCACCACCGGCCTGGAGCAGCAAGGCGCGCACGTCAATCTGGAAAAGGCCATGCGCCTGTCCGACCGTCTCGGCGGCCATCTGGTGAGCGGCCATGTGGACGGCGTGGGCGAAGTGGTCGCGTTCAACGACATCGGCGAGAGCTGGCGCCTGATCGTGCGCGCGCCGGAACGGCTGGCCAAATACATTGCCATGAAGGGTTCGATCACCATCGACGGCGTGAGCCTGACGGTAAACCGGGTGGCGGGATGCGAGTTCGAGGTGAACCTGATTCCGCACACGCTGGAAGTGACGACCCTGAATGAATTGAAAGCAGGCGCGCGGGTGAATCTGGAGATCGATCTGATCGCGCGCTATGTGGAACGCATGCTGCAGGCAGAGAAAGAACAGAACCCATGACAGACGTAGCACCGATCCACGAGATCATCGAAGAGATACGCGCCGGGCGCATGGTCGTGCTGGTGGACGAGGAAGACCGCGAGAACGAGGGCGACCTGGTTTTTGCGGCCGAATTCGCCACACCGGAAATGGTCAACTTCATGGCGCGGTACGGGCGCGGTCTGGTTTGCCTGACGCTGACCCAGGCGCACTGCAAACAGCTCGACCTGCCGCTTATGGTGCGCGAGAACGGCCTGCCGCTGGCGACCAATTTCACGCTCAGCATCGAAGCGGCAAGCGGAGTCACCACCGGCATCTCGGCAGCCGACCGCGCGCGCACCATTCTGGCGGCGGCGAACAAGGATGCGAAGCCGTCGGACATCGTGCAACCCGGCCACATCTTTCCCCTGATGGCGCAGAACGGCGGGGTGCTGGTGCGCGCCGGCCATACCGAGGCGGGCTGCGACCTGGCGCAACTGGCGGGCGTGACCCCCGCCGCCGTCATCTGCGAGATATTGAAGGAAGACGGCGAGATGGCGCGCCTGCCGGACCTGATTCCGTTTGCCAAACAGCATGGCCTGAAGATCGGCACCATTGCCGACCTGATCGAGTACCGTTCGCACAATGAGACGCTGGTCGAGCGCGTCGGCCAGCGCACGCTGCAAACCGCATACGGTGAATTCGAGTTGTTCGTTTATACCGACAAGAGCACGCAGCGCACCCATCTGGCGCTGGTGCATGGCGAGGTGCGACCGGAATTCGAAACGCTGGTGCGCGTGCATGAGCCGCTGTCGGTGCTGGATTTCATGGAGCAGGTCAGCTTCGACAAGAGCACCAGCGTGCACGAGGCGATGCAGAAGATCAGCGCGGCATCCGGCGGGGTGCTGGTGCTGATGCATCAGGATGAGACGGCCGAGACCCTGCGCGCGCGCGCTTTGGATAATCAGGCCGAACATCACGTGAACAAATGGGACCCCAAGAGTTACGGCATCGGCGCGCAAATCCTGCGCGATGTCGGCGTGGGCAAGATGTGTCTGATCGCCACCCCGCGCAAGATGCCGAGCATGACCGGCTTCGGGCTGGAGATCACCGGATATTGTTCCGCCAAGGAAAAAATTTCTGTTAAGGATAAAAAATGAGAGAAATCGAAAAGAACCCGAACGGCGCGGGCCTGCGCATCGGCATCGTGCAAAGCCGCTTCAACCCGGTGGTATGCGATGGATTGTTGGCGGCCTGCCACGCGCAACTGGTGCAGAGCGGTGTGGCGGACGATGACATCGTGCTGGCCACCGTGCCCGGCGCGCTGGAGATTCCGCTGGCGCTGTGGGCGATGGCGGAGAGCCACGATTACGACGCGCTGATCGCGCTGGGCGCGGTGATCCGCGGCGACACCTATCACTTCGAGATCGTCTCCAACGAATCCGCGCGCGGCGTGGGCGAGGTGCAGCTGGCGACCGGCATGCCCATCGCCAACGCGATCCTCACCACCGACACCGACGAACAGGCCGAGTCGCGCATGAGCGTGAAGGGTGCGGAAGCGGCGCTGGTCGCCATCGAGATGGTCAATCTGGCGCGGGAGCTGGCATGACCGCGACGAAGAAAGCGGCAACCAGCCCGCGCCATCGCGCGCGCGAGCTGGCCTTGCAGGGCATCTACGAGTGGCGTCTGTCCGGCAGCAGCGCGACCCAGATCGGGCGCAGCACCGGCGGCGACAAGAGCCTGGGGCGCTACGACAGCGAGCTGTACCAGCAATTGCTGCGCGGCACCATCGCGCAACAGGAGGCGCTGGGCGAGCTGATTGCGCCGCATCTGGATCGCGCGCTCAAGGAATTAAGCCCGATCGAATGTTCCGTGCTGCTGCTCGGCGCCTACGAGCTGACCCAACATCCTGAAGTGCCGTACCGTGTGGTGATCAACGAGGCGGTGGAACTGGCCAAGACCTTCGGCGGCAGCGACGGGCACAAGTTCGTCAACGGCGTGCTGGACAAACTGGCGGCGCAGGTGCGCGCGGTTGAGGTGGGCGCGTAATCTGCGGGCAAAGGTTTTAAAAAAATCATGTCCGAATTCGATCTCATTCAGCGCTATTTCACCCGTCCCGCGCCGAGTGCGGCATTGGGTGCGGGCGATGATGCGGCGTTGGTCGAGGTCGGTGCGGGCAAGGAGCTGGCGATCTCCAGCGACATGCTGGTGTGCGGCACGCATTTTTTTGCCGACACCGACCCGTTCCTGCTCGGCCACAAGACGCTGGCGGTGAATCTGTCCGATCTGGCGGCGATGGGCGCGGTGCCGCGCTGGGCGACGCTGGCGATTGCGCTGCCCGATGCGGATGAAGACTGGCTGCAAAAGTTCAGTGCCGGTTTCTTCGCGCTGGCAGACGCACACGGTGTCGAACTCATAGGCGGCGACACCACGCGCGGGCCGCTCGCTTTGTGCGTCACCATTCTGGGCGAAGTGCCGCGCGGTCGCGCCTTGCGCCGCGACGGCGCGCGGGCCGGTGACGACATCTGGGTGTCGGGCACGCTGGGACAGGCCGCGCTCGGACTGGCCTGTGAGCAGGGCAAACACACGTTCTACGACCAGGTGCGCGATGACTGCCTCAAGGCGCTGCATCAGCCGCAACCGCGTGTCGCGCTCGGCCTTGCTTTGCGCGGCATTGCGCGCAGCGCGATCGACATTTCCGACGGCCTCCTTGCCGACCTGGGACATATCCTGCAACGCTCGGCAGTCGGTGCAGAGCTGGAGATCGAAACCTTGCCCATCGTCGGGACGGGCGTGGAAAAAGAATTGGCGCAACAGTGCGCGCTGACCGGTGGCGACGATTACGAACTGTGCTTCACCGCGCCCGCGACCGCGCGCGACACGCTGGCAGCGTTGGCCGAACAACTCCAATTGCCACTCACACGCATCGGGCAGATTCGCACCGGGCACGGCTGTGTGGTGCGCGATGCCGCAGGCAAGGAAATGAAAACCGGGAAAGCAGGCTATGACCACTTCGCATGACGAATTAAAAGTGCAACCCAACTGGCGTTTCCTGTTCAGCCATCCGGCGCACCTGCTGTCGTTCGGCTTCGGCAGCGGTCTGGCGCGCAAGGCACCCGGCACCTTCGGCACGCTGGTGGCCTTCCCGTTCTACTGGTATCTGGCGCCGCGCCTGTCGGACATGCTGTTCATCCTGGTGCTGATCTGGGCGTTCGCCGTCGGCGTGTGGGTGTGCAACATTACCGGCAAGGCACTCGGCGTGGCGGATTACGGCGGTATCGTGTGGGACGAAGTGGTCGCCTTCCTGCTGGTGTTGTTCTTCACCCCGAACGAGCCGGCCTGGCAACTGCTGGCGTTCGCGCTGTTCCGTTTCTTCGATATCGTCAAACCGCAGCCGATCCGCTATTTCGACAAAAACTGGCACGGCGGTCTCGGCGTCATGTTTGACGACATCGTCGCGGCCGGTTACGCCCTGCTCTGTCTGGCCATCATTAAAACGTTGCTGCCATGAAGTGGTGGTGGGTCGCATGCTGTTGCCTGGCGCTGAACGTTCAGGCAGAAACCTTCGATGCCAAAGTGATCGCCGTGCTGGATGGCGACACCGTGCTGGTGTTGCGCGAGCAGCAAAAAACCAAGGTGAGACTGGTCAATATTGACGCGCCGGAAAAACAACAGTCCTGGGGCAAACGTTCGCGCCGCGCCCTGTGCCAACTGGTGTGCAAACGCGAAGTGCAGATTGAGACGCAGGCGGTCGATCAATATAAGCGTCTGCTGGCCACGCTGTATGTGGACGGCATCAACGTGAATCGGGAACAGGTGCGGCGCGGCATGGCGTGGGAATATTCGCACTACCATGCCGACAAGGCTTATCTCGCGCTGCAAAGCGAGGCGCAGCAGGCAAAGAGCGGTTTGTGGAACGATGCCAATCCGCAGCCTCCCTGGTTGTGGCGGCGCGAGCATCCCTGGCAACCCAAGTCGGTGCCGGCTACACCATGAAGTTATCCCCGCTCGCCGAGCGCAGGCTGGCCCGCATCACGGCGGCGCAGCCCATCGAATATCCTGCTGATCTGCCGGTCGTCGCCCGCCGCGAGGAACTGGCGCAGGCGATCGAAAAGCATCAAGTGGTGATCGTGTGCGGCGAGACCGGCTCCGGCAAGACCACGCAACTGCCGAAGATTTGTCTCTCCCTTGGGCGCGGCGTACAAGGCGTCATCGGCCACACCCAGCCGCGCCGGGTGGCAGCGCGCTCGGTGGCAGCGCGCATCGCGCAGGAACTGAAATCGGAACTGGGCGGACTGGTCGGCTACAAGGTGCGCTTCAACGACAAAGTGTCGCCCGATTCGGCCATCAAGCTGATGACCGACGGCATCCTGCTGGCCGAGATCCAGCGCGATCCGCTGCTGAAAAATTACGACACGATCATCATCGACGAGGCGCACGAGCGCTCGCTCAATATCGATTTCCTGCTCGGTTATCTGCAACGCCTGTTGCCGCGCCGCCCCGATCTGAAACTCATCATCACTTCGGCTACGCTGGACGCGGAACGGTTTGCGAAACACTTCGCAGCGGCGACAATAAGCCCCTCTCCCGCCGGGAGAGGGGTGGGGGTGAGGGAATCCTCTAAGCCTCACGCACCATTGCCGGAATCATTGCGAACCCATGCTCGTGAGTTGCGCAAAGCTGCTACCGATGTTGAGTCATTGCTTTGGATTCTGTTGCGCAGCAATCAACTGCCTGGCAAGAAATTTCGTCGCCAACATCCGATCGGAAACTACATCCTGGATTTCTATTGCCACGAGGCAAAACTGGCAATTGAACTGGATGGTGGGCAGCATGCAGATGGGGTGCAGCATCTGCATGATGAGAAGCGCAGCGCGTGGCTGGATGAGCAAGGGATCACCGTTCTGCGCTTCTGGAACAATGAAGTGCTGGCCAACACCGAGGGGGTTCTTCAGTACGTTTATGATCATCTGGACGGGCAAACCCTCACCCCAACCCCTGATGAAACTACTAGCCATTCGACTAAGCCCGCAAGCGGGCAAGTCGCTGGTTATCTCCCGGAGGGCGGGGGGCTAAAACCGGCCCCCATCCTGCAGGTCTCCGGCCGCACCTGGCCGGTTGAGATTCGTTACCGTCCGCCGCAGCAGAACGAGGAAGGCGACATGCAGGACGTGCCGCAGGCCATTTGCAGCGCGCTGGACGAACTCTCCATCGGCGGTCTGCGCGGCGACGTGCTGGTGTTTCTGCCGGGCGAGCGCGAGATCCGCGATACCGCGGAGGCCCTGCGCAAGCACCAGCACAAAGGCATCGAGATATTGCCGCTGTTCTCGCGCCTGTCCGTCGCCGAACAGGATCGTGTGTTCAAACCGCCCAAGGGCATGCGCCGCGTGGTGCTGGCGACCAATGTGGCGGAGACCTCGCTCACCGTGCCCAACATCGGCTACGTGATCGATGCGGGTCTTGCGCGCATCAACCGCTACAGCGTGCGGCAGAAGGTGGAACAGTTGCGGGTGGAGAATATCGCGCAGGCCGCCGCCAACCAGCGCGCCGGACGCTGCGGCCGGGTGATGAACGGCGTGTGCATCCGCTTGTACGACGAGGCAGATTTCCTGCAACGACCGGCGTACACCGATGCGGAGATCTTCCGCGTCTCCCTCGCCACCGTGATCCTGCGCATGAGCGCTTTGGGGCTCGGCGAAGTCGAAGCGTTTCCGTTCATCGAACCACCCGGTTCGCGCGCGATCGCCGACGGTTATCAGTTGCTGGCAGAGTTGGGTGCGATGGAAGAGGGTACGCGCCAGCTCACGCCGCTCGGGCACGAACTGGCCAAGCTGCCGCTCGACCCCAAGATCGCGCGCCTGCTGCTGGCGGGGCGGCAATACCAGTGCCTGCACGAGATCCTCGTCATCGCCAGCGCGCTGGCCTTGCAAGATCCGCGTGATCGCCCGGCCGAACGGCGCGAGGCAGCCGATGCGGCCCATGCCCGTTTCAACGACGAGCGCTCCGACTTTCTCGCGTACCTGAAATTATGGACATGGTTCCAGGACGGACTGAAACACAAGAAGAGCAACAAGCTGTGGACGAACGAATGCCGCGAGAAATTCCTGTCGCCGCTGCGTCTGCGCGAATGGCACGAGTTGCACCAGCAACTGCATGCGCAGGTGAGCGAGATGGGTATGCACTGCAACGAGCAGCCCGCCACCTACGAACAGATCCACAAAGCGCTGCTGACCGGCCTGATCGGCAACATCGGCACGCGCGCGGTGAACGAGCCGCATTATCTCGGCCCGCGCGAGATCAAGTTCTTCATCGCATCGAATTCAGTGCTGGCGAAGAAAGGCGCGAAGTGGGTAGTGGCGGCGGAGATCGTCGAGACGACCAAGTTATTTGCGCGCTGTGTGGCGCGCATCGAGCCGGAATGGCTGGAGGAAGTCGGCGCGCATCTGCTCAAGCGCAGCTACTTTGATCCGCACTGGGAGAAGAAAGCGGGGCAGGTGGCGGCGTGGGAGCGCAGCACGCTGTTTGGTCTGCTCATCAATCCCAAGAAGCGCGTGCATTACGGGCCGATGAACCCGGAAGAATCGCGCGCGGTGTTCATTCGCGAGGCGCTGGTGAATGGCGAGTTCAACACCCAGGCGCCGTTCTTCGCCCACAACCAGAAACTGATCGCCGACATCGAGGCGCTGGAACACAAATCGCGCCGTCCCGATGTGTTGGTGGACGATGAGCTGATCTTCGCCTTCTACGATGCGCGTATTCCGGCCGGCATCCATAACGGCGCGGCGTTCGAGCATTGGCGCAAGGAAGCAGAGCGGGAGAATCCGAAACTGCTCTATCTGAAAAAAGACGACCTGATGCGGCACGAGGCAGCCGGCATCACCACCGCGCATTTCCCGCCACAACTGGTGATGAACAATGTGAGCTACGCGCTGGCGTACAACTTCGCGCCGGGCAAAAGCGACGACGGCGTGACGCTGACCGTGCCGCAGGCCCTGCTCAACCAGGTGTCGGCCACCCGCTGCGAATGGCTGGTGCCGGGCATTCTGGCGGAGAAGGTGACGCAATTGCTGAAATCGCTGCCGCAGAAACTGCGCCGCCACTGCGTGCCGCTGCCGGAATTCGCGGCGGCTTTTTGCGCGGCGATACCGCCGTCGGATACGCCGCTGTTGCAAGCACTGGCGCGTTATGTGCGCGAGCAGAAACAGATCGGGGTGCCGCTGGATGCATTCCGTCTGGAGCAATTGTCCGCGCACCTGCTGATGAACTTTCGCGTCATCGACGAACATGGGCGGCAACTGGGCATGGGGCGCAACTTCCTGCATCTGCGCGGCGAGTGGGCAACCAAGTCAACCCTCACCCCAACCCCTCTTCCGGTGGGCGAGGGGCTTAAGGCTGGTCACCATTCAGGCTCCCTCTCCCCCCGGGAGAGGGTTGGGGTGAGGGAAGACTTGCAACGCTACACCGACTGGACCTTCGGCGATTTCGCCGAGACCACGCAAGTGCCGCGTGCCGGACAGCAGGTGACGGTGTTCAACGCGCTGCACGATGAAGGTGACGCGGTGACGTTGCGATCCTTCGATACTGCAGACGAAGCGCAAGCCATGCACCGCGCCGGTCTGCGCCGCCTGTTCATGCTGGCGCTGAAAGAGCAGGTGAAGTATCTGGAGAAGAATCTGCCGGGATTGCAGGCGATGGCAATGCAGTTTCTGCCCTTCGGTTCGCAGCAGGACTTGCAGCGGCAGATCATTGCCGTCACCTTCGACCGCTGCTGTCTGAACGAGCCGTGGCCGCAGGCCGAAGCGGCGTTCGCCGCGCGCTGCAAGGAAGCCAAGGCGCGCCTCAATCTGGTGGGGCAGGAGATCGCGCGCCTGGTGGCGGCGGTGTTGGCCGAGCATCATCTGTTGCAGAAGGCGCTGCCGCAGTTCAAGGCGCACGCGCAGGTTACACAGGACATCCGGCAGCAATGCGAGTGGCTGCTCGGCAGGGAATGGGTGGCGCGCACCCCTTACGACAGGATGCAGCACATGCCGCGCTATTTGAAGGCGATCAACGTGCGTCTGGACAAGCTGCGTGCCAACCCGGCGCGCGATGCACAGAGCCTGGTGCAGATGCAGCCGCTGCTGCAACAGTGGCAGCGCAGGCTTTCCGCGCTGCAGGGCGAGCGCGACGAGCGGCTGGAGGATTTTGGCTGGATGCTGCAGGAGTTGCGCGTCTCGCTGTTCGCGCAGGAGTTGAAGACGCCGGTGATCGTGTCGGTGAAGCGTTTGCAGAAGATGCTGGCGGAGATGAACCGGTAGAATGTGCGGATCCGCACCCGGGGCGGCTAATGGGTGTCGCCTGTTACTGAATAATGGCGCTGACCGGCCACCTTTAGGTGGCCACAAGGACTGGGTCCGCGTAAGTGACCACCTTAACCGCTTTGAGCGGCTCACAAAATAAAGACCCCCTGCTTTGCTGGGGGGTACTTGCCACTCCATGTTATTTTTGCCGGATGCCATATTGCCAATAATCCCAAAATGGGACTAAAATCCTTCCGTGCGTGTAATCAGTCTTTCCACCCTTAAGGCATTCTGGGATAACCGTCCGGGTTACCAGGATGCCCGCGAGCCTTGCCTGGCATGGTATCGGCAGGTGGTGGTGGCTGATTGGGCAACGCCCTCGGCGGTGAAGGCGGATTTTGGCAATGCCAGCATTCTGAAAGACGGGCGGGTGGTGTTCAATATCGCGGGGAATAAGTACAGGGTGGTGGTTTGGATCAACTATCCCTATCGCGTGCTGTATGTCCGCTTTATTGGCACGCACAGGCAATATGATGCGATCGATGCGCAAACGATATGAGGTGCAATGATGGACATTAAACCGATCAGGACAAAGGCGGATTACAAGGCGATGCTTGCGGAGATCGAGGGTCTGATGATGGCGCGCGCAAACACGCCGGAGGGGGAGCGACTGGATGTGCTGGTCACGTTGGTCGAGGCATATGAGCGCAAGCATTTTACGATGGAGGCACCGGACCCTGTCGAGGCGATTAAATCGCGCATGGAGAATCTGGGCTTGAAGCCCAAGGATCTGCAGCCAATGATCGGCGGGCTGAATCGGGTTTACGAGGTGTTGAATTACCGGCGCCCGTTGACGCTTTCCATGATTCGCCGTTTGCACGATGAATTGGGTATCCCGGCGGAAAGTTTGATCAAGCCGTCACAGCAACAAGCCGCTTGAATGGAGTAAGCAACACCATTATTGAGTTGAATCGATTGTGGTCGGCCGATCCGGCGAGATTGGCGAAGGTGTTGGGTTCGTGGCGCGAAGCGGGGCGCCGGACAGATAGAATGCGTGCCTGAATTTTGGCCGGAAAGAAAAGTGATGTCGAACAAGAAAGTGGATGTATTACTGGTAGGGGCGGGAGTGATGAGCGCGACGCTGGGCAAGTTGCTGGCGCAGCTCGATCCCTCGTTGAAGATTCTGATGGTGGAGCGCCAATCCAGGGTGGCGAACGAGAGTTCGCACGGGTTGAATAATGCGGGTACCGGGCATGCCGGGTATTGCGAGCTAAACTACACGCCGCAAGGGGCGGATGGCAGCATCGACATCAGGCGCGCGCTGGAGATCAACGCCGCGTTCGAGATGTCGTTGCAGTTCTGGTCGTATATGGTGGAACAGGGCCTGCTGCCCGCGCCGGGAAAGTTCATCAATCCGGTCTATCACCAGAGCTTTGTGCGCGGCGCGGAGAACGTCGCCTTCCTGCGCAAGCGTTATCAGGCGCTGCATAAACACCATCTGTTCGAGGAGATGGAATACAGCGAAGACCACGCAGTGTTGCACCAGTGGATGCCGCTGGTGATGCGCCACCGCGATGCCAAGGAAAAAGTTGCGGCGACGCAGGTGAAACACGGCACGGACATCGACTTCGGCTTTCTCACGCGCAAGCTGGTGCGCGCCCTGCTTAAACTGGACAACTTCGAACTGAAATTGAGCCACACCATCGCCGGTATGAGGCAGCACGATAACGGGCGCTGGCATGTGCGGGTGAAGGACAACCACAGCGACAGGACCAGGACCATCGATGCGGGGTTCGTGTTTCTCGGTGCGGGCGGCGGTGCGCTGCCCTTGCTGCAAAAATCCGGCATTCCGGAGGCAAGCGGTTACGGCGGCTTTCCCATCAGCGGCCAGTGGCTGATTTGTCACGACCCGAAGATCGTGCGCCAACACACGACCAAAGTGTATGGCCGCGCGGCGGTGGGCGCGCCGCCGATGTCGGTGCCGCATCTGGATGCGCGCATCATTGGCGGCGAGTCGGTATTGCTGTTCGGCCCGTTCGCCGGCATCACCACCAAGTTCCTCCAGGAAGGTTCGATGCTCGATCTGTTCTCGTCACTGAAATCCGCCAATCTGAAACCGATGCTGTCAGTGGCGCGCGACAACATGGATCTCGCGCGCTATCTGCTGGGCGAGGCGTTCAAGTCGCACAAGGAACGGGTTGCGTCCCTGCGCGAATTCTATGTCGACGCGCATGAGAAGCAGTGGGAGCTGGCGCGCGCGGGGAAACGCGTGCAGATCATCAAGGGCTGCGACAAGAATGGCGGCAAGCTGGAGTTCGGCACCGAGATTGTCACCAGCAAGGATGGCACGCTGGCTACGTTGCTCGGTGCCTCGCCGGGCGCTTCGACTTCGGTGCAGGCGATGGTTGAAGTGATCGAGCGCTGTTTCAAGGCGCGCATGAAGAGCGCGGAATGGAAGCGCAAGATGCGGGAGATGATCCCGTCCTATGGCGAAGCGCTGGATGAAAACGTACCCTTGCTGCATGAAGTGCGCCGCCGCACCTTGTGCACGCTGAAGCTGAATCACGAGCCGCACGAAGCGTGACAGTGACCCCGTCCCGATTCGAAGGCTATAATCCGCCGGCACTGCGCACTTAACAACAAGCGAGACCACCATGGACAAGCAAATACGCGAAGCAGCATTGCAATATCACCGCCAATCTCCGGCCGGCAAGATCACGGTGAATGCGAGCAAGCCCTTGCATACCGCGCGTGATCTGGCGCTGGCCTATTCGCCAGGGGTGGCGGCAGCGTGCGAACTGATCGTCGCCGACCCGACCGAGGTGCGCAATATGACGGCGCGCGGCAACCTGGTCGCGGTCATCAGCAACGGCACGGCGGTACTGGGCCTGGGCAACATCGGGCCGCTGGCGGCGAAGCCGGTGATGGAAGGCAAGGCGGTCCTGTTCAAGAAATTCGCCGGCATCGACGTGTTCGATATCGAGATCGCCGAGAACGACCCGGACAAACTGGTCGAGGTCATCGCCGCGCTGGAACCGACCTTTGGCGGCATCAATCTGGAAGACATCAAGGCTCCCGAATGTTTCTATGTCGAGCGCAAGCTGCGCGAGCGCATGAAGATCCCGGTGTTCCACGATGACCAGCACGGCACTTCCATCATCGTCGGCGCGGCCCTGCTGAACGGGATGAAGGTGGTCGGCAAGAAGATCGGGGAGATCAAACTGGTGGCGAGCGGCGCGGGTGCGGCCGCGCTGGCCTGCCTGGACATGCTGGTCGCGCTCGGCGTGCGCAGGGAGAACATCATCGTCACCGATATCAAGGGCGTGGTCTATACCGGGCGCAGCGAGGAGATGGATGACAATAAGGCGCGTTATGCGAAGGATATTCCGGCGCGCACTTTGGGCGAGGTAATCGCGGATGCGGATGTGTTCCTCGGGCTGTCCGCGGGCAATGTGCTGAAGCCGGAGATGTTGAAACAGATGGCGCGCCAGCCGCTGATCTTCGCGCTGGCGAATCCGGTGCCGGAAATTTTGCCGCAGGTTGCGCTGGAAGCGCGACCGGATGCGATCCTGGCGACCGGACGTTCCGACTTTCCCAACCAGGTGAACAATGTGCTGTGCTTTCCCTACATCTTTCGCGGCGCGCTGGATGTGGGGGCGACCACCATCAACGAGGCGATGAAGAAGGCGGCGGTGGTTGCCATCGCCGAGTTGGCCGAGGCGGAGCAATCGGAAGAGGTGGCGGCGGTGTACAGCGAAGAGAGTCTGACCTTCGGCCCGCAGTATCTGATCCCGAAACCGTTCGATCCGCGCCTGATTTCCAAAGTCGCGCCGGCGGTGGCGCAGGCGGCGATGGATAGCGGCGTGGCGACGCGCCCCATCACCGACATGCACGCCTATATTGAGCATCTGTCCGGTTTCATTTATCACTCCAACCTGCTGATGAAGCCGGTGTTTGAGATGGCGAAAAAGTCGCCGCGCCGGCTGGCCTATGCCGAGGGCGAAGATGAGCGTGTGCTGCATGCGGTGCAGACGGTGGTGGACGAAGGGCTCGCCCATCCGATTCTGGTCGGCCGCCCCGCCGTGATCGAGCAGCGGATTGCCCGGCTCGGCCTGCGCATCCGTGCCGGCGTGGATTTCGAATTGGTGAATCCTGACGACGACCCGCGCTACCGCGAATACTGGACGGAATACCACCGCTTGTGCGCGCGCCGCGGCGTGACTCCGGAAGTGGCGAAGCGCGAAATGCGCCGCCGCAGCACGCTGATCGCGGCGATGCTGGTGCATATGGGCGCGGCGGACGCGATGCTGTGCGGCACCGTCGATCAGCCGCTGTATCACCTGCGCTTTATTGACGAGGTGATCGGTCACCGCGCGGACAGCAGCGTGTATGGCGCGATGAACATATTGCTGCTGCCAAAACACACCCTGTTCATCTGCGACACGCATGTGAATCTCGACCCGAGCGCGGAGGAAATCGCCGAGTTGACCCTGCTGGCGGCGGCGGAGGTGCGCTATTTTGGCCTCGCACCGAAGGTGGCACTGCTGTCGCATTCCAATTTTGGCAGCCATACCGATGTCTCGGCGCGCAAGATGGCGCAGGCCCGTGCTTTGCTGGCGCAGCGCGCGCCGGAACTGGAAGTCGAAGGCGAACTGCACGGCGATGCCGCCTTGTCCGAAAGTATGCGCGCGCAACTTTTTCCGGAATCGAGTTTAAAGGGGCAGGCGAATTTGTTGGTGATGCCCACTCTGGACGCGGCTAATATCGCCTACAATCTGCTCAAGATGACAGCGGGCGATGGCATCACCATCGGCAGTATCCTGCTTGGGGCGAACCGGTCGGCGCATATTCTGACCGCCACCGCCACCGTGCGCCGGATTGTGAACATGAGCGCGCTGGCCGTCGCCGGAGCGGTAACCAGGAGTGCAGGATGAACAAAAACGAAGTGGAGTTGCTGAGCAAGGAAATCGAGCTGCTGATGGCGGAGCGCGCGCGCTTGCTCAAGGTGGCCGGTGCGGCAGCGGTGCTGGTGGCGAATGTCGAAGTGGGCAAATTGCAGCCCAAGGCGGTGCAACCGGCGGAAAAGATTTCCGAATATCTTAACGCGTTGCCCGAGGAGACTTTGCAGGACGCGCTTGAGGCGGTGCAGGCGCACGGGTAAGCCGGAGCGCGGGCGATGCCGAAACAGAAGATCGGCCTGATCCTTACCGGCGGCGGCGCGCGCGCGGCCTATCAGGTCGGCGTCCTCAAGGCGCTGACGGAAATGACGCCGTACCGCGCCCGCCTGCCGTTCAGCGTGGTGTGCGGCACTTCTGCCGGCGCGCTGAACGCGGTGACGCTGGCGGTCAATGCGCGCCATTTTCGCAAGGGCGTGCGCTACCTGCTCAATATCTGGAACAACGCACGGGTGATCGACATTTATCGCGCCGATGTGCTGGGGGTGCTGAACAATAGCGGGCGCTGGTTGCTGGGTCTGCTGTTGAGCATGTTCGGCAGCAATATTCTGAACCGGGTGTCGCTGCTGGACAATTCGCCGCTGCACACCTTTCTCGAACGGATCCTGCCGTGCGAACTGATCCAGCGCCAGATCGACGACGGTGTGCTGCATGCCCTGGGCATCACCGCCTCCGGTTACGGTTCCGGCCAGTCGGTGACCTTTTACCAGGGCGCGCCCGACATCAAGCCGTGGAAGCGCGCGCGCCGGGTGGGGGTGCCGACCCGCATCGACATCCGGCATCTGCTCGCTTCGGCGGCGCTCCCCTTTGTTTTTCCGGCAGTGCATGTCAATCGCGAATTTTTCGGCGACGGTTCGATGCGCCAGATGGCGCCCACCAGTTCCGCTCTGCACCTGGGTGCGGAGCGGGTGCTGGTGGTCGGCGTCGGCCAGCGCATGGCGAAAGAGGGGGATAAACGCAGCAAGATCGAGCACTACCCTTCGCTCGCCGAGATCACCGGACATGCGCTCGACAGTATTTTCCTGGACGGGCTGGAGGTCGATCTGGAACGCCTGTACCGCATCAACCACACGGTGAGCGCGATGCCGGAATCACTGCGCGAGCAAATCAATTTGCGCCCGATCGAGGCGCTGGTGATCCGCCCCAGCCAGCCGCTGGAAAAGATCGCCGAACGCTATGTCGGGCATCTGCCGTGGACCATCCGCGTGCTGCTGCGCCTGCTCGGGGTAAGGCGCGGCGCCAATGCCAATCTCGTCAGTTATCTGCTGTTCGAGAAAGATTATTGCCGCGCGCTGATCGAGCTGGGGTATCAGGACACCCTGCAGCGGCGCGCCGAGATCATGCAATTCATGCAGCAGGGCGGAACGCCGTTGTGTTCCGATCCGGCGCAATGAAGCGCGCCGCAAAAGAGACACCGCTGACCTTCGCGCTGTTGCGCCTGCTGGCGGACGGGGCGTTCCACTCCGGCCAGACCATGGCCACTCACCTCGGCACGTCGCGCGCCAGCGTGCATAACGCTTTGCGAGAGGTTGGCATGTACGGCCTGGATTTGCACCGCGTGCGCGGGCGCGGCTACCGTCTGGCGCGTCCCCTGCACTGGCTGGATGAAGCCTTGATTAAACAGCAGCTCGATGCGGCAGGCGCGGCGGTGCAACTGGAGATCGTCGGGCACGCTTCTTCCACCAATGCCATGCTGCTGCAGCGGGCTGCCCTCGGCGCGGCGTCCGGCAGTGTGCTGGCGGCGGAATGGCAGAGCGCCGGGCGCGGGCGTCTGGGCCGCGCGTGGCGGGCGGGATTGGGCGATGCGCTGACGTTTTCCCTGCTCTGGCGCTTCGACGGCGGTCTGGGTAGGTTGTCCGGTTTGAGCCTGGCGGTGGGCGTGGCCGTGTTGCGCGCGCTGGACGAGATCGGGGTGCACGATACGGGTCTGAAATGGCCGAACGATATTTTGCTCGGCGCAGGCAAGTTGGCAGGCATCCTGCTTGAGGCGCAGGGCGACATGCTGGGACCTTCCGCCGTGGTGATCGGGGTCGGTCTCAACCTGCGGGTATCCGCAAGCGCGCGCGCCGCCATCGACCAGCCGGTGAGCGATCTGGCAACGGCGGGGGTGGCGGCAGAGGCGCGCAACCGCGTGTTCGGCATCCTGCTTATACATTTGCTGCGGGTCATGGAGGAATTTGCGGCACGCGGGTTTGCCGCGTTGCGCGAAGAATGGGAAGCGCATCATGCGTTCCGGCAACACGAGATTAAACTTTCCTTGCCGGACGGAACAGGCATAGTTGGACGGGTGTGCGGGGTGACCGACGAAGGCGCGCTGCGCGTGCAAACCGTAACCGGCGAGCGTGTGTTCCATGCCGGCGAGATCAGCCTGAGGGGGGTGTGAATGCTGTTGCTGGATGCGGGGAACAGCCGTTGCAAGTGGGCGCGGGTCGAGGCCGGGCAATGGCTCGCGCGCGGCGCGAGTGACAATGCGCGGATCGAAGGGTTGGCGCCGGAATTTGCCCGCCTGCGTCCGCCCTCTCGCATTCTGGTTTCCAATGTGGCGGGCGCGGCGATGGAAATCCGCCTGCGCGCGCTGTTGGCGGGATGGCCCGCCGAGCCCGAATTTATCATTGCCCGCACGGCGCAATGCGGTGTGCGCAACGGCTATGCGCAGGCACAACAGCTCGGCAGCGACCGCTGGGCCGCCCTCATCGGCGCGTGGCACCAGGTGCACGGCGCGTGCCTGGTGGTCACTTGCGGCACCGCTACCACCGTGGATGCCTTGTCCGATGACGGGGCATTCATCGGCGGTCTGATTCTGCCCGGTGCGGCATTGATGCAGCGCAGCCTGCACGATAATGCCGCGCTGTTGCAGCCCGAGGATGGAACGCTGCGCGAATTTCCGCTGAACACCGCCGACGCGATCCGCAGCGGCGCAATCCGCGCGACACAGGGCGCGATTATGCGGCAGTACAATTTATTGCAACAGCGCTCTCCCGCCGCGCGCTGTCTGCTCAGCGGCGGCGCCGCCGAATCTGTCATGGCACAGCTGACCGTGAGCTGTGAACGAAGGGATGACCTGGTGTTGCAGGGATTGCAAGTGATGGGGGAGAACGAAGCATGAGCAGGGTGTGGTTGATACTGTTGTTGTTGGTCAATGTATTGCTCTTTGCGCTGATCCGCTGGGGCGACAGCTTGCTGGCGCCACCGCAGCCGCTACTGACCCAGGCCGAATTCAATCCGGAAAAAATTCAATTGCTGGATGCCTCTGCCGTGCGCGCCCTGGCGGAAACTATCCCCGCCCGGGATCGCGCGCCAACTTCGCCCAACCCGGTTTCGGCCATCGTGGCAACCCAGCCCTCATCGCGCCTGAGCCCGGAACTGACCGCCGTAACGGATTCCGCCCGCTGCTTCAGTTGGGGCGAGTTTTCCGGGCATGATCTGGCGCGGGCAACGGCCGCGCTGGAAACGCTGCAATTGGGTGACAGGCTGCGCCAGCGCACGGTGGAATACGGTAGCGGTTACTGGGTGTACATGCCGCCGCAAAAAGACGCGCAACAGGTCAGGCGCAAGATCGGACAACTCAAGCAACTCGGGGTGACCGACTATTTTGTGGTGCAGGAAAAAGGCGAGTGGCTGCATGCCATCTCCCTCGGGGTGTTTCGCACCGAACAGGCGGCAAGCAATTTTCTTGAAGTGTTGAAAACCAGGGGCGTGCGCACGGCAAAAGTGGGACGGAGATTGAGACAACTCAAATTCACCGTGTTTGAGTTGCGCGGAATCGACGCGGCGACCGAGGCAAAACTACGCCAGATTCAGCCGGATTTTCCCGACAGCGAGCTGAAATCGACAGACTGCAATTGACAGGGGACCGCTAAATCAGCAAAATGCCGCCCTCTTTTTGGCCGGGCATCGCTCAGCTGCCTAGATTACGGTGATATAGCTCAGTTGGTTAGAGCACAGCACTCATAATGCTGGGGTCGGTGGTTCAAATCCACCTATCACCACCAGATAAAAAAACTCCAGCCGTGGCTGGAGTTTTCTTTTTGCAGTACCGACTGTTTATTGATTGTCGGAGAACAATTGTTTCAGCATCCACAGCGAAAAAACAACGGCCGCCGCCGCAGTACCGATTGCCGACAGATCAGCGATGAAAGACATGGTGTTTCCCCTCCCAGAGATTTGGTTGAACATACCAACAAAAATTGCAGGGGCAATCCTAGCACAAACTTTTGTGCTATCAAGCGATAGGCAGGGGAGTACCCGACTTCAATGCTCGGCTACAGCTTGCCGTTGAAGGGAAGGGCGGGCGATACGCCCGCCGGATTGAGTTACGCTTTCTTGAACATCTCAAGCACCATCCAGACGGCAAAACCGACAGCAAAAATGGCGACGCCGATGGCGGTAAAATCTGCGATATACGACATGTGTTCCCCTTTGGATAAGGTTTTTTTAGGTAAGATGGCCTGCGCCCGACGGGTTCAGCCGGGCGTGATTATATGAGTAGATTTGTCGGGAATATCCCTTTTGTTCGAGGGTTGTTGTCCGCCAGGGTTTAACCGGAACGGAAGAGCGCATGACCACCAAGCTTTACATCAAGACTTACGGCTGCCAGATGAACGAGTACGACTCGGACAAAATGGCGGATGTGTTACATGCCTGTGAAGGCATGACGCAAATCGACCGGCCGGAGGAGGCGGATATTATTTTGTTCAACACCTGCTCGATCCGTGAGAAGGCGGAGGAGAAAGTGTTTTCCGACCTTGGTCGCGCGCGTGCACTGAAGCTGCTCAATCCGAATCTGCTGATCGGCGTCGGCGGTTGTGTGGCCAGCCAGGAAGGTGCGGCGATCGTCAGGCGCGCACCGTATGTGGATGTCGTGTTCGGCCCGCAGACCCTGCATCGCCTGCCGCAACTGATCGCGGCGCGGCGCGCCAGCGGCAAGCCGCAGGTGGACATTAGTTTCCCCGAAATCGAAAAGTTCGACCACCTGCCCGCCGCGCAGACCACGCACGGCACGGCCTTCGTTTCCATCATGGAAGGCTGCAGCAAGTACTGCACGTTCTGCGTGGTGCCTTACACGCGCGGCGAAGAAGTTTCGCGCCCGTTTGAAGATGTGATGCGCGAGGTGGAGAGTCTGACCGCGCAGGGCGTGGGCGAGATCACACTGCTGGGGCAGAACGTGAATGCGTATCAGGGCGCGACGGAAGACGGCGACACCGTGGATTTCGCTTTTCTGTTGCAGGCCATCGCCGCGCAGCCTCTGGTGCAGCGCCTGCGCTACACCACTTCCCATCCGCGCGAAATGTCGCAGCGTCTGATCGATGTGTACGCGGCCACGCCCAAGCTGGCTTCGCATCTGCATCTGCCGGTGCAATCAGGTTCCGACCGCGTGCTGGCGGCGATGAAGCGTGGCTATACCGTGCTGGAATACAAGTCTGTTGTGCGGCGGTTGCGCGCGGTGCGGCCGGACATCGCCATCGCGTCCGATTTCATCGTCGGCTTTCCGGGCGAGACCGAAGCGGATTTCGAGGCGACCATGAGGCTGATTGACGAGGTTGCCTACGATGCCAGCTTCAGTTTTATTTTCAGTCCGCGTCCCGGCACGCCGGCGGCGGAGATGGCGGACGATACGCCGCAGGAAGTCAAGCTGGCGCGCCTGCACCGTTTGCAGGCGCGCATCAACGAACTGGAGCAGGAATACAGCCAGGCGATGGTGGGCACGGTGCAGCGCGTGGTGGTGGAGAGCCTGTCGCGCAAAAATGCGACAGAACTGGCCGGGCGCACCGACAACAACCGCATCGTCAATTTTGCCGGTTCTCCCGGCATGCTGGGGCGCTTCGTCGAGGTGCGCATCACCGCCGTGTCCGGCCACACCCTGCGTGGCGAAGCGATTACCCCGGCATGAACGAAGGCGCCGTGAAGCAAGCCCATAAACTGTCACTGTCGGTGCAATACGCCAGCCAGGCGAAGAATCTGCCGACGCGGCAGCAGTTTCGCCGCTGGGTCAACGTGGCGCTGGAGCGGGAGGTGCGGATAGCGCTGCGGATTGTCGACGAAGTCGAAGGGCGCGCGCTGAACCGCGACTATCGCGGCAAGGATTACGCCACCAATGTGCTGACTTTTGTTTATGACGACACGACGCCGCTGGCGGGCGATGTGGTGATCTGCGCGCCGGTGGTGGCACGCGAGGCGAAAGAGCAGGGCAAGGACCTGCTTGCCCACTACGCGCATCTGACCCTCCATGCCGTGCTGCATCTGCAAGGCTACGATCACGAGAAGAAGCGCGAGGCGGAACGGATGGAGGCGCGCGAGACTGCGTTGCTCCTGAAATTGCGGTATCCTGCGCCCTATCTTGTTAGTTGATGATTGGTGATGGACGTTTCAGACAGTAGCGGTAACAACCACAAACCCACCTTGCTGGAACGGCTCTCCCTGATGTTGTTGCGGGAGCCGGAAGATCGCGAACAGCTTATTTCACTGTTGTACAGCGCCTACCAGCGCAATCTGCTCGATGCCGAAGCGCTTGCCATGATGGAGGGCGTGATCCAGGTTTCCGAGACCCAGGTGCGCGACATCATGATCCCGCGCGCGCAGATGGATGTGATCGACATCAGCCAGCCGCCAGATCAGTTCGTCCCCTTCGTCATCGAGACTGCCCACTCGCGCTTCCCGGTCACCGACGGCGACAAGGACAACATCATCGGCATCCTGCTGGCGAAAGACCTGTTGCGTTACTACGCGGGCGAAGAGTTCGACGTGCGCGACATGTTGCGGCCCGCCGTGTTCGTGCCGGAATCGAAACGGCTTAATGTGTTGCTGCGTGACTTCCGCAGCAACCACAACCATCTCGCGCTGGTGGTGGACGAGTACGGCGGCGTGTGCGGCATGGTCACCATCGAGGACGTGCTGGAGCAGATCGTCGGCGACATCGCCGACGAATTCGATTTCGACGAGGACGAGGACAATATCATCCCCCAGGACGACACGCACTGGCGCGTCAAGGCCGACACCGAAATCGCCGACTTCAACCAAGTGCTGGGGGCGGAATTCAGCGACGAGGACTATGACACCGTTGGCGGTATGGTGCTCAAGGCGGCGGGGCAGTTGCCCAAACGGGGCGAGCAATTCACCATCGGCAAGTGGAAATTTCAAGTGCTGCGCGCCGACAGCCGCAGGCTGTATTCGTTGCTTGCGGAAAAAGTTCCCGAGGCTGGAGAACAAACAGCGCTGGACTAGGAGAACTCTGAAGAAATCGCCGGGCGGGATGCGGCGCTTGGAGCGCGGGATGCGAGATATATCAGGTAGACAGGCGAGTATCCGGGCATCGCGCAACGCAGCGATTCGCCCGCGCGGGTATTTTTGGCATTTCCTTAGAACCGTTCATTCTCGCGCAAATAGCGCCACTGCCCCTGCGGCAAATCACCCAGCCTGACCTTGCCGATGCGCACCCGCTTCAACGCGGTCACGCGCAGCCCGACCATCTCGCACATGCGGCGGATCTGGCGCTTCTTGCCTTCCTGCAGGATGAAGCGCAGTTGATCGTCGTTCTGCCAGCTCACTTTGGCCGGTTTGAGTTTCTTGCCGTCCAGCGACAGGCCATGATTGAGCATGGCGAGTCCGTTCGTGTCGATTTTGCCCTGCACGCGCACCAGATATTCTTTTTCGATGGGCGAGTCCTCGCCGACGAGTTGCTTGGCGATGCGCCCGTCCTGGGTGAGCACCAGCAATCCGGTCGAGTCGATGTCGAGCCGGCCTGCAGGGGCGAGGTTGAGGAATTGGCTGCGATGATAACGCAGCGGTGAGGCATCCTGTTCCCAGCGTGTCGAGGCGTCGATCAGCAGGATCGCGGGTTTGTAACCCTGTTCCGCCTGCCCCGATACATAGCCAACCGGCTTGTGCAACAGGAGGGTGACGCGTTCCGCCTGTTTCGCCTGTGCCGCGCGCTCCAGCGTGATCTTTTGCGTCGGCAGAATTTTTGTACCGAGTTCGCTGACGGTCACGCCGTCCACTTTCACCCAGCCACGGGCGATGTAGTCATCCGCCTCGCGGCGCGAGCAGAGTCCTTGTGCGGACATGAGTTTCGAAAGACGAATTTTTTCCATGATCATCCTAATGTGGGGAAAAGTCCGCGCAGGCCGCCCGCGATGAATTCGACCGCGATGGCGGCAAGCCCATCAGGCGGGTGACGATGGTGCTGCCGATTTGACCGAGCCGGCGCGAGACCCAGGGCGCGACGAGGAACGTCAGACACACCGTCAAGCTCAAGGCGACCAGCACCAGCGCCATCATGCCATAGTGCCCGGCGCTGTTTGCCTTGTGTGCATCGACGATCACCGTGCCGATTGCGCCCGGCCCGGGCAGCAGCGGGGTGGACAGCGGCACGATGGCGATGGACTGGGTGGATTCGGTGAAATCGAACATGGACGCGGGTTGCTTGGGGAATGAGGCGGCGCGAAGTTACACCGTATAATGCGGCAAATCAATTCGCAGTCCATGCCGTGCGCCCATTCATTGCCAATCCCTATCTGATCGCTTTCATCGCGGGCGCACTCGCCGTGTTGGGCTTTGCGCCGTTCGACCTCTTTCCGTTGCCGCTGTTGGCGCTCGCCGTTTTGTTCTGGTTGTGGAGTCGTTTCCCGCACCCGCTGCAAGCCGCAGGGCTGGGTTTCGTTTTTGGCATGGGGTTGTTCATCTTTGGCATCGGCTGGATTTACGTCGCGCTGCATGTCTACGGCTCTATGCATCCCCTCCTAGCGGCCTTGGCAACGGCCTTGTTCGCGGCGGTCAACGCGACGCTCCCGGCATTGGCGGGTTATCTCCAGGCAAGATGCCGCGTGCCATCGAGTGTGCGTATCCTGTGGTTGATGCCCGCGCTGTGGACCCTGGCCGAATGGGTGCGCGGATTTTTGTTCACCGGCTTTCCGTGGCTCTCTGTTGGGTATTCGCAAGTGCCGCACAGCCCGTTGGCGGGCTATGCGCCGCTGTTCGGAGTGTATGGCGTGTCGCTCGCCGTGGCGCTGGGCGCGGCGCTGGTTTTGTTGCTGTGGCGCGCGCGCTGGAGCGGACCGGGCAAGATCGCCTTGCTCGCGCTGTTCGTGCTCTGGGTGAGTGGCGCCATGCTGCGCACGGTGGAATGGACGCAGGCACAGGGCGAGCCGATTGAGGTCAGTTTGCTGCAGGGCAATATCGCGCAAGATGAAAAATTTGAAGAAAGCAAGCTGATCGGCACGCTGGAAACCTATCGTCGCCTGGCGGAAAACAGCGCTGCACGCCTGATTGTGCTGCCGGAAACCGCCGTGCCGCTGCTGCGCGACAACGTGCCGCTGAATTACCAGCTCATGCTGGGCGAACATGCGCGCCGCAACGGCGGAGACATGCTCATCGGTGCCTTCGAGAAAGAAGATGGCCGGTACTACAACAGTGTCTATTCCCTCGGCAGCGCGGAAAGCCAGCACTATCGCAAAAACCACCTCGTGCCCTTCGGCGAATTCATCCCGCTGCGCCGCGTATTGGGCTGGCTCATCAACGAGGTGTTGCAGATCCCGATGGGCGATCTCGCCCGCGGCGGCACGGCACAAGCGCCGCTGAATGTTGCCGGGCAAAAGGTCGCGGTCAACATCTGTTACGAAGACGCCTTCGGCGAAGAAATTATCCGCGCCCTGCCCGCAGCCACGCTGCTGGTGAACGTCACCAACGATGCCTGGTACGGCGAATCACACGCCGCCATGCAACACAACCAGTTGTCGCAGATGCGCGCTTTGGAGACCGGCCGCATGATGCTGCGCGCCACCAACACCGGCGTCACTTCGGTCATTGGCGTGGACGGCCGGGTGCAGGCCATGCTGCCGCAGCACGAAGAAGGAGTGCTCGCCGCGCCGGTGCAGGGGTATGTGGGGAGCACGCCCTATGTGCGCTGGGGCAATGCGGCGATACTGGGGTTGATTGTCATAATGTTGCTGGCGGCAGGGTGGTTGCAACGCAGAGCGTTTCCTCGCCCCCTTGCGGGGGAGGGCTAGGGTGAGGGTGATGAGCTGGTACTGTTATCTCCTCCAATGCGCGGATGACACCCTCTATTGCGGCATCACCAACGATCTCGACAAACGTCTCGCCGCGCATAACGCGGGTGAGGGAGCCAAGTACACACGCGGGCGGACGCCGGTGAAATTGCTATACCGCGAACCCTGCGTTGACAAATCCACAGCGCTGAAGCGCGAGATGGCAATTAAAGCCCTTGCTCGCTCCGAAAAGCTCGTGCTGTGCGGGGTGACGCAAGCGGCTTAAACCCGTAAAATGCGCGCCTTCGCCAATCCAGCTGGTTTTAGTACATGCTCACTTTTCAGCAAGTCATCCTGACGCTACAGAATTTCTGGGACAAGCAGGGTTGCGCGCTGCTGCAACCCTACGATATCGAAATCGGCGCGGGCACGTTCCACACGGCGACTTTCTTGCGCGCGATCGGGCCGGAGCCCTGGCGCGCGGCCTATGTGCAGCCGTCGCGCCGTCCCAAGGACGGGCGCTACGGCGAGAATCCGAACCGCTTGCAGCATTATTACCAGTACCAGGTGGTGCTGAAACCTTCCCCCGACAACATCCAGGAACTCTATCTCGACAGTTTGCGCGCGCTGGGGATCGATACCGGCGAGCACGATATCCGCTTCGTCGAGGACGACTGGGAATCGCCGACGCTGGGCGCCTGGGGGCTGGGCTGGGAGGTGTGGCTGGACGGCATGGAAGTGACGCAGTTCACCTATTTCCAGGAAGTCGGCTCGCTTGCCTGCAAGCCGGTGCTGGGCGAGATCACCTACGGCCTGGAGCGTCTGGCCATGTACCTGCAAGGGGTGGAGAACGTGTTCGATCTGGTGTGGGCGAAGAACGGCGACACTGTGGTGACTTACCGCGACGTGTTTCATCAGAACGAAGTGGAGCAGTCGAAATACAACTTCGAGCACTCCAACGTCGAGATGCTGTTCCGCCATTTCAACGAATACGAGTCCGAGGCCAAACGCCTGATGGACGCGGGACTGCCACTGCCCGGTTTCGAGATGGTGATGAAGTGCTCGCATACTTTTAACTTGCTGGATGCGCGCGGGGCGATCTCGGTGACCGAGCGCGCGGCTTACATTGGCAGGGTGCGCGCCTTGTCGCGCCGGGTGGCGCAGGCTTATTACGATTCGCGCGAAGCATTGGGTTTTCCCATGTGCAAGGCCGTGGAGGAAGCGCAATGAAACAGACGCTGTTGATCGAACTGCTGACGGAAGAGTTGCCGCCGAAGGCGCTGGAAAAACTTTCCACCACGTTTGCCGGTGAAGTGTTCGCCGCACTGAAGGAGCTGGCCTTGCTGGACGAGGCCAGCGTCTGCACGCCGTATTGCACGCCGCGCCGTCTGGCATTGAGCATCACCGAAGTTGAAGCGCAGCAGCCCGACCGCATCATCGAGCGCAAGGGGCCGGCGGTCGCTGCCGGGCTGGATGCGGAAGGCAAGCCGACCAAGGCGCTGGAAGGTTTCATGCGCTCGGCCAACGTCACGCTGGCGCAATTGCAGCGCACGGGCGAGGGCAAGGCGGAATATTTCGTTGCGCGCGTCGAACAAAAAGGCAAGGCGCTGGACGACTATCTTTCCGCCATCATCGCGCAGGCGCTGAAAAAACTGCCGGTGCCAAAACTGATGCGCTGGGGCGATTCCGATGTGCAATTCGTGCGTCCTGTGCATGCGCTGACGATTTTGCACGGCAATCGCGTGGTGCCGGCCGAAGTGCTGGGCTTGAGCAGCGGCAACGTGACCGGCGGCCATCGTTTCCTGTGCGCGGAGCCTGTGGTGATCGCCCATGCCGATGACTACGAGGCGACGCTGGCGCGCGACGGTCGGGTAGTGGCCAGTTTTGCCAACCGGCGCGAGAGCGTCGCGGCGCGACTGGACCAGCTGGCGGAGCAGCATGGGGCGATCTGGATCGGTCATGCCAATTTCGACCATTCCAAACTGCTGGCGATGTCCAATGAGGAGCGCAGCGTGTTGAGCAGCCTGCTGGACGAAGTGACGGGGCTGGTCGAATGGCCGGAAGTGTATGTCGGCGAGTTCGAGGCGGAATATCTCGAAGTGCCGCAGGAGTGCCTGATCCTTACCATGCAGCAGAACCAGAAATATTTCCCGCTGCTGGATGCGCACAGCGGCAAGCTGCTGAACAAATTCCTGATCGTGTCCAACATGCAGATCAGCGATCCGCACCACATTATCGAGGGCAACCAGCGCGTGGTGCGTCCGCGTCTGGCGGACGCGCGCTTCTTCTTCAATCAGGATCGCAAACACAAGCTGGAGTCGCGGGTGGAGAAACTCGGCGACGTGGTGTATCACAACAAGCTGGGTACGCAGTTGCAGCGGGTCGAACGCATCACCTCGCTTGCCGGCACCATCGCCCGCCTGCTGGGCGCGGACAAGGCGGATGCTGAACTCGCGGCACGTCTCTCCAAGGCGGATCTGCTGACTGATATGGTGGGCGAGTTTCCCGAACTGCAGGGCATCATCGGCCGCTACTATGCGCAGCACGACGGCGAAAAGGCGGAGGTGGCAAACGCCATCGAGGCGCATTACCACCCGCGTTTTGCCGGTGACACGCTGCCGCAGGGCGGGCTGGCGTGCGCGCTTGCGCTGGCCGACAAGCTGGAAACGCTGCTCGGCATCTACGGCATCGGCCAGGTGCCGACCGGCGACAAGGATCCGTTCGGCCTGCGCCGCCAGGCACTGGGTGTGCTGCGTATTCTGATCGAGACCCCGCTCGATTTGTCTTTGCCCGCGCTGCTGAAGGCGGCGGCGGAGAATTTCCCGGCCGGGATGTTGTCCGCCAGCGTCGCGGCTGATGTGGAAGGGTTCATGCTCGACCGCTTGCGCGGCTATTTGCGCGAACAGGGATATGAGATCAACCAGATCGAAGCGGTGCTGGCGGTGCTGAACGGGCGCCTGCACGAAGTCTTGCAGCGCCTGCAGGGCATACGCGGGTTTGCCGCGCTGGCAGTGGCGAAAGATCTGGCGGCTGCGAACAAGCGCGTGCACAACATCATGCGCAAGAACGCCGAGGAATTGGGCGAGCTGGCGCAGGCGTCGGTTAATCCCGCATTGCTGGAGGATGCGGCGGAACGCGGGCTGTACCAGGCGATGCAGGACATCACGCCGATGGCGCGCGGCTATTTCGAGCGCGGCGATTACGCCAACAACCTGAAAACGCTGGGCACCCTCAAGCCCTTCATCGACGACTTTTTCGACAAGGTGATGGTGATGGCGGAGGACAAGGCATTGCGTATCAATCGCGCGGTGCTGTTGCAGCAGTTGGCACGCCTGATGAACCAGTCGGCGGATATTTCAAAATTGGCAACGTAAGCCAAAAAAATGCAGGTTCAATGAAAATCATTATTCTCGACCGCGACGGCGTCATCAACTTCGACTCCGACCAGTTCATCAAAAGTCCGGATGAGTGGAAGCCGATTCCCGGCAGCCTGGAAGCGATCGCGCGCCTGAACCAGGCGGGCTACCGCGTGGTGGTGGCGACCAACCAGTCCGGCATCGGACGCGGCCTGTTCGACATGCCGACGCTGAACGCCATCCACGACAAACTGCACAAGTCGCTGGCGCTGGTGGGCGGACGCATTGACGCGATTTTTTTCTGTCCGCATACCAATGATGCGAAATGCGGTTGCCGCAAACCGAATGGCGGCATGCTGGAAGAGATCGCCATCCGCTACGGCACTTCCCTTGCCGGGGTGCCGGCCGTGGGCGATTCGCTGCGCGACCTGCAGGCGGCGGCACAGGTGGGCGCAAAGCCCTTTCTGGTATTGACCGGCAAGGGCATGAAGACGCGGGAGCACGGCGAACTGCCGCAGGGGACAGAAATATTCCCCGACCTGGCGGCGGTGGCAGCCGCATTGCCATGAATCTGATCCGTTCGATTCTGTTTTCGCTGGCGCAAACCGTATTCACGCTGCTGTACGCCCTGTTGTCACCGCTGATTTTTTTATTCGGCCAACGCACCCGCCACCGACTGTTGTCCGGGTTCGCGCCGGGCATGCTGTGGCTGCTCAAGGTTATCTGCGGCATCCGCATGGAAGTGCGCGGCATCGAAAATATCCCGGCGACTTCCTGCGTGGTGCTGAGCAAGCACCAGTCAGCGTGGGAGACGCTGGCCCTGCAATTGGTGTTGCCGCAGCACGTCTGGGTGGCCAAGCGCGAGCTGCTGTGGATTCCCTTCTTTGGCTGGTTGCTGGCGCTGTCGAGTCCGATCGCGCTCAATCGAAGCAAGGGCAAGGAGTCCATGCGTCAGTTGCTGGAGCAGGGCAAGGTCAAGCTGGAGCAAGGTTTCAGTGTCGTTCTTTTCCCCGAGGGAACGCGCATCCCTTATGGCGAAAAAGGCCGATACAAACTCGGCGGCGCCATGCTGGCCGGCCATGCCGGTGTGCCGGTGCTGCCGGTCGCGCACAATGCCGGCAAGTTCTGGGGGCGCAATGCCTTTGTCAAACGGCCTGGCATCGTGCAGATGGTGATCGGCCAACCGATTGCGACCACCGGCCGCACCGCGGAAGAGATTAATCGCCAGGTCGAGCAATGGATCGAAGGCGAGATGGCGCAACTTTGATGTTTGGCACATTGCGCCGCAAACTTTCCCCTCCAGCGGTAGAACAGCGCCGCATCGACCTTTCCGGCCAGCCTGTCACTTACACCCTGAAACGCAGCAGCAAACGGCGCAGCATCGGTCTGCGCATTGACGAGCGCGGGTTGACCGTCAGCGTGCCCCTGCGTGCCTCGGAAAAATGGTTGCACAGCGTGCTGCAGGACAAGGCCGACTGGGTGGTGGAAAAAATGGCCGGCTGGCAAGCAAGACAGGCGCCGGTTATCCAATGGCGTGACGGTGAGACCCTTCCGTTCTGCGGCAACACGCTGAAATTGCGCGTGGTGCCCGATCTGTTCGGCGCGCCGCCCGCCTTGCGCGGCGAGACTTTGCATTTATGCCTGGCGCAGCCTGCCTCGCCGCAGAGGATTGAACAGGCGGTGGGGCAGTGGTATCGGCAGCAGGCGCTGGATCTTTTCGGGCAACGTGTGGCGCACTTTGCGCCGCAACTTCAAGTCGTGCCGCGCGCGGTTAAGCTATCCGCGGCACGCAGCCAGTGGGGAAGCTGCACCGTGCGCGGGGTGGTGCGCCTGAACTGGCGCCTGATCAAGCTGGCGCCGGCGCTGATTGATTACGTGGTGGTGCATGAATTGGCGCATCTGCGGGAGATGAATCATTCCGCCGCGTTCTGGCAAGTGGTGGATAGCGTCTGTCCGGATTATCGGCAGTTGCGCGGGCGACTGCGGGAATTCGGGATCGTCGACTGAGCGGCGGCTGCGACAATATGTCGCATTCCGCCGCATCCGATTGCGTTTTATAGTGCGCGCACCGGACAGCCGCAACGCATACGCTTGTCTCCTCCCGGATGGCATTTCGGCGGATGTCCGGTACCTAAAAGCGAACTGCCACGCCTGCGCCGGTCTGTACCAGCTCCGCCAGTTTTGCAAACAATTCGCCGCTGTCGCGCTGGCTGGTCCATTGCCCGTCGCGCCAGGCAAAATGAAACCCGCCCGATTTGGCCGCCAGCCATATCTCGCGGTTCGGCCTGTGCCGGTTCACGATCACCTTGCCGCCGTCGTCGAACTCGATCTCCATGATCGAGCCGTTGCTGTCGTAGTCGATGTCGCTGCCGTCCAGCGCGCGTTCGATACGCTCGAACACGGCATCGGCCAATTGGTTGAATTCACTTTCGGTCATGCTTGCTCCCGCTGGGTGGCGCGCTCGCGCTTCGCTTATAATCGCGCCGGTTTGGTTATCAGGAAAGAAGTTCATCATGCGAACCGTCTGCATTATGTTGCTGTTACTGTTGTGCGCGCAAGGTTGCGGGCGCAAGGGGCCGCTGTATCTGCCGCCGCCCGAAGCCGCAGCAGGCTACGCCCACTCACCCTCCGCGCAGGAAGCTCCCGACCATGAATGATTATTTCAGTTACCACCATAACGAACTGTACGCAGAACAGGTTTCGCTGCAACAGATTGCGCGCCAATTCGGCACGCCCTGTTATGCCTATTCGCGCGCCGCGCTGGAAAGCGCCTACCGCGCTTTCGAGCAGGCGCTTGCGCCGCGCGACCATCTGATCTGCTACGCGGTCAAGGCAAACCCCAATCTGGCCATCCTCAATCTGTTCGCGCGGATGGGGGCGGGATTCGATATCGTGTCCGGCGGCGAACTGCAGCGCGTGCTGGCGGCGGGCGGCGCGGCGGGAAAGGTGGTGTTCTCCGGTGTGGGCAAGCGCGAGGATGAAATGCGTCTGGCGTTGCAGGCGGGGATTTTGTGCTTCAACGTCGAGTCGGCGGCAGAGATGGAACGGCTGAACGGGGTGGCGGGCGAAATAGGAATAATTGCGCCGGTCAGCCTGCGGGTAAATCCGGATGTCGATGCCAAAACCCATCCCTATATTTCCACCGGACTCAAGCAAAGCAAATTTGGCATCGCCTACGATCGGGCATTGCCGCTCTATCGCCAGGCGGCGGGCATGGCGCATTTGCGCGTGACCGGCATCGACTGCCACATCGGCTCGCAGATCACCGAAGTCAGCCCCTTCATCGCGGCGGCGGAAAAAGTGTTGGCGCTGGTGGATCAATTGGCGGCGGAGGAGATCGTTCTCGATCATATCGACTTTGGCGGAGGCCTCGGCATTTGCTACGACAATGAAACGCCGCCGGCGATTACCAACTACGCGCACGCACTGTTGGCGGCATTGCGGGGCCGCAGCACCAGGCTGATCGTCGAGCCGGGCCGAATTTTGGTGGGCAATGCCGGTGTTCTGCTGACCCGGGTCGAATATCTCAAACATGGCGAGGAGAAGAATTTTGCCATCGTTGATGCGGCGATGAACGACCTGATGCGCCCCGCGCTGTACGACGCTTTTCATACCATCCGGCCGGTGCAAAAAAGCGCCATGCCGACACCGGAATATGAGGTGGTCGGGCCGGTCTGCGAAAGCGGCGACTTCCTCGGACATGCCCGTCAATTGGGCGTTGCAGCGGGTGATGTGCTGGCAGTGATGTCGGCGGGCGCATATGGAATGAGTATGAGCTCGAACTACAACACACGGCCGCGTGCCGTCGAAGTGATGGTGGATGGCAAAGCCGTCCATCTCATTCGCGCACGGGAAACGGTGGCGCAGTTGTATGCCGATGAAAAAATCATCAGGTAACTTTTTTTGCAGATAACCGCACAAATCTATTGCAGAAAAAAAATATTCGCGCATAGAATGCCGCCACCGGGCGTGTGGGGAGATTTCAGTCAACGGAAAGACGCATCGGGAGTGCAGTGGTTGCACGCAAACGTAGTAACTGGTTAGTCCATCAAACTTTAATAAGGAATGAAAATGGCAACTGCTACCAAAGCGAAAAGCACCACCCGTAAACCGGCTGAAAAGAAACCCGCCGCCAGGAAAGTAGCCGCCAGGAAACCGGCAGCGAAAAAAGTCGCGGCAAAGAAACCCGCCGTCAAGAAAGTAACCGCCAGGAAACCGGTGGCAAAAAAGGTCGTGGCGAAAAAGCCCGCAGTCAGGAAAGTAACCGCCAGGAAACCGGCAGCGAAAAAAGTCGCGGCAAAGAAACCCGCCGTCAAGAAAGTAACCGCCAGGAAACCGGTGGCAAAAAAGGTCGTGGCGAAAAAGCCCGCAGTCAAAAAAGTAGCCGCCAGGAAACCGGCAGCGAAAAAAGTCGCGGCAAAGAAACCCGCCGTCAGGAAAGTAGCCGCCAGGAAACCGGCAGCGAAAGGCATTCTCGGCGCCTGACCTTGTTGGATCAGGGCGGGCGCCGGGTTGTTGCGTTTCGCACTTTCTTTCAATCGCCGCGTGATCAGTTTCGCGCAGTTTGGCCGCGTAGGGGTGCTGTCTCCTTTCGGAATGAACGATTCCTGAAATTGTTGTTGCGCAATTTCAGTCTGTGAATTCGTCCCGGATTCAGATCAGGAACAGGGTGGCCAGACCGAGGAAAATGAAGAAGCCGCCACTGTCGGTAATCGCCGTCAGCATGACGCTGGCACCAATTGCCGGATCGCGGCCGAGGCGTTGCATCAGCAAGGGAATGCCTATTCCGACCAATGAACCCAGCGTGAGATTGAGCATCATGGCACTGGTCATGACCAGGCCGAGCGGCACGCTGCGGTACAGGAAATAAGCGAATAGTCCCGCAATCCCTCCCCATACGATACCGTTCAGTCCGCTGATGGCGAGCTCCTTCAGCATCAGGCGGCGCGCGTTGTTTTCATTGATCTGGCCAAGCGCGAGCGAGCGGATGATGATGGTGGTGGTTTGGTTGGCCGAGTTTCCCGCGATACCCGCGACAATCGGCATCAGGGTGGCGAGCGCGACCATCTGGGCGATGGTGTTCTCAAACTCGCCGATCACGCGCGAGGCGAAAAATGCGGTGCACAGATTCAGCGCCAGCCAAGTCCAGCGGTTTTTCGCCGACTTCCACACCGAGGCGAAGATGTCTTCCTCTTCGCGCAAGCCGGCCTGATTCAGCAGGTCGGTGTCCGATTCCTCGCGGATGTAGTCCAACACCACGTTCACCGTGACCCGCCCGAACAGCTTGCCATCTTCGTGCACCACCGGCGCAGAAACCAGGTCGTAGCGTTCAAATGCCTGTGCCGCGTATTCCGCCTTGTCGTCCGGATGGAGCTGGATGACATCGGTGTGCATCAGCTGGCTGACCACGGTTTCCGGCTCGTTGACCACAATCAGGTTGATCGGCAGCACGCCTTTGAAACGTTCATCCCGATCAACCACGAAAACCTGGTCGGTGTGATCCGGCAACTCATCGAAGCGGCGCAGGTAGCGGGTTACGGTTTCCAGCGTGACATCTTCGCGCACATGCACCAGGCTGAAATCCATCAGTGCGCCGACCGCATCTTCCGGATAGGACATCGCCGCACGCAACTGTTCGCGCTCCTCGATCGGCAGCGACTTGAACACGTCGCGGATCACGTGATGCGGCAGGTCGGGGGCGAGGTCGGCAATCTCGTCGGTGTCGAGCTGTTCGGCCGCTTCGCGCAGTTCTTCGCGGCTCATGTCGTCGATCAGCGATTCGCGCACCGAGTCGGAGACTTCGATCAGGATTTCGCCGTCGTGCTCGGCTTTGACCAGATTCCATACCAGCAGACGCTGTTCGATCGGCAGTGCTTCCAGGATGTAGGCGATATCGGCGGCGTGCAGGCTTTCCAGCTTATCGCTAAGCTCGGCCAGGTGCCGCTTGTGCAGCATCTTGTCCAGCAGCTCGTGGCGTTCCGCTCGCGGCAATTCCTGGTTGTGCACCACGGTTTCCAGCAACGCCTGTTTCTCCAGCAGATGTTGCACCTGATGGAGATGGTCCTGCACGTTGTCGGTAAAGTGGTGTTCCGTGTTTTCGCTCATGGCGCGCCCCGCAAAATTGCGCGCTATTCTAACCGCAAATCGGAGCTGCGACTTCAGGGTATCTCGGCATCCGGCATCCGGTCGAGGAGGATGAGGGTTTTTGCCAGCATCCCCCGTGCCGCACGATGGCGGTCGTAATAGCGCGGATTCGGCACCATCGCGGCGAGACGCGCCGCCTGTTCGGCGCTGAGCCGGGAAGCGCGCACGCCGAAGTAATGGCGTGCTGCCGCCTCGGCGCCGAAGACGCCGTCGCCCCACTCGATCACGTTCAGGTAAATCTCGAAAATGCGCCGCTTGTCCATCACCGCTTCCAGCATCAGGGTGATCAGCACTTCCTCGCCTTTGCGCCAGGGCGTGCGTTTGGTCGAGAGGAAGAGGTTTTTCGCCAATTGCTGGCTGATGGTGGAGCCGCCCGCCACGACCCGTCCCTTCTTCATATTCTTCTGATAGGCCTTGGCGATCCCTTCCCAGTCGAAGCCTTCGTGATCGACGAACTTGGCGTCTTCGGCTGCAATGAGTGCCCGCTTGAGGTGATTGGAAATGTTGCCGTAGGGCACCCATTTATGCTTCAGCTCCGCATCGGGATTGCGGTCCTGCATCACTTCCAGACGGTCTGCCATGAAGGAACTGCTCGCGGGGTTGAACTTCACCCACCAGCAGATGTGCGCGAACAGCCACAGTTGGTAGAGCACCAGCAGCGCGCATAGCACCATCACGCCGCGCCAGAAAAGGCTGCGCGGCAGCTTCATTGTTGGCGCAGTGC
>Ga0210015_1000524_pt1 | contig 39852 bp, 31 predicted proteins | sample CryGeymeta201522_FD_185471 | JGI IMG/M metagenome (GOLD analysis project Ga0210015, IMG submission 185471) | Groundwater microbial communities from Crystal Geyser aquifers in Utah, USA - Crystal Geyser metaG 2015-22 (SPAdes) (version 2) | ecosystem: Environmental > Aquatic > Deep subsurface >...
GAGAGTATTGACCTCATCTACATCGACCCGCCGTTCTTCTCCGGCCGGCAGTACAACGTCATCTTCGGCGACCAGAACGAACTCCGCTCCTTCTCCGACATCTGGGAAGGCGGCATGCCGGGCTATCTGATCTGGCTCAACGCCCGGCTCTACGAGATGAAACGGCTGCTCAAGAAGACTGGGAGCATCTACGTTCACTGCGATTGGCACGCCAGCCATTACATCAAGGTGGAAATGGACAAGATATTCGGGAACGAGTGCTTCCAGAACGAACTGGTCTGGCACTACGAGACAGGCGGCGCATCCAGGCAGCGGTTTAGCCGCAAGCATGATGTCATCTTTTGGTACACCCGATCCGCCTCTTCCTGGGTGTTCAATGGTGATGAAATAAGAGTGCCTCGCACAGAGAAGGCGATGCAGCGTGCACAGAACCCCACCGGCGCGAGGATTTCCGCCAGCGATACCCATAAGAACCCCAACGATGTTCTGATCATCCAGCAGATGAACCCGATGGCAAAGGAGCGCATCGGCTATCCAACTCAGAAGCCGGAGGACCTCCTATCGGTCATCGTCAAGGCGTCCTCAGACAGGGGCGATGTGGTAGCGGACTTCTTCTGCGGCGGCGGGACGACACCGGCAGTAGCGCAACGCCTCAATCGGCGCTGGATCGCCTGCGACCAGTCGCGGGTGGCGGTGGCGATCACAGCAGACCGGCTGACGCGGCAGGTTGAGGGGCAACTAACAGGGCTACACCAAGTTCCGGACTTGACCGTCGAGCACTGGGGCGTGTATGAGGCCCGGCGGCTCGCCGAGGCCCCGCCCGAGCAGTTCCGCGCCTTTGTCTTGCGCGCCTTCGGCGCGGTGATTGAAGATCATGAACCCGGCATTCACGGCTACAAGGGCGCGATCCCGGTCTGGGTGGGCGAGCCGGACCAGAAGAAGGCGGTGACGGCGGCGGACGTGCAGGCGTTCGCCAATGCCATGCGGAAGACGCTGCGCTACAAGCAGGACAACCTGCGCGACGGCATCCTGCTGGCCTGGGCGTTCCGGCCCGACGCGCAGGAGGCAGCGGAGCGGCTGCGGCGGCTGGAGCAGACGGACCTGAACTTCATCCGGCTGGACATGATCCGCATTGATTCGCCGCGCTTCCGCGAGCATGTTTCCGCGCTTTCGACCCAGAACGCGGACTACGAGAACTTCCTGACCTTCGTGCAGCCGCCGCGAGTGGAGGTCGGCCACAAGCGCATCGCTCCACGCACGTACAAGTTCGACGTAAGCGAGACCGTGGTCATGAACGCCGGGGCGAAGATCATCAACGTGCAGTGGGACTTCGATTACGGCAAGCGCTTCAGCAGCACGCCAGGGTATTCGTTCGTGCGCGGCAGCAAGAAGGAACCGGCATTGCAGGCGCAATACGAGTTCCCGACCAGCGGCAAGAAGCGCCTCGCCTGCAAGGTGCAGGACGACATGGGCGGCGAGGGGCTGTGGGCGGCGGAAATCGAAGTGAAGTAAGATTCTCGCAGAGGAGGCAAGGTTGTGAATGCGAACGTGCAACTGGATCGGGACGCGCTGGCGGCATTTTGCCGCAGGTGGCGGATACGCGAGTTATGTCTTTTCGGTTCCGCGCTCCGGGACGATTTCGGCCCTGGAAGCGACCTGGATTTCCTGGTGAGTTTCGAGCCGGAAACACCATGGGATCTATTCGATCTGGTGGCAATGAAGGCGGAGTTGGAGGCACACTATGGGCGCTCGGTGGACCTCGTGGAGAAGGAGGCCCTGCGCAATCCTTGGCGAAAACGCGAGATCTTGAGGACCCGCGAGGTGATCTATGCGGACTGAAGACAAGGACATGGCCCGTTTGTGGGACATGCTGGACGCCGCGCGGGTGACCGTGCAGTTTACGCAAGGGCGGCGCTTCGAGGACCTACTTGCGGATCGGATGTTGCGCAGTGCCGTGGAACGCAACCTGGAGATTGTCGGCGAGGCAGCCCGGCACGTGTCTTTGGAAACCCGCAACAAGAATCCGGATGTCCCGTGGACTTCGATCATCGGCTTGCGCAACATCATCGCTCACGAATATGGAGAGATTCGTTACGAAAGACTCTGGAGCATCTGCGTGAATAGACTGCCTGCACTTATCAGGCGACTCGAGGCGCTGGGCGTAGATAACCCGCCGGCGGAGGGGGCTCGGTAAGTGTTCAACCGGTTCGCACGATACGAGGACGCCTTCCGCGACTGGCGGCGCGACGGGATGCCGGGTCTGAAGGCGGACTCCTACAAGTACGTCGAGTCCCTGACTTCGAAGGACGACGACCAGGCGGCGCGAGCGGGAACGCTGTGGCCGCACCAGTGGGAGTCGTTCCTGCGGGTGGTCTATGCGCACGAGATTCTGGGGAAGGCAGAGCTTGGCGCGGATGGGCTGCTGCTGAACGTCGTGACGGGCGGCGGGAAGACCGCGGTGATCGCGGCGGTGATCGCGTGGCTGCGTGTGGCGCACAACGTCCAGAAGTTCTTGATGCTTTGCCCGAACCTGATCGTGCGCGACCGGTTGGAGGACGACTTCGAGGGCGGCAAGGTCTTCAAGGACCGGGATCTGCTGCCGGACTGGGCGCACTCCACGCCGAAGGACTTTGTGCTGACGACGCTGGGCAGCAGCAAGGAAGGCGGCTGGGCAAGCCTGTTCAGCGCGAGCGTGATCCTGGGAAATATCCACCAGTTCTACCTGCACAACAAGGGCGGGCAGAGCAACCTGTCGGGCCTGATGAACGGACCCGAGTTTGCACTGTTCAACGACGAGGCGCACAACTCGCCCGCGCCGGAATACGAGGCGACGCTCAAGCGGATGCGCGAGAAGGTTGTGTTGCGCGTGGACACCACGGCGACGCCCGACCGCGCCGACGGCAGAGCGCCGGATAGTGACATGATCTATGAATACGGCGTGACCGATGCGCTGGCCGACGCGATCATCAAGACCCCGGTAGTCTATCAGCCGGACATCAAGACCGTGCAGTTGACCTATACCGACGCCCGCACGGGCGAGCAGCGCAAGGTCGAGGAGATCGACTGGGATGAGGTAGATCGGCTTGGCCTGAACGCCACGCAATGGGTGACGGACGACGAGCCGATGCGCCAGCAGATGGCAATTGCGCTGCGCCGACTGGAGGAACAGGAACGGCGAGCGAAGAAACGGTATCAGCCCATTCTGTTCGTCGTCGCGGTGTGCAAAGCCGACGCGGTGAAGGCCGAGGAAACGCTGAACAAGTATTTCAAGGTGAAGACGCTGCTGGTTACGGAAGACAGCGACGAAGCGGACCGGCAGAAGGCGCGGGAACTGGGCAAGCAGCAGAAGGCGGGAACGCCCTACAGGGCTGTGGTCAGCGTGTTGATGTTGCGCGAAGGGTGGGACGTCCCAGAAGTGGGCACCATCCTGCTCCTGCGCAAGTTCGGCAGCAAGGTCTATGGCCAGCAGGTTGTGGGGCGCGGTCTACGCCGCGTGCGGGTGAGAAGCGTGGAGCCGACAGAGCCGCAGATTTGCGCCGTGGTCGATCACCCCAAGCTGGAGCACCAATGGCTGTGGGACATCTTCAACGCGAAGAAGCGCACAGGAGTCCTGATTGATGACCTGTTCGACGAGACCGAGGATCTACCGGAGCCGCTGCCCAAGCAGGAACTGGAGAAGCCGGACTTGGTCATTGACGTTCCACCGATTGATCCGTCGGTTACGGACGACGGGGAGTTTGACGTGGGCGACATTGCTCCGCCGCCGAAACCGCTGGAGAACTGGAAAGCGGCGCTGGACGCTGTTGAATACGATCCGACGGTGGTCGAGATCACGAAGGTCGGCATTGCAGGGGTAGTTGGGCAGGAGTTGGGCGGCCAAGGTTGGAGGACAGTCCACTCCGCACCTGACGAGAGCCCCATCGGGCCGCTTGCCCAGGTCTCGGATGAGGCGGTGCGCGAGGCTGTGAAGGCGGGACTGCTTGACATGGCCGAAGACCTGACCGTTGAAGCGGGGTATGCCGCGACCTTCAAGGATCAGGTTTACAGCGCCTTGCTCCATCATGCGCGCGCGAAGTTCCTCAACGACTCTTCGCTTGGCTTGGCCGAACGCACGGATGTGGACTTCGCTTGGAAGATGCTCCGGCAGGTGAAGGCAAAGGTAGGAGCCATCCCTGGGCTGATAGCGGGGGTTATCGAACATGGCGATTAGCATACACGGCCAGTACGACAATCCGACGAAGAGCCCGTGGAACTTCGAGAAGTACCAGAGCGATCTTGAGCGGCGCATGATGGACCGCTTGGAGCGCGACCTGCACGTGGTCAAGTGGATGAAGCGGCATGGGATCACTATCCCTTGGATTGACGGTCAGAAGCACCAACGCCGGTATGTGCCGGACTTCCTCGTGGAGTACGAGGACGGCAGGAAGGCCGTCGTCGAGGTCAAGGACCCCAGTCGCATTGACTCCAACGACGTGCAGCGCAAGCGCAAGGCGGCGGAGATGTGGTGCAAGCAGCGCGGCATGGAGTACATGCTCGCAAGCTTCGGGTAGGAGCACGGCTGACAATGGGTTCCAGCCGACGTTGCTTCGGTGCGCTCCGCAACGCGGCTGGACCCGACCGCGGAGTTGACGACAACTCCAATGACTTGAGGCGCAGGGCCACGCCTGTGAGCCGCGGAGCGAACCTGGCTCGGGTACGAACCGAAGACGGTACTGGAGCACAAGACGCATGGGGACCGCCTGCTCCACCGCCAGCAGACCAGGCTCCGCGGAGCCGCACCGCGAGGAGACCGGCGGCGCCAGAAGTCAGTGGCACCGCAGCCGACAGCCACTGACCGCTGCGGCAGTCTCGGCGCCCCCGTAGGAGCGCCAACTACCCAGGGCATGCGGCGGCCCAGCGGTCAGGCGTCCGTTGAGTCCGTGGCAGGTTGGCTCACTTCCGCGATGAGCCGATGGAGGTTCGGCGAGGTGAAGCTCATTCCCGGGGCCGGCACGCGGTTGTGCTTGATGTCTGGGTGAACGTGCCTATGGTGAGGATACGTGGGTCCCAGCGAGGGGTCATCGGGATGGGGCTGGGAGTCGTACCAGGCGAGCTTCTTCGGATCACCACAAGGGTAGAACCCCGGATGTCGGGACACCGCACCGGGAGCGAATAGAGGTACTGCTCGTAGTCACGCAGCGACTGGAAGGAGTTCACGGCGCGCCGCCTTTGCTATTACCTCGCCAAGCGAGCGAGACTCCTGCTCCACCGCTTGCATCAAGCGCCCGTACTGCTCTTGCCGCCTCAACAGCGTCTTGTAGGCGCCCGCCCAACCTGCCCAATCGAGAATCCAGGAATCGTCGGCCGGCTCTTCGCCAGCGCTATAGGCGCGGTAGAACGTTTCGGAGAGCACGCCGTACTTCCGTTCATACGCCTCGATATCGCGTGTCAGCGCGTGAATATCGTCAAGGATGTCGCGCAGTGTCATGAAGGACCCTGGGCGCTGCTTCCGTCGTGCCAACTGGCGCGCAGGCACAAACCGCCGCCCCGCCCGGGGCGGGGCTCCCGGCGAGGTGGTGGCAGTGTAGCCGACTCCTTACGGCACCGCAAACTCAACCAGCCGCCACGACCTGCCGGGCAGGTCGAATGCCAGGGCCGCTCCGTGCATCTGGACGCGTTCCCCTGTGATCGCGTCTCGGGCTTGCGTTCCTCGGGGGAGGTTCGACAACAGGCCGGTCACGTCGACCGTGCACTGCACGGTCTCCTCGGTCTGGCTGCCGACGACCAGGAGCGCTCGGTCCGACTTCAGGTAGAGGCTGCCCAGGGCTTGCGGACGCACGGCGTCCGTGCGCGGCGGCTGCACCGTGTAGAGCGTCGACGTCTTCCAGTACGGGATGAACCGCGTCTCCCCGTCTTCGTAGCTCGCCAGCGCCCGGTCTACGGCGGCGGGCTGCCCGCGGGTGGCGGTGTCGTGGATCAGTGAGATGGCCAGCGCTTGGTCCATGGTGTGCCGGTTCGGCAGGAAGTCGGCGCGGAAGCCGAACTGTTTGCCCATGTAGCCGGCGAGGAATGTGTCGGGTGACAGGCGGAAGCCGGGCTTGTAGCGGGCGAGGGTCTCGCCGTCGTAGTAGCCGTCGCAGAAGGACTGGGTGGCGAGGTTGATGGCGCCGCCGGTGTGGGCGTCTAAGAAGAGCTGCTTCCGCCGCTGGGCGAAGAGGCTGCGGAGACGCTTCATGAAGTGCCGGACGGCGCGAAGTGGGGTTCGCGCCTGGTAGGTTCCCTCGCCGGTGTCCGCTCCGCACCCGGGATGGCTCGGGTTGGCGCAGCTCCAGGGGACGGTGGTGCCGTCCATGTATACTCCGTCGATGCCTGCCTGGTCTGCCAGCTTGGCGATCCCGTCCAGCAGCAAGTCGCCGTAGGGGCCGTTGACGCAGCCGCCATAGCAGTCCTGGGGCACATCGTCGCGATGGTAGTGGAGGGCCTCCGGCAGGATGAGCAGGTCGTCCCTGAACCCCTCCCACTCCGGCTCGGCGGTGGACACGCTCCAGTTGAAGTACACCAGGAACAACATGCCGCGCGCGTGGCAGGCGTCCGCCAGCTTCCGCAAGTTGGGCGCCTGCTCCAGGTCGGGGTAGCCCTGGTAGCGCGACCACTGCTCGTGGAAGATGACGATCCGCTTCCCGTCCCTGGCAAGTTGGTCCATGAGCGACTCGTCGCCGGAGCGAAGCCCTTCGCCGAACCGGCCCGGCGTCGGGGCGCAGCCGGCGGCGGGGGCGCGTCCGGCTTGGTCGAGGTGATCCAGCAGGAGTGTCTGGTCGTCCAGGGCGAAGGGGACCTCGGGGACAGCCGTTAGCGGGCGTTCGGTCGCCGACAGGCGGAGTTCGTCGAGCTGGAAGTCGGCCAGGGAGAAGCGGAGTGCGCTCCGGTCCACGCCTCCTTCCACCGTCCCCTTGACCGCCTGCTGGGCGATCTCTCCGTTCACGTTCAGTCGGAGCCGGTCGCCCCACGAGAGCCCGACGTAGCTCCACGCCCCGGCTGGCAGCCTGCCGGGCGCCGACAGGACCACGGGGTAGGTGCCGTCGGCCTTCCTGGTGACCACGCGCAGGTTGCGGGTGTCGGCGTTGTAGTAGAGGATGAAGACCTCGTCGGCGGCGGTAGTCAGGGTGAGGAGCTGCCGGTTGTACGCGTGGCGCGGCCGTGACTCGTCATACTGCTCGCCCGGGTCGAAGGTGGGCTTGGCCCAGCATTCGAGCGTGCCGCGACGCGGGTCCAGGTGACCGGCGGCGGGGATCTCCAGCGCCCCCTGGACCCGGTCCGCCTCCAGGCCGTAGTACGCCCCGTGGAAGATGCGCGACTTGCGCAGCGACACCGGCTTGGCCGGCGTGACGTGCAGCGCGAACCGGGCCGTGTAGGGCTCGCGGAGGTCGGTTGGAGTGTCGAGGAAGCACGTGCGCCAGAGCGACACCGCCCCGCCGGGGAGGACCTCCACCTGGCGCCCCCGGTCCTGGGCGCGGCTCCACTCCTGGCTCTCGGTCATCCAGGCGAGCCCGCGCTCCTCGTCTCCGAGCCACAGGTTCGGGAGGAGCGGGCACTGCAATCCGAGCGGCGAAAGCGCGTGCCCCGCTTGCGCGTGGCCCCGGTAGACGTACCGGCACCGCTCGCGGCGCAGGGGGATCTCCAGCGCCACCCGGTCGATGCGCACGGCTCCGCGCGGGCTGAGCGTTACCTCGTTCCAACAGAAGCCGTCGTACTCCAGGTGTGACCGCACGCGGAGATCCAGCTTCGGGCACCGCCAGAGGCTCTCGACGACGACATGGTCGTCGGCCCGGTGCGTCACCTCGCACCTGCGCTCCCGCCAGCGGGGCGCCTGCCCGTCCGCGACCACCGACACGCGCATCGGCTCGGCGAGCAGTTGCGCCCCGGCGGCGACCACGGAGGCGGGGAGGGCGAAGTCGCCGTACTCCAGGCGCTTCCCGAGCAGGTCGACGCGCTTGCCCCGGACGCGGATGGGCGTCCATGGCGGCAGCACGCCGAGCGGCAGACCGGCCTTCGTCCCGAGCCATGTCGGCTTCGCCGGGAGGGCAAACTCACGAGTGCGCTGATCGAGCACCTCCCCGTTCGGGCCCAGCGCCTCCAGACGCGCGCGGAACCGGTCCCCCGCCGCGCCTTTGGCGCTCAGCCGGAGGACGGCGCTCCTCGTGCCGGTGAGGGCGGTCTCCTGCCGCAGGGGCGTTCCCTGGGGCGGCTGCACCGTCAGCACGGCCTTGGTGGCCGCATGGCGTCCGTGCGCGGCGACTGCTCCGCTGGCAAGGTGGACCGCGCCCTCCACCAAGCCCGGGACGGCGTAGTACCGGAGCGAAAGAGCGTGAGGCGCGGGCACGCCCAGGGGGACTGTGCCGGACAGGAGCGGGACCTGCTCGCCTTGGAGTTTGACCTCGAAGGCCGTGCGTAGCGCCCCCGAACCTGCCAGCGCGTACGCAACCTCCGCGTCGCCGGCGCCCCCAGGGCTGACGGTCACCTCCCGACTTGCCGGTCTGCTCCCGGCGGTAGTGACGGTGACGGCGGCGACCACGTCGCGGCTTGTCGAGTTGCGCACGGTGAACCTGAGCGCGTTGTCGCCAAGCGCGGGGGGAGCCACCGCCGCCTGCCGGACGACCGGGCCGGCGTCGGCAAGCAGCATGGCGCCCAGCGGCAGCGGCGCGTATCCGCCCCACGACGGGTTGCACCAACCGGCCACGTCGGGTTGGCGGGAGCGGAAGACGTTCAGCCCCCAGAGCGCGCCGTCGGGAGGGCTGTCGACGCCCAGCGAGCGAAAGGGAATCGACAGCTCTGCCACCCAGCCACCAGGCTCGCGTCCCACCGCGGCGGTCCACGGCGCGTCCCAGTCGCGGACATCGTTGCGCGCCTCGGTCCGGCTGCCCCGGCAGTTGACGGTGAACTCGTAGTAGGCCTGGATGTCCTGGTACCACTGCTGGTAGGCGCCCTGGTAGCCGCCGAAGTTGAGCTGCGCCTGCCCGGCCTTGCGGAGATCCTCGGGCGCGACGAAGACTTGCACGCAGTCGTCTTCGAAGGCGCGGTCGTCGTGCGTCCTCGCGTAGCCGTGTGGGCGCCTGGGATCCGGCTCAGCGCACCGGATCGCGATGTGGAGCGCCCGGTCGTCGAACGTCAGGTAGGCCACCGTGCCCGGGTCGGCAACGGCTCCGGCGCCGTTCCGGAGGAACAGCCCGACGGCCGCAGCGTCCCGCCACTCGTCTGCGCCGACGATGCCGTCAATGACAGGTGCCTTGGGCGTGCGGGCGATGGTGACGCAGGGGCGGTCGTCCCCGGACCGCGCCCAGGTGGTGACCGCGAGAAGGATTGCGGTGGTGGTGAGGAGTCGGCTCATCGTGGGGGCAGAGGTCGGTGCTCCCGCCTCCCGGCGGGCGAGGCGTCGGCATGGTCTGACAGGTCGGACTCGTTAGACTGGTCGGACAGGACAGAGCGGCCCGCCGCGTGAACGCAGGACTACGGCAGTAACGCGAGATGGCATCTCGCGCCACAAAAAACGGTCCGCGTGAAGGCGGGACTACGAACCTGGCCCGTGTGGACACGGTACTACAGGCGGGCCAGCCCGAGCCAATCCAGGTTCAGGCTGTCGCCGTCCACGTTCTCCAGCCGGAGGGTCAGCTTCCCCTTCGCCAGCTCCAAGACGAGGGGTTGGCCGTCGGGGGCGGCTACCAGGAACGTCCTCCAGTCGTCCGCCTCGCCGCTGAAGCCACCGGTGGACGCGAACTCCATCGCCTCCGTGCCGGGAGGCGTCTGACCGTTGATCGTCAGCTTCCGCAGCGCGCGGACCTCGGCGGTGCAGGCGCGGACCAGGAGCTGGTAGCGGCCGGCCTCCGGCACCTCCGTCGCCCACTCCAGCCAGTGCCCGGCGTTGTCCCAGTGCAGGAGCGACTTGCCGCTGGCGGCCTTCTTGGCGGCGGTGACCTCCACCGTTCCGCCGCCCTGCCCGGTGAAGTCCTCGGCTTCGACCCGGGCGGCGAGCTTCGGCGCGGCAGCATCAGCAGGCAGCATTCCCAGGATGGTGGATGCCTGGACTGGGGGCGGCGGGGGCTCGATTCGGAAGCGGATCGGGCCAGGCTCGCGCGGCACCGGTGGCGTCTCGGGCGCGGCGACGGTGGGGAGCTGGACGAGGTCGCCGTTGCGGGCGCCGGCGCTCGGGGAGCCGTTCATCGTTAGCTCGGCCGGCGCCCGAACGCGCACAGCTTCGCCGCCGGTGCAGACGGCCGCGGTGACGACACCCAGGTCGGTCGCGCCAGCGCCGGTGACCGCGCTCTTGGTCGAGACGAGGACCTGCCCGGCCTGCCTCAGGAAGCTTCCTTCCGTCAGCAGCCAACTGGTGCACCGATCGCCTTCGCGGCGCACGCACGCCACCCGGGCATCGGTCTCCAGCTCGCCGAACTTCACCGTCCCGGCCGGGATGTGGCGCACGATCCAGTGGTCGGAGAACGTCCGCCCCCGGTCCTCGAGGGAGACGAGGAGAGCGGACGCACGGCGTCCGTGCGCGGTGACTTCGCCGGGCTTGGGGGCGGCACCGTCGAGGGAAGCCTCCGCGGGCGCGACGCGCACCGTCGGCGCCGGCGCGCCGGGCGGGGTTGGGTAGAGCACCGTGGCGAAGTGGGCGGGCAAGGCTTGCTCCAGCGTGAACTGCGCCACGTCCACCGGGATCTTCTCGTACCAGGAGTAACTAACCTCGCCCTCGACGACCTCCGTCTTCAGGTCGGGCTGCGGCAGATTCGCAAGGGTCAGCGCCGCTTGCGGCCCGGCGTCGGGCTTGGCAGTCAGCGTGATGGTGGCGCCGTCGGCCTTCGCCTGCATCTTCTCCGTCGTGTGCCAACGTTGGTCGAGGCGGTGCTGGCCCTTGCCGGTGAGACGGTCGACGCACAGCCAGTAGCCGGGGCCAGCTTCGCCGGGCTGACGGAAGACCAGCGTCCGCCCGTGCTGCAGCGGCTCGGAGTCGTCGTGGACGCCGCGGAACACGTCGAACTGGTCGGTGCTGATCCACTTGGCCTTCAGCGCGTCGCGTCGCTTCTGCGTCTGCCCGTCCACCATCACCGTGTTGTGCCCGACGGTCTGGTAGAAGGGCGCGCGCATCGGCCAGGCGTAGCTGTAGCGGCCGGTGTCGATGAGCAGGTCGGTGCCGTAGGCGTAGAGGCTCACGTGGCCGGTGTCTTCGTGGCAGTGGCCCACATGGCCGCCGAAGTCGAGAATGCTCCAGAGCGCCTTCGGGTCGCACCAGGCGCTCCGGCTGACATACTGCCCGGCGCCGGTGAAGGCGTAGGAGCGGTGTACCGGCGGCTCTCCTTCCTTTCCGTCGGTCAGCACATACTGCATGTCGAGGCGGCGGAACATGTCGTAGCCGCGGCGGAGCTGACCGTCGACATTCATCGGCCCGGCGTCGCCGATCTGCGCCATGCGGTGGTTGGGCTTGGTGCCGTAGAGGTAGTACTCGTGCATCTGCTCCATCTTGGCGACGAAGTCGTCGAAGCCGGGCACGTCGACGCCATTCAGACCGCCTAAGCGCACCGGCTCCATGAAGCAACTCATGGTCATGCTGTGGTAGCCGGGCGTGCGCTCGATGTGGACGCCGTCTTCCAGCACCTGGATGGCGAGCTCGTGCTGCAGGCGACGATAGCCCTCGTTGCGCCACGCCTCGGCTTCCCTGAACTCGGGGAACAGGATGCCCAGTTCGACCAGGCCGCGCGCCTCGGCGACGACCCAGTTGCCCTGCCTCGCGGCGTGCGTCATCAGGAACCGACCGTGCTCGCGCAAGCAGGTCAGCAAGACGAACTGCGCATCGGCCGTCCACTCCGGCGATTGCCGGATCTGTAGCCAGGAGTCGATCCAGCTTGAGTAGATCCGGATGGTGGCGTTGAGCGTGCTCCACGCCCAGCGATGCCGCTCCGGGTCCCACCGCTCCACGGGATTGTCCTGCGCCCAGTCGAGGAGTTGCTGGCGGAGTTCGGCGGCATACTCCTCGTTGCCCGTCTGCGTGTACGCCGCCGCGAGCTTGCTCCAGTGGAAATGTCGGTGGAGGCTGGTCGGCCACTCGATGTCGATGATCGGGAGAATGTGCCAGTCGAGAGCGGGACCCAAGTCGAACGTCGGGTCCTTGTAGTCATGGATCGGGTGCTTGTGGGTGAGAAGCTGGTCGGCTTCCTTGTCGCGCTTGTCCGTCGCGCGACGCGGCGAGAGCCCCTCGTGCTTTCCGTACCAGCTCGGCTTCGTCCGGGCGCGGAAGTACTCCAGCAGCGCTACGCGGGCGGCCGGAAAGTCGCCGCCGGCGACCGCTGCCTTCACCGCCGCCAGCCCCGGGAGGTCCAGGTTCAGGTCGGCGAACAGCGTGGCGTCGTCGAGGAAGAGCTGGTTCCACCACGGGACGGTGTAGTCCAGCTCCGCCCAGGATGTTTCCATGCCCCGAAGCGCCTGCGCCGGGTCTTCCGGTTCTTTTGCCAGGAGCTGCCGTGACGCCTCGAGTGCGTCGCCCAGGAGTGAGAAGTGGTCCCACATGCCATTCCGCTTCGCCAGCGTCTGCAGGTCGGTGAGTCGCGCCGCCAGCGCCTCCACTTTCCGGCGGCGGTCCGCACTTCGTTGCTCCCAGGTGCCGGCGTAGAACCGACTGGTTTCAGCGGGCCGCTCGCCCTCTGCCGGGCTGACGGTCATGGTCAGCTCCCCCTTCGGGTCTTCAGTGAGCACGCGCCAATAGTACAGCCGGCCGGTGGGCAGTGGCTTGGGCACAATGAACGTGCTGCCGGTGACGTCGTAGACCACCGTGTCTTCCCGCGGGAAGGAGGGGCTCGCGGCGATCATGAGTGTGGACTTGCCGACAGACTCGCCCCACGAAAACACCGGCTTGCCGTCGGGCGCAGAAGCGTCTTGCCGTGGTGCTCTGGCCGCGACCGGCCGGGCTCTCACGAGCGAGACGTCGTCCCACCAGGCGGCGCCTTCACCGTGGTGGAACAGCACCAGATTGAAGTGGGTGGTGGCCGGCGGCAACGCGACGGTCCACTCGTAGCGGCGCCAGTCGTGGGGACCGGGGTCGCACAGCCGGTAGTCGCTGTTGAGCACGTTTCCCGCGGCGTCCACTGACGTAGTGCGCGCCGAGGTGCGCAGCTCGTGTGCGCTGGTGCCGTCGATCCGCACCCAGGCAGAGAGCAGGTAGAGGGCGGCGGGGTCGGTTTGCGCCTCAGCGAAGCCGATGGTGGCACCCGCCCGGCACCCGGGGGCACCGTCGAGGCGGACGGAGCACTCTCCTCTGTGGGCGGTCTCGTGGTCTAATACTACAACCGTACTTAGCGCGAATGTGCTCGGCGAGGGTCTCCTGACCCCGCCGCTCCCCGGACCGACAGGTCTCCTCGAATCCCGTGGATTCGCAGCCCTTTGAGACCTTCCGGTCAAGCGTTTCGGGGCGGTCGGAGACCTGCCCCGAGCTAAGTACGGTTGTAGTACTAACCTGCCCTTGGCCGCGGTACCGAAGGCGTTCACGCCCCAGCCATCCGGGACGCCATCGCCGTTCGCGTCGAGCTCGAAGCTACGGTTCGGCAGCAGTTCGTCCGGCGCAGCGTCAGTGCGCGGGACAGGCGCGGCAGTCGCCGGACTACTGACGAGAGCAAGCAACAGCGTCAGCCACTTCATGGGTTCGTCTCTCCTCAAAGGTCCTTCAGCTTCGTCAGCACCTCAAGCACTTCCACGCGCACCTGGTCCATCAGGCTCCGGTCGAACTCCTTCTTCCACCCGATCTGCGATCCCTCCATTTGAGCGACGACTCGGTCGGGGCCTTCCTTGAGCAGGGCCTTCGCCTGAGCGAGCGCGGCGGCACTGACACCTTTCTTCTCCAACGCCTCGATCCGCTGGCGGAGCAGGACGAAGTACTCGTAGTCTTCAGCGCCCTCGCGGATCCCTTCCATGTGCTTTGCAGTGGTGACACTGGTGGCGTCGAGGAACAGCGGCGAGTACTGGCTTCGCGTCTGCAGGTAGGCATTCCACGAGTTCCCGCTGTCGGCCTCATCGCCGAACGCCCAGTAGCAGGAACCGACGGCGCCGCACTTGAGCGCCCACCAGAACTGGCCGCGGTGGTAGCTGTACGGATCCAACAGCTTGCCGGGACCCGAGCAGGAGTAGAACCACAGCGTCTTGCCGGTCTGCTGCTGGTCGAGGTAGATTCGACGGCCGGCCTCATTGAAGCCCATGAACATCGGGAGGTTGGGACAGAGCACGTCAGACACCTCGAACAGACCGGCGGGAACCTCGTTGGGGTTCTGGAAGGTGGGGTCTTCCCAGATGACGACTTCCGGCGTAGCCGCCTTGATCGCCTTCGCCCAAGTCACGATCGTCTGCACCTGTTCGTCGGCGTGAGGCTCGTCGAGGATCAGCACCGCGAGCTTGCGCGGGTCGAGGCCCTGATCGCGAAGGCGCTCAACCCAGGCGCGCGCCCAATCGCCGACCATCGTGCCGAAGCGGGGGGTGTCCAGCGTTTCGCCCTCGAAGGACCCGCCGACGGCCAGGAAGACGCAGTAGTGCTTGGCGTCGGGCCAGCGCTCCACCCATTGGTCCCAGGCGGCGAAGTCCAGCTCCGAGGTGAGATGCCCCTCGGCGTCGTACTTGCCGCCTCTCGGCGTGACGCCGGCAGTCGCCCACGGCGTGTTGACGCCGCAGGCGCGTAGGGCGTCGATGAGAAGCGGGATGTTGCTCGGCTTGGCGTCGTAGGAGCCGGTGCCGTTGGTGTAGTCCCAACCGCCCACGGCAATCGTGCGCTCAGCAGGCATGTCCAGAGCGTGCACCGTGAGCGTCAGCGGAACCCGGACCTCGGTGCCGCCGGGCACGGCGATCTCCACCTGACCCTTGTACTCGCCTGCCTCCACGCCCGCCGTGTCGAATGACAGCCAGACCTGTCGGCTGCACCCGGCAGGCAGGCTGACTTCGCCCCCCTGGGGGGCGCCTTCGTAGCCGCGCGCCGTCTTCTTTGCGTCGGGGAGAGCGGCAGCGATGGGCGCGCGGTCCTTCGTGTCGGTGAACAGGACCTCCCGCACCGTCACGCACCGGGGATTTGTCCCGCCGGGAAGACCGGTGAGGCCGATCACCGCAGTCGTCGCGTCGTCGCTGGCATTGGTGAGGTTGAACGCAGCGCCCCGCACTTCGCCCCTCATCAGGTGCACTTCGAGTGACGGTGGCGCCTTCAGCTCAGCCGGATCGGGGGCGTCGGTCGGTGCCAGCATGTCCCACCGGTTGCGCTGCCAGACACTGAGCGGGGGCAGGCCGCGGGCGCGCAACAGGGGTGCGTTCAGCGCGTAGATCCGGGCGTGGAGATCGCTGAAAGGCAGGACGGTGCGGAAGTCGCCAGGCACGTCTTCGGGGACTGCCTCGATCTCCTTCGCCAGGGCGTCCGCCTTCGTCAGCAGGTCCTGCTTGTCGGTTCCCTTCAGGTCGGCAGCCTGGATGGCGTCTCGGGCGGCATTGAGGTCGGTCCGCAGCCGCCACACGATGGCGCTGAAGACGCGCGCCGACTTGAAGTACTCCTGCACGTTGGCGATCTTCTTTCCTGCCGGCTCCCGGGTGAGCAACTCGTCGGGGCCGCGGTAGACCTCGATTTCGTCAACGAAGATATAGGGCGACGCATCGATGGCGAGTTGGACGTAGCGGCCGCGTGCCTTGAGCTTGTCGGTCGCGAACCGAAACTGCGCGTACTTGTCCGGGTTCGGGGCGACCTGCTCTGTGCCCAGCCGGACCAGATCGCCCACGTTGGTCCATTCCTCGCCATCGTCGCTGACCAGAATGACGATGTTCGTCGGCCACGAGACGCCCGCCACTCCTGCCGCCGTGCTGTACGAGACGCCCGCAATCGGCTGCTGCTCGCCCAAGTCGAGGGTGATGAGCGCCGGCGTGTGGTGAGACCAGCCGACCGTTGTCTTCTGGGTCCAGAAGTAGCCAACGCTGTAGACGCCGTCGGTGAGCTGCGTCGCATCCTCCGGGTCGGTGCAGTAGCCGTAGTTGGGGCCGGCGCCCAGCTTGTAGGGCTTGTTCAGGGCGAGGTTCGGGCCGGGGGGCGTGAAGGCATCCTTCGGCTTGACCTGGACCGGTGCCTCGGCGGCCAGGTAGACCTGTACGTCGTCAATGGCCGACGTGCCGGCTGCGGCTTTGCCGCTCTCAGCGGTGCGGTAGTCGCCAAAGAGCTGGACCTGCAGCTTCGTCGCGCCGCCGCTGTTGAACCGGGCGCTGTACACCGTCCACACCGTCTCCCCCTTCGACTGCACACTGGCCAGGCGCCACGGCTTGTCGCCGGGAAGCATGACGCGCACAAGCGGCAGCGCCTTGCCGCCACTCTTCAGGGCGGCGGTGAGCACATACTCGGCGTTGGGTTGGCCCGTGAAGTCCTGCACCCAGGGGCCGAGGTCTACGCCTTCCTGACCCTCGTACCGGACCGAGTGCGACTCGCTGTGACCGTCGTCATCCACCCACTGGTACAGCGCCTTGCCGGCGTGCGTGAGCTGCCACGCGGCCAGGACCTTCGGCTGCCCGTCGAGGCTTTGGGAGAAGTCGGCGTTCTGAAGGAGACCGTCGGCGGAGGCCGAAGCGGCCAGCACCAGCGACAACAGGATGCAGGGCAGAGAGTGGCATTGTGTGCTCATGGAAAGAAACCTCCTCAGCGCGTCTTCCTGAGGTGTACTGTTTGACGCGGGGACGAGCGACGCCTTCTTTGGGCAGGACATCCGTGCCTGCCGCCGAATCGTAGCGCGAGATGGCATCTCGCGCCACCGCGTCCGTCCGTAGGAGTTCACCCACATGCCTAAACCGCCAGTCACCGCAGTCATCATCGGATGTGGACACCGAGGCGTCGGCTACGGCCGCTACAGCCTGATGCACCCCGACGAGCTGAAAGTCGTTGCCGTCGCAGACCCCGACCCGATCCGCCGTGGACGCACCGGAGACCTGTTTGCCGTGCCGCCGGAACGGCGCTTCGACACCGCGCAGGAGTTGGCGCAACAGCCGCAGCTCGCCGACGCCGCGATCAACGGCACGATGGACCGCGATCATGTGCCGACCACTCTGCCGCTCCTCGACGCCGGGTACGACGTGCTCCTGGAGAAGCCGATCTGCTCGACGAAGGAGGAGCTGTTGCTGCTCCTCGGCAAAGTGCGCGAGACGGGCCGGAAGCTCATGATCGGCCACGTGCTCCGGCACGCGCCGTTCTACGTCGCGATCAAGCGGCGTCTACTCGACGGCGAGATCGGTGAGCTGATGACCATCCACTCGGAAGAAGCTGTCAGCTACCACCACGCCGCCGCCGCGTTCATCCGCGGCCGCTGGAGCCGACGCGACGACTCGAACCCGATGCTGTTGGCGAAGTGCTGCCACGATCTCGACCTGATCGCCTGGTACAAGAGCGGCATCCGCCCGACGCAGGTGTCGAGCATGGGCAGCCGGATGTACTTCCGCGAAGAGCGGGCGCCAGAGGGAGCGGGCACGCGCTGCCTGGTCGACTGCCGGATCGAGGAGAGCTGCCCGTACTCGGCGCGCAAAAACTACCTGGAGCAGAAGCTGTGGGGACCCTACTGTTGGGAAGCCATCGAGCACTTGGGCAATGCAACAGCGGAAGACAAGGTCGAGTCGCTGAAGACCGACAACCCCCACGGCCGCTGCGTCTGGCGCTGCGACAACGACGTGGTCGACCACCAGTCGGCAATGATCGAGTTCGAGGACGGCTGCGTGACCACCCACGACATGATCTGCGGCACAGCTCGCCCCGGCCGCACCGTGCACCTCCTCGGCACGACGGGCGAGATCGAGGGCTTCATGGAAGACGGCAAGCTCGTCGTCCGCCACCCCGATGCCCGAGCCGGGCACGAGTACTCGGAGGAGAAGATCGAGCTGTCGCTGACCGGCGACGGTCACGGCGGCGGCGACACCAGGCTCGTGGAGGACTTCATCCACACAGTCCGCGGCGAGCCCGCCTCAATCTCGACCACGAGCATCGAGGATTCAGTCTACGGGCACCTGATTGCGTTTGCGGCGGACGAGGGGATGGTGGGGAGGAGGGTCGCGCAGGTCACCGATCTGGAGACCCGTTAGCTCGCCGTTGGGGACGATGCAGGGCGGCTACCGGGAGAACTGGCGATCAAACTCGTCGTGTGGGCCGATCCAGATCCACACCATCTCATCCCCGTCCCGGACACCCACGGCACGGTAGTCGCGAGTGACGCGAACTGACCAGAAACCGGGGCCGCGAATCAAGCGCTCAAGTGAAAGGCTGGGGTGGGCCGGGCTATCCTGGAACAGCCGGAACGCTTTGCGGGCAGCTTCCCTGATGTGCGCGGGCAGCCGCCGATGGCAGTCCCAGAAGCTCGGAACCGTCCGTGACTTCATAGGTCATCGGGGTTGAGTGGTTCGCTCTTACCGGCGCGGTGCAGAGCCAAAGCTTCGTCCGCGAGCCGCGACAGCTCAGGCGACGGCGTGGGGTCGTTGATGATCCGGTCCCACGGATCGACCTCCCACGCCGGCAGGACCAGCAGTCCCTCCAGCGGCCCGTCACCGTTCGAGTCCACCGGGTCCAGCAGCGTAACTTGTCCATTCTCATATCGGGCGCGTACCGCAATCATGTTCGTGAGGGTAGCACCGGCGCCTCGCCGCGTCAAGCCGCTACTTCCCCATCTTCTTCAGGTTCTCGAAGCACATGCGGATGGCGTCGAACGGCGTCTTGCCGTCGGGGTAGCTCTCCTGTTCGACGATGTACCACTCGGTGCCGCCGACGGTCTCGCAAGCGTCGAACAGCTCGGTCCACTTCACCGTGCCCTCGCCGATGACGCCGCGTTCCTTGCCGTGTTCCTTCAGGTGAATCGTCTTCGTCTGACCGGAATACTTGCGGATGTACGCGATCGGGTCGCCGCCGCCACCGAGGCAGTTGCCGGTGTCCACCTGCATGATGACCTCGGGGCCGGCGTTGTCGAAGAGCAGCTCCCAGGGGATCTTGTCTTCGACCTTGTGGAACTCGTGGGAGTGGTTGTGGTAGCCCACGCGGACCCCAAGCTCCTTCGCCTTCTCAGCAATCTCGGCGAACTTCTTCCCGCAGTCGATCCAGCTCTGGGCGGTCTGGCCGGTGGGAATGCCGCCGGGCACGACGAGGTTCCTGTTCCCCATCGTGAGGTTGAACTCGGCCGTCTTCTTCAGTTCGTCGCCCTGGATGCTGCCCCACCCCGTGTGGGTGCCGCAGCATTTCAGCCCGTTGGCGTCCAGCAGCTTCGCCAACTCATTGGCCGGCTTCCCGAAGTAGCCGGCGAACTCGACGCCTTCGTAGCCGATCTTGCCGACCTGCTCAAGCACTTCGACTGGGTCCTGCACTTGCCGCACCGAGTAAAGCTGGACGGCGATTGGGATACGCTTCTTCTTGGTCTCGGCTGCCACGCTGGCGCCGGCGACGGTGGCTACGGCGCCGGCTGCGCTGAGCTTCAGGAAGTCTCTTCGATTGGGAATGTTCATGTGGGTCTCCTTTGCGCGTGCGACCTCCCCTGTCCGGCTTGTCCGGCAGGAGGGGCATGAGGCGTTCTCAGTTCGCGAGCACCTGCTGGGCGACTTTGGCGAACCGCTTCACGATGCTGTTGTGTCGCCACCAGCGCTGGTCGATGAGGTAGCTCTCGGCGCGGGTGCCCAGCGGCTCGGTCCACGCCTTCGGCAGGCGCTTCGCGCCGAGGACGGCTCCCAGCAGACTGCCGGCGGTGGCGCCCGTGCAGTCCGTATCGACGCCACCCATGACGGTGAGCGCGATCGTCTTCCCGAAGTCCTTCGCGCCATAGTACAGACCGGCGACGGTCAGGGCGGCGTTGTTCAGCGTGTGGGCCATGCTCATGCCCTCGTATTTGGCAAGGATGCGGCCGGTCGTCTTGTCCCAGTCGCCGTCGCGCTTGCACCAGCGGAGGGCTTCCTTGACGGCGGCGGTGGTGCGGCAGTTCTTGGGGATCTCGGTCAGGCCGATCTCGAGCGCTTCGACCGGGTCGTCCACCACGAACGCGGCCGCAATGGCGGCGCTGAAGAACATCTCCCCGTGAATCCCGGTGGCGCGGTGGCTAATGCTGGCATCGCGGTAGGCGAACTCCGCGGCCTTCTCGGGGCAGCCGGGCGCCGCGTAGCCCCAGGGGTCGCTGCGGATGTCGGCGCCGATCCAGTCCACGAACGGGTTGTCCTTGGCGCCGCACTCCGCCGCGCTGACGCCCGCCCGGAGGGTGCTCAAGGCGACCGCCTCTGCAGTGCACGCCATGGGCAAGTACTTGAGCCAGGCTTCGCCCACATTCCCGGTGGTGAACTCGACTCCGTGGTCCTCCAAGATCAGCAGACCGAGTAGCGTGTAGGCGAGGTCGTCGTCGGTGCCGACGTACTTCAGCTTCCCCTTGAGGAAGTTCTGGCGAGGCGTCACGCCGTAGTGCTTTGCGTCTGCGCCGGCGAACTTGGGGTCCAGCAGCCAGTAGTCGCTCAGCGGGTAGCGCATTCCCATGCCTTTGGCGGCGTTGCGGATGGCCGGCTTCGACATGCCTTCGCAGGGGATGCCCAGGATGCAGCCGGCGGCGCGGCCAAGCCAGGCGCCCAGCAGCTTGTCGAGGAGCGTCTCCGAGTCGAGTGAGGCAACCAGCCGGCGCGGTCCTCGCGGCCGAAGCGCCCGGATAGTCTCCAGGTCGCTGGGCTCGTCTTCCATGACCGGCGCCTGCTCCACCTCGGTAACCAGTTGGTCGCGCAGGGAGACAAGCAGTGTCTGGACGCGCTCTTCGTACGAAGATGCTTCGCCACCGCGTTCCTTGAGGAGCGAAAGCCAGTTCTTGAAGTCGTTGAAGGCGCCGTCTGTGTTGGGGAAGTAGGGCATGGTGCTCCTCCTGAGCGTGCTGAGTGCCGCGGAGCGCGGGTGGGATTCCCTATTCGAGTGCCGCCCCGGAGGCTCCTTCCAGCACGACAAGGGCGGGGTAAGCCGAAGCCTTGAGCCGAACACGGCGAGCGTCGGCCAGCGGGGTGGCATTACCCATGGGATCCAGAGACAGCGCCGTGCGGGCGTCGCTTCGGACGGTGATCTCCTGAGCCGGGCCCTTGGCGGTTGGGTCGAAGACCGTCACCAGTCGGCGGCCTTCGGCGGAGAAGCAGTAGGCGTGCAGTTGCCGTTCCTCCCGCAGTACCGACTCGAACCGTGTCCCGGCGAACCAGTCGAGCAGCGCCGCGACGGCGCCGTAGGTGAACCGCGGACAGAAGAAGTGGTCGAGGTAGCCCCAGTCTGCTTCGCCCTCGCCCTGACGGACGCCGCCGATGTTGCGGCTGTTGTAGAGCAACACGCCGCGGTTGTCGTGCGCCCAGAAGTAGAGGATCTTCTGGAGTGTCACGTAGGCCTGCACGCGCTCCATGTCGAGCCGCCAGGCGGCGTGCCCCATCTCGGTGTTGACAAAGACCGGGTGCTGGTAACCCGCTTCCTCGTGCGCCTGCCGGATTGCCTGGAACCCCTCGATGCACGCGGGAAGTGCGCCGTGGGTGTGATAGGCGATCCAGTCCGTGGTGCCTCTGAACGCCTCCACGTACTTCGCGAACCACTCCGGTTTGATCAAGCAGTAGCCGCCGTTGGCGAGGATTGCGCCGGGCGCCTCGCGCCGGATCTCTTCGACGGCCCACCGATGCAGGTCGATGAACTCCTCGGGCGTGCCGCGCCAGAAGTCCTCATTGTCGGGCTCATTGTTGATCTCGAAGAACAGCGCCCGCTTCCCGTATCGCTTGGCGACGTCCGCGTCATGTGTCCGCGAAGGCGCCTCGGGCCGCGGGTATCGCCACTTGGGGTCGGTGACGTTCTGGTACGTGGGCAACACGTCGACATTGGGCAGCCACAACTGAATGTAGGGGCGAATGCCCTTGGCGGCGTACAGCTCGAAGGCCCACTCGTTGCTGTCGCCCGGTCCGCTGTTCAGCCGGACAGTCTGGATACCCAGTCGGCTCGACAGTTCTGCTTCAAGCTCGGCCGATTCGCGCGGCGTCAGACCTTCCGGGTGTCCCTTGCCATACTCCGAGCCCCAGTTCTGCCGATCCGGAAAGCTGCACGCGCCGACGAAGAACCGGTTCAGGTCCCAGAGCTTCCGACGGCCCTGGTTTGGCGGGCACACGCTGAAGCTGCGAACGAGGCGGCTGAGGTGCTTCGTGCCGGCGTACCGATCCAGCGTCAGCAGGTAGGTGCCGCGGTCTGCCACCGTGAACTCGATGGCTTTGGCGACGGGCAACGCGAACTGGCGTTGCACGACGGCGTTGCCGGTCCAGTCCCAGACGGTGAGCACCGACTTGTCGCTGTCGTCCTTGCGGTCGCTGGAAACGGTCACGGGGAATGCGTCTCCCGGCGAGACGACCCAGCGGAACGGGGTCTGCAAGGTGAGCTTCAGCCCTGGGTCCGTTCGGTCGGCGTCGGGGACAGCCGTTCTTGCCCAGTTCAGCGGCGTGACGCCGGGCTTCTCAATCGCCGGCATGCTCGGCCGGAGAGCAATGACGACCGATTCCGCCCCGGCAGCGCCCGCGCTGAAGTGCCACGGCAACAGAAGGAACGCGATCCGCAGCCTGCGGTGGTTCATGGGTCAGCTCCCAACACTCGCGCCGAGCTTCCGGCGTACCGTCTCCGCGGCGGGTGTGGGCAGGGACGCCAACGGCAACTCCAGGCGCGTGCAAGGCGTGTTTCCTCCGCGCCAGCACACCCGCAAGTCCGCAGCCATGCCAAGGAGCTTGTGCGCAGTCGGCGGTGTCATTCCGAGCAAGGGTCCCACAACAGACAGCATGTCCGCTTCGGCCATGTCGGCGGCGTCGGCCATCGAGTCGCCCCAGCCGACCACAAACAGCCGGTCGTGTTGGAGGCCGCATGGTCGTGGCACTGAGAGTCCTTCCACCTTGCGAATCAAGAGCGTCGCCACTGCGGCGACCTCCACGCCCTGCCCGCCAACCTCGCCGTCTCCCATCACCGCGTGCACGTCGCCGAGGCCAAGCCCGGCGCCGGGGACCTGCACCGCAAAGCACACGCGGCAGCCGGGCCCCAGCAGCTTGCAGTCCATGTTGCCGCCGTGGTCACCAGCATCGTGGGTGCTGACCGGTGCTTCCGCCGGTGCCACGCCAATGGTCCCTACATGCGGCGAGAGCGGCAGGGCGATCCCGCCGGGGAAAACGGCGACTCCTCGGGCGGCGTCAATGGGAACGGGCACACGCGCGTCGGCATTGCCGAAGAACCCCTCGCCGAGGGGATCCAGAGTGCGAATCTCGACGGCGATCGTGTCTCCCGGCTGTGCGCCGGCAACGCGAACGGGGCCAGTGACCGGGTTGGCGCCACCGGTCCACGGCGAGAGGTCGCGCTCCGGGAAGCGGCCGAAGCAGTCGGCGACTTCGACGGTGAACGGCGCGTCGAGGGGAATGGCGTACGGCAAGGGTGTGTCGCGCGCGAAGACGTCCGTCTTGGCGTCGCAGGTGAACACTGTCATGGGCGGTCCCCACTTCCCGAGCAGCCGGCTCCGGCGCCGGTCGTGAGGGATCAGTCTCCCAGCAGCGCCTTGGTGGCCTCGAGCGCCCGCCGCGCGTGCTCCTCGGGAGCCTCGGTGATGTTGAACAAGTCGATGGTCACGTAGCCGTCGTAGCGCACTTCGCGAAACGCCTCGACCACGGCAGCAAGGTCCATGTCGCCCTCGCCGGGCACCAGGTGTTTGTGTTCCTTGCCGGGCAGGTCCTCGAAGTGGGTATGGACGATATCGGCAGCGAAGGTGTGGATGCAGGGCACGAGGTCGTCGGTGATATGGCAGTGCCCAATGTCGAGGTTGAGCATCAACCGGCAACTCCGCAGCTCTCGCTTGAGCCGGGCGAAGTCGGTCATGTTGTCGACCAGCAGCCCGGGTTCCGGCTCGACGGCCAGGTCGACCTCGAACTCGGCTGCCTTGTCGCAGAGCTTCCGGAACCGGTCCAACTGACACTGCCACTGCTCGTCCCGTCGGTCCAGTTCGGCTTTGCGCGAGTTGAGAACCAGGATGCTGCCCCCAAACTCGCTGGCCAGCTCGATGGCACGCAGTGTGTTGGGCACGCGCGTCTCCAGTGCCTCACCGTCTGCGTGGTAGCTGACGGACGCCAATTCCAGCTCCAAGTCGGCGAGCAATGCGACCACTTCCTTGGCGCGGGCGGGCGCAATCACGTCTGGGCGGAGGTCGTGGTTTTCCAGGCACAACTCGACACCGTCGTAGCCAAGCCGTTTGATTGCGCTGAGGGCGTCGGGAAGTGACCATTCTCGAAAGCCTGCCGTACGGAAGCCGATCTTCATTCGTTGTCTCCTCTGGGCATTTCGACTGCGGTTGCTTGGGCGGACACAGCGTCCCGGCTGGCGGCCGGGAAGTAACACCAACTCACCTGCGTGGCGTCTCCCTTCCTGGGGTTGTTGAGGCTCTGTGGCTTGGTGAAGACAAGTAGGCTCTGACCGAGGTACTCGCTCAGCTCGCCGTCAGAGACCACGCCCGCCCCGGGTCTGTCTGGCGCTGTCGGTGACAGGTAGATCCAACCTTGCGGCTTGATGTCGCCGTACCGCGGATGCCACTGGCCGCGGCTTCCATCCGAACCCTCATAGTAATCGCCAGACATGAAGCCCGACCAGAAGAGGTAGCTCTTGGGCAGGTCCTCCAGGGCGGTCAGCCTCGTCGTCACGAGCAGACCGGGCCAAGCGGTGCGGATCTCGCAGATCAACTCCAACTCGAACTGCTGCACCGGCTCGCCGGAATCGTCGAAGACGAGCGAGGGCTTCAGGCTTACCACCTTGCGGTCGGGCTGGTCCACGAGCACTTTGGGCGGAGCGAGCAGCTTCGCGGGGTGCTGGAAGTTGCCCCGTCCCTGGAGGGCCAGCCGGACTGCGGGCGCGCCGATTGCGTCGCAAGCGAAGATTCCGCGCATCGTTCCTGCGCAAGTGAAACTCGCCGCCGGGGTGTGGAAGACGACCTGTCCCCCGTCTCCGTCGGTCTCCACGCCGAACTGGCGATAGGAGAGGGCGATCTCGGCTGGAGGACTGACGGGAGCTTCGTCCCGGACGCGGAACGTCAGCTCTTGGCGGCCGAAGTCGAGGTCAGCAGGGACGACGTAGCGGAGCACCGCGCGCTGCGGGTTGCCTTCGTCTCGCTGGAGGGTCAGTCCGGGGCCGGCAGGGCGTGGCATGCCATTCAGCGTGGCAGCAGTACCGGCAAGCGAGATCCGGTTGAGTCGGTCCTCGACTTGCACCTCGATTACTTGCCCGGGCGAGAGGGCCGGTACTTCCGCGGCACCATTCTGGAGCGCCACCGGACTGCCCGCGCATTGGACCCGCACGACGCGCGGCGCCTCCGCGTCATCCAACTGAACCCACTCCGGCTTGTTCAGTACGAGGGTGGTTGCCCCGCTTGCCAGGTCGGCGGCGGCGAGGGTGAGCTGCGTGGTGCTTGGGGAGTCCCCGCGTGTCTGCGCCTGAACCCACGTGCCGGCGCGGTCGCGGTAGTAGACCGGTCCGCCACGGTAGCCCGGCAGCCTCAGTGTGAGGCCCGTGGCAGTCGTCACAGTGTAGGCTGTGAGTGAGTCACCCGCCGGCTCACTCGCGGCCTGGCAGGCAGTCGAGGAGAGGAACCACAGGTAGATCAGCCAGAGCATGTGCTTGCTTCGCTTGCTGGTCATGCTGTCCTTGGTTACAAGGCGACTCTCCGTATTGTCCGTGCTATCGGCGAGGTCGGCAAGCCCCTGCGCGTGAACAGACCATGAAGGGGAACGGGCAGCCAGCGCGAAATAGTCGTCCCGGGGCGCAGTCGCTCGGTCGGCAATCGGTCAATGCCAGTGCTCCGACCAGCGGCCGGGCCTGCGGCCCGACTGCCGCAACTCACACCCACAGAGAGGTGACCCACCATGAAGATCCTCGCCATCGAGTCCAGTTCGCGCCCCAATGGTCTTACCGCCAACATGGCCAAAGCAGCCCTGGAGGGTGCTTGCGAAGCCGGCGCTGAGACAGAGCTTCTCGCGCTGCGAGACTACAAGCTCGAGTGCTGTCGGCAGTGTGACGAGACCGGCTGGGGCGACTGCCGAACAAAAGGGAGCTGCGTGATCGACGACGACCTCGCGGAGCTCGTCGGCAAGGTGCGGGGCGCCGACGGGCTGGTGTTCGCGACGCCCGTTTACTTCGGCGACTTGTCGGAGAAAGCCAAAGTCTTCACCGACCGGATGCGGCGTGTCGCCATGGGCACCGGCGGCGGCGCGTTCCTGAACGGTCTGCGCGCGGTGGGCATTGCCGCCGCCGGCGGCAGCGGCGGCGGGACCGCCTCGTGCATGGTCTCCCTCGAGAAGGTGCTGAGCGTCCCCGGCTGCTTCATCCTCGACCTGATCCCCGTTGCGCAACGGAACAAGGACTACAAGGCCGCGGTCTGCCAACTGGCCGGCCGGGCGATCGTGGAAGGCGCTGCGTCAGACTGACAGCAACGCCCCGCCTCCGGGAAGGCAGGCGTAGACCGGTCGTCTGCCACCAACCAGGAGAGCGACCGGGAGGGAGCGCGTGACACGCTGATGTGGTCCACGACGCCGACGGCTCACGCGCTCCCTCACGGTCGCGGCTCGGACTGACGACGCATTTCCGCAGGAGAGGAGCGCCTTTATGACGCGCGAAGACACCCTCGCTCTGCTCAGAGAGCACACGAAGACCGACAGCCTCCTCAAGCACGCCTACGGTGTGGAAGCCGCCATGCGTGCCTACGCGCGCAAGCTTGGCGGCGACGAGGAAGCGTGGGGCGTGGCCGGGCTGATCCACGACTTCGACTACGAGCAGAACCCCGACCCCGAGCACCACCCCGAGGGGGGCGCCCGCATTCTGGAAGAGCGTGGCTACCCCGCGGAGGTGGTGTACTCCGTCCGCGCGCACGCCGAGTACCTGAACCTGCCCCGAAACGACGCGATGTCGAAGACCCTCTTCGCCGTGGACGAACTGGTGGGGTTCATCGTCGCGGTGGCGCTGGTGCGGCCGAGCAAGAGCGTCATGGACGTCGAGGTCAGCTCCGTGAAGAAGAAGATGAAGCAGAAGTCCTTCGCCGCTGCCGTGAGCCGAGACGACATCGTGCGCGGCGCTGCGGAGCTTGGCGTGTCGCTGGACGAACACCTCCAGACTGTCGTCGACGCCCTGAAGGGCATCGCCGACGAACTGGGATTGGCGTGAGGACCCCATGAACCAGCATTGCAGATTGGGGCTGCTCGGGCTGGGGAAGTGGGCGAGGCGCGCGTACCTGCCGAACCTGGCCCTGATGGACGACGTGCAGTTGGTGGCGGTCAGCACGCGGACGGATGCCAATCGCGCGGCGGCCGCAGAATGGCTCGGCCCAAACACCGCCGTGCTGCCCGACTGGCGCGAACTGCTCAAGCGCTCCGACTTGGACGGCGTCATTGTGGCGACCGCGCCGGAGAGCCACTGCGAGATCGCCGCTTCCGCGCTGGACTGCGGGTTGCCGGTTCTCTGCGAGAAGCCCCTCGCTCTGACGCTGGACGAGTGTGACCGGTTGCTCGAAGCCGAACGCCAGTCGCTGGCGTTCCTGCAAGTCGGGCTCGAGTTCCGTCACGCTCCCGTGCTCTGCCAGGCGAAGAAGTGGGTGGCAGAAGGGCGCCTGGGGCAGGTCACTCAGGTGTGGTGCAGCATCTTTCGGGACAAGCGAGACAGTCCTCGAAGACAGCCGGAACGCTGGGTCGAGAATGGTGGCGTCTTCGTGGAGTTCCTCTGCCACTACTTCGACATGCTGACCGCGCTGTCGGGCGGCGTTCCCGAGCGCGTCTCCGGGGTCGCCGGGCAGGCCCTCCGATCGGGTGCCTGGGACCATGGGTGGCTGAACATCGAGTACGACAGCGGGGCGCTTGGGCACGTCGGCTACAGCCTGCTCTGCCCGCGCGACGCGGAGCGCCTGGAGCTCGGGGTCGCCGGCGACCGGGCGGTCCTCGAGATCATGCTCGGCCAGGGGCGACTCGTTCTGCAAGCTCACGACGGCGACCGGCTCGACTGGCAGGCGCCACCAGTTGACCACCCCAGCAAGCCCTATCCCGGCTCCTTCGAGCAGCTCCGGCACTTCGTCGGTTGTCTCCGTACAGGGGAACCCTCACCGATCAACGGCGTGGTAGGCAGGCAGATGCTGAGTCTCGGCTATGGTGCCGAGCGGGCGGTGCGCGCACAACGCTCGGTTGCGTTGCGGTGACCCGTGTTGGCACGGAAGCAACCAGCGATCCACCGGAAGGAAGAGCAATGCGCAGCGATCAACCTGGAGGCAACAAACTCGTCCTGTGGGGCGGAGTGGCAGCAGTCATCCTCCTGGGGTTCCTCGCCGTCCCGGCACTTATGTGGGTGTTGGCCTTCCGCTGGCTGCACTGGTCGCGTTGGGTACTCGTCCCCGCCTGCGTGCTGTGCACCCTCGGGTACTTCCTCGCCGTCTGGCAGGCGCTGCAGGCCTGGTCCCGCGGCGCGGAGGGCGCCCGGCCGAATCTGAAGCTGCTGGAGCAAGTCGGCGACGGCGGCGCCCCCGGGCCGGCAGCCGAAGCCGCGAAAGCCGTCTATGAGGAGATCCTGGAGGAAGACGAAGACCTCGGCGTGCGAGCGGTGGTCAAGGAAGCGCTGGAGCGGACCGAAGGACGCGGCCAGACGACCAATACCGGCTAAGGCATCAGCCGGTCGGCCGTCACAGTGGCAACTCGACCCGCCTCCCTGTCCGGGAGCTCTCGAAGGCCGCCAGTGCGATCTCCTGTGCCTTGCGGCCGTCGAGTCCCGTCGCGCGCGGAGTCTGCCGGCCATGGACCGACTCGACGAAGTTGTCGAACTGGCCGGAGAACCAGTAGTCCCCGGCCCGCGGATTGTCGAAGTCGAAGACCTCCTGGGCGCCGTCCGGGCCGTTGACGACGCACTCATACCTGCCATCGTCCCGGTGCCGCGACTGCTGGAGGGCGCCGTCGGGGCCGAGTACATCCATCCCGGAGAGGGTCCCGCCCCCGCACTTGGGCGGAAGTCCCCATGACCACACGCAGAGCATCCTGTCGCCGCTTTCGAAGTCGAGGGTGACAATGCCGGTGTCCAGCACGCTGCCCACCCGGCCCATCTGCCAATTGGTGGCGGTGACCGCGCGAACGTCGCCAAAGGTATACCGGACGAAGTCGAAGTCGTGGGCGCCGCTCTCCGCGAGTGGACCGTCGCTGAGGCTCGCGTCGGAATACCAAGCGCCATGTGGCGGCTGCGGCGCCGACCCCTGCGCCATTCGCCGCCACAGGCAAGGCCGTCCCACCTTCCCTGCCTGCACCAACTCGCGCACCTTCCCCCAGTCGGCATCGAAGCGGCGCACCATGGCGACCTGCAGCACCTTGCCGGCTTGCTCCGCGGCGCCGATCATGGCGTCGCACTCCGCCAGCGTGCGCGCCATGGGCTTCTCGACCAGGACGTGTTTGCCGGTCTGGAACGCCGCCAGCGCCGCCTCCGCATGGAGGCCGGCGGGAATGCCGATGATCACAGCGTCGACATCCTCTCTGGCGAGAAGCTCGCGGTAGTCGGTCGCGAAGGACTTCGCGCCGAACTTCTCGGCCTTTTCTTCCGCCGTGCTCGCGTTGAGGTCTGCCACGCAGACCAACTCCGCCTTGTCGCTCGCAGCGACGGCAGCCAAGTGCGCGTTGCTGATGGCGCCGCCGCCGATCATGCCGATGCCAAGTCTGCTCATGTCAGCCGTACCTCGTAGTCTGGGTTGGTGCGCTCGGTAGTTCCACGCCGAGTTGACGTTCCCTTGCGGAATGTATGCATGTGCCGAACCCTCAGCGCGTCGGCGGGCGTTGTCGCGGTCTGGCGACCGACGCCCACGCGAGACCGTCACCGGCAGACTGGGAACGGCTGTCCGCGACTCGAAAGGCCAGCCGGGATCTGCTATACTCTCGGTCGGTGGGGCCGCCTGCCAATCCGCAACCCGGAGTCTGCAATCCCAAATCGGAGGTGCCTCAGTGGCTACGAGCGAGCAACCAGGTCTGACCAAAGCAGGGAAGTTCGTCGTGTTCCTTGTGATCGCAGGATGTGTCGTTGGCGCAGGATGGATGCTGCGCGGAAAGGTTTTTCCCCAGCAGGCGGGGCCCGACGGCACCATTACCAAAGAGGATCTCGGCGGCGGTGCGGTTGAGGTTGACAACAGTCCTGGCATCACCACAGTGAACGAGTACAAGTACGTGCCGGAGCAGAAGCTGCCGCCGGTCAAGGGCGTCAGCGCGTACAAGTGGGACGATCAGCAGAAGATCGTCCGGTTCCCCATCAACGTCTGGATCGGCTGGCTGCCCATCGTGGCCGCGAATCACGGATTCAAGCCCAACGAGGAGAGCATCTTCTACAAGAAGTTCGGGTTCAAAGTGAAGCTGGACTTGATCGACGACCCGGTAGAGGCCCGCAACCACTACGCCAGCGGCGAGAGCCACGTTCTGTGGGGCACGCTGGACATGATGGTGCTGTTTGCCGAAGAGCTCATGAAGGACTCCCGCGTCGCGCCGCGCATCTGCCAGCAGATCGACTGGAGCAACGGCGGCGACGGGATCGTGGTGCGCGACAACATCAAGAGTGTGAAGGACCTGCAGGGGAAGACCATCGCCTTCGCGCAGCACAGCCCCTCCGAGTACTACCTGTATCGGCTACTCATCGACGCCGGGCTGCAGAAGCGTGACATCAATTCCCAGCCCGTCGACACAGCGTTCGGCGCCGCCCGGGCGTTCGTGAGCGATCCCCAGATCGATGGTTGCGTCTCGTGGGCGCCCGACATCTACACGATCCCGGAAAAGGTGAAGGGCACACGCATCCTCTCCACGACGGCCGATGCCAACAAGCTCATCGCTGACGTGTGGGCGGTGCGGGCCGACTTCGCCAAGGATCACCCCGCCATCGTCAAGGGACTGGTGGAGGGCATCTTCCTGGGCATGCAGCAGGTGAAGCAGGACCCCGAGCCCGCGTTCAAGTGGATGGCAGCGGGCTACGGCTTTGAGGTGGGGGAGGTGCGCGACATGAAGAACGACGCCCACACCACCAACTTCGCCGAGAACAAGCAGTTCTTCCTGAACCAGAACAACCCGACCAACTTCGAGCGCACGTGGAAGACCATCTCCATTGTCTACAAGAAACTCGGCCGGATCGACCGGGCCATTCCCTTCGACCAGGTGATGGATTTCCGCTTCCTGAAGCAGCTCGAACAGGCGGGCACATTCAAGGAGCAGAAGGACGAGTACCAATCGACCTTCGTGCCTCAAGACTTCGACAAGGTGGTGGCGGAGCGGCCGGAGATTCTGACCCACACCATCCGCATCCACTTCTACCCGAATGCGGCCGACATCTGGCACAAAGTGGGCGACAAGCTGTGTGACCCCACTGTCAACGACACTCTGGAGACGGCGGGCCGCCTGGCCGGCCAGTTCGACGCGGCGACCATCGCCATCACCGGCCACTGCGATTCGTCGATGCGCGGACAAGTTGCTGATGCGGCCGTCAAGGAGCTGTCGGCGCGGCGCGCCAAGGCGGTGAAAGAAGCGCTGGTCAACAAGTTCCACTTCCCCGCGGCCAAGTTCGTCACCAAAGGTCAGGGCTGGGACGAACCCGCCGACCCCAACGACCCGGCGAACCAGGCCAAGAATCGGCGGGTGGAGATCTCAATCTACCCACCGGAGTCGCAGTAGCAGAGGGGCGTTCCCGACACCATGCAACAACCGACCCTCCGAATTCGCGAGACGCTCTCGCGGCCGCTCGCCTGGGTGCTGGGTCTGATCCCTCCGCTCCTGGTACTTGGCGGATGGTGGTTTGTCACGCGACCGCGACAGCCTGCGAAACCGTTGACGAAGGGGGCTGTTGAGAAGGACGTCGAGAGCCGGATCATCTCGTCAGTGATCCTCCCCAGCCCGAGGGAGACGCTTGAGGCGGTTCGGCCACTGTGGTTCGACCGGGAGCTGAGCCGAAGCGCCGTCTTCAGTCTGCGACGGGTATGTGGCGGCTACCTTCTGGCGGCTGCTTTGGCGGTCCCGCTGGGGATCCTGATGGGCTCCTTCACCAAGGTCAAGGCGACATTCAACCCACTGACCGTGGCGGGCACCTACCTGCCACTGCCGGCCCTGAGCGTGCTGATGCTGCCGTGGGCAGTGGTGGTGGGCCAGGTCCTGCGGGCGGAGTCTACCGAGGTGCACAAGTACCTCTTCCTCGCGGTGGTCACCTTTGTGGTGCTCCTGCCGCAGGTGGTGCTCGCCATCGAGAACGTGGACGACATCTACCTGCAGACCGCCTACACCCAAGGAGCCAGTCGCTGGGCCGCAGTGACGAAGGTACTGGTCCCGGTGGCGCTGCCGGAGCTGTTCACCGCGCTACGAGCGTCCTTTGCCGTCGGCTGGACCTATATCATCCTCGCGGAGATCGTCGCCGCAGAGCGAGGGCTGGGGAACATCATCCGGACGGCCGAGCGGCGCGGCGAGATGCAGTACTGCTACTTGGTCGTGCTGACGATCATGCTCATCGGCTACGGCTTCGACAAGCTGTGGGTGCTGGTGGGTCGTTGGCTATTGCCCTACCGCACGGTGAGATAGACTCCATGACACGATGGCCTCGCTGGTTCTACCGAGGCGGCCCAACATCTGACGCGGGCGACGAGGAACGCCGCCGGGAAGGTGCTCCGGCGGTCTCTCCCGATGGTGCTTCGGCACGTGCGGCCGCGGCGCCGCCGGGACCGCCTTCCCCTGACGCCATTGTCGAGTTTCGCAACGTCTCGAAGACGTTCGAGGAAGGAACTCGCGACGCCTTCGTCGCCCTTACCGACGTCAGCTTCCGCATCGACGATGTGCCGGGGCGGGGCGAGTTCGTGTGCATCGTGGGCCCGAGCGGGTGCGGCAAGTCGACCTTGCTCAACCTGATCGCCGGCTTCCAGACGCACCTGCCGCCGACGACCGGTGACATGTTCGTTCGGGGCGAGCCCATCACCGGACCCGGCCGTGGCCGGGGGATGATCTTCCAGAAGTACAGCTCCTACCCGAACCGGACCGTGCTCCGCAACGTTACCTTTGGGCTGGAGTTGCACAGCAAGGAATTGGGGCTGTCGCGCCGCGACATGGACGACGTGGCCGGAGAGTGGATCCGGCGCGTCCATCTCGAAGGCAATGAGCACAAGTACCCGCACGAACTTAGTGGGGGCATGCAGCAGCGCGTCGCCATTGCGCGAACGTTGGCACTGAGACCGGGGATCATCTTGATGGATGAGCCGTTCAGCGCTTTGGACGAGCCAACTCGGTATGAGATGCAGGACCTCATCGTCGAGCTGTGGCGCGACTGCGAAGCAACTGTTTTCATGGTTACCCACAGCATTGCCGAGGCTGTCTACCTGGGCGACCGGGTGTGGATCTTCACCCCCTCCCCGGGCACCCTCGGCCTTGAGATCAACGACGTTCCACTGCCTACGGAGCCGGCCCTGGTGCAGCAGACCCGACCGGAGTTCGAAGAGGCGCTCCGCCGGGTGACCCGCGAGTTCCAGCGGCTGACCAGGGGAACGCCCGCGGCGCGCGTGCTGTAGGATCGCACCCCGGGTCGGCTGGTTCCGGTCCTCAACCGCGCAGGCGGCCTCGGGGCCGCAGGCGACGCTCGACGCGTCAATCGAAGTCCTGTATACTACCGCACCGCGCTCCGCACGACACGCCGCGGGAAGGTAGCAGCCGATAGCGAGTCCAGGCCAACCATGCCGCAAGACCTCTCCTACTGGGACTACGTCAAAGCCGCATTCCACGCAAAGCCGGTACTGCCCGGATTGGGCTCTGTGCCGGTGAATAAGCTGGGCGTCTTGGGGGTGGGCGTGCTGGGCGGCGCTGCGTTACTGGCCGCCCCGCCCGTGGGGGCGGCGATCTGGCTTCTCGGAGGCGCTGCTGAGTTGGGCTATCTCTGCTCACTGAGCAGCAGCGAGCGATTCCAGGCACACATCCGTCGGCTTGAGGCGTACGGCGAGCAGCGGACCGCGGTGGAGAAGAAGACCTCGCTGCTGGCCGAGCTTTCCGACCGGAACCGGCAAAGGTACGCACTGCTGGAGAGGCAGTGCACCGAGGTGCAGCCGCAGGCAGGTCGCGACGGTGCCGACCTGACCGAACTGCACCTCACCGGCCTGAGTCAACTCCTGTGGATCTTCCTCCGGATGCTGGCCTCGGCGGAGACCCTGCGCGGCTATCTGTCCAGCGGGGCGCACAAGGAGATCGTTGCTCAGATCAAGGCGTTGGAGGAGGATTTGAAGACCGAGGATCCAGATGAGCGCGTGGGCAAGTCCAAGCAGGCGACCCTCGACATTCTCAAGCGGCGCTACGAGCAACTCAAGTCAGCGACCAGGCAGCTCCGGTTCATCGAGTCTGAACTTCAACGCATCGAGCAGCAAGTCGCCCTGCTCAAAGAAGAAGCCCTCCTCAACCGTGACCCCGAGTTCCTCTCCGGCCGAATCGACGCAGTCACCAAGACCCTGGACGAGACCAATGAGTGGATGCGCAGCAACGCGGAGCTGATCAGCAACCTCGACGCCGGCCCCAGCCCGGCGGTGATGATGGCGGCGATGAAGGAGGGGGCGTGAGGTGGCGGGTGCGCTTCGGCGGCCCAAAACGCTCTGCCGGTCAGCGCCGCTTGCCATCAGGTGAAGGTGTGAAGGTAGTGGAGATCGCTGGCAAAGTCCTCGGGAGACACTGCCGCAAGCATGTTCCGCATCCACCGAAGCAGCCGGTCGAAGCTACGGTAGCCCTCCTGTCTGGCGCAGACAACAATGCCGGGGTGGCTCCTACCTGCGGCCCGACACTCCTGGTGTAGAGCTTCGAAGTGGTCAGCGTTGAACGTCACCAGCACTCGCTGCTCGCACTCCGCCGCCGCAAGGATCACGTCATCAGCTTCGCTGGCAAGGTCCTCGCGAAGACCGACAGCATCCGCACTGTGGCCCCACTCCTGGAGGACGAACTTGAGGCAGGGCGAGACGTCCTCGTCAACCAGAAATCTCACGCCGCTATGGCTCCTGCCAGTGCGAGGACTCGCTGGTTCTCGAAGACGTCGCGGTCGATCTCCTCCTCGTGGTTAGCGGCATAGGCCAACGCCTGAGCGAGCTGCGCGTCACTCAGGCCGTACTGCATTCTCAGCTCGCGAGGAGAGACGCCATGCCTTGTGGCGTTGGCTATCTGCCACACGGGAATGCGGGTTCCGGCAATGGCGGCCCTGCCTCCTACTACTCCGGGGCGCTTGGCGATCAGTGGCTTGTCGTCGTCCGGCGCTTCGTATCCCAGCAGCCGATAGATAACCTCGCGCTCCACAGGTTCGAGTTCTTCCCCCGCAGCGGCTGGGAACACCGAGACGGCCTCGTCTTCGGCGATCGCCACCAAGTCCTTGACCTGGAGGGCATGCAGGACCGGCGCCCATTGGCAGAACGGCGGACGGTCTGCTCTGTACATGGTTGCGCGCTTCATTCGTTTTGCCATGATGATCACCCACTCTCCGACGGTTCGCACCATCCATCGATCAGCGTTGTGCTATTATAGCAGTCGCTCGGAACACTCGCAGTGCGCCGAGCGTTGCGTGTGTGTTCCGTTACCGGGAGGTTCTCAGTGATGGCTCTGTTGTTGGCACTCGCCTGCGTCCCCGTATTCGCTGCCCCTCAGCCAGCGGAGTTGTTCGTCTCCCTGACCGGCAATGACCAAGCCGCCGGCCGTTCCGCGGCCACACCCCTTGCGACGTTGACGCGCGCCCGCGACGAAGCGCGCGCCCTTCGCCGGTCCGGCAAGGCGCCCAACGGCGTTGCCGTCTGGGTCCGCGGGGGCGCCTACCACCTCGCGGAGACGCTGGCCTTCGGCGCTGAGGACGCCGGCACGGAACAGGCGCCGCTCCAGTTCCGGGCGCACAAGGACGAACGCCCGGTCCTCCGCGGCGGGCCCGCGGTCAGTGGGTTCGCCCCGTACCGCGACAGAGTCATGCAGTGCGACCTGAAGCGCCTCGGGCTCCAAGGGAAGGCGTTCCGGCAGCTCTTCTTCAAGGGGAAGCGGATGCCGCTGGCGCGGACGCCGAACGTCGACCCGGCGGATGTCTATGGCGGCGTCTGGGCGCACGTTGTTGAGCCGTCGCCGCAGGGCGCAAAGCGGGCGTTCACCTACAACCCGAAGGACATTGACCCGAGCCGCTGGGCACGCCCCACGGACGGCCGCATCGGCGTGTTCTGTCAGTACGACTGGCGGTGGAACTGGCTGCCGATTCAGGCGGTCGCCGTTGAGGACCAGACGCTGACGCTGGGGCGCGAGGCCACCTACGAGTTCGGGATCGGTGACCGCTACTTCGTCGAGGGGCTCTTCGAGGAATTGGACAGCCCGGGCGAGTGGTATCTCGACACCAAGTCCTGGGTCGTCTACTTCTGGCCGCCGGAGCCCATTCGAGACGGCGACGTCTCGGTCCCGGTCGTGGGCGACTTGGTCGAGTTCAAGGACACGCACGACGTGTCGCTGCGGGGCTTCGTACTGGAAGGCTGCGACGGCAATGCGGTGCGGATGGTGAACGCGGAACGGTGCCAAGTCACCCAGAGCATCCTCCGCAACTGTGGCGCCTGGGGCGCCTCGATAGACGGCGGCGCGGAGTGCTCCGTGGTGGGCTGCGATGTCTACGCGACCGGCTGTGGTGGCGTCCTTCTGAGTGGTGGCGACCGCCAGACGCTGACGCCGGCAAAGCACCTTGCCGTCAACAACGTCATCCATCACGTCGGCGTCTTCGAGAAGACCTACAACACGGCGATCAACATTGGCGGTGTCGGCAACGTCGCCCGCAACAACTTGGTCTACGACACGCCTCATGCCGGGCTGACATTGGCAGGCAACGACAATGTCGTCGAGCTGAACGTCGTCCACCACACCAATCTGCAGTCCACCGACACCGGTGGTCTCTACTCCTGCCCGCGCGACTGGACGCAGCGGGGCAATGTCATTCGGTACAACGTCTGGCACGACCTCGGCGGCTTCGGCAAGCGTAGTTCGTGGCAACCCGTGCAGGACGGCAAGGTCGAGTACGAGTACCCACACTTCACGTGGGGCCTCTACATGGACGACCCGACCAGCGGGAACACGATGTACGGCAACGTGCTCTACCGGGTGCCGATCTGCGGGATGTTCACCCACGGCGGGCGCGACTGCGTCTTCGAGAACAACGTCATTGTCGACTGTCCGGCCTTCCAGGCCGGCATGCTTTGGCCGGGCTGGGACGAATGGACGAACGTCTACGAGCGTTTCCGTGCGGTGGCGGGTCCCGGTTCGCCTTACCTTGACCGCTACCCTACCATGAAGGGCTACAGCCTCGCCGACGGTCACCCCGAAGCGATGACCGGGCACAAGTTCGTCCGCAACATCGTGTACAACACGACGGCTGGCACCGCCTGGCTCCGCGGCGAGCGGCGGGACCCATGGAAGGGCGAGAACCGGATGATGCTCTACGACATCCGCATGCGCCAGGAGGACCTGCCGAAGAACGAGATCGACTACAACTGCGTCTACGCCGAGCCGGGGTTGGAGCCGTTCGTCTCCGCCAGTCTGCCACCCGAGGAGGCGAAGCAACTCGCCTGGGAGGACTGGCGCAAGCTCGGCGCGGACGAGCACTCGCAGTTTGCCGACCCGCGCTTCGTCGACCCCGCCAACCACGACTACCGGCTGCGCGACGACTCGCCCGCCCTGAAGCTCGGCTTCAAGCCCATCCCCTTCGACAAGATCGGGCCCTACCAAGATGAGCTGCGCGCAAGCTGGCCGGTCGTGGAGGAGTCCGAGGCGAGCCGCAACGCGCGGCCGGTCAAGCGCTTCGTGCAGCTTCCCGGATACGAGCCGATACCCGCCCGCGAGTTCGTGCTGCGCATCGGAGCGGGGAACACCTTCGCCAAGCTCGCCGCGGGCAAGCCGGTGAAGGTCGCCTACTTCGGCGGCGGTATCCACAGCGCCGACGGCTGGCGCGCGCAAGCGCTGAAAGGGCTGCGCGAGAAGTACCCCGCCAGTGAGATCACCGAGATCAACGCCGGCATCTGCGACTGTGTGCGCGGATCCGGGTTCAGCGTGTACCGGTTCGCGCACGACGTGCTGAAGCAGCAGCCCGATCTCGTCCTGGTGGACTTCGCCTCCGACGACTTCCAGACCGACGCGCGCACGATTCAGCGCACAATCGAGGGCGTCGCGCGGCAGGCATGGAAGGCCGACCCCGACATCGATCTCCTGTTCGTATACGCCTTCCGCCTCGGCTTCGAAACCGCCTACGCCGACGGGCTGTCACCGGCGACCGTCACCGCCTACGAGCGCGTCGCCGAGCGCTACGGCATCCCGTCGGTCAACATGGGCTTCCCGGTGGCCGAGCAGTACCGCGCCGGCAAGCTGGTGCCGAAGGGCGACGCCCCCGAAGGCAACGAGTCCTTCTCGGCTGACGGCGTCCGTCCCGGTCCAACAGGCAACCGGCTCTATGCGGAGGCGCTCACCCGTGCCTTCGAGCAACTTGCGAAGACACCGCAGCCTCAACCGCACAAGCTCCCCAAGCCACTCATGGCCGACAACTTCGAGAGCGCCCGCTTGGAGCCGATCACGCGCGACATGCTCACCGGCGACTGGAAGGAACTACCCGGAGACGACCCGCTCTGGCCCCGGTTCACCCGCCACTTCGACACCCTCTGGTACACCAACAGCCCCGGCGCCAAGCTGACCGTCACCTTCACCGGCACCGACGCCAGCCTGTTCGACCTCATGGGTCCCGACACCGGCGAGGTCAAGCTCACCGTCGACGGCAAGCCCGCCGGCACGCAGCGGCAAGTCGACCCTTGGAGCTACTACCAGCGCCTCGCCGCCATTCCGCTGGCGAACAACCTCCCGCCAGGCAAGCACACCGTCACCGTCGAGCTGCTGGCCGACCCGCCCAACCGCGACGTCCCGGTTGCCGAGGCGAAGAAGAGCAACCAGTACGACCCGACGCTGTTCGAAGGCGTGGCGCTACGGATTGGGTGGTTGCGGGTGAGGTGAGGCGCACGTCCCGCGGTTGACCAGCACGAGAGCGCGGTTCACAATGCGTCCCAGGGAGCCGATCCGCAATGCGACTGGTAGACATAGCTGAAGCCCAGATCAATCTGTCTTCTCTGCTGGTGGCCGCTCGTGGCGAGCGTGTCTTCGTGGCGCAAGGGGGGGAACCTGTCGGAGTCCTGCTGAGCGTGGCTGACTACCAGGACTGGGCCGGCATGACCGACGGAGAGGTCTCTGCGCTATTCCGCAGCCCCGCCGTGCAGGCGAAGCTCGAACGGGCGCACCTCGACTACGCTGCCGGACGGACAGTCGCTCACGAGGAGGTCGGTCGCCGTCTCACGGCGCGGGTCAAGCGCGATGAGTGAACTTCGTTGGTCACCGGAGGCGGTGGCGGAACTCGATCGCATGCCGCTTTCGTGGGCGCGCAGGCTGTATGAGACGGTGGAACTCATCGCTGCCGTACTGCGGATGGGGCGAGTGCGAGAAGAACTCGGCGGCAGCCGAGCGTTCCTGTCCGGCTACCACCACATTGTGTACGACTGGTTCCCAGACGACGAGGTGGTGTTCGTCGTTGCATTGCTGGACTGCTGACGCGGAGACCGTCCCGTGTGAGGGGGCTCACCCAGGCCGACGCAGCGAGTCGCGCCGTCCCTGCGGCGTACCGTCGATCGCTGACGACTCAATCCAGCACCCCCAGCAGATTGCTGTAGTCGTCCGTCCACAGGATCCGCTTCGTGTCGCCCTTCGGCCAGGGCGTGACGGTCTTGCGGACGAACGGGTCGCGGATGAACTTCTGGTTGCTGGTTACCAGCACCCACCGGTTGTACCAGACGA
>Ga0210015_1000545_pt1 | contig 39082 bp, 41 predicted proteins | sample CryGeymeta201522_FD_185471 | JGI IMG/M metagenome (GOLD analysis project Ga0210015, IMG submission 185471) | Groundwater microbial communities from Crystal Geyser aquifers in Utah, USA - Crystal Geyser metaG 2015-22 (SPAdes) (version 2) | ecosystem: Environmental > Aquatic > Deep subsurface >...
CGGGATGCAGTCCTCGGAGGTGATCGTGGCCGTCAATAAGGATCCGGATGCCCCGATTTTCAAGGCGGCGACCTACGGGATCGTCGGAGACCTTTTTGAAATCGTCCCCCTGATGACCAGGCGTTTGAAAGAGATGCTGGAGGGAACAAAATGAACGGCTCGGCCTTTGTATTTCCAGGGCAGGGATCCCAAAAACTGGGGATGGGTTCCGACCTTGCAGAAAACTTCGATGCGGCAAGGCTCACGTTTGAGGAGGCTTCGGATGCGGCGGGCCTCAACCTTCTTTCACTCTGCGCCAAGGGGCCTGTTGAGGAATTGAACCGGACCGAATTGACGCAGCCGGCTGTTCTGACGGTCAGCATGGCCGCGTACCGGGTCCTGATATCCGAAACCGATATCCGTCCCGGCTATGTCGCCGGGCACAGTCTCGGGGAATGGACCGCCGTGACGGCGGCCGGCGGGTTTGTGCTCTCGGATGCGGTCTCCCTGGTCAGAAGCCGAGGACGATTCATGCAGGAGGCTTCCCCCGAAGGAGAAGGGGCCATGGCCGCCGTCCTCGGCATGGAATTTGAAGAACTGGATGAGATCTGCAAAGAAGTCGGGGGCATGGTGGTTCCCGCGAACATCAACTGCCCGGGGCAGATCGTGATTTCAGGGGAAAAGGCGGCTGTTGAGGATGTGGCGGAACTCTCCAAGGAACGAGGCGCAAAGAGGGTGATGCTCCTTCTCGTGAGCGTCCCCTCCCATTCCCCTCTCATGGAACCGGTCTGTCTGCGTTTGAAAGAGGCCATGGAAGGAGTCACCATCAGGGATCTCTCGGTTCCGCTCGTGAACAACGTGGAGGGCAAGACGATCCGCACGGCGGAGGAGATCAGGGAGGAATTGATCAAGCAGCTTGTATCTCTCTTGCGGTGGGAACAGAGTATCCGGGAGATGGCGTCCCTCGGGGTGAAGACCTTCATTGAACTTGGACCCGGTAAAGTGCTCGGCAACTTGATCAGCAGGATCCAGCCCGGCGCCCGGATCATCAACCTTGAAGATTCGGAAGGTCTCAAAGCGATTCAGCAGGCTGCAAAGGAGGGGGAGGGATGATGACTCTTCAAGGCAGGGCGGCCCTGATTACGGGTTCCGCCCAAGGCATCGGCAAGACCATCGCCTTCATGCTGGCCAGGCATGGTGCGGACTGTCTGATTTCGGATATCAACCTGGATGCGGCTGAAAAGACGGCAGGAGAGATTCGGGCCATCGGCCGGAAATCCGTTGCCGTCAAGGCCGATGTGTCCGATGCAAAAGACGCGGCCGCGATGGTTCAAAAGGGGATGGATGAATTCAAAAGGATTGATATCCTGGTGAACAACGCCGGCATCACAAGGGACGGGCTCATCATGCGCATGAAGGATGAAGACTGGGACCAGGTGCTCAAGGTCAATCTGAAGGGGGCCTTTCTCTGCATCCGTGCGGTGTCCAGGCCCATGATGAAACAGCGGAGCGGCCGGATCGTAAACATTGCATCGATCGTCGGGGTCATGGGGAACGCCGGACAGTCCAATTATGCAGCCTCCAAGGCAGGTCTGATCGGTCTGACCAAAACCGTGGCCAGGGAACTGGCCGGGAGGGGGATCACCTGCAATGCCGTTGCCCCTGGATTTATAGACACGGCCATGACGCAGGTCCTCGCTGTGGATGTGAAGAAGAACCTTTTATCGCAGATCCCCATGGGGAGGCTCGGCTCGGTCGAGGATGTGGCCCATGCGGTCAGGTTCCTGTCTTCGGAGGAAGCGGCGTATATCACCGGGCAGGTTATTCATGTGAACGGAGGGATGTACATGTAAGGCAAATACGGATCATCTCCAAAAGAGTGGGTGAAAACGTCAGGGGTCAAGGGGTCAAGGATTCCAGGGGTCAAGTGAAGAGCTAAAAACATAAGGGGCCGAGGGTCCTAGGGTTCAAGGGTTCCCTAGTGTTTTTCTCTGGCGATTTTGCTTGCGTTCAAGTATTTCACTTGACCCCTTGAACCCTGGAATCCTCGAACCCTTTTTACCCACTAAATGGGAGAAGAACCGCAAATAGTAGATACGAATATCGAAATCCTAAACAAATTTAAATAGGAGGAAAAAAAGAATGGAAGAGAAAGTCAAGAAGATTATTGCAGAGCAGTTGGATGTGGATATCGCGCAAGTCAAGCCGGAAGCCTCTTTTGTGGATGATCTGGGAGCGGATTCCCTGGATACCGTGGAGCTGGTCATGGCCCTGGAAGAAGAGTTCGGGATTGAGATCCCTGACGAAGAGGCGGAGAAAATCACCACGGTACAGCATGCCATTGATTATATCCGTGACCGGTCCTGATCCGGTGATGATATTCCGAATGTCGGTAGGGAACGCATGGGAGATTCTTCCTTTGATTTTTACCGCCGGCCGGTGTCTCACCCTGTGGATGAACAGGGCCGATGAGGAGTTCGTGAAAGGTTACAGAAAAAATCCTTATCGTCCGGAGATTCCCGGCAGCGTGCGGCAGGGAATCTGAATGGATGATACTTCGGGGAGTGTTATGAGAAGGGTTGTCATTACAGGGATGGGCGTGGTCACGCCGGTAGGCAATGACCTCGAGACCACGTGGGATGGGCTGATCAACGGCCGATCCGGGATCACCCGTATCACCCGGTTTGATGCGTCCGAGTATCCTTCTCAAATCGCCGGGGAGGTCAAGGGATTTGATCCGGACCTCTATATAGACAAGAAGGATCAGAAGAAAATGGACTCCTTCATCCAGTATGCCATGGCCGCCGGCCAGATGGCCATGGAGGACTCAGGCCTCGTGGTGGACGCCTCCAATACCGAACGCGTCGGGGTGATTGTCGGCGCGGGGATAGGAGGGCTTCAGGCCATTGAGAAATACCATAAGACCCTCTTGGAACGCGGCCCCAGGAAGGTCTCGCCTTTTTTTGTTCCCATGGTTCTGATCAATCTGGCTTCAGGTCAGATCGCCATCCGTTACGGACTGAGAGGCCCCAACACGTCCATCGTCACGGCCTGCGCCACCGGAACCCATTCCATCGGGGATGCCTTCCGGCTGATCCAGAGGAATGATGCCGATGCCATGATCGCCGGCGGGACCGAATCGACCATCTGTCCCCTGGCACTTGCCGGATTCTCCGCCATGAGGGCGCTTTCCACCCGGAACCATGAGCCGGAAAAGGCCAGCCGCCCCTTCGATGCGGAGCGGGACGGTTTCGTGATCGGAGAAGGGGCCGGCGTGGTGGTATTGGAGGAACTGGAACTGGCCAGGAAGCGCGGCGCAAAAATTTATGCGGAGGTCGTCGGGTACGGACTGACCTCGGATGCCTATCACATCACATCTCCTGCGCCGGGAGGAGAGGGCGCCTCCCGCTGTATGGCCATGGCCCTGAAAGACGCCGGGATGAATCCCGATGAGATAGACTATATCAATGCGCACGGGACCTCTACGAAATTTAACGACGAGAACGAGACCCTGGCCATCAAGAAGGTCTTTGGAGGCCGCTCGATGCATCTTGCCGTCAGCTCCACCAAGTCCATGACCGGTCATCTTCTGGGAGCGGCGGGCGGGATCGAGACCGTTTTCATGGCCATGACCCTTCTGCATGGGATCATTCCTCCCACGATCAACTATGAAGCGCCGGATCCGGCCTGTGATCTCGATTATGTCCCTAATCAGGCGCGCCGGGTTCCGGTCCGGGCGGCCCTCAGCAATTCATTGGGGTTTGGAGGAACCAATGCCACACTGGTTCTCCGAAGGTATGAATGAGGAAGTGTCCGCAGACAAGGAGCCGTATCCAGTGACGTTTCATCCCGATGAATTGGAAACACCCGGTCCCGCACAGCTTCTCGGGGCCGAGAGGCCGGGGTGTAACGGTGTTGAGGCATTGCATGAATCCTGAAGTTTATGGTTTATCCCCGCTGGAGGAGAAACTTGGATATACCTTCCAAGATCAAACCCTCCTCATCAACGCCCTGACCCATAAGTCTTTTGCCAATGAAAATCCCGGGCTGCGGCGGGAGGATAACGAACGATTGGAGTTTGTGGGGGACGCCGTATTAAGCCTGATCATCAGCCACTATCTTTACAAGAAATACCAGGAACTGAACGAGGGGGCGCTCTCGAAAATTCGGGCCAACCTCGTCAATGAAAACGGCCTGGCCTCCATTGCCGCTAAAATCGGCCTTGGGACCTATCTTTTCCTCGGCAAAGGGGAAGAGGGGACCGGAGGACGGGAGAAGGTGTCGCTCATCTCCGATGCCCTGGAAGCGGTGATTGCCGGAATTTACCTGGACCGCGGGATGCGGTCTGCCACGCAGGTGGTTCTGGCGCACTTCAAGGATATGATAGAGGAGGCCGTGGAACAAAAACATCCTTTTGATTTCAAGACCACCTTTCAGGAGATCTGTCAGGAAAGGTTCGGGCGCCTTCCGGAATACCACCTCAAGCGGACAAGCGGTCCCGATCACAACCGCCTTTTTGTCATGGAACTCACTGTGAACGGCGAGGTCTTAGGCGTCGGGAACGGGCGGAACAAGAAGGAGGCGCAGCAGCAGGCAGCCATGCAGGCCCTGGAAAAGATCAAGAAAGTGCACAGGACCGAGGCCGGAAGGGCGGGAACGAAAAGGGCCACTTAGTGGCCCTATTCGTAAATACGGTCGCATTCGAGTGCCGTAGGGCGGCCTCATCTGCGTTCCGCTCCTTGCGGCGTACCACAGTGGGTACACCTCAGTCGCGCGCGGAGATGAGACCGCCCTACGACCCTCTCGGTACGTTACCATATTTACGAACAGGACCACTTAGGCAGGGTCCTTCAAAGAATAAACCTATCCAGTGAGTGAAAAACCATGACGGATCTTCGTAGGAAGGTGATCGCTGAAGTGGACCGGCTCTTTCCGGAACTGGTCGGCTTGAGCCGCGCCATCCACGGCCATCCTGAACTCGGTTTTGAGGAGAAGGAGTCGCACTCGCTTCTGACGCGGTTCCTCGATTCCCAGGGATTCCATTTAGAGGAGGAACCGGCCTCTCTTAAGACCGCGTTCAAGGCCCATCGGGGGGCGCCGGCGTCACCTTCGGTGGCCTTTCTTTCGGAATATGACGCCCTTCCGGGTATCGGCCATGCCTGCGGGCACAACCTGATCGCCGCCGCAGGGGCCGGAGCCGGGGCCGCTCTCGCTTCCGTCCTCCCCCGGGGCCAAGGGCGCATCTTGGTGATAGGGACGCCGGCTGAAGAGATGTACGGCGGCAAGATCAGGATGATCGAGCACGGCGTCTTTGACGGGATCGATGCCGCCATGATGTTCCATCCTTCGGTCCGAAATGCGGTCGTCAAACGGACCCTGTCCATGACCGAGCTCAAAATCACATTTTACGGGAAGAGCGCCCATGCCGCCGCCGCCCCTGAGCTGGGGATCAACGCCCTCGATGCCATGATTCTCATGTTTTCAGGAGTCAATGCCCTGCGCCAGCAGACTCCGGAGGATGTCCGGATCCACGGAATCATCACCCACGGAGGGGATGCCGTCAACGTCATTCCATCCAGGACCGAGGCCAGGATCGCGGTACGGGCGCTTGAGACAGGGACCATGAAGCATATCATCGAACGGGTCAAGGGCTGCATGGAGGGGGCTTCCCGGGCCGCGGGATGCACCTTCGCGGTGGAGACCGCCGGACCGGTCTATGAGGGATTGATGCCGAACTATACGCTGGCCGGGATCTTCCAGCAAGCCGTGGAATCCCTCGGGATCGTCATTGACGATACCGATGAGACAAAATATATCGGCTCATCGGATATCGGCAACCTCAGCCGGATCCTTCCGGCGATCCACCCGGAGCTTTCCATCTGCGGCATGGACCGCATGCCGCATACGCCGAGGTTTGCAGAGGCTGCGCGTACAGAGGACGCAGAACGGGTTATGGGGACCGCAGCCAAGGCCCTGGCGCTGACCGGCCTGGAGGTCCTGATGAATCCCGATGTCCGGAAGAAGATGCATGAAGAGTTCAAAAAACATCAACCCTAAAAATAGGATCGTCTCCAAAAAGAGTGGGTGAAAACATAAGGGTTCAAGGGGTCAAGGATTCCAGGGGTCAAGTGAAGTGCTAAAAACATAAGGGGCCGAGGGTCCCAGGGTTACGCTTCGCGTGTCCCGCTTTTCTCCACCCTTGCCGTCTGCGACGGCTACTACACTAAGGCATCTTGGGTTCAAGGGTTACAGTGTTTTTCTCTGGAGATTTTGCTTGCGTTTAAGCATTTCACTTGAATCCTTGACCCCTTGAACCCTCGACCCCTTTTTACCCACTAAATGGGAGAAGGACTTTAATTGTTATAAAGCACCGATAGGTATCTTACAACCGTTTGAGAACAAAACAATGAACCTTCTTGATATAACGATTATCGTGATTGTCGGATCGGCCTTTGTGCTGAGCCTCTTCAAGGGTGTGATCAGGGAGGTCTTCTCGCTCGGATCGGTGATCCTGGGCTTTCTGATCGCCAACCATACCTTTGAGTATATGGGCGAGTTTATGCTCCGTTTCATCCATCACCCACCCCTCTCCAAAATTCTCGGATACGCCTTGGTTTTTGTGGGTTCAACCCTGGCCATACGGCTCATCGGAGTCTTGCTCGAGGGTGTGACACGTCAAGTCATGCTGGGATGGGCCGATCACCTGCTCGGAGCCGTGTTCGGTTTCCTGAAGGGATGCCTGATCGTTTCCGTGATCATCATGCTCATGACGAGCTTCATGCCGGGAAGCAGGGTCCTCCAGGAATCCAAGCTGACGCCGTACATCATTTCCACCGTCGGGCTGATCGCCAAGGCTGCGCCCCAGGAGATTCAGAGGCGTTTTGAAGCAACCCGGGAGAAACTCGATCAGATCTGGAAAGAGAGGAAAATTTCCTCCATGATCCGGAAAGAGAAGGACGTGGTCATGGACAAACTCATGGAAAAGGAGAAAAAATGAAAAAGATCATTTTATCCCTGTCTGTCATCGCGCTCCTCTCGACGGCAGTGACGATCCGGGCCGGGCAGGATGGCCTCAACTTTGCCTTGCATCTCTATTTCAGCAAAGACTATCCGGCTGCCGTGGAGTCCTTCAAAGAGGTCATTGCCCAAGACCCGAACCACGCGGCCGCCTACTATTATCTGGGCTATACCTACCAGGAGATGCGGGACTACCCCGCTGCGCGGGAGGCTTTCAGGAAGGCGTACGAACTCAACCCGAACTTCCTCCCACTTGGGGTCAGACATTGATATTTTTATATTGACACCGTTACACAACTCTGTTATTGATGAGGCATGGCCAGGAAGCCTCGTGTAGAATATCAAGGAGCTTTTTATCATGTCATTGCAAGGGGGAACCAGCGCCAACAGGTTTTTCGCGGAGAGGAAGACTACCAACAATACTTGAACCGCCTGATCTCCTATCAGAGGCGCTGCCTCTGTTCGCTCTACGCTTATGTTTTGATGCCTAACCATATTCATCTGCTGATTGAACAAGGTAAAACGTCTCTTTCCAAGATGATGCAGGGGCTTCAGCAAAGCTATACCATGTACTTCAATAGAAAATACAGCACGACAGGTCATCTCTTCCAGGGAAGATACAAATCCATCATTTGTGACAAGGATTCCTATTTCTTGGAATTGATCCGGTATATCCATCTGAATCCGGTCAGAGCCGGCATGGTGAATCTTCCGGGCGAGTACACCTGGAGCAGCCATCGGGCATACCTTTCAAATAAGTCTTTGTCCTGGCTTGAGACGGATATGCCCTTGGCCATCCTGTCGAAGAACCGAAAGGCGGCGCTTTCCGCGTATCAGGATTTTGTCCATGCCGCGTTGAGAACGGGTCACAGAGAAGACCTCTATGCGGTGAAGGAACAGCATTATCTTGGAGAAGACCTATTTGTTGAGAGAATAGAGAAGCGGATCGATAGAGAAGACAGGATGGAATCTTTCATAGACCTTAAAATAGATGCCCTGGTTGCCGAGGTCAGTAAGGCCTTCAATCTGCCTGTTGGGAGAATCATGGATTGCTCCCGGAGTAGAGAGGCTGCATTATGCAGGGCCGTCACATCCTATATTGCAAAGAAAATCGGAGGAATCCCCCTGATAAAATCAGCCGGCTGTTTTGGCCGGGATCCTGCATCCATCAGTTTAGGAGTGAAGAAGCTTACGGAGAGGTTATGCGATGATCGTGAACTTGCAGCGAAAATCCAGAGGATTGTCAAGACGCTTCGGAAAGAGGGGCGGGGTAAATATCCAATTATCAATGTCTGACCCCGTGCTTTATCCCGTGCTTTATCTGGCCGGAGTGGGGATGGCGATGATCCTTTTCGGCTGTGTGCCTTATGGTCCGGTTTCAGTCCCGGCGGTTCCGGCTCCTGTGCCCGCCCCTGCCAAGGCCCCTGTCCAGGAGATTCCAACCCGGCAGAAATTGCCGGAAGAAATGACTCCGCTCTCCAAGGTGCAGGTGCTCACCCGCGGCGGGTTGGCTGCTCTGCTGGTGTACGAGCTTCCCAAGGATTCGTTCCGCGCACGCCCGGAGATCCCGATCATGGTGGATCTCAGAGACCACTGGGCCAGGGAGGAGATTCTGAAGACCGTGCAACTGGGTCTGATGCCGGTTTTTAAAAATCACCGGTTTTTGCCGGACCAGCCGGTCAGCCGTGGAGAGATGGCGCAGGTTCTGTCCGGGATGATCAAAAAAGGGGGTATCTCAGGAGTCCGAAGGCCGATCCCTCCGAATCAGCCGTCCGATCTCCCTAATGATCATCTCTTTTACGGATCGGTCATGGTGGTGTTACAAGCCGGAGTCATGGACTTGGACGCCGGCGGGAGGTTTTCCGTGGACCAGCCGGTCAGCGGGGTGGAGGCTTCTGAATATATCAAAAAAATCAAAAGGTTACTCTTAATACGTTGAGGTATTTTGTGAGCGATTTTATCCGGGGGAATCACTCCCGCCTCTTTTTCGCAGCTCTGGCGGTTCTGGTTTCCCTCCCGATTTTTTTCTTGATGTTAAGAGAGGGGGCATTCAGGCAAAGGGGGGACATTGTTCAGGCGCCAAAGACCCGCGCCGATCTTTCCATCCGGAAATTTCATTTTACGGAACGGGGCAACGGAGAACAGAAATGGGAGATTTGGGCGGAGCGTGCGGAGCGTTTTCTGGACCGGTCGCAGGTTCACATGGATCAGGTCAGGGTGGAGTATCCGCTGAATCAAGGGGGGTGGGTCCATCTGTCGAGCCTTCTCGGAGATTATTTCGAAAAGGAGAAACGCATTGAACTCTCCGGAGATGTCCAGGTCGTGACCGATTCAGGGTATACCCTCTATGCCGACCGGCTCGTCTGGGAAAAGGAGAAAAACCTGATTTCTTCCGAGCAGCCGGTGAAGCTGGTTACGTCCGGATACCGGGTGAGCGGCGGCCGGATGTCTTATCGTACGGATCTTCGTAAAGTGGAATTGACCGGAGGAATTCAGACCGTGATTACGCCTGACACACAGGAAGAAAGAAAAAAGCCTTGAATATAAAAAGACGCCTATCCCGCCTGCGATGCCTTGCCGGTCTCCTCATGCTCTGTTCCCTCCTGATTCAGGACGCGGGAGCGGAAGATGCGTCCGGTCCGGAGGGGAAAAGCCTTCCGATGACCATCACCTCGGACAGGATGGAAGGAGATTTCAAGTCGGGGGCTATTGTTTTTCTGGGAGGGGTCAAGGTGATCCGGGGCGATATGGTCATGCATGCCGATCAGGCCGATGTTCAAACCGCGAATTCCGGACAGGATATCGAACGAGTCTTGGCGGCAGGTCATGTGCGTGTGATATCCGGTTCGCGCTCTTCGATGTCGGACCGGGCGGAATATATCGAGGCGCAGGATCTCCTGATCCTGACGGGAAATGCCAGGGTTTCGGATGGGAACAATACCCTTTCCGGGCCGCTGATCCGGGTTTATCTCAAGGAGGATCGGGCCGAGGTGGAAGGGAGTACGGCGGAGCGGCCCAAGTTTCTGTTCCATCCTGACACCTTGAGAAAAACCAAACCGTGAGCTCCGTTGAAAAAAGGTTCTCAAAGGATGCGGGACGCCGGCTTGATACCGTCATCCCTGCAGCATGATGCAGGAGGCGCAAGCCGGATATTCGGTGTGTGAAGGAGCGGAAGGTGACGTCTGATCATGCGGTTCAGAACCCGAAGAGATTACGGGCGGTCGGCCTTGTGAAACGATACAATGGGACTCCCGCCGTGCGAGGCGTGGACCTTGTGGTGGAACCGGGTGAGATCGTGGGATTGCTCGGTCCCAACGGCGCCGGAAAGACCACGACTTTTTATATGATTGTCGGACTGATTCAGGCGGATCGAGGGCAGGTCTTTCTCGGTGACCAGGAGATGACCCATGACCCCATGGTGATCCGAGCCAGAAAGGGGATCAGCTATCTTCCTCAGGAGGCTTCGGTATTCCAGAAGCTGACGGTCGAGCAGAATTTGACGGCGATTCTCGAGACTCTCCGCCTGACGGCCATGGAGCGGAAACAAAGGCTTGAAACCTTGCTCCGGGATTTCGGGATCACCCATCTTCGCAGACAAAAGGCCTATACCCTGTCCGGCGGCGAAAGACGCAGGGTGGAGATTGCCCGCGCCCTGGTCGTCTCTCCGGCGCTGATCCTGCTGGATGAGCCCTTTGCGGGGATTGATCCGATCGCCGTGGGCGACATCCAGGGAATCATCGCCCAATTGAAGGAGAAAGGGATCGGGGTTTTAATTACGGATCATAACGCGAGAGAGATGTTGAAAATTGCCGACAGGTTGTATATAATGATAAAAGGAGGAATACAGATCAGCGGGCCGCCCGAGGCGGTGACCCGAGATCCGGTGGTAAGAAATCAATATCTCGGTCATGATTTTGAAGTTTTATAGAACCTCGGTTCTTGAGCCGATATCAACCTTAACGGGGTGCGATAGACATTATGCAGCTGGATACGAGACTCAGTCTGAAATTGACCCAGAAGCTGGTCATGACCCCCCAGCTTCAGCAGGCTATCAAGCTTCTTCAGCTCTCCAAACTCGAGCTGATCCAGAGCATCCATCAGGAATTGATAGAAAATCCTGTTCTGGAAGAAGAACTCCTGGAGCCTTCTTCCGAAGAACAAACTCAGGAATCCAATAAAGACCGGGTAGACGGAGAGCGGCATAAGAAAAAAGAAGAAGATTTTGACTGGAAAAGTTATCTTCGCGGTTCCATGGATTCCGGCTATTCTGCCTACGAGCCTTATTCTGATCAGGATGAAGCCCCTTCCTACGAAAACACGCTCACCAGAAAGACCACACTTGGAGAGCATCTCCTATGGCAGTTCAATCTCTCCACCGAAGACGGCGCCATGAGACGAATCGGCGAGTTCATCATCGGGAATCTTGACGCGGACGGGTATCTGCGCTCATCCAAGGAAGAGATTGCCGAGATGACCGGGGCTTCTGCAGAGGATGTCCAGCGTGCGCTGACCCTGGTCCAGAGTTTCGACCCGGCAGGGGTGGCGGCGAGGGATCTGACGGAGTGCCTGTTGATTCAGGCTGGACAATTGGCAAGCGACAGCAGTCTGGTGGAGACCCTGATCAAGGACTATCTTTCCCTGTTGCAGAAGAAGGACCTTGCCGGTATCTCGCGCAAGCTCGGCGTCGCGTTGCAGGACGTGGAGTTGGCTGCCAAGGTGATCGAAAACTTCGAACCCAAGCCCGGCCGGTCATTCGGAGGGGAGGATCCGGTCTACATTGTTCCGGACATCTACGTAGTCCCTGACGGGGATCATTTTGTCATTTTATTAAATGATGACGGACTGCCCCGGCTGAAGATCTCCAGTTTTTACAGGAAGATGCTTCAGAACAAGAAGGATATGAATGCGTCCACCTCGGAATATGTGGAGAACAAATTCAAATCAGCCCTCTGGCTGATCAGGAGCATTGAACAGCGCCAGAAGACCATTTATCGGACCATGGAGAGCATCCTCAAGTATCAGAGGGAATTCTTCGAGAAGGGGCGGGCTTATTTGAAGCCCATGGTATTGAGAGACGTTGCCGAAGACATCGAGATGCATGAATCCACAGTGAGCCGGGTGACCACCAATAAATACGTGCATACCCCCCACGGGATTTTTGAACTGAAATACTTTTTCTGCAGCGGGGTCCCCTCCCATACAGGGGATGTTTCAGCGATCAGCGTCCAGGAAAAGATCCGCCATATCATCCAGAAAGAAGACCAGGGGAGGCCGTTGAGCGACCAGAAGATCGTAGAAATCCTGAAGAAGAAGGGGATCAGTATTGCGAGAAGGACGGTCACCAAATACAGGATGGAACAGAAGATTCTTTCCACAACCGAAAGAAAACGTTCTGTCCGATAGTGCGTCCTATACGATGTGATGTTTCTGTGACGACTGCAAGGGGGATGCTTTTCAATTGAGCCTTTTTTTGCCGCGCATCCATACCCAAAAAAGTTTTTTTACCGGTTCAGGGGATCTCAGAATGCGTTTTGAGACGGAATCTCCATGCCGGATCATCATTCGTCTCGAAGGAGTCCCCTCGGGGCATCATAGAAGCGAATTTAAAATAGAACGAGGGAGGACATGCCATGCAGTTGAACATCACGGCCAGACATATGAATTTGACCGATGGTTTGCGGGACCACATCGAAAAGGAGTTGAAGAAACTGCAGCGCCGCTTTCATAAAGAGTCGGATATAGAGGTGCGGCTGCACGTGGAAAAATACCGGCATCTCGCGGAGGTCACATGCCATGTCGGAGGTTCGGTATTCCAGGCGAGCGAAGAGACCAAAGATATGTACCAGTCCGTGGACCGTGCCATTGAAAGTATCGGGCAGAGATACAAAAAATTCACAACCAAAAACTGGAGCGGGAAGGGTAAGACGCGGCTGAATGAAGAGGCGGCCAAACCGGCTGCTCCGAAGCCCGCTGAACAAAAAAAGACCGGCAGGGCGAAAGCAAAACCGAGGATCATCCGGTCCCGTAAATATGCCCCGAAACCCATGTCCACCGATGAAGCCGCCATGCAGTTGGATCTTTTGGAAAATGACTTTATCGTTTATACGGATTCAAAGACCGACCAGGTCCATGTTCTCTACCGGAGGAAAGATGGGAATCTCGGTCTGATCGTACCGGTCTATGAGTAGGATCAAGGATGAAATTGACGGATCTGCTGGAACAAAGTCTGATGATTCCGGACCTCAAAGGACAAAATAAAAAGGATGTCTTGAAGGAATTTGCGTCCCTGCTGTATGATCAGAAGAAGATCCGCGATCGGGACGAATTTCTGGAAGTGATTCTTGGGAGGGAGACCCTTTCGAGCACCGGCATCGGCGAAGGGATCGCCATCCCGCACGGGAGGCTGAAGGATCTGGACCGGCTGATTCTTGCCTTCGGTCTCTCCTTGAAGGGGATCGACTTCGATGCCATGGACGGGAAGCCGGTTCATCTGTTTTTTGTTCTGACCGCTCCGGATGCCGCTCCGGTGGACCACCTGAAGACTCTGGCGAGGATCTCAAAGATTCTCAAGAACAGGAGCTTCAGGAAACGGCTCCTCAAGGCAAGAACCCGTGAAGAATTGTATGACCTGATCCGAGCAGAGGATGAGAAGTACGGGCCATGACCCATGATTTTTCCCGGTAGATTCGTGTTCATTCGCGGCAAAAAGGTTTTTGTTTTCTCTATGTGGTGAGGTTACGGCAATACGGGCATCGCGATAAGGAGAGGTTATGGCCCAGGTCACCGTTTCCGACCTGTTCAAGGCGAATCAATCCAGGCTCCGGCTGGAGTTGATCGCAGGGGAAGAGGGTCTCAATCATCTCATTCGAAAGCCTCGAATACAAAAGTCGAGCCTGGCCCTGGCCGGGTATACCGCCCATATAGATTCCTCCAAGGTCCAGTTTCTCGGCGAGACCGAAATCTCGTTTTTGATCTCCTTGTCTCCCGAAGAGAGGGAAAACAGGCTGAATCAATTCAGTGAAAGCATGTTTCCCTGTTTCTTTGTGACCAAGGGATTGGACGTGCCTGAGGAACTGGTCCGGATATGCAATCTCAAAAAGATTCCGATCCTTCGTTCGCCGCTTTACAGCTCCCATTGCATCAAGCGCATTACCTCCTACCTGGAGGAGGCCCTGGCGCACCGTATCACGCGTTCAGGTGTGCTGGTGGACGTCTATGGCGTCGGGATCCTGATTCTCGGGAAAAGCGGGATCGGGAAGAGCGAATGCGCGCTGGACCTCATAGACCGAGGGCACAGACTGGTGGCGGACGACACGGTGATGATCAAGAAGAAGGATATGGAGACGCTGGTGGGGAGCTGCCCCGACATGACCAGCCATCATATGGAGATCCGCGGGCTGGGGATCATTAATATCAAGGATCTGTACGGGGTTTCTTCGATCCAGCAGGGAAAAGAGATCGACCTGTTTGTTGAACTGGTGGAGTGGAAGGCATCGGAAAGTTTTGACCGGCTGGGTCTGGAGGAACGCACCTTTGAAATCATGGACGTCATGAAGCCTTTTTTAAGGATGCCCGTGACACCCGGGAGGAATATGGCCTTGATCATAGAAGTGGCTGCAAGAAACTACCTGTTGAAGTCCTCCGGCCATTTCCCCGCGCGATCTTTTGAGAAGAAGCTGAGCCGGAAAATTCAGAGTCATGATGAAGAAACAGACACTTAAACTTGCCATCATCAGCGGTATTTCGGGGTCGGGGAAGAGCACCACGATCCATCAGTTTGAAGACATGGGCTTCTTCTGTGTGGACAATATTCCCATGGAACTGATCCCCAAGTTTCTGGAACTCTGTGTGAAAAGCGGGAGTGAGATTGAAAAAGTCGCCGTGGTGGTGGATATCCGGGAGAAAAAGTTTTTGAAAAGATACAATGATGTGTTGAGCGATATCAGGAAAAACGGATTTGAATACCAGGTGCTCTTCCTGGATGCCTCGGACGAGGTGCTGCTCCGTCGGTTCAAGGAGACACGGCGGAGACACCCCCTCGCTGAAACCTCGGTTCTTGAAGGCCTGGCCCTTGAACGGGAGATGCTGGCCGATGTCAAGGCGAGTTCCGATCTCGTGATCGACACCTCGGATTATTCCATCCACGGCCTGAGGGACGTTCTCAGAAAACAGTTTGAATCCACGATTCGAAGCAGGCGGATATCCATTTCCCTGGTTGCATTCGGGTTTAAATATGGGATAGTATATGATGCGGATATGATATTTGATCTCCGGTTCCTTCCCAACCCGTTTTTTGTGGATACGTTGAGGGATCGCACCGGCAAGGATCCTGAGGTGGTCCGGTACGTCTTCGATCGGAAAGAGACGCAGGAATATTTAACCCGGTTCTATGAATTTTTGGATTATCTGCTCCCTCTCTTTGTTCAGGAAGGGAAGTCTTACCTGACCCTGGGGTTCGGATGCACCGGCGGCCGCCACCGCTCCGTGGTCGTGGTAGACAACGTGAAGAAGCATCTGGAAGAGAAGGGGTACAAAACATCCGTTCGATACCGGGATATCGAGCGGAGATGAGGCTGTTTAATCCGGCGGTTTAACAGAGGAGAAAAAACGGGATGGTCGGTTTCGTGATGGTCACTCATGCTCATATCGGGGACGAATTGAATCTTTGCGTGGAAGGGATTTTGGGGAAGCAGGAGGGGGTGCTCGCCGTCTCCGTGGACTTCACCAAGGCCGTGGACGCGGCCAGAGCGGAAATTGAAGAGGCGGTCAAGGCTGTGGATCAGGGGGACGGGGTGATCATCATGACGGACATGCTGGGCGGGACTCCTTCAAACATCAGCCTCGCCTTTCTTGAAAACCCCAAGGTTGAAGTGATCACAGGCGTGAATCTCCCGATGCTGATCAAGGGGATCACCTTGCGTAAAGATCATCAGATGGCCGAACTCTGCGGGCATCTTGAAGAATACGGCAAGCGGGGCATCATTGTGGCCAGCACGCTGCTCAAGGAACAGCAGGGGCGCGCGGTCTGATCATTTCCAAAAGAGTGGGTGAAAACATCAGGGGTCAAGGGGTCAAGGATTCCAGGGGTCAAGTGAAGTGCTAAAAAATAAGGGGCCGAGGGTCCCAGGGGTCAAGGGTTACGCTTCGCGTGTCCCGCTTTTCTCTATCCTTGCCGTCTGCGACGGCTACTACACTAAGGCATCTTGGGATCCAGTGTTTTTCTCTGTAGAGTTTGCTTGCGTTTAAGTATTTCACTTGACCCCTTGAACCCTGGAATCCTCGAACCCTTTGGAATAAGTGAAGAGAAAATTTATGGGCATTGTTCTGTTCCGGATTGACGACCGTTTGATCCACGGCCAGGTTGTGGAAGGATGGTTTCATTATCTCCATCCCGACCGAATCGTTGTGGCGGACGACGCGGCTGCGGCAAGTTCATTCCAGCGGGACCTCATGACCCTGGTGGTCCCCTACGGGGTCCGGACTGAAATCCTGACGATCAAGGAGACTGCCGCCGGTTGTCTGGAAGGGGCCTATTCGGCATGCAGGGCGATGATTCTTTTCCGGCTGCCCAAGGATGCATTGTCGGCCATCGGCTGCGGGCTTTGCATCGATCGTCTGAATCTTGGAGGACTTCATGGGGTCGGAAGAACCAGAGTCCTGTACAAAGGAATCATGGCCACGGAAGAGGACATCCGGGATCTTCAGGCGATTCTCAAACTCGGCATCCAGGTGGAGATCCGCTCCGTGCCGTCGGAGCCGGCCCTGGACCTCAAAAGCCTGATTGAAGAGAGTCATCTCTTCTGAATGAGCAAAGAGAAACCTTCCGGCCGTACTCTATCCTTGGGAAGACCATGTCGTTTTGGGGAACCTTTGAAATAGCCCTGATTGCGGGATTCGCAGGTCTGGATCGCTTGGCGTTCGGCCAGTTCATGATCTCTCAGCCGATTGTGGCAGCGCCTCTGGTCGGATGGCTGATGGGGGATTTTCACACAGGCTTGCTGATCGGGGTCGTGCTTGAGCTTTTCTGGCTCCGAGGATTACCGATTGGAGGCCATATCCCGAAAGATGCCACTCTGGCAGCCCTCTTGACTTCAGGGCTCTCTTTCTTTCATTCAGAGACCGTTCAATGGATAGATACGGCTTGGCTGGCCTGGGTCTTTCTATGGGTGGGCCTCCTGCTGGTCCCGGCCGGTTTCCTCGATCAGTGGATACGCAGGAAAAATGCAGGGCTGATCCGAATGGCGGTTTTATCGGAATCACCGGAGAAGGGCGCCGCCCGTGCAGTCCGGATGGGGATCCTGATATTTTTCCTCTATTATTTTGGAGTGACGTTCCTGGTCGTCGGATTCTCCGGCGGATTGCTGAGCAGCGGATATGCGCTTCTTTCCGATGAGGTCCTGCAGGGGCTGCGCCTGTTCTTTTTCTTCCTTCCAGCCGTTGGGGTCGCCTCTCTGCTGGCCAGGAAGAATATCATGCAGGGCCGCATTCACCTTGCAGCCGGAGCCATGGCATCCTTCTTGATATTTATCGGGCTGCGGCAGCAGAGCATGCCGGTCCTTGTGTCTTTCTTTCTTCTGTCGTTCGCCATGGTCTACGTTCAAGAGCGCCGGATCAGCGTTTTATGACACGGCTGAAAGAACAAAGCGCATCAAACTGCAGGGAGGTTAAAATATTCATGGAAGGGATAAGCTGAAAGGTGATATGAATAAGAAACATCTTTGCATACCGGTCTTTTCCAAGGCTCTGTTCAGGGGGCTTTTCATACAGGCTGCATGGAACTTCGAGAACTTTCAGGGGATCGGTTTTGCCTATGCCCTGGTCCCGCTTCTTCGTCACGCCCGATTTACCGAGGAGGAAGTCAGAGATCTGATCAAGCGGCACCTGACCTGCTTCAACACCAATCCCTATTTCGCCGGGATGATTCTGGGCGGGACCCTGCGTCTGGAGGAGGAACGGGCACAGGGCCGGGTCACTGCGGGAGAGATCGATACATTCAAGAATGATCTGACAGGCGCGTTGGGGGCGTTGGGGGATTCGCTCACGTGGGGGGCGCTCCGGCCCTTGGCAGGCCTGGCGGCGGCGCTGGCCGCCGTCATTGACGAGACAGCCGCCCCGCTCCTGTTTCTTGTCCTGTACAACCTGGTCACCCTCTGGATCAGAGGAGCGGGTCTGTGGAACGGATACGCCTACGGGTCGGGTCTGTTGACCTACCTGAATAACGTAAAATTTCAGAAAAAGATTTACTGGATGAACGGCATGATCCTTTTCGCTGTTGGGTTATTCCTTCCCTTGTGGATCCTGCAGGCCGTCCCTGCGGTCAATTTCACCTATTTTGGTCTGTTCGTTTTCATGGCTCTGCTGGTCTGGGCCGGCGTGAAAGCCGAACGCAAGGGTGTGCCCCTCCTGATCCAGGCGGCGGCGCTGCTCATCCTTTCTCAAGGCTTGTCTCACATGGGATGGTGGATATGAAGAGGAGAAAAAAGATTTGAAGGCTGCAAAAGTCCTGATTCAGAATAAGTTAGGTATGCATGCGAGGTCCGCGGCCATGTTCGTTGAGATGGCCGGTCGTTTTGCCTCCCGTATCCTGGTCAAGAAGGATGATGCCGAGGTCAACGGGAAGAGCATTATGGGGATCATGATGCTTGCCGCAGCCAAAGGCACGGAACTGATTCTGGAGGCCCATGGACCGGACGAGCATGAGGCCATAGAAAGCCTGGCCATGCTGGTGAACAACAAATTCGGGGAGGAGTAGATGAAGGTTCACGGCATAGGCGTTTCCCCGGGTGTTGCGATCGGGAAGGCCTTTGTGTTCAGCAGGGAGAAGGTCAGGATCGAGATCATCAAGATTCCCCAGGACCAGGTTGAAGCCGAGATCCTGCGTTTTGAGCAGGCCCTCTCCAAGTCCATCTCACAGCTTGAAGCCGTAAAAACGCAATTCAGCAGCCGGATCGGGGCGTCTCACGCCTCTATCCTCGACAGCCACATCATGATGTTGAAGGACAAAATGCTGACCGAAGGGACCCATGAGATTATCCGCAAGGATCTCATCGCCGCTGAAGGCGCCTTGAAGAAAGTTCTGGATGAATTTTTTTCCGCTTTCGAATCCATTGAAGACAACTATCTCAAAGAGAGGAGTTCCGACGTGGTTCATGTCGGAGAGAGGATACTGCATAATCTCTCCGGCCATGCTCCCATGAGCCTCTCCTCATTGAAAGAGGACGTCATCGTCATCGCTCACGATCTGACTCCGGCCGACACCATGCAGATGGGCCGGGAGCACGTCAAAGGATTTGCAACCGATCTGGGAGGGAAGACAAGCCACACGGGAATCATGGCGAGGTCTTTGGATATCCCAGCCGTCGTCGGGATTGGGAACATCACGGCTTGTGTTAAGTCCGGCGATCCTATAATTCTTGACGGCGGCAGCGGCGCCGTGGTCATCCATCCGGACAATGAAACATTCAACCGGTACCTCGAAAAGCAGAGGCGCTATATCTATTTTGAGAAAGAGCTGCAGAAGCTGACGCACCTTCCTGCGGAAACCAGCGACGGATGCCGGGTCCGTCTCTCTGCAAATATTGAGACCCCTGATGACGTCTGCAGTGTCCTGGAGCATGGGGCGGACGGAGTCGGACTGTACAGGACCGAATTTCTTTTCCTGAACCGACCCGATCTTCCCGGCGAGGAGGAACAATTCCAGGCCTACAAGAGCACCCTGGAGATGATCTATCCCGAAGCCATGACCATACGGACGCTTGATCTCGGGGGGGACAAACTCTCCATGCAGATCCCCTATTCAAGGGAGTCCAACCCCTCCATGGGTCTTCGGGCCATCCGGTTCTGTCTGGCGCATCAGGACATCTTCAAGACCCAGCTCAGGGCGCTTGCCCGGGCCGGCGTTTACGGGAATCTCAGGATCCTGCTCCCGCTCATTTCCGGCGTGATGGAATTGCGGACGGCTAAAAATATCTTTCACGAGGTTCTGGAAGATCTTCGCAGGGAAGGGGTGGAGTTCAAGGAGAATATCCCGCTGGGGGCGATGATCGAGGTCCCTTCCGCCGCCATTGTGGCCGACATGATCGCCAGGGAAGTGGATTTTCTGAGTATCGGCACCAACGATCTGATCCAGTACACCCTGGCGATCGACCGGGTGAATGAACATGTCGCCTATCTATACGAGCCGCTCCACCCGGCCGTGATGCGCATGATCAAATATGTGATCTCCGTGGCCATGGACGCCAAGATTCCGGTGGCCATGTGCGGTGAAGTGGCCGGGGACCCGACTTACGCCCCTGCGCTTCTGGGGCTGGGGCTCCGGGAGTTCAGCATGAATCCCGTCTCGGTCCCCAGGGTCAAGAGGATCATTCTATCGGTATCCCTGGAGGAATCCAAACGTCTTGCAAATGAAATTCTCAAGTTTTCCACGGCCAGAGAGATCGAGGAATATACCAAGGCGCACATGCGTTCCCGCTTCCCAGAGGAGTTTGAGTGGGATGCCAATTCAGAGACTTAAGAAAATAAAGATCATCTCCAAAAGAGCGGAGGAAAAAATCAGGGGTCAAGGGGTCAAGGATTCAAGGGGTCAAGCGAAGTGCTAAAAACATAAGGGGCCGAGGGTCCTAGGGTTAAAGGGTTCCAGTGTTCTTCTCTGGAGATTCTGCTTGGTTTCATTTCACTTGAACCCTTGACCCCTTGATTCCTAGAACCCTATGGCTTTTCAACCCTCGAACCCTTCTTCCCCTAACGCCGGATCACCCGTTTTCCGCGCTGGATGGGGTAGGGAGGAGGTTTCTGGCCGATGGCCCCCGGGAGTTTTTCAAGGTGGAACTGAAGCCAGAGTTCTCCGTAATTCTTCATTTTCATTTTCTTATTGTTCTGCAGATTGATGAGGTTGCTCTGGATCCTCTCATCGCCTGGAAGTTTTTTTGAGGCCTTGACCAGGGCTTCGATGGCCTCATCCCGGTCTCCCATGCGGAGCAGGCAGTACGCATAGAGATTCCAGAGAAGACTTTCTTTGGGATTGTACCGTAATGCCCGGTTGAAGGTTTTGACCATCTGTTCCTTGTCCTTCTTCCGCATGTAATGGACGGCGAGCATCCCCTGGGCCACCCAGTTTCGGATGAAGGACTGCTTCAGGTAGGGGAATGCGGCGTTGAAATCCTTCTTGATGTAATGGATCACCCCGATCTGGGACCGGATCTGGGAGGTCACAAAGAACTGGTAACGGCCGTATTTCAACCCGCCTTCGAGGGTCCGAACAGCCCGGTCCATTCTTCCGCCCTTCAGGTCCTGGCTGACTTGGTCCATGAGCTGCGTGATGGCCTTGTTGATGCGCCGGCCGAGCAGATAGTTGGTCCCCATCATAGCCGCCGTGGAGGCGGCTAGTGCAAGCCCCCAGTGGATCTTAAAAAAGAATAACGCAAAAAAAACAACGAGCCCGATACCTGTGGAAATCATGAGATGGATCATAGATTTATCTCTCTTTTCTTAGTGGTCCTGTTCGTAAATATGGTAACGTACCGAGAGGGTCGTAGGGCGGGCGCATCAAGGCGCGCGACTGAGGCGTACCCCTCTGGTACACCGCAAGGAGCGGAACGCCGATGAGCCCGCCCTACGGCACTCGAATACCGCCGTATTTACGAATAGGGCCACTTAGTCAGACGAATGGACGGAAGCCCCGAACGTCATCATAGCCTGCCTACCCTAACAAAAAAAGTCCATGGAATCAAGCAGGAAAAACCCAATCCGGAGAAAAGCCTTGACATAAAATGGCGGACTCAGTAAGATCATTCATCAAAAGACGGTGAGCGCTGATTTTTCTAAAGGTTGGGTTTTCCGGGGCGTGGCGCAGTCTGGTAGCGTACCTGAATGGGGTTCAGGTGGTCGGAGGTTCAAATCCTCTCGCCCCGACCAATTAAAATTAGGGACCTTTCCCTTTTGTTTGGAACAAAACGGAAAGGTCCCTAATTTTAATGAGGTTTTTTTGCTGATCCTGGTTTCCAACGATGACGGAGTCGATTCAAAGGGTCTCCGGACGCTTGTACAGGTCCTGCGTACGATCGGCCGTACGGTGGTGGTGGCGCCGGACAGGGAGCGGAGCGCCGCAGGCCATTCTCTGACCCTTCACAAGCCCTTGAGGGTTCATGCGCTGCGCAAGGATGTCTACAGCGTCAATGGGACCCCCACGGATTGCATTACTCTGGGTATCCATACCATCCTCAAGGAGACCCCGTCGCTTCTGGTCTCAGGCATCAATTGCGGAAGCAATCTGGGAGATAACATCACCTATTCCGGGACCGTTTCAGCGGCCATGGAAGGGTCCTTGCTCGGCATCCCATCCATGGCCGTATCCCTGACCAACAGCGGCCGGCTTCGGTTCAAGGCCGCCGCCGTGGTCACCCTCCGGCTGGCCGAGAAGGTGCTTCGGAACGGTCTTCCGCCGGGTACCTTTCTGAATGTGAATGTGCCCAACATCCCGCCGGACCAGATTCAGGGGGTCCGTGTCACCACGCTGGGGAAGAGGGTCTTCAAGGACCCGGTGACGGAAAAAAAGGACCCGAGGGGAAGGCCTTATTACTGGATCGGCGGCGAAGAAGTGGTCTGGAAGCGTGGAGAGAACTCGGATTATGAAGCGATTGAGCAGCGCTACGTTTCAGTCACCCCCTTGCACCTGGACCTGACCCACCATGCGGTCCTCGCCAAGATGAAAAGGATCTTCCAGAATGGTTCAGTATACCCATCCTGAGATTGCCCGGAAGAGGCTTGCGGATGTGATCCTCCCCGAGTCGGGGATCAGCGACCTTAAGGTGCTGGGCGCCTTTCGAAAGATTCCCCGGCATCTGTTTGTGGAAGAGGCCCTTCAGCTTAGGGCCTACGAAGACAAGGCCCTTCCCATCGGACATGGACAGACCATTTCACAGCCGTCCACCATCGGTCTGATCCTCCAGTCATTCCATTTGACCGGGAAGGAAAGGGTTCTTGAGATCGGAAGCGGTTCAGGGTATCAGAGCGCCTTGCTTTCCTGTCTTGCTGAAAATGTATTTACCATGGAACGGATCCCGGCCCTGGCCAAACTGGCATGGAACCGGCTCGACAGCCTCGGGATTTCCAATGTGGCCGTCCGGATCGGTGACGGCACCTACGGCTGGCCGGACCAGTCGCCTTTTGATGCCATTCTGGTCTCTGCAGGGGCTCCCGGCATACCGGAGCATCTGGTCAAGCAGCTCCGTATCGGCGGCAGAATGGTCATTCCCGTAGGAGACATGCGCACCCAGCGGCTGGTCAAGGTGGTGAAGAGGGCGTCAGGGATAGAGCGGTCTGAGCTGGATCTCTGTCAGTTTGTCAAACTCATCGGCAGATTCGGATGGAAAAAGGAGCAGGCCAATGTGAAGAAGGAGGCGCATGAACTGGATTCATGAACTCAAAGACTGGACCGTTTCCTGGGCCCAGACCGACAATGCCGTGGTCGCTCTCTTTGCACTCGCCTTCGCGGAGTCCTCGTTCTTTCCCATCCCGCCCGACATCCTTTTGATCGTCATGGCGCTGAACAATCCGGATCAGGCCCTGTTTTATGCGCTGATCTGCACCATCGGATCTGCCCTGGGCGGTGTGGCGGGTTACGGCATCGGTATCGCGGGAGGAAGGCCCCTGCTGAAACGTTTTGTTTCAGAAAAAAAGATCCGGATGGTACGAAACTACTTTCAGAAATATGAGGCATGGGCCATCGGCATCGCCGGGTTTACACCGATTCCCTATAAGCTTTTTACCATTTCGGCCGGAGTTTTTTATATTGACTTTATAAAATTCATTTTAGTATCATTTCTAAGCAGGGGAGCCCGGTTCTTCCTGGTTGCGGGACTGATTGCACTCTTCGGAGAATATATCACCGGTTTTATCAAACGGTATTTTGATCTCCTCTCCATCCTCTTTATTGTCCTGCTCATAGGAGGCTTTTTCGTGGTAAAGAGGATGTCTGCCCGTGCCGTATCCCAGGACGGCGGCGGAATGTAGGCAAACCGATCGGGGCGTGGCTCAGTCTGGTAGAGCACTGCGTTCGGGACGCAGGAGTCGGAGGTTCAAATCCTCTCGCCCCGACCAATTTTTGATGGTTGCTTAAAAAAATCCTTCCTTTCTCAAGATGCTCATCTCTGATCTGTCTTTTAACCGTGATCCATTGACAGGGTATCCTATTAAAAACGCAAAAGTTTTTCTTTTTTCTTGCTTTTAAATGCAAGTTTCTATACATTAATATTTCTTGTTTACATAAGAAAAGGGAGCATATGAATGAAAAAAACATGCTGCCGGACCCCTTAGAAGAGGAAGAAGAAAACAAGGAGATCATAGCCGGCGGTGAAGAGGATGAGAGCGGGGAGGTGGATTTCTCCGCCCCGGAGACAGCGGCGGTCGTAGAAGCGCCTGAATACGTAAAAGCTGATTCTTCCAAGTATTCGAGGTCTTTGGATACGATCAAGATCTATCTTAAGGAGATCAGCGCCATAGATCTGCTGACGTCCGAAGAAGAAGTCAAACTGGCCAAAAAGGTCTGGAAAAAAGATCCTGTGGCCAGGCAGAAGATGATCGAAGCCAACCTCAGGCTGGTGGTGAGCATTGCGAAACGGTATATGAATCGAGGTCTTCCTTTCTTGGATCTGATTGAGGAGGGGAACATCGGCCTGATCAAGGCTGTGGAGCGCTTTCAGTACCAGAAGGGTTTCAAGTTCAGCACATACGCCTCCTGGTGGATCCGTCAGGCCATTGAGCGGTCGCTCATCAATCAGACACGGACCATCCGTCTTCCCATCCATGTGGATGAAAAGATCAATCGCTTTGTCAAGGTTCTGCGCGAGCAGGTCCAGGCCAAGGGGAGGGAGCCGAGCATGGACGAAATGGCCTCGGTCATGGATACCAGCGTGGAGAAGATCAAGGAGGTCATGCAGGTCGTGCGGTCCACCCAGTCGCTCGACATGCCGATCGGGGAAAAACAGGAAAATTCTCTCAAGGACGTGATCGAGGATACCTCCATCCTCTCGCCGTCGGATATTGTGGAAGGGATCAAAAGGCATGAGATGATCGCCTCCTGGCTGGAGAAACTGACGGAGAATGAAAAAAACGTGGTGATTCTCCGCTTCGGCCTTGAGGATGGGGAACCCAAGACCCTGGAGAAGATCGGCGAGGAGTTCGGGGTCACCAGGGAGCGGATACGACAGATCGAGTCTTCCGCAATCAAGAAGCTCCAATATATCATCAGTCACGAAGAATTGATTTTCGATGATATATTATAACTTTGTGGCGAAATAGATTAAGGTTTTCCGGCGGAGGAAGAGAGAAATGGACGAACTGAAAAAGATGATTCGTGATATTCCGGATTTCCCCAAAAAAGGCATTATCTTTAAAGACATCACCACACTGCTTTCCAACAAGAAAGCTTTCGCCAGGGCCATTGATACCCTGGCCAACCGGTACATCGACCGGAAAATCGATCTGGTCGTGGGGATCGAGTCCAGGGGGTTTGTGATCGGCGCCGCCCTGGCCTACCGCCTCGGCGCCGGGATTATTCTGGTGAGAAAACCGGGCAAGCTCCCGTATAAAACGCACAAGACCGTCTATGAATTGGAATATGGGACAGATCAGCTCGAGATCCATCAGGATGCGATCCAGCCGGGGCAGAACGTGGTCATTGCCGATGACTTGATCGCCACAGGAGGGACCATTCGTGCCACCATAGATCTTGTGGAAAAGCTTCAGGGGAACATCGTGGAATGCGCATTCCTGGTGGAATTGCAGTTTCTGAACGGGAGGAAAAAACTGGATGGGTATCCGGTTTTTTCGTTGATGAAATTTTAACAGTTACTATTTGAATGGAGATGCTTATGCCTGAAAAATACCTGTTTACGTCGGAGTCCGTCACCGAAGGACATCCTGACAAGATCGCCGATCAGATCTCCGATTCCGTTCTGGATGCCATCCTGGACCAGGACCCGAACGGCCACGTAGCCTGCGAAACCCTGGTGACCACGGGGCTGGCCCTTGTGGCCGGCGAGATCACTACGACCTGTTACGCAGATATCCCCAGGATCGTCCGAGAGACCATCAAGGACCTGGGATATACGCGGGCCAAATACGGTTTCGACTACGAGACCTGCGCGGTGGTCACCTCCATCCAGGAGCAGTCCCCGGATATCGCCATGGGAGTCAACCGGGGAAAGGAAGAAGAGCAGGGGGCCGGCGATCAGGGCTTGATGTTCGGTTATGCCACGAATGAGACCCCGGAGTATATGCCGCTTCCCATCAGTCTGGCCCACAAACTGACCCGGAAGCTTGCCGAACTCCGCAAAGAGGACGTCCTCGAATACCTCCGGCCCGACGGTAAGTCTCAAGTGACCGTGGAATATGAGAATGGGACTCCGAAACGGGTACATACCATTGTCATATCCACGCAGCACAGCCCGGATGTGACGCTCAAAGAGATCCGGGAAGACATGATTGAGAAGGTCATCAAACCGGTCATCCCGCCGGATCTGCTCGATGAGGAAAATATTACTTACCATATCAACCCGACCGGGCGTTTCGTGGTCGGCGGTCCTCAGGGGGACTGCGGCCTGACCGGGAGAAAGATCATCGTCGATACCTACGGCGGCGTGGGAAGCCACGGGGGCGGATGTTTCTCAGGCAAAGATCCTTCCAAGGTGGACCGTTCCGGCGCCTACATGGCCCGATATATCGCCAAGAATATTGTGGCCGCGGGAATCGCCAAGAAATGCGAGATCCAGCTTGCCTATGCCATCGGCGTGGCCCAGCCGGTTTCCGTGCATATCGACGGCTACGGCACCGAGAAGATCCCTCACCAGAAGATCGTAGAGATGGTACGCAAACTCTTTGATATGCGTCCCGCCAAGATTATTAAAAAGCTCGACCTCAAACGGCCGATCTACAAAGCCACTGCGGCGTATGGGCATTTCGGCAGAAGCCCCGAAGGGATCCTCTGGCGCAAAGGAGACGGCTTTACCTGGGAGAAGACCGACATGGCCGATGAGTTGAGGCGGCTGGCGGGACTGTAAAACAGTAGGCAGTAGATATATATCATTGCATAATTAAAGCGGCATAAATGTTATTCTTAACGTTGCATAGTATACTTATCTTGTCTGCGCTGTCGTCATTGCCCGACCCTCCGATCAAGTCGGAAGGCAAGCTTAATCGTGGGATCGGAGGGCATGCTTGATCGGGCAATCCATGGTTCGACAAGCTCGCCATGACAATTGTCACCCTGAGCCTGTCGAAGGGTGGATTCTCCGGTCAAACCGGAGGAGGAGAATGACAATATGCAGCCTTAATAGAGGAAGGAGTTGTGATGAGTACGGAAATAAAAGCAAGGTGTGATGTGGCGGCCCCGGAGCGCGCCGCGGAAGGAAAGCGAAGGATCGAGTGGGCCGATCAGGATATGCCGGTGCTCCGGGAGGTGCGGAGACGGTTTGAAAAAGAACTTCCCTTGAAGGGGATGAAGATGTCGGCCTGTCTTCACGTGACCGCAGAGACGGCCAACCTGGTCCGGACGCTCAAGGCGGGCGGGGCCGATCTCCTGCTCTGCGCATCCAATCCCCTCTCCACGCAGGATGATGTGGCCGCGGCCCTTGTTCAGGAATACGGTATCCCGGTTTTTGCAAAGAAAGGCGAGGATCGGGACACCTTTTACCGGCATATCGAGGCGGCCGTGGCGCACAGCCCCAACATGACCATGGATGACGGTGCGGATCTCGTCTCGTCGATCCTTTCCAGGCATCCGGAACTGGCCGGGCAGATCGTCGCGAGCATGGAGGAGACGACCACCGGCGTGATCCGGCTCAAGGCCATGGAGAGGGACCATGCCCTTCTCTTCCCGATCATTGCGGTTAATGACGCGGACACCAAACATCTCTTCGACAACCGTTACGGCACCGGCCAGTCCACGGTGGACGGCATTATCCGCGCCACGGACATCCTCCTCGCCGGCAAGACCGTGGCAGCGGCAGGGTACGGCTGGTGCGGCAGGGGATTTGCCATGCGGGCCAAAGGCATGGGCGCCAACGTGATCGTTACGGAGGTGGATCCGATCAAGGCGATTGAAGCGGCCATGGACGGCTTTCGGGTATGCCGATGATTGAAGCGGCCCGGCGGGCCGACCTGATCTGTACGTTGACCGGTGACATCCACGTGGTCCGGGCGGAACATTTCAAGGTGATGAAGAACGGCTGTATGATCTGCAACTCAGGCCACTTTGACGTGGAGATTGATCTTGTGGCCTTGAAGAAGACGGCCGTAACGGTCCGAGAGGGTGTGAGGAACTTTGTGGATGAATATATGATGGACGATGGAAGAAAGATCTTCGTCCTTGCCGAGGGGAGACTGATCAATCTCTCGGCTGCGGAAGGGCATCCGGCGTGCGTCATGGATATGAGTTTTTCCACGCAGGCACTGGCCTCGGAATACGCCGTGAAGAACAAGGGGAAACTGGGCAAGAAGGTCTACGATGTTCCCAAGGAAATCGATTCCTGGGTCGCCTCTCTGAAACTCAAGACCATGGGGATCAGCATCGATCAACTGACTGATGAACAGAAAAAGTATCTCTCTTCATGGGATATGGGGACGTAAAGAATTAGGATCATCTCCAAAAGAGTGGGTGAAAACATCAGGGGTCAAGCCCCGTCAGAAGTTTCACAAATAAATAAAGTGGATCAAAAAGCACAAGGAATACTGTAAAGAACGGAACTTCTAACGGGGCAAGGGGTCAAGGATTCCAGGGGTCAAGTGAAGTGCTTTTCAAGACTTGAGGGTCCGAGGGTCCAAGGATTCAAGGGGTCGAGTGAAGTGCTAAAAACATCAGTGGTCAAGGGTTTTAGTGTTTTTCTCTGAAGATTTTGCTTGCGTTCTTGTACTCGGTTTACCGGTATCAGTATTTCACTTGACCCCTTGAACCCTGGAATCCTCGAACCCTTTTTACCCACTTTTGCATTTTGATCTTTGGTTTTTTATCTTTCTTTGGAAACCATGTCTCTATTGCTGAGTGAAATTCGGCTGACGCCTGACCAGGATGCCTTGGATCTGAAACAGGTTGTGGCCGGTCTCATGCAGATACCCCTCGCCGAGATCATGTCTTTCCGGATTGTCCGCAGGTCCATTGATGCGCGTCAGGATGTGCGGATCCTCTATCAGATAGAGATTTCCGTTCCGGATGAGGAGAACCTGCTCCGGAGATTCCGGGAAACCGGCGGGGTGCGGGTCGAGCGCGCAAAACCCTCACCGGTCTTCCCGCTCATAAGACCCATCCGGTTTGAAACAAGGCCTGTGGTCATCGGATTCGGTCCGGCGGGGATTTTTGCCTCCCTGATCCTCGCCCGTTCCGGGGCGAAACCCATCATCCTGGAACGGGGGCGCCGCATGAAGGAACGCATCGGGGACGTGCAGGCCTTCTGGTCTGAAGGGGCTTTCCTCCCCGACAGCAATGTCTGTTTCGGCGAAGGCGGAGCGGGGACGTTTTCGGACGGGAAACTCACGACCGGAAAGAGAGCCCGGGAGATCCCCTGGATTCTGCAGGAACTGGTTGATGCAGGAGCGCCCTCGGAGATCCTTTATGAATCCCGCCCGCATATCGGAACCGACCGGCTGAGGAGCGTGATCGTCACCCTTCGTGAAAAAATCGAATCCGCAGGCGGTGAGGTTCGATTCAAAAGCCGGATGACGGACCTCGTGGTTTCCGACGGCGTGGCGCGGGGCGTCATCGTCAACCATCAGCAGGAGATCGAGACCGATACCGTCATTCTCGCCCTGGGTCACGGGGCCGGGGATACCCTTGAGGCACTCCTTGGATCCGGGGTCCGGATGGAACCCAAACCGCTGGCCGTGGGGCTGCGCATAGAACACCCGCAGGAAATCATCGACCGGGCGCAGTACGGCCGGTGGGCGGGACACAGGCGCCTTGGCCCCGCGGATTACCGTTTGACCTTCCGGGATAAGATTCTGGGCCGCGGGGTTTATTCCTTCTGCATGTGCCCCGGCGGGAAGGTGATCGCGGCGAATGCAGAGCCGGAAAGCGTGGTCACGAACGGGATGAGTTCTTATCACAGAGCAAGCGGCCATGCCAACAGCGGTCTGGTCGTCACCGTTCATGGAGATGATTTCGGCGGTTCTCAGCCGCTCTCCGGCCTTGCCTTTCTCCGAGGAATGGAGAAGGCCGCCTTTCAAATGGGGGGAGGGGATTATTCGGCCCCGGCGCAGCGGGTCACGGACTTTCTGCGGGACAAGAGATCGGCGGCGCTCCCTCCGGTGACCTATCGTCCCGGCGTGGTCCCGGCGGATCTCATGGGGCTGCTCCCGGATTTTGTCACCCAGGGTCTCAAGCGGGCCCTTTATGCATGGGGGCGTAGGATTTCAGGATTTCTCTCGGATGAGGCCGTGCTGATCGGGATTGAGACCCGGACCTCCTCCCCGGTGCGGATGCTCAGGGGTGGAGATTACGCCTCCATCAGCGTGAAAGGGCTCTATCCCGTGGGAGAAGGGGCCGGTTACGCCGGGGGGATTGTCAGCTCAGCCCTGGATGGGGTACAATGTATACGATCTATTTTGCAAAGCAAGGGGATCAAGAGACATGAGAGCGAAGTTCAGGAACACGGAATACGGCGTTGAGCTTGAGAAGACCATCACCGAACTCACTCATCTCTTCTTCGAGACCGAAAAGAGCAGGAATTTAAAGACCCGCTTTGAGAATCCCCATCTGGTCAAATGCTGGGAGAAGACGGGCTGTACCCGCAGGGAATGCCCGGCCTATGGGGCCGAGAATTTACGCTGCTGGCAGATCGCCGGGACGCATTGCGGGGATACGATTGTGGGGAGCCGCGCCCGCCTCCTTCAGGACTGCAAGGACTGTGAGGTCTTCAAGGCCTCCACACGGGAACCGGCATCCGATCTGGGCGAGCTCTTTAATAATATGATGTTTATCCTGGAGAGCAGCGACCAGAGCAAGTACAAGGAATGCTACATTAAATTCGAAGGCGTGGTCAACGAGATGTCCCGGCTTTTTTTTGAGGCCGAAGAGCACAAGGATTTCAAGACCCGCTTTGAGAATCCCCTTCTGGTGAAATGCTGGGAGTACACGCACTGTACCCGAGAGGGATGTCCGGCCTATGGTTCAAAGAACCGCCGCTGCTGGCAAATCGCCGGCACCCATTGCGGAGAGAAGGTGGTGGGGAAGAATGCCCGTCTCCTGGATGACTGCAAGGATTGTGACGTGTTCAAGTTGTCCACCCAGGATTCCATGGCCGAGTTGGGAGAACTTTTCAACAACATGATGTTTACCCTGGAACAGAGGATGGAGCAGATCAGGGAGGCCGAGCTGGATCTGGAAAAGAGGATCGAGGAGGCCACGGTTCAGCTCAAGGAGTCACAGGCCCAGTTGATTCAAAAGGAGAAGATGGCCGGCGTGGGGCTTCTGGCCTCCGGCATCGCTCATGAGGTCGGGAATCTGCTCACGTCCATCTCTTCTCTGGTTCAATTGATCCAGAGGAAGACGGACGACCCTGTGAGTCAGGAAAGGCTCAGCCTGATTCGCAAACATATCGACCGGATCTCGGAAATTGTGCGGGAACTGGTAGACTTTGCAAGGCCTTCACAACACGGCGCCGAGGCCGTGAATATCAACGAAGTGGTTCGGAGCGCGGTCGGTTTTATGAAATACGGCAAACCGGTTCGAAACATCAGTGTCGAAACCGACTTGGAGGATGGGCTCCCCGATCTCCTTCTGATCCGGGATCAGCTTCTACAGGTCTTTATGAACCTGATTCTGAATGCCGTTGATGCCATGAAGTCAGGAGGCGTCTTGAGCATCAAAACACTCAGGGACCAGGCGTGGGTCCGGATTGATTTTTGCGATACCGGCATAGGGATCCCTCAGGAAAACCTCGAAAAAATATTCGAACCCTTTTTCACCACCAAGGAGGTGGGGCAGGGGAGCGGCCTCGGCCTCTCGGTGAGCTACGGGATCATTGAGAATTTCAAAGGGAGAATCGAGGTGGAGAGCACGGCAGGCAAAGGGAGCGTGTTCCGGGTCTTCCTGCCTATTACTCAGTCGCAAAGATGATCCGCACAGGATTGCGGAAATTTCCAGTCCGGCCATAAGAATCGGAACGGTCTATGTCCGAAAAGATTTTAATCATTGACGATGAGACGACCATCCGGGAGACCCTGAGCGCGGTTCTCTTGGAAGAGGGGTACAGTACGGTTACGGCCGGCAACGGGGAAAAGGCCGTGGAGCTCTTGACCCAATTCGCATTTGATGCGGTCATCTGCGATATCCGCATGCCCGGCATGAGCGGCATGGACGTTCTGAGGAAATCCAAGGAGATACGCCCGGAGACGCCTGTCATCATCATCACGGCCTACGCCTCGATTGAAACCGCAGTCGAGGCCCTTCGGGAGGGCGCCAGCGATTATATCATCAAACCCTTCATTCTTGAAGATATCGTTCTGAAAATCAGGAAGCTCTTCCATTACCGGGAGCTGGTCCTGGACAACATTCTCCTCCGGGGAGAGGTTGATGAAATCTACGACTCCTCGAATATCATCGGCAAATCCAAGCAGATCAGGGATTTGCTTTCCATGATTCAGAAGGTCTCCTCCTCCAAGGGTACGGTGCTGATCACCGGGGAGAGCGGCACGGGCAAAGAGCTGGTCGCCCGATCCATTCACAACAGCGGCCCCCGCAAACAAAAACGGTTTATGCCGGTCAACTGCTGCGCCATCCCCGAGACCTTGCTCGACTCGACACTCTTCGGCCATGTCAAGGGGGCCTTCACCGATGCCGTCGAGGACCGGAAGGGTCTCTTCGAGATTGCGGACAAGGGGACCCTGTTTCTGGATGAGATCGGTGATCTCCCCATGGGATTGCAGACCAAACTCCTGCGTGCCATTGAGGAAAGGGAGATCCTCCCCATCGGGTCGACCGATCCGGTCAAGGTGGATATACGGCTCATTGCAGCCACGCATCAGAACCTGAGAAAGAGAATACAGGAAGGCGCCTTCCGCGAGGATCTTTTTTATCGATTGAACGTGGTTGAGATTCATATCCCCCCCTTGAGAGAACGGAGTGAAGACGTCCCGCTCCTCGTGGATCATTTTATCAGGAAATACAACAAGGAACTGAACAGGAATTTCCGGGGGGCCGCCCCGGAGATCATCCGGATTCTGATGAATTACAAATGGAGAGGGAATATCCGAGAATTGGAGAATGTGATTGAGCGCAGTATGATCATGGGGACGCCGCCCCTCTTGAAACCGGAGAATCTGCCCGGGAACCTGCTTGATGAGAGCAACGGTCTGAATGGAAAAGACAAGGACAACCTCAGGAACGCCGTCCGGGTATTTGAAAAACGCCACATCCAATGGGTGCTTGAAAAGGTCCATGATGACAAGAATAAAGCCGCCGATATCCTCGGGATCAGTATCGCCACCCTTTACCGCAAACTGGAAGAGAAAAATTATTAATGGCATCGAAATTGACGAACAGGACCACTTAGGAAATACTGAGAATCCGGTTCGGCTGAGTTTTCTTCATGACATTTTTGCCTGTTTTTGATAATCTCACCATGGACGGACCCTTTTTATCCCTGGGGCCGGCAAGAGGCCGCGGCGCCGGTCCCCCCGCTCGTTCGGGCCTGTTTTAAAGAGCGTGCAGGATGACCTCTGATTGGAATGCGGCATCTCGGAGCATCATGAACCTGTCGGATTTTTTCTCATCCACTCCGGGCATCTATATGGCCCAGTCATTCTGCCATGCCTTGATCTCGGTCATCATCGTCGAGAGCGCCATCCGTATCTGGCGGATTCAGGAACCGATGATGATGCAGAGATTCCGTTTTATCGTGATGATCTTCCCGATCTTTTCCTGGCCGGTTTATCAAATCCTCAACCCGGATAGGGGGTCCATTCACTTCCGGCTCGAAACACTTTTCGATTCCAACCGCTGGCTCAATCTGAGTATCGGAGGGGTGATACCCTTCCATCTCATCTTTCTCTCCTTGTTGTTTCTATCGGCCATGATCTTCATTTTCCAGGAGATGATCCCGATCGTCAAACATACCCATGAATCCAAATCAAGGAAGCTTGAGACGCGTCACCCTGATCCGGATTCGGTCGTCTTGCAGGTTCTGCAGGAGATCTCCGGGTCAAAGCCCGACGTGCTGATGGTGGATGATGAGGACTATATCCTTTTTTCCTCGAACGGCAGGAACCCGTCGGTTTTCTTGTCCACGGGGCTGATTCAGGCCCTTGACCGGGATCAGCTCCAGGTCGCGCTGGTCCATGAGATGGCTCATATCTCACGGAACAAACGCCCTTTTCTGCTGGTCATCTTTCTACTGAGAGTCCTGATGTTTTTTAATCCCGTGATCCTGATCGAATTCAGGAAGATTGTGCAGGAAGAAGAGAAGATCTGTGACGATATGGCGGCCAGGATCACGCAAAAACCCCATGCCCTCGCGGAGACTCTGCGAAAACTATTTCGTACAGCCGAAGTCTCAAGTACCTTCCGGCTGAAAAAACTTTCCGGCATGAAGGAGGCCCTTGAGGAATACAGCCAGGCCATGCTGATAGAGAGCAGAATAAAAAGGCTTGAGCAGGGAACCGACGGCATCAAAGAGCGCTCCTGGTCCCAATGGATCATGACGCTGATGGTCATTTCCTTGATCAACTACTATGTTGTATAATAGCATGGGACTGCGGCAGGCGCCGGGTCCCCCACGAGGGGAAGAATCCCTTCCGGCGCGCCCGGAGCCTTCATGACCGGACCGACGAATACGGTGACGATATTCAGGTGAGGTGAGAGTCCGTGGGAAAACAATTCATCCGATATCTCTTGTTTGCCGCAGCCGTTGCCGCGATCATCCTGCTGCTCAGACTCTTCAACTGGATCCCCTGGGTCATGCAGCAGGATACCCTGAGACCCTACAGCCATATCGATCTGGTCAGGAACAAACTGCATATTCAGGAGATTTATGTCCCTGCCTATTTCCCGAAACACCTGCGCTGGCCGCCGTCCGAAATTCTGGCGCAGAAAACCCCTTTTACGGCGATCATCATGGAGTTCAGGGATGAAGAGACCGGAGATACGATCTTCATGACCTCTCAGACGGCCAAAGGGAGACGCCCGGTCTGGGACAAAAAGATAGAGATCCAGCGTGTCCAAGAGCAGGTCACCTACTCCCTGAAGGGACGTAAGGCCGTGCTCACCGTGGGACAATGCGGAAACGGCGAACCCTGCAGCGGGATTTCATGGGATGAAGGGAAATACAGAATCGATGTGCTCATGAAATCCGGCCCCTTCGATCTGATCGGAATCGCTGAGAGCATGATCCATGAAAGCGTGCCCGGCTCCAGGGCCCCGTAGCCTCACTGAACGAGACACTTTGAGTCTAACAGGTCCGTCCTCTGTTTTTCCTTGCCTCCATCCCCATTTTTTCGTATAATCCCCGCATTCCGGCCACCCGTCTCGGATTCCACTTCACGGCTCTGCACTAGGTTAGGTGCATCAAGAGGCCGGCTTCAAGATAGCATCAAGAAATCAACCATTGATCTTGACAATGAACTATCCAACTGGTATATTCTTTCATGTACAGCAGATCCTTCACGAATATGGAGGGGATACATGAAAAAGAAAATTGGTACCGTTCTTGATATGGAGATCCTGACCAAGGCGAAAGAACGGGCGGTCCGCGATGGCAGACCTTTGTCCGATCTGCTGCAGGACGCGCTGGCGGCATACCTTCAGGGAGACGCTGCCCGGGGTGATTTCGAACGTGCCTGCAAACTCTTTTGCTCGCACGGAAGCGGCCTTACGCTCGAAGAGATCGACGAGCTGCTCCAGGAGGACATTCTGGCGTTATGAAACTCTCAGTAATTCGTGAAGGAGAGGTCGTTGTTCTGGATACAAATATTCTTGTCTACGCCAGTCAGCAGAAATCCGAAGAATGCGCGCAGCTCTTGGCGCGATGTGCAAGAAGAGAGGTGCAGGGAATCGTGCCCATACCGGTGGTTGCGGAGCTGATGCACACCTTGATGTTGATCGAGGCTCGGGAGAACGGCTGGATCGAGCGGTCAAATCCATCGCGTGCCTTATCGGAAAAACCTGAACGGGTCCGCCGGCTCACAAACTACGAAAAGCAGATGCGGGAGTTCATGGGTATCGGTCTCAGGCTTGAGCCGGCTTCAACCCAGGATATACTTGAAGCCATGAGCATTCAAAGAGAGTTCGGACTGCTAACCAACGACGCCCTTCTGGTAGCCGCTGCCCGGCGGTTGAACTGCTCCTCCATTGCCACGGCGGACCGGGCTTTTAAAAATCTCAAGAAGTTCAAGGTCTATTCACCATCGGATCTCAAGGACAAACCATAGAAGGCACCCTCCTCCTCTTCTTTTGTCCGTCATCCATCTCTTGCCGTCCTCTGTGTCTTTACGCTTTCCTCTGATCTTACTGCCCACCGTTCTTACCGCCCACTGGTCTTAATCTGCCCTCTGTCCTCTGGGTTTATGCCGTCCTCTGTTTTTCCTTGCATCCATCCCCATTTCTTCGTATAATCCCCGCATTCCGACCGCCCGGGCCTGATTTCGCTTCACGGCCCCGGCCGGCGGGCTTGCTGTCAGGCCATATAACAGAGGGGGATTGGTTCTATGAGACCGTCGGATATCTTATTGGCGAGGCCGTAAGATCTAAGATGGTTTTTTTGTTTTTGGGTAAAGTTCCTGATTCACGATTCAAGGCCGGACACTGGTGACGTTTACTTGGTCGGTAGTTGAGAGGAGGCTCGCTTTGTCACGCACGAAAATTACTAAGGAGGTCATCGAATAATGGCTGGATCGACGTTTCAGACAAACCCTTTTGACCTGAACAAACTTCTCGACTACTGCCATAGCGGCGTACTTCAATTGCCGGATTTTCAGCGCAGTTGGGTTTGGGATGAAGATCGCATCAAGAGTTTGATTGCTTCAATCTCGCGAGCTTTTCCTGTTGGCGCTTTAATGACCCTCGATAGTGGGGGGGAGGTGAATTTCAAGCCTCGACCTATTGAAGGAACACCGGTTGCGGCGAAACAGAACTCCCCTCATTCCTTACTGCTTGATGGCCAGCAACGGATGACGTCGCTTTATCAGTCTACCCTGCGAGGAAAGGTCGTAGAGACGGTTACCACGAAAAAGAAGAAAGTAAAACGCTGGTTTTATATCGACATCCGAAAATCGCTTGATCCTTCCCATGATCGCGAAGATGCGATCATCGGCGTACCAGAGGATCGAATTGTGCGAATCGATTTCGGACGTGAAGTTGTTTTAGATCTTTCATCTGCCGAGCAGGAATACGCTTGTCTTATGTACCCTGTTTCCCAAGTCTTTGATTGGGACAAGTGGCAAGACGGCTTCGACAAGCATTGGCGCGGAGACGATAATGAGAGCATTCGTGAAGAGTTCCGGACTTTTAAGCGTCTGGTTCTGGAGAATTTCAAATACTACCGAGTGCCGGTGATTGCACTAGATCGATCGACTTCTAAGGAGGCTGTATGTGTTGTCTTCGAGAAGGTAAACACTGGAGGTAAGGCGCTCGACGCGTTTGAGCTGGTTACAGCGATGTATGCTGCCGCAGGCCATGAATTGCGAAAAGATTGGTACGGGGATGACGGGGCAAAAGGGCGGCATCGGCGTTTTGCAGAAACTCTTCGGCCCGCAGGTTTAGATACCGGGATCATCGCCAATGTTGCCAATACTGATTTTCTTCAGGCCGTTTCGCTTTTTCATACGCGTGACCTACGACGTTCGGCAGAGACTGCCGGAAGAAAAGGCAAGGAATTGCCAGCCGTTACAGGCAATCGACAGGCTTTGTTGAACCTGCCTCTTGAAGCATACAAGCGATATGAGGCGCAGGTAGAGCGTGGCTTCGTACAGGCGGCGAAGTTCCTTCACATGCTGCACATCTATCGTATTTTTGATCTTCCCTATCAGTCTCAAATCATACCGTTGGCAGCCATTCTGGCCGATATTGGTGATGCTTGGGAGCACGAGGCGAACCGGGCGATGTTGGTACGGTGGTACTGGAACGGCGTTTTCGGTGAACTCTACGGTTCGGCGGTTGACACGCGCATTGCGCGAGATTTTATGGAAGTACCTGCTTGGCTGAAGGGGGGCTCCAAACCTTCAACGGTGAGCGAGACCATGTTTCGTGCTGATAGATTGAAGACCATGCGCATGCGCCTGTCTGCTGCATACAAGGGCGTTAACGCCCTCTTGATGAAGGAAGGTGCGCAGGATTTTCGTTCAGGCCAGAAATTCGATCACACGATCTTTTTCGGCGAGAATGTCGACATCCATCACATCTTCCCGCAAGACTGGTGCAAGAAAAAGAATATCAAGCCGCATGTCTATGATTCCATAATCAACAAGACCCCGCTTTCCTACCGGACGAATCGGATCATTGGTGGTTCCGCACCATCCGAATACCTTGCTAAATTGGAGAAAGGCGATACGACAACGCCATCAATCAAACCCGAGAGACTCGATACCTATCTCAGATCTCATCTGATTGACCCATCGTTTCTGCGCTCCGATAGATTTGCTGATTTCATGGTGGACCGACAGAAACGACTTCTGGCACTAATCGAGCAAGCTACCGGAAGAGCAGCCTATATGGGTGATGTTCAGGAAGAAGGCGAGGATGTTGAGGCCGATGAGGACACTGTTGAAGCCGAACTGACAATCGCAGCGGAATGACTAAAAATGGGATCAGCCCTTGGCATAGGCCATTCTAATAGGCTTTGGTAATGGCTTTGGGGTCATGGTAATGGCTTTGGGGTCAGACCTACAGTGCGACCGGGCAAGGTCGTATCATCCAGCGGGTGAGAATCCCGCCCCGGAAGGTAAGCCAGCCACCGGGTAGCGAGTCTTTGGAGGGAGGGTGGTAACATCCTTCTTTAAGCGTAAGATAGCAAGCTGGCAGGCCGTAAGCCGATTGGTTGAAGGGATTGAGCCCCGAAAGTGACGCGTTGGGAAGGACGACACTGTTGTAGAAGTGGAAGTCAACATG
>Ga0210015_1000554_pt1 | contig 38971 bp, 29 predicted proteins | sample CryGeymeta201522_FD_185471 | JGI IMG/M metagenome (GOLD analysis project Ga0210015, IMG submission 185471) | Groundwater microbial communities from Crystal Geyser aquifers in Utah, USA - Crystal Geyser metaG 2015-22 (SPAdes) (version 2) | ecosystem: Environmental > Aquatic > Deep subsurface >...
TTGAAGTTAAAAAAGGAGCTTATGGCTTCGCCGTGACCAAAGATGCCGTTATACCAACCATCAGTAGCCAAAACCCAATCATAGGCCAAATCAAAAAAAAAGGCTTGAAACAGGAAACTTTGGCTTCCTACTTCTTGAAAGACGGCAAAAAAGTTTGGAAAAACACCAAAAATGAAGTGAATGTATATACCCGTTCAGACGCTTCCGGCGCCGCAGAAGTATGGGTGAAATACTTGGGCGGGAAAGCCCAAGAAGAACTCAAAGGTATCGGGGTTTTTGGCGATCCGGGTTTGGCCGAAGCTGTCAAAAACGACCCGAAAGGAATCGGATTCAACAACGTTATTTATGTGTATGATTTGAATTCGGGTGAAAAATATCCGGGCGTAGATGTTGCCCCGATTGACATCAACAGCAACGGGACAATCGATCCGGATGAAAATTTTTACCACAACTTAGGCGAAATCACCAAAGCCATAGCCGACGGCAGATACCCCTCGCCTCCGGCACGCGAATTGTTTTTGGTATCCAAAGGCAAGCCACAGTCCAAAGTTGTCAAAATATTTTTGAATTGGGTGCTCACCAAAGGCCGGGCTTTTGTGGTGCCGAATGGATACATTCTACTCGAAGATGCTAAAATAGCAGATGAAATTAAAAAACTATAAAATGTCAATTGCCCTCCGAAAACCTATCGAACTTTTCAGAAAAACGTGGATGCAAATCGCGTTGTCCATCATTTTGATATTGCCATTGGCCATTGGGTTTTCCTTGCTGTACAAGGCTTGGCCCCTCTTGAATCCGGATGATTTAGGCAAGCTTTTATTCGGCTCGGTTTGGTCGCCTTCCCAAGGCAATTTCGGCCTATTCCCGTTCATCAGCAGTTCAGTTTTTGTCGCCGGAGTCGGGCTCATCATCATGATTCCGGTTTGCCTTTCCTCCGCGATTTACATCACCCAATTTGCGCCGAGATGGATTTCCCGGATTTTGAGGGCTGCCATCGATATTTTAGCAGGTATGCCCTCCGTAATCTTTGGTTTGTGGGGCGTGATTACCATCGTGCCGATTGTTGGAAATTGGGCCAAACAACAAGGTGCGCAAAACCCGACAGGATATTCAATATTGGCTGCCGGTATTGTGGTCTCCATTTCCGTGATGCCTTATGTGCTCAATATGTTGTTGGAATTGTTTGAGTCGGTTACCTCCGAACTCAAAGAAACGGCGCTTTCGCTCGGAGCAAGCCATTGGCAAGCCATCAAAGATGTGTTTCTCAAAAAACTCAAACCCGGCATCATTGCTTCATTCACTTTGGGAATGAGTAAATCTTTTGGCGAAACCATCGCTGTGCTGATGGTTGTCGGAAATGTAGTGCAAATCCCCAGTAGTATTTTTGATGCCGGCTATCCGCTGCCGGCTTTATTAGCAAACAACTATGGCGAAATGATGTCGATTCCCATGTATGATGCCGCCCTGATGCTGTCGGCTTTGATACTGCTTTTGATTGTGGTGTTTTTCAACTACCTGTCCCATAAAGTCATTAGGCATTATCAAGCGAAGGCGTGATTGAAAATTATTAAAAAACTAATCCTATGAAGAATAGCAAAGTCGAAACAATTACTTGGGCGTTTCCCCAACGAAGTCTATTTCATAGCCTTGTTGGAGCCGGGCTATCCGTTCCAATCTTTTTTTATTCAAAAAAAGGATTTCCACTCCTATCCCTAACCCAAAAGACTCCCTAAAAACAGCAATTACACATTCAAAAAAATATCTCGCTGAATATTAATTAAAAAATAAAAATCATGGCACATCTAAGATTGGGCGATCTCGCCCCCGATTTTGAAGCAGTAACTACCCAAGGCAAAATCTGCTTCCACGAATGGCTCGGCAACGCCTGGGGCGTGTTGTTTTCACATCCAGCCGATTTCACGCCTGTTTGCACCACCGAATTAGGCACCGTCGCCAAATTCAAAACCGAATTTGACAAACGCAATGTGAAAGTTATCGCACTGAGCGTTGACCCGCTCGCAGATCACAAAAACTGGATCAAAGACATTGAAGAGACCCAAGAAACGACGGTCAATTTTCCCATCATCGCCGACGAAGACAAAAAAGTGGCCACATTGTATGACATGATTCATCCGAATGCGTTGGAAAAAGCAACTGTCCGCTCGGTCTTTATCATCGGCCCGGATAAAAAAATCAAATTGACTCTCACCTATCCCGCCTCTACCGGGCGCAATTTCTACGAACTCATCCGCGTGATTGACAGTTTGCAACTGACAGCAAACCACCAGTTGGCAACACCTGCTAATTGGGAAAAAGGGGACGATGTAGTGATTGTCCCATCAGTTAGTGACGAAGAAGCCGAAAAAAGATTCCCCGGATTCAGAAAAGTAAAACCCTATCTGCGTTTGACAAAAGCTCCGGTGACAAAATAGATTGGAAATTCAAGATAAAATAATGCGCATCAATAAATATCAAACAGAAAACATTGTCAAAATTGTTTTAGGCATCGTCACTTTACTTATCGTGGTGGTCTTGTTCAGCATCATCGCCGGGATTTTCATCAAAGGAATACCCGCGCTTTCGTGGGACATCGTCAGCCAGATTCCGAAAGGCGGTTATTATTTTGGCAAAGAAGGCGGTATTCTAAACGCCATCATCGGATCTTTGTATCTGGCCGTTGGTGCCTCCTTGATTGCCTGTATCATCAGCATACCTGTTGCTTTATTCATTCATACCTACCTGTTCCAGTTCCCAAAAATTCAGAAACGGATCCGCTTGTGGTTGGATGTATTGTGGGGTGTGCCGCCGATTGTCTATGGCGCGTTCGGTTTCAACCTAATGTTGTTGATGGGCTGGCCAACTTCGCTTTTGGCAGCCATCATCACGGTTTCCTTGTTGATAAGCCCCGTGATGATTCGGGCCATGGACGAAACCCTCCAACACGTATCTAAAGACTTGTTTGAATCTGCACTCTCGTTGGGGTTTTATAAAGGTGAAATCGGATTCCGGTTTCTGTTTAAGCAAGCAATACCGGGCATTACCACTGCTTTTTTGATGGCATTGGGCAAGGGCATCGGCGACACGGCATCCGTACTTTTCACCGCCGGTTATACGGATTACATTCCGGAAAGCCTGACAGAGCCTGCCGCCACTTTACCTTTGGCCGTTTTCTTCCAACTCAGCTCACCAATCCCTGAAGTAAAAGCTCGCGCCTACGCGGCAGCTACTGTACTGACCATCATCATATTGGTAATCAGTATTTCATCTCGAATTATCAGTAAAAAACTGTCTAAAAATCGCACTACATGAGTACAAAAACAGTAGATTTAGCATCTAAAACACAAATAGATTCGCGCAAAATCATGACTAAAAATAGTTCTAAATCTATATTGAGCGTGCAGTCGCTCAACCTTTGGCACGGGAAACAGCAGACATTAAAAAACATCCATCTGAACATTCCGGAAAAAGGCATCACGGTATTGTTAGGACCGTCAGGTTGTGGGAAAACAACCCTTCTGAAAACCTTTAACCGGCTGACCGACATTTACCCAGACATCCGGACTGAGGGGGCTGTCTTGTTTAAAGGCCAAGATATTTTGAACAAAAAAACAGATGTTTACAGCCTACGCCAACAAATGGGCTTGCTTTCGCAACGACCGCATCCACTACCGGGAAGCATTGCTGACAATATACGGTATGCCTTAAAACTTAAAGGCATTTCCAACAAAACCGAGCAAAATCACCGCATCGAATTTTTCCTACAAAAAGTAGCACTTTGGGAAGAAGTGAAAGACCGTCTCAAAAGTTCATCAGGCAGTTTATCCATCGGCCAGCAACAAAGATTGTGTTTGGCAAGAGGATTGGCTATTGAACCCAAAGTAATTTTGGCCGACGAGCCCACTTCAGCACTCGACCCTATTTCGAGCAGAAAGATCGAAGAACAGTTCAAAGAATTAAGCCAAGAATACTCGATTGTGTTGGTTACCCATATTCTGCGCCAAGCCAAACGATTGGCCGACTACGTGGCATTTATGTATTTCGGGGAAATCATCGAACAGGGTTTACCTGGCGAACTCTTTGAAAACCCTCAGACAGACACCTTAAAAGAATATCTGTCCGTGGGGCATTAAGCAGGTTAAAACTGTATTTTCTTCGTGATTTTATTGCCGCCTTCCAACCCGATTTTAGCAATCAAGAGTTGATTGGATTTTTGTATAGGCAAGATTATTTCATTTAAATCGATACCTGATTTATAAAATAATTTTCGTCCGGTAATGTCATAAACCGCAACAACCAAAATAGATTCGTTGACTGATTTGATTGTCAGTTGGTTTCCAGTAGAAAAAATCTGAACAGCCGATTCATCTGAAACAAAATCAACTGCACTCAAAGTTTTATTTGGGAAGCTTATCACAAATCGATCGTTGAAAGTACCTTTTTCAGTTGTAAAAGTATAGTCCGATTCTTTGAGCAGTTGTGTTGTACCCATCAATTTATCTTCCAAGACAACATCTTGATCCCCAAACAAACCATCCAAATCGGCGATAGAAATGGTGAAAGTTCCGGCTATGGTTGATTTATAACCCAATGGGATTATGTCTTTGTTGTCAAAAGGCATTGCTTTAGCCTGTATGGAAAGCCACTGGTCTTGCAACAAACTATAGAATGAGATTACATTTTCGAAACCATCCAAAAATAAACCGTCAAATAATCGGTCGAAACCGTTGGTAGCCGCATCGGCGTAGCCAACCAAAGTTTGGCTAAACGCACCTTGATCGTTGGTCAAGTTGAGCCATAACCTGCTTTTTGAAGCGGCTTGTGTGGCTGTGTCCGCCGTGGCAAGTTCTACCGTAGCCCGCGATTGGTTGGCGGCAAAAAACTGCGCATTTTGATTGGCGGTGGCGACCCGCATGCTGTTGTTGAAAACAAGATTTGCACTGGCGCCAAGCCCATCTTTTAAATCTACAAAAAAGCCCTGTCCGGATGCAATTTTGCCGGTAGGAGGAGTTGGGTTTCCGCTTGTCCCAACACCACCCATCAGGGTGTAAACCGCATAGTCGTTGGCGTGGTATATATTAGTTGAAATCGGCGTGTTGTGTGTCCAGAAATAAAGCGCACCATTCAACACTGTGGCATTCGCGTTGATAAATGCATCGGCATCAACGGCAGACGGATAGGGGTTGCCTATCAGGGCGAAATTTCCGGTTGTTGCTGCATTCAAAGGAATATTGACATTGATAACACCATTGTTTGGTGTGCCGGAAAAAGTAGCTTGGAACAGGCTTGGAACAGAACTGCTATAAGGCTGAGGCGACCTGATGATATAACCAACGCCGGGAGCCATGACGGAAGTCCCGTTCATCTCAGTTTTCCAATTTTGGATAGCGGTGTCAAAAGAAAAATATTTATCCTTTAGTGTGTTGGTTGACAGGTTAAAAAGTGTCTGCCCGGAGACAGGCGAGGACCAATAAGTAAAATCGAATTTGGTGACCGGCGTTGTGTTTCTTTCAACGGTTATGTTTCCCGTGTTGACTGCGTTGTCGTCTATTTGTGCTAAGCTACCGGAATCTGTTATGATCAAGCCTGCACTTGGTTTTACCTCTATGCCATAATTTACCTTTACTAGACTGTTTGGAGCTATGGCAAGTGTTTTGTTGGAAGTTATTTTTAACTCGCAAGCCTCGAAATCGCCGTTTGTAGCGGTATCATAATTTTCGTTGAGAATTACTTTCTTGTTGATCGTAGGCAAACCGCTATTCCAGCCGGAATTTGTCCAAGTGGTTGTATTCGAACACAAAGGTGGAGGTCCAAATTCATCTGCACCCATATCAGGTGTTGCCAAACTTCTAGACTGATTATCGATATCCATAGAAACAGAACTTATGAGAGTGCCAATGTTATCAAGACTGTCGTTGCTCCCATTCAAAAGATGCAAGTCATTTGAAGAAATAAAAACCGGATTTATTGAAACTGAATTTTGATCTTTGGTGCTTACAGCTTGCCAACTTGACAAAGTTGACTTTATATTTAAAGGTGTAGTAAAATGACTTCCCCAACTTCCTATGTGTTGATTTGACACATAATTATTAAAATCTAAGCCAGTGAAATTGTTAGGATTGGTAACATTAGAATAAATCGCAAATCTAATTGCTCCCGAAGTCTGAGCATTGACCAAAATATTGTTTCGAATATCCAATTGATTTGATGCTGAAACATCAATAAAAAGTGCGGCAGAAATTCCCAAATTCTGACTAGTAACCAATTTAACCGTATTATGATAAATTTTATAATTACTACCTGAAAATATACCGATACCAAAACCGTTTTCATTAACGCCACCACTTCCAGGCGCACGAACATCCAAAACAAAGTTGTTGAACACCGAAATATTTGCATTAGAAGATTTTGATGAAAGTCTAATTCCTGAAATCCCGTTTCCGTTCGTTTGAATTACGTTTAAAATTTTATTCATACTTATAATCCCCTGAGTAGAATTCTCATCTATATAAATCGCACCATATAAATTAGGGGTATGAAAATTAGAAACCAAAACACCATCGATTGTATTATTGTCTATTGTGAAAGAATCTGTGTTTTTAATATAAATACCTAAAACAGCTTTCTCAGTATCTAAATTGCTTCCAATACTGTTTTGAATCACCTGAACGTTACTTGATCTATTAGTTCCTGAATTTATATATACCCCTTGTTTAATATTTTCAAAATCATTGTTTTCCAACAAAATATTAGAATTTGCCGCACTTGCATCTTCAATATTCAATTCAGGTGATGTATTATTTCCGGAATATATTCCGATGTTTGGAACAAAATCACCATTTCTAAAACCTTGTTTTAAAAGCGTGTTTTTTACTGTAATATTTTGAGATGCATTAGTTCCCGAGCTTGCAATCCAGACTACAGAACGAGCTACATAACTTACCGAGTTATTATTTCGGATTATTAAATCTTTTGAATTACCACCAACATTATTGCTTCCGTTTATGGAAATATTATCGGCTCCTAAAAATTTAAAAACCGCAGGAATGCCCGTAAATGTATTAATATCATTAGCTTGAATGACAACTGTTTTCCCCGCATTGGGTCGTATGGTCAAGAGATTTGTGGCACTTGTCCCAGTAAATTGATTGATTGTAATCGGAAATGATTCATTCGTACTATAGTTTGAATCATCCAAGAGATAATTGACGGCACATTTTACGCCCAATTTATTGACGGCTTCCACGGCATTGGTTAAACTATTAAACGGCAAGCCGTTTGCAACCCCGACAATAAAATCTCCACACAATCTAGCATATCCATTCACTTTGAGCGTGTTGGCATCAATTTGCCATTCGCTGCCTTTACCTAATGTTCCACTATCATAACCGTAAAAACGAACTCGCAAAGTTTGCCTATCATTCACAAAAATATTTAAGGGAAGTGTCTCGGAAATTCCATTGGGGTCTGTTGGTTGATTCGTAACCAAATCCGTAAAAGTAAAAAAATTGTCGGTTGAATATCGAATGGTATATTTTCTAGGCCCCATATTACGACTACCCGATGCTCTGTCAATTCTCCGATGTGTCAAAGTAAGATTGTTTATATAGAGTGCCTCCCCAGCTGTCGGTTTGATAGAAATCTGGTAATAATCGGTATTCTGAGACAAGTTTCTATTGGTAGTCCAATGATTTGCAGAAACACCCGTAGTGCTGAATCCGACATTTCTCAATCCAACACTTGTGAATGCTCCGGCATTTACCTCCGGTTGCAGATTCACCGGATTGCCATTGTTAGTCAAAGCCCACGAAGCCAAATCTATTTGGGCTTGACTGAAAGAAAAAGTAAAAAAAAATAAGAACGTTAGTTTCTTGAAAGACTGTAAAAAAGTAAATTTGGGCATGGGCTTTAATTTTAAATGGCCGCTCATTTTCCGTATTTTACTGAGCGGTCTTTATTTTAAAGCTGCAAAGTTAGTTTTTGCTATCTATATATCTGATTAAGTAGCAGTCACCCTAATCACCGTTCATCGATTTTTTCGAGCATTTCATCGAAAATATTGTTAAACTTTCAGTTTCGATTGTATTCAGCCTAAAATTTCAGGGAAATCCCACCCAAAACGTTGATGCCCGCCTGCGGGTAGAACCCGGAGAAAAAACCGGTTTCCGTGCCGCTCGTTTTGTCCGGGTTTTCGAAGTTGAATGTGCCCCAAAAACCGTTCGAAACATATTGCCTGTCAAAGAGGTTGTTCACCAAGAAAGTGAAGGTGATATCCTTGAAAAACTCCCGTGCGCCTAAACTGTAACGCACAGACAAATCGCTGACAAAATAACTGCCTAATTTGGAAGAGGAATGATCCAAATTGCCCATGTACTGTTCGTCCACATATTTAGACAAAAAACTGATTTCTACACTTGGGATGGGCAAAAAAGTAATTGTGTTGTTCAGCACGATTTCCGGTGAAAAAGGCAGGTGGGTCGTCCCCAAATCGATGGTTTCGCCGTCGAGCGAGGCTTTAAAATTCCTGTTCTTGTTGGAACTAAAGGCAGCGTTGGGCGACCAAACCCATCGGTTGCCGAGCATGAGCGTTGCTTCGGCTTCCACCCCGATTCGATAGCTTTTGCCGCTGTTTTGCCGGATGGGGTTGCCCACATCGTCCAAAGCGCCGGTGAGCACCAATTGGTTGCTGTAATCCATCCAATAGACATTCAGGCTGATGGATTTTTTGGCATCATTGTACCGCCAACCGGCTTCGTAATCATCGAGCGATTCGGGTTCGGGGCTGCCGTTTTCAAAATCGGTGCGGTTCGGCTCGCGATGTGCTTTGGCATAAGACGCGTACAAATTGCTTTTCTCATTCATTTGATAGGACAACCCGCCTTTGGGATTGAAAAAGGCGAAAAAATCTTTAACCCCCAAATCGACAAAGCCCAAGTCTTCTCCCCGGATAGAATAATCGACATAACGCAATTGCAGGTCGCCATAGATTGATAATTTCTCTGACAGTTGGTAATTGGCTTTCGCGTAGATATTCGCATCGGTTTTGTTGCCCACGTTAAAATACAATTCCTGCCCGGATTTGCTTCCGCCGATGTTGGCAAAAACCAATTTGCCGAAATGCTCGCCGTCATACTGATTCCAAGCTCCGCCCAAATCGAATTCAACCGGGTTTGATTTGTATTTGACGGAAAAAGTGGTTCCATAAAAATCGTTGTCGAGCCATTGGCGTTGGACCAAATCGGTCGAACTGATTAAATTTCCATCCACCAAAACGGGTGTAAACCCATAGGTTGCAAAATCTGCGTCTTCTTTGTATTCTTCAAAAAACCCGCGCCCAAACGTGTAGTGTATTGCCAAGTTTGCAGACCAATTTTCATCCAACTGACGAAAGATATGCAACTGATAATTATCTTGTTTGTAATCGTCCACCTGATTTTCGTAGAAAAAGATGTTTCCCTCGTCATCCGAATACATCCCGGCGGGATTGAATCTTCTGTTGGTTTTCAAGGTTTCTTTGTCGATGCCGAACCAAGCCTGATAGGTCACTTCCGAACCGCCGAAAGCAATGGCTTTGATTTGGGTTTTGCCATCGAAATAAGCAGCGGATAAATAATAGGATTTCAAATCGGAAGTAGCTCGATCGATGTATCCGTTTGACTTGATAATCGAGCCTCTGCCGTTAAATTCAAAATGATCGTTGAGGATGCCGGTACTGAATTTGGCGGTTGCTTTCCGGGTATCGAAGGAGCCGAACGAACCGGACACTTCGGCATAAGGCCTTGTACTAACGGCATCGGAAAGGAAGTTGATGCTCGCCCCGAAAGCTCCCGCGCCGTTGGTCGAAGTTCCCACGCCGCGTTGGATTTGTACGTTTTCTACCGAAGAAACAAAATCGGGAATATCGACCCAAAAAGTAGCCTGCGATTCGGCATCGTTGTACGGAACGCCATTGATGGTGACGTTGACACGCGTGGCATCCGAGCCGCGGACGCGCAAGCCCGTGTAGCCCACGCCCGAGCCGTTGTCGCTGGTGCTGACTACCGCGGTTTGGTTGTTCAGTAAAATGGGGATGTCTTGCCCGAGGTTGCGTTTCCCTAACGCTTCTTTGCCGATGTTGACAAATGTCATCGGGTCTTTACTGCCGGCACGTGTGGACGAAACCATGACCTCCTGAAGTTCAATATCGATGTTTTCGAAGACGGCATTCAAAACCAAATCTTCGCTAAGGGCAACCGTTTCTGTTTTTTTATTACCCAAATAACTGAGAATGAGGGTGTAGTTCCCTTGCGGAAGTTGCAACACGAATTGCCCTTTTTCATCGGTAAACGTGGCATAAGCCGTGTTTTGCACAAGAATGTTGGCGTTGCCTAACGGACTGAGATTTCTGTCTAAGACCGTACCTGAAAGTCTGAAAGTCTGCGCGCTGGCGATGCTGACAAAGCAAGTGAAAAAAAGTAAGCAGCTTATAACCAAAAGGTTTTGGAAGCTGAGGCTAAACCTCACGGGTTTTAAAAACCTGTGAGGTTTGGTAAATGTGGAATAAAAGATTTTCATCCGTAAAAAAATATTTACGAATAAAAGGGGTCATTATTCTATGGTTTATATTAATTTTTTTGTCCGTATCGAGCCGGACTTGTTTTCCTTGGCAGCATTACCTGCCCAGGTTCGATGGGTATAATCTCAGCTTAGACCGACGTTGTCGGGTTTAGCACCCCTTTGAGACGGGGCAAAGATACAAGTGTTTGGATGATTTTGCAATAAAAACCATTATTTTTTGTTTGCCATAAAGTTTCCCTACTTTTAAACATGCAATCAACCCGGTTCCGCATAACGCTCAAAGTCCTGTTAGGCTATCTCGCGTTGGCTGTTTTGGCCATCGCGGCGGGTTGGTACTTGTATGGCGAAATCGCACGGTATTTGTCTTTGCAAAGGGAATCTTTGTCCAATCAGAGCAAGGTATTCAGGGTAAGCGAGTTGCTGTCCGAGCTTTATCAGAACGAAAGTTACGCGCGGGTGGCTGTGCGGTCGGAACAGCGGGAAAACTTTGAAGTTTTCCTGATTCAAAATGAAAAATTGATTGAAAAAATCGACTCGCTGAAAGAGATTATTCCTGTCGCAAAACAGATTGCACTCATCGACAGCACAAAAATCTTACTCCAAAAAAAGGCAGACAACTACCACGAATTGCGCGCCATCTTCACCAACAACAATACCGATGCTTATTTGAAAACAGCGATTGAAAAACTATCGAACATCGAAACAGTTTTGGGTAAAGTAAATATAGAAGATTTTCGCAAAAATCCTGAAATATTGTCTCCCCGCGAGCGGGCGCTGATGAGTGAAATCGTGAATTTGCTCAACAAAAACCGGCCGGAAAAAGAAAACCGAAAACTCGATGAGCAAACCATCGATTCCATCGTAGTGACTACCAAACAGCTGCTTTCAAAGGTAAAAGCTGATGCGGCAACCCAACAACGAATTATCGCCGGGGCAGAGAATGCGCTTTGGGAAAACGACAACATCATCTCGCAGCAAATCCGGCAAATTCTGACCAACATCGAGTCGGAAGTATATGAAAACTATACACAATTGGCACAAGAACGGAATCGGCTGCTCAAGAGTAATTCGACCCTGCTCCTGCTGGCTTCCATTGCAGGAATATTGATTGCCCTGTTGTTTTCCTTCCTGATTTTAAACGATTTTTTCCATAGCCAAAAATTGCGCAAAGAACTGGAAAAAGCAAACGAACTGACTTCCTCATTGCTCAGAAACCGGGAACAACTGCTTTCGACCGTCAGCCACGATTTGCGGTCTCCACTGAGCAGTTTGCTCGGCTACACCGCCATGATTAAACAAACCCAATTGGATAAAAAACAATTGTATTATTTAGAAAACATGGATCAATCGGCTCAATACGTAAACAAATTATCCAACGATTTACTCGATTACGCAAAGTTGGAAAGTCAAAAAATTAAAATTGAACATCGGGTTTTCGTGTTGAAAAATACCATCGAAGAAGTGGTCAATCTTTTCATGAATTCTTTGGATGAAAAACCGATTGGCCTTACAATAGAATTTGACCGTGACTTGAAAGATAATTTGATTGGCGATCCTTTCCGAATCAAACAGATATTAACCAATTTGTTGGGCAACGCGATTAAATTTACCGAGAGCGGCTCCATCAAAGTAAAAACAAGAATCATCGATAGATTCAAAAACATTCAGAAAGTTGCCATTTCCATTCAAGACACCGGCATCGGGATTGAGAAGGAAAGGCAAACCGATATTTTCAAAGAATTCACCCAAGCATCCGAATCTATCGAAAAAAAGTTTGGCGGCGCGGGTTTGGGTCTGGCCATTTCCAAGCGATTGGCGGAATTGATGGGCGGCAGCTTGTCATTAGAAAGTTCGCCTGGTAAGGGAAGTATTTTCACCCTGAAGATTCCGCTGGAAATACCGGACAGGAAGGAAACGATTGCAACTTATTCCCCAAAAACCGGACAACCTTTAAGAATAATTGTCACGGACGATGATGCTGCCATTTTAAGTCTGATTGAAGAAATTTTAAAACAATACCGTGTGAAAGTTTATTGTTTTGGCAAGGTTCAAAAAACCTTGGATTTTATGGAAAAATATCCTTTTGACCTTGCCGTTACCGACATCGAAATGCCCATGCAAACCGGCATTGATTTTCTCAATTTAATCCGTAATAATCCGAAGTACGGATACAAAAACCAACCCGTTATCGCCATCACCGGCAGAACCAAAACTGAAAACGATTCGTTTGTAAAAATGGGTTTCAGTGCGGTCATCAACAAGCCCTTCCTGCCCGAACAACTTTTAGTAACCTTGCAAAAATTCGGTGACATCGGTATTGAGAAAAAAGAAAAACAGGTTCAAGCAGCCTCTTCAAAACTCGAATATGGATTGACTCTGAAACACTTGAACGAAATGCTTCAAAACGATCCGGTTGCCATCAAAAAGGTGATTGACGTTTTCGTGAAAAGCACCCGTGAAAACCTGATCCTTTTAAAAAAAAATAAGGCAGAAAACAATTCTGAGGAGATCAACAAAATCGCGCACCGCATGTTACCGATGTTTCGTCAGTTTGAAGCTCATCAAGCAGTCGTGCTTTTGGAAAAACTCGAACGAGCCGAAAAAATCCAATTTTCGGACAGCGAACTAACTGCACTCGAAGTGGAATGCGGGCATATCACACGAAACCTGACAGCTTCAGAGGCCTAACCGAGTTTGTACAGTTTCAGTTTGTTGTAAAGTGTTTTTCGGCTGATGTTGAGCAAGGTGGCGGTTTTGCTTTTGTTGAAATTAGTTTTTTTCAATGCGTCAAAAATTTGTTCTTTCTCATGGCTTTCTTTGTCAAACAACACAAAATCCGGTTTTCCTGTTTGATTGAGGATAATTTCTTTGGGCAAAACGCCCAGTTGTATGAAATCGCCTTGCGTGAGCAAAACCGCTCGCCTGATGATGTTATGCAGCTCCCGGATATTGCCCGGCCAAAAGTATGATTTAAAAAACGAAAGGACTTCAGGCGAAAAACCGATGACCTCTTTGTTGAGTTGCCGGTTGGCTTTGTCCAAAAAATATTCGGCAAAGGCTACCAAATCTTCTTTTCTTTCCGACAGTTTGGGGATATGGATGGAAAATTCGTTGAGGCGGTGGTATAAATCTTCTCTGAAATCGCCCTTTTTGACGGCTTCTTTCAGGTCTTCATTGGTGGCAACAATCAGCCTGAAATCGACTTCAATTTCGTGGTTGCCTCCTACTGGTTTTATTTTTCGTTCTTGCAAGGCCCGAAGCAGTTGGATTTGGTTTTCATAAGACAGATTTCCGATTTCATCCAAAAACAAGGTGCCGCCGTTGGCCGCTTCAAAATAACCTATTTTGTCTTGTATGGCTCCGGTAAACGAGCCTTTCAAGTGCCCAAAAAGTTCGCTGCCGGCAATTTCTTTCGGGATGGCTCCACAGTCAACCGCTATAAATTTGTTTTTGCTTCGCAGGCTTTTCTCGTGGACGGTTTTGGCAACGACTTCTTTTCCCGTCCCGCTTTCGCCACTGATCAGGATAGACAAATCGGTTGGTGCAACGATGCTGATATACTCGCTTAGTATTTTCGAAGCTTCACTTTGTAGCGGATTGAAAAATTGTATTTTCGAAGCTTCTTTGTTATTGGTCTCGATCAGATTTGCCTTGCCTTCAATCGCTTTGTTGACAATCGTCAGCACTTCGTCTTGATTGAGCGGTTTGGAGATATAATCAAAGGCTCCCTTTTTCATGGCTTCGACTGCCATCGATACTTCGGCATACCCTGTCATGAGAATCACGGGGACATCGGGGCGTATTTTTTTTAAATCGGTCAACAGGAATATCCCGTCCGAATCGGGCAACCGGATGTCTGATATAATTAAATCAAAAGGCTGTTTGATCAATTTTTGCTTGCCTTCATTTGCGGAATGAGCAGTTGCCACCTCAAAGGATTTTTTTGACAAGAAATTTTTCAGCATTTCACAAAACGCAAAATCATCTTCTATGAGGAGAATTTTTGACATAATCGAGTTGACCACTTTTTAACAAAAATACGAAATGCTTCCTTCTAAAACGCTAAAAAAATAAGGAGATTGTTGCCAATCTCCCTAAATACCCAACCAAACTTACCGCTTTTAGATTTGGATCCATTTGCCTTCTTTGTCAGCGTAAAGTGTGGATGTTTCGCCTTGGTTTGATTGTACTTCCAACTTGTAAATTTCTTTTTCATCGACATAAGCTTTTGTCAATTTCCATTCCGGATTATCAGCCGCAAGACTTGAATAAATCGCATCGGGGACTTCACTCAGTTCAATTTCTTTGAATTCTTCTTGCGCCATCAAGATTACCATTTCGTTTTCAATCAAGGGAGAATTTATCGCAAAGGCAGATAAACTTCCGATAACCAATGCCGAAGCAAAAACTAACTTTTTCATGATAAAATAATTTAAGGGTTATTAACTGGATGGTAGAATGAAAATACAATACCAAGAGTCTAAAATCTATTCTAAATTGAATTTATATAATTGATTATCATGCTTTTATATTTTATTTTGCTTTAAATCACATTGAATAAAATTGTATAATACTGTTTATCTTAATCTCTGAATGTGTAATGCGTACACAGTTTCATTGCGCATATTGAGCCGTAAACAGAACAAAAAAGGCGGGCCGAAGCCCACCCTTTTCAAATAGTGTTAGTAGTATGCAAGTAAAAATTTGGGGGAATTAAATAAGCTTAAAGCATTGAAAAAAACTTGTCCAAATCCGGAATTATCACGATTCGGGTTCTTCTGTTTCTGGCTCGGTTATCGTCTGTGTCGTTGCCGACCAAGGGTTTAAAACTTCCTCTACCGGCAATGATTAGTTTGGAAGGATCTACTTTGTATTTGTCTTGAAGCAACCTCACGATGGAAGAAGACCTTTGCACGCTCAAGTCCCAATTGTCACGAACGGAAGACCCCGGTTTGACGGTTTTGTTGTCTGTGTGGCCTTCTACCATCACTTCGGTGCTGGGTTCGGAGTTGATGACATCGGCAAGTTTTTGAAGTAAATCTCCGGCCTTATCACTCACTCTGTAGCTTCCGCTTTTAAACAACATTTTGTCGGAAATGGTAATCATCACCACTGTTTTGTCAATATTGATATCCACATCTTCTTGGTTGGTGTTGTCGGTAATCGATTGTTTGAGGTTATAAGAGACCGCCAAGTTGATAGAATCTTCCAAAGTTTTGGCGTTGCTCAACTCGGTTTGATTTACTTTTTGCAAAGTGGCCTTCATGTGGTCTTTCATTTTTTTTGAAATGACTGCTTTGCTGCCCACTTGCTCTAATTGATTGTCATTAACTTCTTTCAACGAATTGATTTTGGCATTGTACTCGGCTACTCTAGCTTCGATTTTGGCAAATTTGGCTTCGAGTTCTTCTTTTTCTACAGTGGTTTTTTGTAGCTGGCTGCGTGTGTTTTGCAAATCACTTTCTAAAGCAATGTATTTCTTTTTGGAAACACACGACACGAGAAATACCGGGATTAACACGGTCATTAGAATTACTTTTTTCATGGTTAAAAAGGTTTGGATATTAACGGATTAATAGGTTTTTGATAATTATTTTTTAAACCCAATCGTACGGGTCTTGAGAAATTTTTATATCTTCTTTATCTCGGTTGAGAACCCTGTCCATGATGCCATCAAACAAAACGGGTATTTGATTGGCACGTGTCATTTGGCCTTCAAACGAGAGGAAAGAAATAAACTGGTTGATAGACATGATTCGCGATTTAAGATACACCTCATACCTTCAAACAATCATGCCGTATTCAAACTGTCGCAATGCATTTCATTAAGTTATTGACAATAAGGTTTGTAATCGAGTGGAAATTGATTCCATAGAAAATCAACTGTGTAAAAATGGGTAGTTTCAGGAAACAAAAGGTGTGTAAAAGAGTTACACTATTTGCTTATCTGTCCTGATGAGCTGGCTTAAACAGGTCGTTGACGGTTTTGACCGGATTAAACGTGATGAGCGGCACTTCCACAAAAACGGTGTTCCAGTCTGCCATGCCGCCATTCCACAAGCCCGGAAGTTCAAGGGCTTTGATGGTTTGGCCGTCAATGCTTTTTTCTGCGATGAATACAGCATTTTCATCGACAAATCTCGTCAAATCAAACTTGTTTCCACGGTAGTCGTAAACTCCACAGACGATGTCCACCGGATTGAAATGTGTGGCACTTTTCAAGATTTTCTCTTGTTGTTTGTTCTTTTTGTTGACTTGGGCAGATTCTACAATTTGAAGCGATAAATTCCCCAAGTCATCTTTCACCCAAAACGGGCCACCGCCGGGTTCGCCCTCATTGCGCACCATGCCGCAAACCCGAATCGGCCTATTGAGTTTAGCCTGAATGAACGCCGCCTTGTTTTCAAAAGTATATTTTTCAAAATCAACCGGAAGGAAAATGTTAAACTGTTCTACCAAAAACTTTTTGACAGTATTGAGCTTTGCTTGGTCAATCGGGTTTTCTAAATCTCTGAGATATGCAAAACTTTCTTTTTGCAGTTTCATCAACAATCCACCCAACATTTTTTTGTAGTAGGCTACTTCTTTTTCGTATTGATGCACGACGACATTATCAATGTTTTTTATAAAAATGAGCTGCTCTGTCCGTTCATTTAAGTTTTCAATCAGTGCACCGTGCCCGCCCGGACGGAAAGCCAACTCGCCCGACCGGTTCCTGAATGGCGCGTTGTTCATGGAAACCGCTAAAGTATCTGTCGATTTTTTTTGAAAAGAAAATGTGACATTAAACTGCACCTCCGTTTTTTCAGAGACGATTTTCCGTATTTTTTCTAAATGGTTTTCAAACAATTGTAAATGATTTTCGGAAACCGTGAAATGCAATGCAGTTGCATCTTTGTTTTTCACATACAATGCCGCCTCAAAAAGATGCTCTTCGAAAGGAGTTGCCAAATGATTTTTGTATCGGTGAAACGGGACGAGCCCCTTTGGGAGGTTTTGAAAATTAAAACCTTGTGGAGTGAGTAAATGATTGATAAAAAGTACGATTTTTTCATCTTCATTACAGGCATCGTAATCCTTAAATATTTCCTTTAAATGTCGAATGACCAAGCCGTAAAAAGGAAGTTTCTCCATTCCGGCTTGAAACGTTTTTAGCGCGTGTGCCTTATTCTTGTTGACGTATTCGTTGAAAGTTTGCGTTTCGGGGTTAAATTGATTGACAAATTCTATCAATGCCTTAAACATCCGTGTAGCAGCACCCGAAGCCGGCACAAATTTGAGTAAACCATAAAGGTGTTTTTTCTTGTCAAAATACGCGACGAGTTGTTGCGATTCAAAGGCCTGAAACCTGATGATGCCGTCGGCTACAACTGCCGGTTTTTCTAGCAAGGTGTGAAGTTGCCCGCGGACAAAAAATTGATGTTGTTTTTTTACTTGTGCAACGGTCAATCCGCAAGCTTCTATTTGGGTGGCATCTTCTTTAGTTAACTTCATGAGAGTGGTTTATAAAGCGTTCAAACGATACTTATTCAAAAGTTTGTCTATCTCAAAGATAGCTCTTTTTAGTCGTTGCGTTTGGCCTCCTTTCAACAACACATACGGTTTATTCAATTTTTTTAATGCCCCTTCAAAATGTTGAAACATTTCAAGCCTTCGATTGGGCCTGTCACGCAGGTCGTCAGGAGTCCACGTTACATCAATGTAAGTGAGCAAATACAGCTCATATATATTCGTTTTTGCCGCAGCTTCCAGCTCAGCGGGGCAAGTACCATAGTAAGCTTCCGAATAAACTTGTGTTTCGAGCAAATCAGTGTCGCAAATCAATACCCGGTTGGCGCATTTGGCATATTTATTTTCGAGAAACATCTGCCCTCGAGCAATCGGAAGAATGTCGCTCAACTCGCAGATAAGTTTCGTTTTGTCCCATTTCTCTTGCAGGTATTCCCGCGCGTATTCCCGCACCCACGAAGTGTTGTAATGTTGCGCCAATTGCCCGGAGAGTGTTGTCTTTCCGGTCGATTCCGGCCCGAAAAGTACTATCTTGATGCTGTCTGAAGGTTGTTGCGCAAGTGGGTTTTCCATGAAATATAGCCGAATATAGCGATTACTAAAAATATAAAATATTGAAAAGCCGTAAAAGTATAACCTTTGTAGAAATAAAGCGGAATGGAAATCAAATCGCCGATGATCCAATAAATCCAATTCTCGATTTTCTTTTTGGCCATCAACCACATAGCCACAAAAAACAAAGCCGTGGTAAGGGTGTCAATCCTTGCAGACCAAAAATTCCATCGGTCGAAACCTTTATAAACTAAATAAACAAAGAGAATCGACGCGACAAACAACCAGCCTGATATCCATTTTTCTTTGATTGAAGTTCGTGTGATTGGAATAAAGTGGGTGTCGTCCACCTTTCTTGTCCACACATACCAGCCATAGACACTCATGGCAAAGTAGTAGGCGTTGATCAGCATGTCGCCCAGCAGGCTCCATTGATAGAGCAAATAAACATAAATACCCGTGCTCAGCAATCCGGTCGGATAGACCCATATATTTTCCTTTTTGGCAAACCAAACACTCCATACGCCAAATGCAGCGGCCACGAGCTCGAGTACAATGTGTAAAGTGCTGTAATCGCCGTATTGTTTGAACAGAAAATCGAAAAGGGTTTGAAACACGAAAGAATGAAGATTAAGATAACGGAATAAAATTGACAGTCCGAACGGGGCAAATTTATAAAATAATAAAGCAAATGAAATATTTCTTTGCTGTTTTAGTTCGTCTGGCTATGGTACTTACAAAACAAATGAAGTGTAGAAAGAGGAATCGAGCGCCCCGATTGGTCGGGAGAACGGCTGTAGAAGGTTTTGCTACAGAAAAGAGGGGGAAAAAGAAGAGGCATCGAGCGGATTCGAACCGCTGTAGAAGGTTTTGCAGACCTTTGCCTAGCCACTCGGCCACGATGCCCTAATTTTGGGTTGCGAAGTTAGAAAAAATATTTTTAACTCGCACCGGGTTTTTTATTTTTTGCGCGTTCTTTTCAAAGATACAGAGACCGAACGTACATCCCCTCCGATGGGCGGATTTATTTTTGAGATTTTCACCACCACTTTTTTAATGGGCAATTCTGCTAACATCCGATTGATAATCCTTTGGGCAACCGTTTCCAATAGCTTGGAACGAATCGCCATTTCTACTTTCACGATTTGATGCAAGTGAACGTAGTCAACGGTATCTCTGAGCGAATCGGTCTGGGCAGCAGTTTTCAAATTGGCTTTTGTTTTGACATCCACGCGATAGTCCGACCCGATTTTTCCCTCTTCCTCCAAGCAACCGTGGTATGCATAGAGCCGAATGTTTTCCAAACGTATAATTCCCATGAAATAGTTTTTGGCAAAGATAGTTTATTCTTAGATTTTGGTAACTTTGTCCGCACTTACTTAAACACAGGATGGAAGAATACAAATCGCTCAATTTTTTGGAGCAAATTATTGAAGAAGACCTCAAAAATGGTTATACCCAAGACAAACTTCGTTTTAGGTTTCCCCCCGAACCCAACGGATATCTGCACATCGGCCATGCCAAATCGATTTGCCTGAATTTCGGGCTTGGTTTGAAATACAACGCATCAGTCAATCTGCGTTTTGACGACACCAATCCTGCCAAAGAAGAGCAAGAATACGTCGATTCCATCAAAGCAGACATCCAATGGTTGGGTTTCAAATGGGATAAAGAATGTTATGCCTCAGATTATTTTCAACAACTCTACGATTGGGCAATCTTATTGATTGAAAAAGGCTTGGCTTATGTCGATTCACAATCGGCTGAACTCATCGCACAGCAAAAAGGCACACCTACTCAGCCAGGCTTAGAAAGCCCCTATCGTACTCGTTCAGTAGCCGAAAACCTCGAACTTTTTGAAGCGATGAAAGCAGGAAAATTCCCGAATGGCTCACACGTTTTACGTGCTAAAATCGATATGGCTTCCTCCAATATGCTGATGCGCGACCCCTTTTTGTACCGCGTTTTGCACAAAACACACCACCGCACCGGCAACAATTGGTTTATCTATCCAATGTACGATTGGGCGCACGGTGAGTCTGATTATATCGAGCAGGTTTCACATTCCATCTGTACCCTTGAGTTTATGATGCATCGTGAGTTGTACGAGTGGTTTATCAAACAAGTTTATGACAAAAACGTTTTGCCTTTGTCACCCAAACAACGGGAATTTGCTAGGCTCAATCTGAGTTATACCGTGATGAGCAAACGCAAACTGTTGCAATTGGTTGAGCAAAAACATGTATCAGGCTGGAACGACCCGCGCATGCCCACCATTTCGGGCTTACGACGAAGAGGCTACACACCCGATGCCATCCGGAAATTTGCAGACACCATCGGAGTTGCCAAACGCGACAACATCATCAATGTATCGGTTTTGGAGTTTTGTATTCGGGAAGATTTAAACAAAAAAGCGCCACGTGTAATGGCTGTTTTAGATCCTGTAAAAGTGATTATCACGAATTATCCCCAAGGACAAGAAGAGTTGTTAGATGCCGAAAACAACCAAGAAGACGAATCAGCAGGCTATCGAAAGGTGCCTTTTTCCCGTGAAATTTTCATCGAAAGTGAAGATTTTTTGGAAGAAGCCAACAACAAGTTTTTTCGATTGACACTTGGCAAGGAAGTCCGATTGAAAAATGCCTACATCATCAAAGGTGAAAGCGTGGTAAAAAACGAAGTTGGTGAAATCACCGAAATCCACGTGCGTTATGACCCCGACAGCAAAAGTGGCAGTGGCACCGAAGCCAGCCTTCGAAAAGTGAAAGGCACGCTTCATTGGGTTTCAGTCCAACATGCACTTAAAGCAGAAGTCCGCCTCTACGATCGTCTATTCACAGATGAAACACCGGACGGCCACAAAGACAAAGATTTTTTGGAATTCATCAACCCCGGTTCGCTGAAAGTAATCGAAGCGTATGTAGAGCCGAGTTTGGAAAACGCAACCACCGGAAATCAATACCAATTCCAACGGATTGGCTATTTTTGTGTGGATTCGGACAGCCGAAAAGACCGGTTGGTGTTTAACAAAACCGTCGGACTGCGCGATACTTGGGCAAAGGTGAATAAGTAGCATCTACAATCCCAAAAGCCGATCTGAAATTCTGCGGGAAGCAATCTTCGCCGCTATCATCCCCAACACCACGATGGTCAGGAAAACAATGCCGAAATTTTGGGGTTCAAACCGCACGGGATAAGGCAAAGAAGTGGTAATCATCACCCATGAAAATCGTAGCTGAAGGAAAATTAACAGAGTCGCCAAAGCGATTCCTAAAAGCGCACCGAAAACAGACAACAAAGTGCCGTGTAAGAAAAATATCCGCCTGATTTCGCGGACGGTGGCTCCCATGCTGTACAAGGTTTTCAGATTAGCTTTTTTGTCGAGTATCATCATGATGGTGGCTCCAGCAACGTTAAAAATTGCGACGATGATAATCAGGGTGAAAATTAGATACGTAGCCAAATTTTCTGTGTTCAACATCTTGTAAAGTGCATCGTTTAGCTGCATGCGGTTTTTGAGGGTAATCTTCTGATTGAAAGCCACTTTCAATTTCTCAACTACTTGTTGCTCATCCGCGCCCGGTTTCAATTTAAATGCAATATTCGTTAGCTGGTTCGGCATTAAATTGAGCAGGGATTGAGCCACCGGCAAATCACAAAAAATATATTTTTTATCGAGTTCTTCGTTGATGTTGTACAAGCCTGTCGGGAAAACATCCTGTTCGATAAAAGCATCTTTGGGCGAATTGACAACCCCTTTCCCGGGACGGGGAACCAAAATTTTAAGTGGATTGTCGTAGTCAAAAAGCGGTAGCGAAAGCACGTTTGCCGTGCCATATCCCACCACTACTTGTGCAGTATTTTCCGCAAACCAACTGCCATAAGTCATCATTGAATCAATCTGATGAACAGCTCCGTAATTCGCGTCAACGCCACGGATGTTGGCAACATGGCTTTTTTCTTTGTAGTTGAAAAAAGCGCGCTCTTCTACCATTTTACTATACGATGCAATTCCCGCTATATTTTTCAATTTTTTTTCTATTTCCGAATCGAGTAAAATGATTTTCCCTTCGGTGGGGAAAGCTTTCAAATCCGGGTCAAAATTATTGGTAAACGAAACGCTGAATTCTTTGAGCCCGGCAAAACCGGCCAGTACCACAAAAAGTGAAAACGCACCAATAACTACGACCAAGCCGGTGATAAAAGTGATGATGTTAATGGCGTTTTGGCTGCTCTTTGAAAACAGGTATCTTTTAGCAATATAGAATGGGGCATTCACACTAAAGCTTTTTTCGCTTGGCTAATAAATCCGGATTTTCGATGGGGTTGTCGGTGCCTTTAAACGACCGATCCAATTCCTCGGCACGTTCAATCGATTGGTCTAATATGAAAACCAATTCAGGAACCCGCCTGAGTTGGTGGCGGGTTCGCTGCGATAACTCATGCCGGAACTTCGGTGTTTGTTCGATGATTTCACGTATCAGATGGTGCTCGTGCTCTTTGGGGAAAATGCTCAGATAAACTTTGGCTGAAGACAAATCTGTCGGTACGGAAACTTCTGTCACAGATAGCAAAACACCTTTGAGCGGACCTTTTTTAAGTTCCTTCAAAAGGATATCTGCCAAGTCTTCCTGAATGATTCCCGCAATTTTTTTCTGCCTGTTCGTTTCCATAACTACAAAAGTAGTATTTTTAGGTCATAAATACGGCATCTAAAGTTTTGATTCCATGAATAAAATAGAACACATCGGCATAGCGGTCAGTGACCTCGGTCTTTCGGAAGCCGTTTTTGATAAGCTACTCAACCGCAAAGCGTATAAATCGGAAGAGGTAGAATCAGAAAAAGTTAAGACAACCTTTTACCGACTAGGAGAGAGCAAAATTGAACTGCTTTCTGTTACACATCCGGATAGTGTCATCGCAAAATACATTGACAAACGAGGTTCGGGCATGCATCACATTGCGATTGCGGTTGATGACATTCACCAAGAAATCACCCGGCTCAAAAAAGAGCAATTTGTGTTTATCGACGAACAGCCCAAAAGAGGTGCAGACAACAAGCTGATTGTGTTTCTTCACCCTAAAAGCACAGGTGGTGTTTTGGTTGAACTTTGCCAAGGCTTAAACGATAATTAAAATTGGTTCTACATTATTTCTGTGGGTTAGTTATCCGTTTTTTTTATATTATATTTGATAGCCGATTTCAAAAGACTTGTTTTAGTTTGTGATTCATGTGCATCAAAACCAACTATTTACATACACTTTGTGTTATAAATATTTTTTGTGGGTTATAAGTTCAAGTAGTAATTACAACAAAAAATCATAGTTGTCCGGTAAAAATAATTGATATTTTACAACATCTCCATTAGCCTATACTTTTTATTTTCAACACAAATAATTATCAACGGATTTTTAATCACCTCTTATCACGTTTATCTTTTATTTGGCTAAAGCCTTTTCGGGTTGTTGTAGCTGTCATCCCGCTAAAACGGGATACAATTAATGAATTGCGGTTGGCTAAAGCCAACCTAAACAGGTTTATGAATGTCATGGCTTTAGCCAAAATAGATTGCTTTCCCGTCAATATTCCGTTCTTGAGGAAGTTGTTTTTAGTCACATCGGGACAAAATTTCAGGAGAAAAGTTCGTCATAGAAAAAGGTAGCCCATTATATTCGATATGTTTCATAAGACCTGTGATTGCAGGGATTGAAACATTTTGATTTAATTTTTATCGGACACGAATAACAAAAAATCAAAAATTGTTTCCCTCGACAAACTCGGGATGACAAATCAAAAAACATCGTTTATTAATTAATTCCACAACATTCGTGTTAGAACCTTAAAATTTATTGAGTGTATTGCTTGGTAAGGTGTAACAAAAACGCTATAACAAGTAATATAAAAAAACCGTACCAAATTGATACGGTTTTGTGGTCCCACCTGGGCTCGAACCAGGGACCACCTGATTATGAGTCAGGTGCTCTAACCAACTGAGCTATAGGACCATTATTTCAAAATTTAATTGACTTCGCTTATCCATAGGATAATGGACATTCGCTGTAATTAGGCGGTGCGAAATTAATATATATTTTCGGACGGTGAAAATTTTTTATTTGTTGTTTTCTTCTCCAAAATCAATCAATTTTCTTCCAGCAATACCAATCCATATTCTGAGTCGATGGTAGCACTTCCGTTTTCGACTTCCACCGTTTTTCCGGAATAGGCATCCCGTACTTTGATACCATCGAGGAAAATAGTGCCAACCGAAAGTGTTTTTTTGCCGATGGGAAGGTCTAAACCTACCACAACCTTATCTGAAAAATTATTTTTTTCAAAAACCCGGCTGAACACATAGGGTGTTTCCGAAATCATCATGTGAACGCCTGCCCCCACCGCCGGATGGTTTTTTCGGAAAACGCCGAGTTTTTGCCAGTGTGTGAGTAGTTTTTTTGTTTCCGGATTGCCGGCAATGTCTTCCCAATTCATTTTTGAGCGCAAGGTGGCATCCCCTTCCGTTCCTTCAATAATCAATGGACGTGCAGATTCATCGCCATAGTAAACTTGAGAGATTCCGGGTGTGAGCAGTAATTTGGTGGCGGTTTCAAAGGTGCGTTCCCGCGCTTGGTCAAAAGGTTGCCCGTCATCGTGCGAGGTAAGATAATTCAGGGTTGTGAAATCTTTCAGTTCGTTGTTGAGTAAGTTGGAATACTTAGAAAACAATTGATCGTAATTCTCATTAGAATCGTACTTCATGCCAAAATTGATTAATGCATTGAAACCGTTTTCAAAATAATTCACCTTACGATCGCCGTAATCATACCACTTACCACCGACTATGTTGTATCCGTAAACTTCACCCACCAAAAAGAAAGGATTGTCATCCAAAACTTTATCGGGGTTGTTGGTTTTCCATGTTTGAAAGGCATAATCACATTGGTCTCTAAACTCTTTCCAAACGTATTCTTCGGTATGCTTGACCGTGTCTGCGCGATAACCATCTACCCCGAAATCTAAGATGTAATCAGTCAGCCATTTGATGATATAAAATCGTGGCGCGCGCGGGTAGCCTGTGTGTTCGAAAAAAGCGTCAAGCTCTTTCATTTCTTGTTCGTAGCGGCCTTCTGTTTTCCATTTTTCAACCAACACTTCGGGTAATGGGACATTTTCGTTGCTTTCGGTCAGAATATCCGGCAGGTTTTTGACCAAAGAGCAACTCACGGTATGTTCAAAATTATCGTAGGTACATTGGGTGTCGGTACGCACCCAATCGTCTGGCCAAACAGGGTCTTTTTCAGTCACCGGGCCGGTGTGGTTAATCACGCCGTCTAAAACTATGCGGATACCTTTGGCATGGGCTTTTTCGACCAATTCGCGCAGGTCGGTTTCGGTGCCGAAATTGGGGTCGATTTTTGTCCAATCTTTTGCCCAATAGCCATGAAATCCGTAGGAAGCTCCGGTGCCTTCGTCAACGGCATCGTGAATCTGTTCGACCAACGGAGTCAGCCAAATGGCATTGATGCCCAAATCGGTAAAATAGCCTTCATCTATTTTTTGAATAACACCGCGAAGGTCGCCGCCTTCAAAGCCACGTAGTTTACCGGTAGTCCGGTTGCGGTCAAAAAAAACCTCGTTGTTTGGATTGCCGTTGTTGAATCGATCGGTAAGCATAAAATATAAATTGGCTCCTTCCCAGACAAAAGGAGCTTCAGGTTTATCGGTTTTTGGCGAGTCGCAAGCGGAAGTAATCATAAGTGACAAAAGTACCATACTGTAGTGGTGGAGTTTCATGGTTTGATTGTATTAAGTAGTGAGTCCAAAGTATTGAGAAATTCGAGATATAGTGTTTTTCTTACTCGTGTATATTTCAACTTTTTCCATATTCTATGATGCAATAGTGTGTAAATATATTCATTTTCATCAAAATCATTTTTCAATATCTTAGTTCAACTTTAACTGTTTTGGCTTTTGATATTACCTTGGCAATCAGCTTCCCGGAAGGTTCATCCCATTCAAAAGCCCTTCTTTTACCGTCAATAAACACCTTTTTCGGTTTTTTGTCCAATCGACGAATGATCAAATCGATGTATTTTTCTGTGGAAACAAAGTTTTTCCCGGTTTCGGTTTCTATGGAGAAACGTATGTTATACCCTTGGTTTTGGTAGTGAAAATGAAGGATTTCAAACTTGCCATTTTCGAAGGCTTCGGGAGTCAACCCGTCGTCATTATAAAGCATACCTGTACTCGAAACAATCGAAGAATCATAATAAAAATGCAACTCAAAGTGCTGCAAAGTGTAGTCTTTTGTGTTTTGAACCAATCGTGCCATAGGAACAAAAGCACCTGCTCGGACAAAAGCCGGGATATGGTTGCCCTCAATCGGGATGGAATATGTTTGCCCAGCTTCGTATTTTTTATCGCTATAAAAGTCGAACCAGTCAGAACTTTTTGGAAAATAAACGGTTTGAGTAGCAATCCCCGGATTGACTACCGGCGATACCAAAAAATCATTCCCCCACAGATAGGTTTTGGATTCGGAAAGCAATGCTTCGTTGGTTGGTTCTTCAAAAAGTAATGGCCGCATGAGTGGCGTTCCTTGGAGGTGATTTTCAAACGCAAGAGTGTAGTTGTACGGCAACATGCGATAGCGCAACTCGATGGACTGTTTTGCCAAGGCTTTTGTTTTGTCGTCTTTGAATATCGGTTCGGAAGCAACTTCTTGCTGGGCATGCGGACGAAAAACAGGCTGAAAAACACCGTATTGCAACCAGCGCGTGTAGAGTTCGGGGTCGTCATTGGCTCCGGCAAACCCGCCCAAATCGGAATGCATATAACCCAAACCTTGCATACCCATCCCGAGCGCAATTTCCGTTTGTGACTGAAGCCCGCCCCACGAACGGTTCACGTCGCCCGACCAAGGAATCATCCCGAAACGCTGCGAACCGGAATAGCCTGCGCGCATCAAAATAAACGGACGTTGGTTTGGAAAATCTTTCCGATAACCTTCAAAAATTAGGCGCGCCCAATTGTGCCCATAGACGTTGTGCAACTCGTCTGCCGTGCCTGTCGCGTGTATCAAACCGGAGGGATGCGCTTCGGGTTCGCCCAAATCACCCCACCAACCGCCGACACCCATTTCGGTGTATTTTTTGTAAATATTCCAAAACCAATCGTGTCCTTCTTTTTTGAAAATATCGATTAGCCCGGTATTGCCGAAATAGAAATCATAGACAAAAGGTTTTCCCAACGAATCCACGGCGAGTATTTTTTTCTCTGCTGCCTCTTGCCATTTTTTGGAAGTCGTCAACACGAAAGGCTCGGTGATTAAAATGGTTTTGATGCCTTGACTGTCCAAATCTTTTATCATCTTTTCAGGACTGGGGAAACTGTCTTTCAAAAACTCAAAATTGCCCAACGTGCCTTGAATTTCTTTTCCGAACCAATACAAATCGAGGATGATGGCATCAACGGGAATATTTTCAGCTTTGAATTTTGCAATGGTAGCTTCCACTTCCCGTTGCGAATGATAGCCGAAACGACTTGAAAAATTACCCAAAGCCCAAAGTGGCGGCAGTGGTTGTCTGCCTGTCAATGTGGTATAGTTTCCGATTAAATCTTTCCAATCATCTCCCGCGATGACCTGATAGGTTTTTCTCCCGCTGATGGTTTCGTAGCGAAGCCGGTTGTCTTTTTGGCTGTCTAAATCCAAAAAACCGATGGGTGCATTGTCAAAATGCACAGCGTAGATGTCTGAGGACAAGACCAATGGTAGGGTGAAATTCATCAACTCGGCACGATTTTCGTAACCGTAATGTGCCCGGTTGTACAGTTGCAGCCTGTTGCCTCTGCGGTTAAGGCCCAAGGCTCTTGCGCCACCGCCGTAAAGTGCTTCGCCGGGGTTCAGGTTAAACTCCAATATCTCCAAACTGTCTATTTTGACATAGCCTGATTTTTCGGAAATGAGCAATTTGTTTTTATAGAAATATTGAATTTGAAAAGGTGATTTTTGGATACTCACAGATATCCCGTTTGTATTAAATTCGAGGTTTTCGTCTGTTTCGATGATTTCTGTCGGAATGCTTTCGGGAGCCATCACGACAGCCTGAGATTCCGGTTGGTAGGTTTTCCCGTTCGGAATAAAAGAAGTTTCCATTATTTTATTCGAATACGGGCGGATGCGATAGTTGCCATCTTGGGTTTTGATTTCCAGAATGTTGGTTTTTTGTGTATAACCCAAAAAAGTGCGGTTCGGGTTTTGGGCTGTTAAAACAAGCCCTATCAGAAGAAAAATTGCCGTATAAAAAACTTTTCTTGTCAATGTGAATTCCATGATTTTGTGGGTAATTTAATTTTGAAGTAAAAATTCCAACGGAATGTGAAGCCTTTCTTTCCATGAATTTTCTGAATGGTCGTGTCCTTCAAATTTCCTGTTTATTGAATATCCTTTGTCTAAGAGTATTTGGGTAATCCGATTTTGATACGGAAGATAAAGCGAATCGAGTGTCCGTGTACCATAATCAAAATACATTTTGTGTGTGCCCGCATCCGGAAGATTATTTTCCATATATTGTAAAAATGCATTTGGAATCGGGTTGTTTTGGTCGGTAAAAGTTCCTATCCAATGCGTTGACAAACAGGCTGCTCCGCCAAATATATCGGGATATTCCGATATTGCATACATGGAAATGAGCCCGCCCATACTCGCCCCGGCAACGAAAGTGTTTGCACTGTCGGGAAGCGTTGAAAAGTTCCGGTCAATGAACGGTTTTAGTTCAGTAACGATAAATTTCAAATAATTATCTGATTGGATTTTTTTAATCATCAAATTTTGCCTTTTTGCCGATGAAAGTATCGAATCTTGTTGTGTTTTGCTTAAAGTCAAAAAAGGTTTGTTCGGAAAATAATCGATGTGCCGATACGCCGAAATGTTCCAAATTCCTACGACGATACAATTTTTGATTTTTTGGGCTTCCAACAATTTTGAAACCGTTTCATCAACGCCCCATTCTCGTTTATTCCAAGTCGTGGTTGAATCAAAAAGCATTTGTCCGTCGTGCATATATAAAACCGCATACTTTTTATTATTATTGTAATTGTCAGGTAACCAAACATCTACGTTCCTTGCATATACAAAATCGGATGGAAAATTTACATAGCGAAGTACTTTCCCGGAGGTCAAAGTCAATTGTGCTTCGACCGGATTCAATTCGATAATGTCGATTTGTGTTTCAATTTTGTCTTTGCAAGATAAAATCGAAACGAGTGGTAAAAAAATTGCAAACTTATTCATGCCAATCCATTTATTTCTCCAATTCTAAGACCAAAGCCGATTTGGCTTTTACAGAAACGGTTGTTGTCACATCTACAGAAACGCTGCTGAGGGCATCTTTGCCTTTTTTGTAGTCACGAATGCGCTCGGCAAAACGCTTGGGCTCAATAGTTTGGTCTTGGTCACTGTTGTTTATCACCACCATCACTGTATCGTTGTCGTCATACCTGAAATAGACATAAACGTTGTTTTCCGGCACAAAATGCATCGTTTTGCCGAAATGGATCACGGGTTTTGATTTGCGCCATTGGAAGAGTTTGCTTGTAAAATCGAAGAATTGGTTTTGCTCGGCAGTCCTTCCCGCTTGGGTGAAAGCATTGTTCGAATCGCCTTCCCAACCGCCGGGGAAATCTCTACGAATGTCGCCGTCACCTTTATTTTTGTCTCCATCCATCCCGATTTCCGAGCCGTAATAAACTTGTGGGATGCCGCGAACAGTAGCAATGAGTGTCATCGCCAAACGATATTTGTCAAAATCGTTTTTGTAAATCTGGTTGATTCGGTTGGTATCGTGGTTTTCGGCAAACACCAGAATGTTGTTGATATCAGGATACAAAAAATCATTCGAGAAATTCTCATACGCCCGCATGATGCCTTCATTTTGCCAACTGAATTTGTTTTGTTCATCAAACAGTATACTTACGGCATCGTGCAGGGTGAAATCCATCACGCTGGGCAAATAGGAATTGTAGTGTTCGATAGCGCCAATCTCACTGTCTTTCTGCCAATAAGCCATTTGTGCCTGGCTGTGCATCCACACTTCCCCGACGATGTTGAAATTCGGGTATTCGTCCATGATGGCTTTGGTCCAAACGGCAATACTCTCTTTGTCGTTGTAGGAATACGTATCGACGCGCAACCCGTCCAAACCGGCAAATTCTATCCACCAAATGGCATTTTGAATCAGGTAGTTGAGCACAATGGGGTTGCTTTGGTTGATGTCGGGCATAGTGGTGTCGAACCACCCATTCATGCAGGCTTCCGCATCGGTTTGTGCCGCGTTCGAGTCAAATTGGGTGGTCATGCGGTAGTTGCTTCTCCTGAAACCGTCTTTGTCCGGCCATTGGTGTATCCATTCCGGAAAAGGCAAATCGCGGATGAGCCAATGTTTGCTTCCCCAATGGTTGGTCACGTAGTCCATGACGAGTTTCATGTCGCGTTGGTGGAGTTCATCGGCCAAAAGTTTGTAGTCTTCATTGCTTCCGAAGCGCGGGTCGATGCGGTAATAATCGCTTTGCGCATAAGTGTGGTAGGAATATTTGGGCTCGTTGTCTTCGAGCAGCGGCGTGCTCCAAAGTGCGGTGATGCCAAGTTCTTGCAGGTAATACAAGTGATTGATGATGCCTTGGAGGTCGCCGCCGTGCCGGCCGCTGTCAAAACTGCGGTTGGCTTTTTCGGCCATATCGGGTTGCGAATCGTTTTTCGGGTTGCCGTTGGCAAAGCGGTCGGGCATGAGCAGATACATCACATCGGACGAATCAAAACCTTTTCGCGAGGCTGCATTTTCGGCTCTGGTTTTCAGTTCGTAGGTGTATTTGTACATCGTTTTTTTGCCATCTTTCAGCAAGATGTCAAAAGTTCCTGCGTTTTGGTTTGCGGCGTTGACAGTTACAAAAATATAATTCGGGTTGGCAGGTTTGAAAACATCTAAAGCGGTCATTCCGTTGGTCATAACCACGTCGCATTTGGCAATTTTGTCGCCGTAGAGCATGATTTGCAATTCGGTGTTTTTCATTCCGGTCCACCAAAAAGGTGGCTCTACTTTTTTGATTTGTGCAAAAGCAGTGATTGAAACAAACAGCAGCAGATAAAGTATTTCTTTCATTTTATAGTTGTTTTAGCGAGGGGTTGATTTATGAACGGTTAATTTCTTTGCTTACAATTTTTAAAAATACACAGGAAAAATGAGGTAGGGAAAAATCGGGTTAAAAATTTCAGGATAAGTTTTGCTAAAAAAAATTAAATCTGCGTTGGGTATTTTTTAAATCTGATTAATTTAACGAACGTTTAAACCCGACGGGGTTGTAAATGCTTGCCAAATATTAAAATTATAAACGAATGATGCCTCACGCATCGGCTAAAACAGACCTTACCGATTCTTTAGAAAAAAGCTACAGTTGTCATCTACTTCCTGTTTTTTATATATTCAAGTGCTCTTTCCAAAACTTCATCTCTCCCCTCTCTAACACCCTGAATGGTTGGTTTTACCTCTATATCGACTTTAACGCCTTTGCGTTGCGCAGGAGTCCTGTCCGGGTAGTAAATTCCCAATCCTGAAATTTGTGTTTTGTAACCTCCGAGAAATTCAAAAGGATTGACGTTTCCGTCAGCACCGGCTGTCTGGCTACCGATTGTGACTGCATTTTCGGCAGTCTGTAGTGCCATGGTTACATATTCCGCACGACTTTGCGTGTATTCGTTCACCAGGATAACAACCAGTCCGGAGTAGGGTTTGCTGTTGTCACTTCCCGTTTCAGCTTTACCCCAGTAATATTTGCCGGGATATTTCACGTCAGGATAGAGGAGATTAGCATAAGCTTTTTTGGTAGGTATGAGATTATTAGCCATTTGCCCAGTTGCAAGGGTATAACTCCTAATGTCAAAAATTATCGCAGAGCAACTAAACAAGGCTTCAGCTGCTTTAAGATTATCTTTAATTTGAATGTTTTCCATACGAATATAACCAATGTTACCCTCTAATATCTTCCATTTCTCCATTGACTTTTCCTTGTCCCTTTTGTAATTTAACGTGTCAAAATTATATCTGGCAATTTTCTTATTTTGAAAATTCCCGTCTCTCTCAAGATAAATACTTAAGCTATCTGATCTCCCTAGTACTACTATCTTAAACAGGGTGTTTCTAATCTTTGATGCTACGTTGGAACCAGGCACATATTTAAAATTTTCTGACAATATTTCTGATATCTTCTTACCATTAATCTTTGATATAACATCTCCAACTCTCAGGTCGTTTATTTTAGCCAAAGAATCATTATAAAAACCTGTAATAATCGCTTTATCTTCTATGATTTTTAGAGCAGCAGGAATCCACTTGTTCCCAAAGAACCCGGATACATAATCAGAGTTTAAACTTGCATGCGTGTCATCCGTTTTAGTCACCAATTCTTGCATGGTCAAATGGTATTCTGTTGTGTCCTTTGCGTTTGTAAATTTTGGAATCATTTCTGCCAGAACATCATCCCAATTTTGGTCAGCCATGTATTTGTAAGGAAAAAAATACTCGACAATGTTCCAGTATTTAGCCAAAGCCAGAAGCCGATATTTACCATCGGGATACTCAAAATTATCGTATTCCGGTTCGTTTACTATTCTTGCTTTGATTGCATTATAACTCTTTAAGTAATAGGGCTTCCCCTGAAAACGATTGTCTTCAATATATTTTAATCTGCTTGAAAGTTCCTTTGTAAAAAGTGTAGAATCCTGTGCCCAGGACAGGTCAAAGTTTTTATCAAAATATTCCTTGTCCGGATCCGGATTACATTTTTTACAGGGTTTTACCGTTCCTAACCGGTCTAACCAGGCGTGATAAACCCGTGAAAGCTGCTCGCTGTTTTCTGCCTTTCTGATTTCGGGTAAAATACCGATAAATTGTTCGTCCCAGTTATATTTTCCGGCTGCCACCTCCGGGTGATAATACTTTAAGAATCCCCAAACCTTTGATAAAGTCTCGATTTTTTGCGTTTCAACCAGATTTTGTTGCGAAAAAACAGTGATTGAACCGAGCACAAAAAAAGTGGTGAGTAGAAAATGTTTCATGGAATAGATTTTATTTCTATAAAATTAAACAAAAGAAGCCACCCGATTAATCGAGGCAGCTTCTTTTTGTTATAAAAAATTTGATTTTTAGCGGGTTTTTAAAATTTCATACGAAAATCCTATTGTTGTGGAGGGCAGGTATTTGGATCATCATACGTTGATTGGCGACATAATGTATCATTTTGAAAGGTTTCAGTTCCATTTGTACACCAACAACAGGTAAATCCTACATTCGTGCTTCTGGCCGTTCCGCCTCCGTGTAACGAGTTTAATTCTTTGTTTGTAAGCTTCGAGATTCTTTCTTTGTTAAGTTTTAATTTTTTCATGATAATTGATTTAAAAGTTTTTTTACTGAGTCAAACCTAAAAGCTTCTTTTATAACTTCCTATGTTTTTTTCAGCATAAAATATGTGATTTGCAGCATAATCGCTATTTTTGGTAAAAACTTCACTGTATAATCAAGCAAAAACTTATCAGCAAACGTAAAGGAAAATGCCTCTCTCAGGAGGGAATGACTAATCTGACTCATCTATTTTCTTCAATAAATTCAAGTGCTCTTTCCAAAACTTCATCCCTTCCATCCCCAATACCCTGAATGGTTGGGTTTACTTCTATATCAATCTTAACCCCTCGGCGTTGCGCAGGAGTTTTATCAGGGTAGTAAACCCCAATTCCCGACATGTGAGTTTCAAAGCCACCCATAAAATCAAATTTTGAAACATTGCCATCAGCACCTGTAGTTTGACTGCCTATGGTTACTACATTATCTGCTGCTTGTAAAGCCATTACCAAGTATTCACCTTGGCTAAAGGTAGCTTCATTGACAAGCACAATTATTTTACCTTTATAATTGTTGTTGCTTTTATTTGTTAATGATTCAGTCCAGTAATACCTCCCGGGATAGGTAATATCCGGGGATAAAAGTTTCGCAAAAACTCTTTTTTCATCGTTTAGTTGAGTAACAATACCCGTATTTCCGGTCACACCTCTGAAATCTACAATAATTGCCTTGCAATTTTTCAATTCTTTTAAAGCATTGATATTATCTTTTCCCATGAGGGCGGATGTATTAATATATCCGACATTTCCACCCAAAATTTTCCATTTCACACTTTCACTTTTTTGGGTCTGGTTCAATGCATCATAATCGTAAGCCGCAATTGTTTTGTTTCTTTCCAGTTTGTCTCTGAGAATTCTGATCTTTAAACTATCCGTTCTGCTTTTAAATATAAGATATTGTGAAAATCTTAATTTAGAAACCTTATTTGAGGCCGGAATGTATTTATAATTTTCACTCAGTATGGCTGAAACAGATTTTTCGTTAAACTGTGTGACAATATCTCCAATCTTTAAATCGTTGACCTTGGCTAATGAGTCCGAATAAAAACCTGTAATAACGGCCAAATTGTCAATAATTTTAAACTTAATATTTAATCTTTTTTGTCCGAAATGTTCATCAATAATATTTGACTTTAGATAGGCGTGTGTATCATCAATTTTTGTTACCAATTCAAGCATTGCCAGATGGTATTCTGTTGTGTCCTTTGCGTTTGTAAATTTTGGAATCATTTCTGTCAGCACATCATCCCAATCTTGGTCGGTCATATATTTGTAAGGGAAAAAATACTCGATGATATTCCAGTATTTAACCAATGCCAACAATCTGTACTCCTCATTCGGGTATTCAAAATTTTCATATTTAGGTTCATTTATAACCTCTATTTGTCCAGGATTATATATGCTGATATAATAGGGCTTCCCCTGAAAACGGTTGTCCTCAATATATTTTAATCTGCTTGAAAGTTCATTGGTAAAAAGTGTAGAATCCTGTGCCCAGGACAGGTCAAAGTTTTTATCAAAATATTCCTTGTCCGGATCCGGATTGCACTTTTTACAGGGTTTTACCGTTCCTAACCGATCTAACCAAGTAAGATAGACTTGCGAAAGCTGCTCGCTGTTTTCTGCCTTTCTGATTTCGGGTAAAATACCGATAAATTGTTCGTCCCAGTTATATTTCCCGACTGCCACCTCCGGGTGATAATATTTTAGAAAACCCCAAATTTTGCCTAAAGTTGCTAATCTTTCTGTTTCTGAGATTTGTTGAGCATTTCCGAATTGAAAAGAAAACAGAAAAAGAATCAGGTAGATAATTTTTTTAAGAATATTCATTTTTTTCAATATTTTTAGTCTAACAAGAAAAATTGATCCCAATTTATTGTAGAGTTATCTTCAAGCAAATAGTCTGCTAAGACAATCCCAACACCTATTGCTCCGTCTAAAAAACCAATAGAGTCTTCGTATTGATTATTACTGACATACTTCTGATAACCAGCAATCCCAACATTCCTTTTTCCAAAATCTAAAATTTCTGATATAAACTTTGAGTATAAATCATAAAACTTTTTTTCTCCCGAAATATAATACCATTTTTTGTGAACATATGCTATACTTGACAAACCATGACAAAACCCTGCGTCACAAATAGGTGTAGGAAAAATTTTTTCAATTGAATCTCTACTTAAATTTCTATAAGCCAGCCTAAAAGCCTTTTCTCTTAAACTTTCATCTTTCAATACTTTCGATGCCTTATACAATCCGAAAGAAATAGTCTGGTCTCCATAGCACCACCCTAACGGAATATTGTATTCAGCAATTTTTTGATTAATAGCGATGCCAGGGAATAAAGATAATTTACTTTTATCCTTAGATTCAAATCTTAACAGACATTCTATACATTTCTTTAATGTAAATAATGCGTACTCTTCTTGGGGAAAATTCTCAAGAAATTTTGAAAAAATAATAATGTAGGATACTAAACCATGAGCCAATCCTAAATTTGTACGATGAGTGCCGGGGGCATATTCAGTCAAATTGCAAACTTTTTCAGATTCTTTTACATAGTTTGCAACAATCTCTATCAGCTTTTCGAACAATTGACAGGTTTTGCTTTTAATTTTTGGATTGTCTTTTAATCTATTATTGAGATAGTAAGCCACTCCAGAAGCCCCATGCAAAAAATCAGCATCATCAATACTTTGAGTATTTTTTAGAGCTATATCTGCTAAGATATTGTCAAAAAAATTCAAGTTACTTCTCATTGAATCTTCAATTACCTTGTGTTCTAATAAAAAATTAAGCATGTGTGCAACTCCAGCTAAACCATTACAATAGGATACACCATAATTCCCATTATTTAATATATCAAAAATCCTAATAATTACTCTGTCTATTTTTTTTAGGTAAACTTTTTTCTTAGTCAACTGAAATAACATCAAATAAAAAACAGGAAGTCCACTAATTCCAGAAAACAAAGACAGGTGCTTACTATCTAAGCAATATCTATCTAATTCTTTTTCTATTAAAATTATTTTTTTGTGGATGTCGTTCTTATTCATTTCGATATAATAAAATAACCTCAAAAGACTAAGTCTCTTGAGGTCAACTTAATAAAATATTAACTTTATTTCTGAGGTGGACAGGTATTAGGGTCTCCATATGTTGAACATGTAACAGAGGGACACCCTGGATCATCATTTGTCTGTGAGGTACACCAGCAACAAGTAAAATTATGGTCACTACTGTTTGCCGTACCACCTCCATGCAAACTATCTAACTCGGTAGCTGTAAGTTTTGAGATTCTTTCTTTGTTAAGTTTTAATTTTTCCATGATAATTGATTTAAAAGTTTTTTTACTGAGTCAAACCTAAAAGCTTCTTTTATAACTTCCTATGTTTTTTTCAACATAAAATATGTGATTTGTAGCATAATCGCTTTTTTTGGTAAAAACTTCACCGTATGATTAAGCAAAAACTCATCAGCAAACGTAAAGAAAAAGAGCTGTTGCATGAGGAAATGGCATAATCTATTGGCTCACCTGTTTTCTTCTATATAGTTAAGTGCTCTTTCCAAAACTTCATCTCTTCCTTCTCTAATGCCCTGAATGGTTGGTTTTACCTCTATATCGACTTTAACGCCTTTGCGTTGCGCAGGAGTCCTGTCCGGGTAGTATATCCCTAAACCTGTTATTAGAGTTTGGTATTCTCCTAAAAAAACGAACGGCACAGCATTTCCGTCAGCACCCGCCGTTTGGCTACCGATTGTGACTGCATTTTCGGCAGTCTGTAAAGACATAGCCACATATTCAGCTTGACTTTGTGTGCCCTCAGCTACAAGAATAACAACTAAACCTTCATAATTTTTACCGCTAGAACTTCCTGTTTCGTCCCTGCCCCAAAGGAACTTTCCCGGATAGGATAAATCAGGATAAGTACTATTTGAGAAAATTTTTGATTTAGAATTTAATTTGCTTGATACGCCTCGACTAGCAGATGTTCCTTTTCTCAAATCAAAAATAATGGCTTTGGTGTTTTTCAAATCATCTATCACGTTTAAATTATTGCGTCCTACAATTTTATCCATGCGAACATAACCAATATTGCCTTCAAGAATCTCCCATTTTCTTTCATCGTCTTTCGCGTCCGGATTGAAATTAAATGAGTTAAAAAAGTACCTTGCTATTTTTCTTTTAAAAAGTTTACCATCTCTATCAAAAACTACAGTTAAGCTATCTGAAGAACCGTTGAAAACTTTGTTATATGAATATCTAAGTTTTGTTGGATAATTTGAAGCAGGCACATATTTAAAATTAGCTTCCAGTATATTGGAAACAGCTTTATTGTCAACATGAGTAATAACATCTCCGATTCTAAGGTCATTTAAACGAGCTAGCGAGTCGTTGTAAAACGAAGTGATGACAGCCTTGTCATCTATGATTTTGAAAATAGCCGGAATCCATTTTCCTCCAAAATATTTAAACACATATTCTGAACCTAAAAAAGCGTGTGTATCATCAATTTTTGTTACCAATTCAAGCATTGCCAGATGATATTCGGTTGCGTCCTTTGCTTCTGAAAATTTTGGGATCATTTCTGTCAGCGCATCATCCCAATCTTGGTCGGTCATATATTTGTAAGGAAAAAAATACTCGATGATATTCCAGTATTTAACCAATGCCAACAATCTGTACTCCTCATTCGGGTATTCAAAATTTTCATATTTAGGTTCATTTATAACCTCTATTTGTCCAGGATTATATGTGCTGATATAATAGGGCTTCCCTTGAAAACGATTGTCCTCAATATATTTTAATCTGCTTGAAAGTTCCTTTGTAAAAAGTGTAGAATCCCGTGTCCAGGACAGATCAAAGTTTTTATCAAAATATTCCTTGTCCGGATCCGGATTGCACTTTTTAC
>Ga0210015_1000564_pt1 | contig 38726 bp, 41 predicted proteins | sample CryGeymeta201522_FD_185471 | JGI IMG/M metagenome (GOLD analysis project Ga0210015, IMG submission 185471) | Groundwater microbial communities from Crystal Geyser aquifers in Utah, USA - Crystal Geyser metaG 2015-22 (SPAdes) (version 2) | ecosystem: Environmental > Aquatic > Deep subsurface >...
TTTCTTTCACGCATTTTAATCCCAATTCCAAAATTGCCCTTCCAGATATTCCGCCGACTTTATTTGAAAGAACGGAATGGTTATCGTGGAGAAACAATTCCGGTCCCCTTGTATTTATAGCAGTTATGCCTGAAGCTCCTCCTTTCAGGGTTGCTTTTACTGTTTCTTTTACATCCAAATTTGGGGAAATTTTAACAAATACCGGCTTCCCGAGAGAGCTGATACTTTTTACTATTTTCTCCAAAATCGCTGTGTCCTTGCCAATTGTTTGGCCATATTTTTCAGTATGAGGGCAGGAAATATTTAATTCAAAACCGTTGGCAAAATCAAATAGGGTTTCAGCTACCCCTCTGAACTCTTTTTCATTGCCCCCAAAGATTGAAATAAGCAAAAATTTATCTCTAGGTATTTTTATTTTCGAAATTCTTTTTCTGAATTCTTCTACGCCAGGATTTGTTAGGCCAACAGCGTTAATAAAAGAAAAGGGGGCAATCTGAGCAATAATCGGCTCCCGGTACCCTACTCTGAGTTCCGGTCCAATGCTTTTTGTAGTTAGAATTCCAATTTCTGGAATTTCATTGGCAATTTTTTCGATAGTTGATACCTCGGTGGTTACTATCCCTGAGGGAATAGTAAATGGGCCACTAATTTCTTTATCAAAAATTTTGTATTTCATTTTATTAATAAAAATAGAGTCTTTTTAAACCGGCTTTTTTCGCAAGTTCGATGGCCTCTTGATATTCTTTTTCAGTAATTGGGCGATTGAGTTCAAGAAACTCTCGGGCCCGAAAATATGGAAAGTACTGAGACATTATGTTTAAAAAAGTATTTTTTGAAATTTCCTTAACTAAGAATTCAAAAATTTTTCCTGAACCAGCTAAACTATTTGGTAAAACCAGGTGCCTAACCAATAACCCCCTAACAGCTATTCCTCTTTCGTCAATGACTAAATCTCCTACCTGGCGGTGCATTTCCTTTATTGCTTCTTTCATTATCTCAAAATACCTTGGGGCATTGGAATATTTTAAAGCAACTTTATCCTCTGAATACCTGGCATCTGGCATGTAAATATCTATAATGCCATCTAACAATTTTAAAACTTCGACTGAATCATATGAACAGGTGTTATATACCAAGGGAATTTTCAGTCCTTTTTCAATGGCAATCAAAAGAGATTTTACAATCTGGGGAACTTGAGGAGTTGGAGTAACTAAATTAATATTGTGACAGCCCATATTTTGAAGTTCTACCATCGCTTGAGATAACATTTTAAAAGAAATTTCCGCGCCAATTCTTAATTGAGAAATCTCGTAATTCTGACAATAAACGCAAGAAAGATTACAGGATGTAAAGAAGCACGTACCTGAACCATGGGTTCCAACTAATACGCTTTCTTCTCCAAAATGGGGATGGTGAGCAGATACCATTGGCAATCCTCCTAATTTACAAAATCCTTCCTTGCCTCCCAGTCGATTAGCCCGGCATTTCCTTGGACAAATTTCACAATTCTCTAAATTTTTAAAGAGTTTTCCAATCCTTAAATTTAAATCTTTTTTTGATAAATTTAAGTAGCTGGGATACATTTTCTCAAATTTATTATATACCAAAAAGCCACCTTTTTGGCGGCTTCTGGTTCAGGGAGTCTAGCGTCGGAATCTTTCAGCTCTCTTTTTTGCCCAACATTCTTTACAAAAAATTGGCCTGTCGGGCGAGGGTTCAAATGGAAGTTCAGTTATTTCTTTTCCACATTCGGAACATTTCCAATTCCCTTTAAACGTTTGGCGAGGAGGAAACTCTCCTCTTGGTTCAAATTTTTGGAAGGCCATAGTTTAGATTTTGGATAATAGATTTTAGATAATGGTTTCCTTTTTCTGCATTTAATATCTAATATCTATTAAAAAAGCGACCTTTGGACTTCTAAGTCGCTCTACTTATTCTGGGCCTTCGCTAATTTTCGAAATTATTGAAGACTTACTTAAGATATTCGACTTATCGGTCTAAAATTATTATAAAGTCTTTCTTTTAGCAAGTCAAGTGGAATAGTCCTATCACCTTTTTCCGCACCCCTTCTTCCTCTGTTGACTCTTCCTTTTGAATATTAAAGGTTTTTATTGCCTCTTCGGTTTTATCAATTATTAATCCAATTCCTTTAGAGAGAATTTCTTTTTTGGCTTCCTCGGTGACTTTAGCCATTCCTGCTTCTCCGGTACCAATGATAATTGTATCGGGAGATTCTCCAATTGCTCTTTTTACGTCTGCAACATCAATGATATGACTTTCTTCTCGCCACCATTTCAAAACTTCGCCAGTCCAACGGACTTCGACATCGTATTCATAAGTTTTTCCATCAATAGTTATTGAACCAAATTTATATTCCTCTACCATAATTTAAGTAGAATTAACATTTAAATTTGACCATTTGCCGCATCTATCTCCCCATCTGGCCATCACTTTCCCCTCTATTCTCGCCTCGATTACCTCGCAGCGATTAGGACAACCCTGGCATTGAAAAGAGGTGCATCTGATGTTTTTATCAGAGATTTCAAATCCTAAAAATTTAGTTTTTGATGGCGGATTTTTTTTGACCAAAAGGGCGGCTCCAAATGCTCCCATGACGGTATTATATTCTGGAACAACGATTTCTTGACCCAAAGCGCCCTCAAAAGCCTCTCTCATTCCCTTGTTTTCTGAAACCCCTCCTAAAAAAACAATTGGTGGTTGAATATTCTTCCCCCTAGCAACATTGCTTAAAAAGTTCCTGGCCAAACCCTGGCAAAGCCCGGCAACAATATCTTCGGGCGAGTGGCCAATTTGTTGTTTATGAATCATGTCTGACTCGGCAAATATGGTACACCTGGCGCCGATGGTAGTCGGTTTTTTTGATTTTAGAGCAATCTCACCGAACCTTTCGACTGGAATTCCTAATCGAAATGCCTGGGCGTCGAGAAAGGCGCCGGTACCAGCGGCACAGTTATGAACTCCGATAGCATTAGCAACGTAGGAATCATCATTTTTTACTTTTAAGTTATAAATGCTTCCTTTAAATTTATATTTTTTTATTTTTCTTATTGGTTCAAAAAGCCAATTTTTATAGATAAAAGATTTATAACCTTGCTTTTGAGGATTAACTAATTGTTTATCCTCCAATTTATTAATTTCCTTTCCAAAAACCTCAATAAAATAAGCGTATTTGTCTCCCTTTGTTTTTGAAGATGATTTTCTCAAGGTGCATTTAATTTCATTCCGCAGTAATAACCAATATAATTGATGGGCTAAATCTTCAGAAACAGTAGATGCACAATACCTATTACCTCTTTTATCTGAACCTAAAGCATTTTGTAGCCTTTTTCTCAATTGTCCATCTCCTCTAAAAAAACCTTTTAAAATTTCTTTTTGTAAGGAGGGTTTTAAATTTAACAACTCCGTGCTTAATCTTTTTTTATCTGCCATAGAGCCGCAAAGATATTTTATGTATTCGGCTAAACTTTTACTATATATTGCAACTATTGTGGTTTCATGCTCTGGCTTTTTAATAATTTTAATATTAAGTTTACCAAAGTTCTGAGAAATAATCTTTTTAATATCTTCTATATAGCTTTTTTCATTTATATTAAATATAAAACTCACTCCGCAAGGATATTTTAATTTTTTATCTCGCCGAGCCCTGTTATATAAGATACAACCTTCAGCTAGATAATAACCTAATAATCGAAGTAAATCTGGCCTAAAAACAAATTTATCTATTTTTTTAAACGGTCTAAATACTTTAGGTTCAGTTTTTACTGCAGAATAATTTAACAAAATAGGACTATCTATTTGATTTTCTAAGGGGAGAGGTGTAGCAATGAAATCTCCTTTTCGAAATTCTTTGGCTGGAATAAATTTAGGTTCCCAAGAGAAATTTTTCCATTTTGCACATTGCTTTTTGCAAGTGTTTTCTTCTGGCGGTTTACAAATGGGAATATTATTTCTGGAATGACTTTGATAGCATTTAATATCTTCTCTCTTTAATCCTAAAATTGGGTGCTCTGGGGTGATGTCTAATTTTTTAAAGCTTGAAGCTTCAATTTTTATCATCTCTCCTTGATATTTCCTTTCAAAAACCTGCTCTACTGGTTTAAATCTTCCTTCATGAGTTAAAACTTTTTGACCTATTTGGACTTCCTTAATTGGCCTAGAAGTATAACTTGGATTGGTAGTTATTTTTGTATTTCCTTTTACACAAATCAAATTCATCGCAAAGTCAACCACCACTCCATTTTCTAAAATTATAATTTTTGAATCCTGGCCACCAATTTCAATTACTGTTCTAGCGTCGGGAATAAAAGAACACACTCCTTTTGCGTGGGCAGTAATTTCATTTTTAATTAAATCGGCTCCAGTAATAACTCCGGTTAAATATCGAGCTGAACCAGTCGTCCCCACTCCAGTAATTTCGATTTCTGGATTATGAGTTTCAATATATTTTCTCAATTCCTTTAATCCTTTCTGAACAGCTCCAATTGGATTTCCTTCGGTCCGGAAATAGGAAGAAAAGAGAATTTTATTTTTCTCATCAATTAAAACAAACTTTGTTGAAATTGAACCAACGTCAATTCCTAAAAAAGTTTTCATATTTTTGATTTTTTACTTTGATGATAATTTCTAACTACATCAATAAAAGCTTCGAGCCGGGTGTCGATTCCAGCTTCGGCCGTTTGTTCGTCTAAAGATATTGATAAAAATGGAATCCCTGATTCTCGATGAATTTTTTCCAAAATCGGCCTAACCGTGACTTCCGGCATGCATTGAAAGGGTAGAAGGTGAATTATGCCGTCAAAATCTTCTTTTATATAATGGAGCATTTCGTAAATGGCGTCTCGGCCGTGGCCACCGACAGTAGATTTTAAATAGGGATTTATTTTTTTCTGGATTATCCAATCTTTCCAGGGAAAAATCAATTTTTTTAGATGATAGGTGATATCCATTTCCCGATGGACTTCGACTCCCTCCCTTCCTAATTTGCTTTCAACTTCAAAGTTTATTGTCGGATCGCAAACCGTATAAATTTCACCAACTAAAGCAACTTTGGGAAGGTCTTTGTTTTCTTCAATCTTAATCTCAGAGAGTTTTTTAAAAATTTCTCTTTTTAGTTTTGGGAAATCTTTTTCTTTTTTTAACTCTTCGAGTTTTGAAAAACTCTCAGTTAAGATTTTATCAGTCATTCCCTTCTCAATTTCCCTCGGCCGATAATATTGGGCCACTTTTTCAATTTTTTCAATTAATCTTAATTTCTTGAAGAAAAAACGACCGGCCTTTATTATTTGCCAAAAAGAGGCATTGGAAATTTTCTTTATTGCAGAATAAATATCTTTTGGAGCAGCTCGAAAATCTAAAAAATTAATATCATGACCGGTCTCTTTTAAGACTTTTTCTTGAATTGCTCCGTAATATCTTTGCCGACAGGACCCCCCAACGTTTTGAACCATAAAAATAGTGTTTGCCCCCTTTTTAAGAGCGGGTAGATAATTACCAAGGGTTACCTTCATTGGAAAGCAATACATTTCCGGGGCAATTTTCGCTCCTTCAGCAATAGTTTGAGAATTTGTTTTTTCTGGAGGGATAACTTCCAAACCCAACTGTTCAAAAAGAGTCTTAAAGGCAATAGTGTAATTCCCCCACCTAGCAAAGGTAATAATTGGTTTTTTCATATTGTATCCATAAAGGCTTCTAACCGGGTTTGGATTCCGGCTTCACCAGTTTGTTCGTCAATCATTAGATAAAGAAAGGGAATTCTATTTTGTTTAAATGTTTTTTCTACAAATTCTTTTATTACTGCATCACAACCACAACCAAAAGAAGAAATCTCAATGGCGCCGGCAATCCGGTAGTTCAGGGCTACCTCAATTCTCTCCATTAACTCTTTACCAAACTCCCAATGAAATTTTGGCCAATTTAAGTTTTGAGAGGCGAAGAGGACTTCGTCCTCTTCTTCACCTTCGCTTCCATTTATGGAAGCTCGGTATTTGAGGTTTGAGATTTGGGATTTTATTGGTACTTCATCAATGAATATTGGCTCTGCCCCTAATTTTTCTAACTTTTCTTTCATCCTTAAATTAACATAATCATCGTATAAATTGTAGGGGTGAGAAACCAGAACTAACTTTTGTTTTTTAGATTGGATTTTTTTAAAAAATTCTTGCTCTTCTTTTTCTTTTAATTCTTTTTCTTTTAAAAAAGCAGTTCCGGCTGCTTTCTTTATTTCTTCCTTATTTTTCTTCAGTTTTTTACCCAGTCTTTCAAGGGCTTTTTTTGTTTCCTCTTTTCTGCGATCGAAAGTTTCAGTTAAAATTGGCGTTTTAACTAAAATCTGAGCTAAGTCAGGTAAGCCGAAAAATTTTGGACAGTATTCTAATTTTTCTTCATTTGCTTTTAACCTCGGAACAAAAATTAAATCGCATTTCCCATCAAGCCATAATAAATGTCCCCAGTAAACCTTATTTGAAAAACAAGTTTCAGGATCCGCCACTTTCACTCCCATTTCAACAATTTCTTTATTAGTTGGCGGAGAAAGCAAAACCTTAAAACCTAAATTTTCAAAAAAACTCTCCCAAAAATAAGGCTGTTTCCAATAAATCAAAGCTCTTGGAATTCCAATTATCATATATCGAGCCCCGACCAACGGGGCGAATCGAAGAAATAAATCTCTTCTCTACCCTTCGCTGTGGCTCGGGTAGATGAAGAAGAGGGTAAGGCCCTCTTCGCCTCAAAACAAAGTTTTTTGACGAGAAACAGTTTTTTGTTCGCCTTTGGAAAAGATTCTGATTTTTCCGTAAACACCATCGTAACCTGGCTCAATGAAAACTTTTCCTTCCCTCACTCTTATTATACCTTCAGCAATTTCTGGCAGGGTAACTGCTTCTAAATCCTGACGGGAAATATCAATTAAAACATTAAATTCGTTTCCAAATTTTTCAATTAAATTTTTGTATTCCTCCTCAACTTGTTTTGTTCCTACCATTACGCCTAAAGCGTTGGCAATTATTTCTGCCAGGGGAACCAAACTTTTGAAGGGAATGGCATTTTCTGGTTTAAAACCTTCTGGTCTATCTGCCAGAGAATCAACTCGATTTAAAACTCCGATAGTTAAAGACCTTCCGCAATTTGGGCAGATATTGTTGTATCTTTTAGATTCCGCAGGTGATAAAGAAATTCCGCAAACTCTGTGGCCATCATAATGGTATTTTCCTTCTTCAGGAAAAAATTCAATTGTATATAAAAATTTTTGGGGATCTTTTAATTTTATCGCATTTGTTATCGCCGGATAACTAATTTCGGTATCAAAAACATTTGCCTCCCGACCAAGATGAGCTGGGCTATGACTATCTGAATTGCTTATCAATGTAATTCTTCGACCATCTAGCATTCGCCAAAGCATTAAAGGATTTGCCGAGAGTCCCGTTTCGCCGGCAAAAATATATTTTGAATATTCATTAAAACACTCTTGGAGGGAGTCAAATCCTGATTTAGAACCGAACAAAGAAAACCAAGGAGTCATTAAGTGAGCCGGGACAATTAAACAGTTTTCAGAAATATTTAAAACAATTTTTGCTAATTCTTTGGCGTCTAGGCCTAAAATTGGACGGCCATCAGCTTTTAAATTCCCAATCCAACCTAAATGGGCATTTATTTTATCAACAATCTCAAAAGAGGGAGCAAAAACTATAATATGAATTTTTCTAACCCTTCCGCCTTTTGTATAAATACAACTAATCTCGGCAGTTAAAATAAAACGAGTTGGAGAATCAGAATTCTTCAACTTAAAAAGCCCGGTCTCGGCTGGCTCTAGTTTTTCTTTTAAATTTTTAAACCATTCGGGGTGGGTGAAGTCACCCGTTCCCAAAACCTTAATTCCCTTAATCCTCGCCCATTTATCAAGATTCTCTAAATTCATGTCACGACTTGTGGCCCTGGAATACTTTGAATGAAGGTGAAAATCAGCTATAAATTTCATATACTCATCTAATCAATTTATCATTTTAAAGGCTTTAAATCAAAAAGGGCATCTTAAACTAAAAAATCTCAATGCCCTAATTTGTTATAAAAGAGATAAATAAGAAAAATTTATTTTCTTTCGAGCTTTCTTTTTTCTCTTTCAAATAATTTTTCTTCCAATAACCCGAAGCCGGCTAAAATTAAAAGAGTCAAGAGGGTAGAAAAGATTGCCAGAAAATAGAGTTTGGTTCCAGTAGCTATTCCAATAGCTCCTGCCATCCACAAACCGGCGGCGGTAGTTAATCCTACAATTCCTGATGACTGGCGGAAAATCACCCCTGCCCCGATAAAACCAAGGCCAATGGCAACTGCCTGAATGAGTCCGGCGAGATTAAAGATTGTATCTTTTCCAGAAAATAGATTTAAGAATTGAAACAAAATTATAGCAAAGAGACAGGTGGCAAGAGAGACTAAACTATAAGTTTGGAGTCCGGCTCCTTTTTTCTTTATCTCCCTTTCTACCCCAATCAGGGCACCCAAAAAAGTAGCCAAAAGTAGCTGGCCGATAATCTCAATTTCCATAGTAAAGTTTATAGTTTATATACTTTGTAGCCTTCTCTAATTTTTTGTTCAACTTTTAATCCTACTGAATCTCCGGCCTTAGCGACTTTGACTTTTTTGTGTTCAATCTCCATTGATCCAACAGTCTGGGTAAAATCAGTTTGACCACCGACTATTCTAATTGTATCGCCGACTTTCAGGGTGTCGGTGAGCTCAAGAACAGCCACCCCAATATTGCCAAAATAATGGGTAATTTTACCAATTAATTTTCCTTCTTCAGGAATAGATACTTCTTCCATATTTTTAAATTAAATTTTATTTTTTCGACCTTTAAAACTTTGAGTTCAATTTCTTCTCCTTTTTAATAAGCGTTATTAATTTTTCAACTAATTTCTTAGGGTCCTTTTCATAAATAATTTTTTTAACTCCTCGGTAGGGACCGGTGGCAATTTGTCTTATTTTATCCGCTGTTCCACCCGTTCCCTCTAAAATCCCAGTTGGTTTTTGAATTTCAAAAGCAGTGGCAAATTCATGGAGGGTTCCCATTCTTCCACAGATAATAATTACTCCATCGGCTGATTTAGTCATGATAACATTTCGACCAGCGTAATCAGCTCCAGTATAAATCATCACGTCAAAAGGCTCTAAAGGAAGTTTATAGGTTTTTAAATGAGCCTCTTCCGAAGTTGCCGGAGAAAAACCAATACTAAATCCTCCTGCTTCTTTACAGCCCAAGGCAACAAGATAAGGAACGCCAGTTGTCGCCCCGGTGACTAAATTACAACCCTGGCGAGCAATCTCTCGACCGACTTCTTTAGAAATTGCTTCAATAGCTTTACAGCAGTGGCCGATTTGAGCCGCTCCAGAAACCACAATTTCGTATCTTTCTTTTGGCATAACAATTTTATTTTAGCATAATTTAGCAAACTAAAAAAGAGATATTTACACCTCTTTTTTAATGAGGGGGTACAGCTCTTGTTGCTCTTGGCTTAAGTTCAAACCTATCTCGGGCATCGATTAGGGACGTCCTTTAACCTCCGGCATCAAAAACTGTTGCCCTACGAGAAAAGTCTCGTACCCCCTCAAATTTAATTTTAATTTAGCGAAAATTTCTGTCAAGCTACTTTTATCCACAACCTTTATGGGTGGTGGGCGGGTGGCGTCCACAATTTGGTGTGCCCTTGGGCTGAATTTCACCCCGCACCTTTTTGTGGTGCCCCCACTCCGATTCGAACGGAGATTTCAGCCTCCGGAGGGCCGCGCTTTATCCATTAAGCTATGGGGGCAAAAGCTAATTTCTTTATTTTTCCGCAATTAATAAGATATTACTCTCTTTACTTCTCGGTCTTTTTAAAGTTTTAATTTCTTTAACTTTAAATCCACCTTTTTCTGCTAATTTTTTCAATTCATTTTTCGAAAAACGGTGAACATAACGCAGAACTTCTTTTCCCCAGGGGATGAAAGAGTCACCAAAATCAAGTTTCCAGTTTTTCAAAAAAGAGAAGAAACTTTTCCAAATACTTAAATTCCAAACAAGTAAAATTATCTTTCCTTCCGGTTTCAAGACCCTTTTTATTTCATTCAAAAACTGAAGGCGGAATTCCTTAGAAGGAATGTGATGAAAAACAGCAATACTAATGACCTTATCGAAAAAATTTTCTGTAAATGGTAAATTTAAAGCATCAGCCACTTGGAATTTTGTTTTAGGATAACGACTTTTGGCAATCTCAATTATTTTGTCTGAGCTATCGACTCCGTAGTAATCAACAAATTTTTCTTTAAATAGCTCATATAATCTACCATTCCCGCACCCCAAATCTAAAACCTTTTCTCCGCTAATTAAATATTCCTCCAAGAATCTCAATTCCTCCCACACCTGACCTCGAGTCCTTGAAAAATCCTCGGCAATTAGGTTATAATCTTCCTCAGTCTTTTTTAATAAATATTCGGCGTAACTTTTTTCCATTTATGAAATTAAATGAACTCGTTATTAAAGATTTGATTAAAAGCCAGATTAAAACTCCGGCTGACTTGGCTTTCTTCAAGAGAAAAGTTTCAAAAAAATATAAAATTCCTTGTCCGAGCAATATTGAACTATTAAAAGTTTATCATAAATTAGTTAAAAATAAAAGAATAAAAAAATCAGAAAAATTAGAAGATTTACTCCGAACTCGGCCGATTCGTTCACTTTCGGGCATTGTAAATATTTCTGTTTTAACAAAACCCTATCCCTGTCCAGGGAAATGTCTTTATTGCCCGACTGAAAAAGGAATTCCAAAAAGTTATGTTTCAGGAGAGCCAGCGGTAGAGAGGGCTAAAAGATTAAATTATAATCCTTATTTGCAAGTCAAAAAAAGAATTGAAATGTTAGAAAATGAGGGGCATCCAACAGATAAAATTGAGCTGAGAATTGTTGGTGGAACCTGGAGTTATTATCCGAAAGACTATCAAAGTTGGTTTATTACAAGCTGCTTCGCGGCTTGCAACACTGAACTACGCCGAACTATACGCAGAACTACACTGAAAGACTTAGAAAAAACCCAAAAGTTAAATGAAAAGGCAAAACATAGAATTGTTGGGTTATCAATTGAAACAAGGCCTGATTTCATTAATGTTGAAGAAATTAAGTGGCTGAGAAAGTTGGGGATAACAATGGTAGAACTTGGTGTTCAGTCAATCTATGACGATGTTTTGAAATTAAATTTAAGAGGTCATGGAGTAAAAGAAACAATTTTAGCAACAAAATTATTAAAAGATGCTGGTTTTAAGGTTTTATATCAAATGATGCCAAATTTGCCCGGTTCTAATTTAAAAAGGGATGAGAAAATGTTTGAAGAGCTGTTTCAAAATCCCGATTTTCAACCCGATCTTTTGAAAATTTATCCTTGTGCTCTTTTAAAAGAAGCTCCTCTTTACAAGTGGTGGAAAGCAGGTAAATATAAGCCCTATACTGAGAAACAATTAATAAATCTTATTAAATCAATTAAACAGAAAATTCCTTACTATGTCAGGATTCAAAGAATTACCAGGGACATCCCCTCTCGAAGTATTGTCACTGGCCCGGCTAAAATTTCTAATTTACGCCAAATCTTGGCTGAAAAAATGGAAAAAGAGGGTTGGCGATGCAAATGTATTAGATGTCGGGAAGTTAGAGAAAATTATGACCCGAAAGAAAAAATTTATCTTTTTAGAGAAGATTACGAGGCTTCCAGGGGAAAAGAAATCTTTTTAAGTTTTGAAAATAAAAATCGAACAAAACTTTACAGTTTGTTACGCCTAAGGATTACTTCTAAAAACAAGGCGATAATTCGCGAGGTTCACACTTATGGTCCCCTTGTTCCAATAGGTGTAAAAAAATTATCTCCTCAACATCGAGGACTTGGTAAAAAATTGATTAAAGAGGCAGAAAAAATAACCAAAAAAGAGTTTGGCTTAAATAAAATTGCCGTGATTTCGGGGGTGGGAGTAAGAGATTATTTTAAAAGGTTAGGATACAAACTGAGAGATACTTATATGATTAAAATTCTCTGATAGTTCTTTTTATTTTCTTAAAATCCTTTTCTATCGCCTTCTTTATCTTTGGAAATCTCATTCCAGCAGCTGGATGATAAGTTATAAAAAATTTTTTACCATCTTTTTCAAGCCATTTTCCTCTAAAGGAGCTAAGCTCCTTTTCGGAGAAAAAGACTGAAAAAGCCACTTCGCCAAGCAAAATAAATTTTTGGGGATTGATAATCTCGATCTGTTTCTTAAGCCAAGGCAGACAAGCTTCAATTTCTTTTTTGGTCGGTTTTCTATTCCTATAAATCTTTTTCATAATATTTTCTCCCACCTCTCGGCTGAGTGAGTTTTAATCTATGAGCAACTTCAAAAATAGTTTTAAGTGGTCTCTGTAATTTCTGAGCAATGAGCTTGGGAGATTCTACATTGTAATTATTTTTTATATAATTTAATTCTTCAGGAGATAGTCTTTTCCATAAAAGTTTTCTACCCGGTTCAATTTTATAATTAAAACAAGGAATAATATAATTTTCAATCAATTTAAGAAATTTAATTGTATTTTCTGTATTAAATTTTAAATAGTGAGTGCCACTATCAGAAGTTCCAATAGTGGTTGGGAGATTCCATTTTCCCCTAAAATACCTTTGTATTATTAAATGTTCTTGATAGGTAAAACTATTTGTAGCTAACCACGCCCTTCCTCTAGATTTGATATAGGTCCCGTCATCCATATACCAAATAGCAAGAGAAAAAGGAATAAGGTTGTTTAGGATTTCTTTCAGTAATCTCTTTCGTTTATTTTTATAAAATAAATTATAATAATCTAAAAATTCTGGATGTGCGCGAGTATGAAATTGATAAGTTGGATAAATCTTGCCTTTTACCTTTATACTAATTTTCTTTATTCTACTTAAAACAAGCTCTTTCCAAATATTATACTTCCAAGAAACATAATCTTTTTGTTTTGCACTATGATTTACTTGAAGATGTGGATAAATTTCTTCTTTCTTTTTTAACAATGCATCATCGCCTAAAAGAGCACCGAAAAGATATTCTTTCTGGGTCTTGGTTAATTGAGGAATAGGGTGCCTTTCAAAATAGCTTAATCTTTTTATTTTGTATTTTCTTCTCCAATAATTTACTTTAAAGCCGGACACACCAAAAATTTTAGCAATTTTGTATATACTTTTGTGTTCTTGTTTATATAATCTTTTTAATTCTTTTTTTGGAATTGCCCAATATTTCATTTTATTTTTGAACAGATAATAGGGCGACATTTTAAGCAAGAAGTAATAAAAACCTCTTCCCTCTTAATTCCTGCTTTTCTTAAAAGTTTATCTAGAAACTTTCCAGACATTCCCACAAATGGATGTCCTCGTCTATCCTCCTCTCTTCCGGGCGATTCTCCAATTATTACAATCTTCGCATTAACTGGTCCTTCTCCGGGAACAGCATTTTTTCTCGTCTTCCACAAGGGACATTTTTTACAATTTCTAATTTCCCGAGCTAATTTTTCTAATTTAGTTTTTTTATTCATAGAATTTTTGTAATCAGGTAACCAATTATTGAAAAGAAGGCGATTGGGGGAAGGGCGGGAATTGGCTGGCGAATTTTTTGGCTGGTGAAAAAGTAAAAACCCACAAAAAGGCCAATGAGAGAAAAAAAGGCAACAATTAAGGAATTTAAAATTCCAACTGGAATTAAAGAGGCGGAAAAAAGCAGGGGAAAAACAATGTCTCCTCCGCCTAAAACTAAGAATTTCCCGCCCACCCGCTCTGCGGGTACCCGAATTTTTCCTAAACTTTCTTGAAAACCAAAAATATTTGGAGGAATAACAAGAGCTAAAATTGCTTTGCTTTCAATCATTTCTTTTGCCATTTTAACCATGTGTTTTGTTTTGTAAACGGCAATAAAATCGTAAATCGAAAAAATTACTAAAAGTCCAGCCACGATTTCAGGATTTAAACTCAATCCTAAAACACTACCCACCCCGGCCATTCCCAAAATCATTAAAATATCTTGATTTAAAACTGTGGGAGATTTCCACCACCAAAAATAAAAAAACACAATAAGAATTAGAGGCGCGGGTTCTGGTAACCAAGCTTCAAGAAAAAGTAATCCACCAAGAAAAGTTGATAGGGCGAAAAGGATTTTGAAAATTACCCCCTTTCCTTTTTGAAATTTCACAAAGTGCAAAATTAGAAGCAAAAGGAAAGTAGCTAAAAGAAAATAAAATATAAATTGCCAAAGAGAGATTTCGGGTGGAGTGATTTTTTTAATTTTTAAAATTTCATTTATTTTAAACGCAGCAGCAATTCCTAATCCTATGGTTAAACAAAATAAAAAAGCCTCGATAGCAAAGATTCGCCAAGGGCTTTGGATGGAGACTACTTCTGTCGGCTTTTGATTTTCATTACCTTCTGGCATTTTTGAAAAATGAAACGGTCTGGTGTCCGATAGGCCAACTTCCCCTTTTTCGCCCGTTTTGAAGAATAATTCTTCATAGCCTCACTAGTTTAAGAAGTTCCCTAATTTTGTCTTTTCTCTCCCAGGTAAATTCTGGTTCTTCCCTACCGAAATGACCATAGCAGGAAGTTTTTCGATAGATTGGCCTTAATAAATTCAGCTGTTTTATAATCCCTCCTGGTGATAACTCAAAAACTTTTGGAATTATTCTTAATAATTTTTCTTCTGGAATTTTATTAGTGCCGAAGGTATCAATGCTAAGCTCTGATGGCTCTACTCCTCCAATGACATAAGAAATTCTAACTAAACATTTTCCAGCCAAACCAGCTGCGACAATATTTTTAGCAATATATCTCGCCATATAGGCCCCTGACCTATCAACCTTTGTCGAGTCCTTGCCACTAAAACTACCACCGCCAATCGGAACTTGAGGTCCGTAGGCATCAACAACATTTTTTCTACCCGAAAGCCCTGTATCAGAAACTGGGCCACCAATGACAAAGCGACCGGTATTGTTAATATAATATTTCGTTTTTTTGTCCAAAAGATTTTTGCAAACAGGTTTTATTACTTTTCCAATGATATCTCTTTTAAGTTTATTCAAAGAAACATTGGGGTCATGCTGAGCAGCGACAATGACGCTAGTAGCTCTTTTTACAATTCCATTTTTGTATTCCAGGGTTATTTGAGATTTTCCATCCGGCCTTAAGTATGGCAAAACTTTTTTCTTTCTAACTTCGGCCAACCTCATTACCAATTTGTGGGCCAACATTATTGGCAGCGGCATTAATTCCGGAGTTTCATTTGTGGCATAACCAGTTACTGAACCCTGGTCCCCTGCCCCTTGTTTTTTTGTTCCTGTTTTTTTCACTCCTCTGGCAATATCCGGCGATTGTTCAGAAACTGTATTTAAAACTCCAACTGTGTGGCCATCGAATCCATATTCTGGCTTGTCATAACCAACATCTAAAATTACCTGCCTAACTAAATTGTTAATATCAACCCAAGCCTTTGTTGTAATTTCTCCTCCAACAACGACATAACCTTTTGAAACAAAAACTTCACAGGCCACCCTGGCAAATTTGTCTTGTTTTAAAATCTCATCCAAGATAGCATCGGCAATAGCATCAGCCACCTTGTCAGGGTGCCCAATGCAAACTGATTCCGATGTTAAAAAATAGTTTTTCATACTATAGTTTTTATTAATCTTCTTTGGGCTTCGACTTTTTCTCGATTAGAAATTTTAGCCTTTTTAATTCCTTTTTCCATTATTTCTAAAGTCTTGTCCATGAGATTTTTCTCAACCGGTCTGGGAGTCCCGTCCTTACCCCCAAACGCGAAAGAATATCTGGCCGGATCTTCATAAGAAGGTCTAGCTCCGTAAATTATTTCTGAAACAAGGGATAAGGCCCGGATGGTTTTAGGTCCAACACCTTTTAATGACAAAAGTTGTTCAAAATTTTGAGGATTTTGTTCATTAGCAAGAAAGATAGTTTTTTCCAATCTTTTCAAATCAAATTTTTCTTTCAATACCGGATGCCGGTGAAACTCAACATCATTTAGTTCCATCTCAGTAAAATTGCCCATTCTTTTTTGTTTAACTAAAGCATCTGATTTATTGATAATTTTTGAGAAATCCTTTAAAAATGTTTTTGGTTCTTCCTTGACTAACTCTGTTGAAATTTCTTTGTTCCCCCTGCTTTTCTTTGCTACTAAATTTAGCGGTTTTGATTTTATATCAGAAATAATTCCTGAGTGGGGCTCTTCAGTAAAATCTCGAATGTTGGAGGAGAGCCAATGATAACGTCTAGCTTTCTGAATCTCCGTGGCCATTCCCTGTTGGACCACACACCACTGTCCCGATTTACTAAAAATCAAATTGTGGTGATAAATTTGGAAAGGATTTTGCAAATCTTGTAGACAGGAACTATCGACCTTAGCTGAGATTTTGCTTGCATAAACTAATTTATCAATTTTTTCCATTGGCCAACCCAAAAATTCTCCCCAATTTTGAATTTGTTCAGGTGTTTTTCGTGAAGTTTTTCCTTTCCCACCACAGACAAAAATACCTAATTCATTTTCTAAACCCCGAAGTCCTTCTTTCAAGGCTCCCATTGTAGTAGTCCCGAGGCCTGATGAGTTCCAGTCGAAACCTATCACGCAGCCCAAACTCTGAAACCAAACTGGATCCGAAAGACGTTTTAAAATCTCTTCCCCGCCAAATTTCTCAGCAATAGCTAAAATTATTCCCCGAGAAAGCCTCTTCATTCTTTCAAAAAGCCAATAGGGGCATTTACCATAATCAAGTGGAATTGTAGCAATTCCTGTTCGCATAACTTCATTCTATCAAAAAGCTGGCTTTTCAGCCAGTTTTGATAATCAACCACGAGTGATTAATCACGAGTGTTGATTAATGAATATTAATCAACCTCGGGTGTTGATTATTAAATTCAACCCTAAGAAGAAATAATGCGCTCGGCTAATTTATAATGTTTTAAGGCCTGATTTCCCCAAGAATATTTTTTGGCATATTTCAGTGTCTTTTTTTCTATTTCCTTTAATAAATTTTGGCTTGAAATAACTTTTTTTATTTTTAAAATTAATTTTCCAAAATCTTTATCCACAATTTGGCCTGCCTCTTTTAGCATCTCGCCTGAACCTTCCATGTCTCTGCCAGCAATAAGGCTCCCTGTTCCTAACATATGGGCTAAGATTCCACTTTGAGTACATTTCTTTGGCCAATAAAAATTTATATCAAGAGCCTTCTGAAACAGAGTTAAAAATTCTTCTGGTAGCCAAGTTTCAAGAAAAAAAATATTTTTGCCATCGTGCATTTTCTTTAATTTCTGTGAATAGTTTAATTCTTTTTTGCTTTTTTCTCTTGGAGTGCCAATGTATAAGGCCACCACCTTTCTCTGAGGAAAAGCTTTTTGTAGACGCTTCCTCATCAAAAAAAGTTTTTCAGTGTTTTTAGTTGGGGTAATAAAGCCAGCATTTCCTATTATTAAAATCTTTGGGTCAAGAAAAATATTTTCTTTTTTTAATTCGGACTTTTTTTCTTCTTCCAAATTGGATTTTTCAATCAAGAATTGGTATACTTTTCGTTTAGCTGTATCCTTTGACATTTTAATTGTCCTCGGGAAATAATGGATTCCGTGCCTTAGAATATGGGTTTTATTAATATGCTGAGGAAAAGCTTTTTTTATTGCTAAATAGGAACCCCGGCTAAAAACAGTAACAGCATCAACCCAGGGGAAAATATATTTCAATAAATTGTATTCCCTTTTCTCCATCCCCCAAGGCGTCTGCCCGCTTTGGAAATGAATCGTGTGAAAACTAACATTTTTTTTAATTTTTAATCCGTTTAATTCCCTAAGAAGTCTAGCAAAACCTCGGAGATTTTTCCAGATACCGAAAGTGTGCTGAAACCAAAGGAGATATTTCTCATCTTTTTTTTGAAAATTCTTTATTCCTTTTAAAATCTCATTTAAGGAAGGGGCTCGCCGATTAGTAATTCCATACCAAGCCTGCTTTGGACTCTCTTTTTTTTCGCAAGTTAAACGACCCAGGGAATCTTGGAATTTTTTCAAATTAAAAGATATTATTTTCCATTTTTCTTTTGGAACTCCGCTGAGAAGAAATTTAAGATAATCGGCTATCCCACAAAGAATTGGTTTATAAGTGCTAACAAAATAAATTGAGACCATGGGTAATACTTATTTACTCGAGCGGTAGCGAAGTGTAGAGATGAACGAAGTTCATCGACTAAGTTCTGAATCTGATGGTGGCGTTAGCTATTCTGGCTAAAAGTCTTTCGATTTCTGAATAGGCAAAGATATTTTTAGGCAATCTGACCTGCCAGTCCCTTCTTCCATCTCTCAAAAGCGAAGTTCTCATTCTTATTTTCGTTCCCTCGCCAGGAATAATATCAGTGACCACTTCTGCTGGCAGAGTCTTCACATTCGTTTCTTCTTTAACATTATATAAAAGAATATTTCTGACTAGCTTTCCTCTCTGAGTGAAAACTCCCTTAGCCTGAGTTGAAATTATCACTCCATTTTTAATTTTCGCCCAAAGGATCTTACTGTCGACTAAAATGACATTTTCTATTTTTCCTCCCCCAATTTCAGAGTTTATCAAAATTGAATTTTTAATCTTCAAACCCTTGGCAAATCTTCTCTTAATCAAATATTTCTCCGCCTCAAAAAATTCCCTGGCAGCCTCGCCCTCATCAGTCTTCTTAATCAATTTTAAAAGATTTATAAAATAAATTTTCAAATTACCGTAATCCCACCAGAAAGTTTTTTCCCCTAAATTTTTCTCTCCAATAATTCTTTTTTTGCCAGTTTTTTGAAAGAAATTTCTCCTAATTTTTTTTATCCTCTCCCAATAAATTCCGCTTCCTCCCTCTGTCTGATATTCTCTTTTCCGCGAAGTTAAGGGAACCCACAAATGAAAATCGGTGCTCAAATTTCTTCTTCTTAATTCAATCTCTTTAAAAAATTCCTCAAATAGAGTTTCCAAAAAGGGAAGCGAAATTGAAAAGCACCCCAAACTTTTAAAAAGGGTTACCTTTTCCTCCTGATCTTTTTGAAGATAACCCTTTTCTAAAAATCTTTGAAATTTTTGCCAAGAGATTTTTTCTCGCATTAAAATTCCCCTCTTTTTTGTTGGGATTAAAACTCCGTATTGTTGCCAATCTCTCTGCCAATCCTTTTTTGAAAGGGAGAGTCCCTTTTCAATTCCAAAAATTTCAACTGGGAGTTTGGTTTCGAGCTTAGGAGTTCTAAAGGGAAGAAAAACTTGATCTCCCCAAAATACACAAATCCTCCCTTTCCTGGATTTGGCAAAAATTTGGGTAGAAAAGATTGCTGCTTCCAAAACCCTTAAAAGGGTTTCCCTGTCGCCTATTTTGATTATTTTTGGAAGTTTAACTCCTGGCTTATTATTAACCTCTGTTCCACAAAGGGGAGCCATTCTTTTTCCGTAACCAGCGGCATGATAAATAGCGACCTTACCTTCTTTTTCTAAAAGTTCTTTGAGATTCAGTATTTCATTCGCCGATTTCCAAGCATAAAGAGTGCCTAAAAGCTGGCCAGCACCCCCCGGCCAGTCTTCTTCGATAATAATAATTTGGGTCTTGGGTGATAAAATTTCGTTTTTAGAAGCCTCTAATCTTCTTTCCCAATATTCTTTATTCCCGATTGAGGCAACAACAATTATCACATCAAAACCTTGATTTTTCTGGACAACGGTTTTTATTTTTTTAATAATTGAATATTTCATAACAGTAATCAAAAAACAAAGCTTATAGCTTTGCTTATTCTATTTTTGAATTTTATACATTTTCCTCCATTAATCTTATCCCTTTCTCACTTCCTGTCAAGCCGCGATATTCGAATTAACCCTGAACAGGGAATAATTTCTATTCCTCTTTTTTCCAATCCATCAAAAAATAGATTCATTCCTAAAGAATCAGAAGACATATGGCCGGCGATAACTACATTAATGTTAGCCGCTTCGGCTTCTTTTTTAGATTCTTCCTGCATATGCATTCCAATTATCGTTCCGATGCCAGCTTGAGCCATTTTTTCGTAAATTTTCGGTCCGGGCTCTGTCCCGCCAGTAAGTTCAGTGACGGCAATTTTACCACATCGATTTTCTGGATTGCCAGTAAAAATTTTAGGACCAGCGCCAATCTTTATAGCTTCCTTATATTCCGGAACCTCTTTTAACAAACTCATTAAATCCTCAATCCTTTCCGGGTTTTCTTTTCCAATTAAGTCTTTTATAAATTTAGCTGCTAAATTGTCGCAAGGAGTATGAGAATTCATTAAACTAAATCCTAAAAGCTTAGCAGTATCGACTGTTCTTTGATGATTAATTGCATTAACTCCCCGAGCGACTTCGGAAATTCTTTCCTTCATTAAGCCCTCAGCAATATTTATTGGCACTCCATAATAATTTAAAACATCGCATTGGAGATCCATCACATCGGCTAAATGAGCCAATCCTTTTCCCAGCGGATGGTGGGCAATAATTAAATCTATTCCGCCAATTTCTTTGGCTAATAAAAGTTCGGCTGGTTCAATATCAATGCCAGCTAAAACCTTTTTTACCTCAGTATCTTGAGCTATATGATAAATTCTTGAGTCCAAATAGGGATTTTCCAGGGCTTCTTTATCAAACTCTTCTTTTTCTTTTTCCGAAAGCTTCTCATATTTTTCCTTTTTTCTTTTTAAAAGTTTTTCAATCCCTTCTCTCCCCCGGAAATCGACCTCAATTCCCATTTTTATTGCTAAGTTGTAAATTTCGTTGATTTTCATACTTTCTCTTTGATTTTTATTAAATATTTTTTATATAATTCATTTATTAATCCCTCTTGTTCTTTTATATCCAAAACTTCTCGGCGAATCCGCGCCTTCTCTCGACGAATAAATTTTCTGATGCTCTGAGGCATTCTTTTCATGAAACACACTATTTAAATTTCGAACTTTAAACATTAGAATTTGTTTAGAAATTAGAAATTTGGAATTAGAAATTTTCACTTATTACTCTCCTTTAATTACTGCTAATGGCACAAGTTTTGCCACTTTTTTTGACAAACCGGCGTTATGAACCACATTGACCACATCGTCCACGTCTTTATAAGCCATCGGTGCTTCTTCAGCGATTCCTCTAAGAGACCTGCATCTAACAATAATTCCTTTTGATTCTAAGTTATTTACCACTTCTTGTCCAGAGACCCTTCTCATTGCTTCATGCCGGGACATTGTTCTGCCCGCTCCATGGCAAGTTGAGAAAAATGCTTCCTCTCCTTCCTTTGTTCCGACTAAAACATAAGAGGCAGTACCCATTGAGCCAGGAATTATAACAGGTTGTCCTGTCTCTTTATATTTTTCCGGAATTTCTGGATGGCCAGCAGGAAAAGCCCTGGTTGCGCCTTTCCGATGAACAGCTACTTCGGTCTCTTTACCATCAATTATATATTTCTCTTTTTTAATAATATTATGGGCAACATCATAAAGCGGGGTAAGTGACGAAGCTTTTTCTCCCAAAACTGAGCTCCAGGCTTTTCTAACGAAATGAGCTATCATTTGTCGATTAGCCCAGGCATAATTAGCAGCCGATGCCATTGCTGCAAAATATCTCTGGCCCTCGGAGGAGTTAAAAGGAACACAAGCAAATTCTCTGTCGGGTACTTTTATACCGTATCTCTGCATAGCTGGAATCATAGTTCTTAAATAATCGGTGCAAACCTGATGGCCAAGCCCCCTACTGCCGCAATTTCCTACAATAAAATTATCGGCTATAAAATTATGATCTTCGTGTTCTACCTTAAAATCATATACGTATCCCTTAAAATTTTTAATTTCTTCTTTTTTTTCTACTATATCCCATATTATCTGAGAAGGTGGATTTAATTTATAAGTAGCTACAAACTCTGGAAAAGGAAGGCATGCGGTCGCCCGAGATAGAAAATTCGTCACAAAAAGTCTCGCTTTAGGTTTATTTGTAATAATTGCCTCTTTTTCTAATAAATTGTTTTTTAAATGGAGGTATTGCACTGCTTGAGCAGCCAGAGTAGATCTTTTTTTGTTATACTCATATCCAATTTTGGACCATAAATTAATTAAATTTTGTTCTTTTGAGGAAATTCTTAAAATTATTTTCACTGATTTTGCGCCTTTATTACTTATCCAAGAGTTTCTTACTAAAATTTTTGTTGATTTTACCTCAAATTCTTCTAATAAAGCTTCGATGTCTTTTAAAAATTTGTATCCATTAGCTTTAAGCCTTTTTACTTTGTTCAAAGAAACTGTTGGATTCTGAAATCTATAAGTTTCTCGTTTCCACTGATCTGGTTTTCTCATTTCTGCTCCAAAATAACCAGCCAAATATAATCTTTTTATCCAAAGAGGGGCTTTAAAGAGCCATTTTGGAACTCCAAATTTTACTCTACTTTTGTGACCAAATGGAGCTCCTAGACTCCGAAAAAGTAAAGGAAGGGCTATAGAATAAGTTACTAATTGATAACTAGTTCCTTTTATAATCCTCTTTTTTCCTTTATTGTCGGTAACCTTACTTTCTGTATAGAGTTTGTATATCTTGCTGCCCTTATACCCCAATTTTTCAATATCTTGTCGAATTTCTTTCAAGTCTTCTGGGTTTCCTATAAATTTTAACCATAATCTTTCTCGGTTTTTTTCTTTAACTTTTCCCAACCAGCCATCTCCTGTTAAAAAACCAAGTAGCTTTGTTAAAGTTGGCAAGCAAGGTGAGTTATATCTTAAGGGAAGAAGGCCTTTTTTCTTTAATTTCGTAATCGCTTTTTTGGTCCCACCTATTTTTTTGATGTCTTTTTCGTTTACTATAATTTCATCGTTCGGTTCTTTATAATCTACCCCCTCAAAAGGAGCAATTGCCACCTTCTCTTTTATTTTTATTTCATTAATTGTCTTCAATCCTATTGGCGTTAAAAGTGGATGGTCTTCTGTGGCCGTTATTTCTCTTCCTGTGCTGGTGGTAACTCTAAATATTTTGTTATAAGGCTTTGCTTTTATAAATTTTATTAACTTCGTATTTTCAATTCGATGAGTTTTTGTATTAAAACAACTGGCTCTTATTTCTCTCCATTTCTTTTTTAAATCCTCTATTTTAATTCGATAGCCATTTTGGGTTAATATTTTCGCATTACCAGGGAGGCAATGGATCATTATGATAATTTGATCTTTAAATAAGCCAAAAGCTTTAGCCACCTCCTCATTAAAAATTTCTATCACTTTTTGAACTTCCAGGAAATGATTTCCCGAGCCTAAAGTCCCAACTTGATCCCTCCCTCGATTTTTAGCATAATTGGAAACTGCTGTTGCATCTGCCCAATCTAAGCAACCATTTGCCTCACAATTTTCAATATCTTCTTTTTCACCATATCCCTTCTTAACCAAATAAGGAACCCCACCCTCTAAAATTTTATCTATTTCACTAATTGAAAGTTTAATCTGTCTTCCCCTGCCAAGGCCAGAGGGAACTTCTTTTTGAATTTCAGTAGCTAATTTATCTAAATAGGGTTTAATTTCTCTTTCCGAATATTCTGATTTCAGCAATTTCATCCCGCAATTTATGTCATATCCGCACATGCCTGGCGATATAATTCCATCAGAAATTCTAATTGCGGCTACCCCGCCAATCGGACTGGCGTAACCTTCATGCATATCTGGCATGGCTAAGGCATATTTCTGAATGCCGGGCAAAGTTGAAATATTTACCAATTGCTCAAGGGATTTGTCTTTAGAGCTTTCTTCCAACATCCTCTCTGAAACATAAGCCCGGGCTGGAACTCGCATATCTGGCCGAAAAGATTTTGGAATTTCCCAAAGCCAATCTGATATTTTTTTGAAATCCGCTTTTGAAATCATATACCGAGCTTCCGAAGGAAGCGAAGGTGAAGATGAGAACGAAGTTCTCATCGCCTGTTTTATTTTAACTTAAATTTCTAAAAAATAAAATAGGCCAAACTCTTTTGCTCTGGATCAAAGTTTGGCCTTTTTAGATGTATCGCCTCCAGTCAAATTCCTCCCGTTTCTTCGTCTCCTGCGCTTCTTTTTTCTTATTGAGAGGCAGCGGTTCTACTTCGGGCAATTTCCAAGATGGAGCGCCACAATGGTCGCAAATAAAATCTGGATGCCTCCTCCCTTCGAAGACCCTGTAGAATACTTTTGGTTTTACCAATTTCCCTTCATAGCACTTCGGGCATAGTGAGCCTTCCTCCATTATAGTAATTTACCTCCTTTCCGAAATTATTAAGGTGCAGAATTAAATTTAAATATCGAATAATGTTGTGGCTTGCCAAGTTTTATCTTTTTTTTGCCGCACTTCTAAATTATGATAGGTTACTCCTTTAATTTGAATTCCAATTCTTTTTAATTTTTTTCCTAATAAATTTCCTTCAATGTTTTTATTACTAAAATTTTTAAATTGAATATCGTGATAAACTTCTCGATTTACTTCGCTTAAATATAAAACTTCACTTAAAAAATCAACTAAAAGTGATGGCAAATCCAGAGAGGAAACCTTAATTTCTTTTTTTATTTCTTTGCCCGCCGTAGCTTCAGCGAAGGCGGGTTCATATTCAGCGCTTTCAAACATTCCAATCATTGCATTTTCAAAAAGCTCTTTTAAATCTTTCCCAAAAACCCTAATCTTCAAATCCGCCTTGTGTTCTAAAATTTCATATTTTTTCATAGAAATAATTTTTTAAATTCTTCTTTAACTACTTCCCTGTCGTCCCAGGGGATTTTTTTGCCACCAGCTACACATATCCAGGGCTCACAACCCTTGCCGGTAATTATCACCACATCTCCTGGCTTTGCTAACGCAAGCGATTTCCTAATTGCCTCACGTCTATCTAAAATCTCATAAAAATTGGAGGTTGGAAATTGGGATTTGGAAATTCCAGATTTTATCATCGATAAAATCTGGTATGGGTTTTCGTCATAAGGGTCTTCATTTGTCACGATAACCTCATCACAATATTTTGCTGCAATTTCGCCCAAAACTGGCCTTTTCCATTTATCCCTGCCGCCGCCACAAGCTCCTAAAACACAAATTAGTTTAGGTTTTAGGTTATAGGTTTTAGGTTTTAGGTTATTTAAAGTCTGGTAAACTTTTTCAAGCGCATTTGGGGTAAAAGCATAATCAACGAAGACTTTAAAAGGTTGGGAAATTACCTCTTCCATTCTGCCGGGAATACTGCCAACCATCTCTAATACTTTTTTGCAAATCTCTAAATTAACTCCCTGGGACACTCCAGCGCAAGCTGCCGCTAAGGCATTGTAAACATTGAAGTCGCCTATCAGTTGGAGCTTGAATTGAAAATTTTTAGCATTAATATCTCCTTTATTCAACCCGTAAGTATATTTTTTCTTTGCCGGAAATTGCAAAAGATAATTTGCGTTTTCGTCATCGATATTGATGATGTGAATGTTCTTTGTTGCTTGAAATAATTTTCCTTTGGCTTTTTTGTAATTTTCGAAACCGCCATGAGCCTCGATGTGTTCTGGGGTTAAATTAGTAAAGACAGCCGTATCAAAATTGATGAACCTATGGCGATGTTGCTTAATCCCTTCAGAAGTCACCTCTAAAACTGCAAATTTACAACCGGAAGCCACTGCCTGTCTTAAAAATTTCTGAATTTGAAAACGACCCGGCATTGTCATCTTTAAAGTATTGGGCCATTCTCTCTCGCCAATTTTAAATTTTATTGAAGATAAAGAAACAACTTTATATCCTGCTTCCTCCAAAATTTTAGTTGTTAAATTGACTACCGTTGTCTTGCCATTGGTGCCGGTAACTCCAATTATTTTTATTTTTCGCGAAGGAAAACAGTAGAAAATTACTCCCAAAAGAGCTAAAATGTAATGGTACCAGTTTAGTAAAAAGGGAGGAATAAACTTTTTCAATAATTCCTTCATATCTATCTATTTTACCTTAAAATGGGCCATGTTCAAATTAAAATCCTCATTTAAACCAACTGGCGACCAGCCCCAGGCGATTGAAAAATTGGTTAAAAATTTAAAAGCCAGTGCCAGGCATAATGTTTTATTAGGAGTCACGGGAGCCGGGAAGACTTTTGTAATGTCTAATATTATCGAGAGAATCCAAAAACCAGTACTTTTGATCAGTCATAACAAAACTCTCGCCGCTCAAACTTATCAGGAATTTAAAGAATTCTTCCCAGAAAATGGGGTTCATTATTTTGTCTCCTATTATGATTATTATCAGCCTGAGGCTTATATTCCCCAGACTGATACCTATATTGAAAAAGATGCCAAGATAAATGAGGAAATTGATAGATTGAGACATGCAGCCACTCAAGATTTACTAACCAGAAATGATGTCATTATTGTTGCTTCAGTCTCTTGCATTTATAACATTGGTTCCCCCGAAGCCTACCAACAGGTTTCTTTAGAAATTAAACCCGGCCAAAAAATAAAAAGAAAAGATTTAATTTCCCATTTAACCAATTTACAATATCAGCGGAATGATATTGATTTTAAACCCGGCACTTTTAGAGTCCGTGGTGATATTGTTGAAATTTATTTAGTCACCGGCAAAGAAATTTTAAGAATCGAATTTTTCGGAGACGAAATTGATAAAATTTCGATAGCCTCGGCTTCCCTAACCCCTAACTACAAACTACTAACTACTAACTACCGACTATATCCTGCCCACTTTTGGGTCACTCCCCAAGAAAAACTAAATATCGCCATTGAAAATATAAAATTAGAGTTAGAAGAGCAATTGAAGAAACTGAAAAAACAAAAGAGGTTATTAGAGGCTCAGAGATTAGAACAAAGAACAAATTATGATTTGGAAATGATGAGAGAAACTGGTTATTGTCACGGAATTGAAAATTATTCAAGGCACTTAGAGTTCAGGAAACCAGGCCAAGCTCCCTATGCTTTAATTGATTATTATCTTCACCCCGTTAAATCCGCCGAAGGCGGTGCGAAGCAATTTAACGGGGCAAGGGATTTTCTAATCTTTGTTGACGAATCCCATATGACAATCCCTCAGCTCCATGCCATGGCAAACCAGGACCGAGCCAGAAAAGAAACCTTGATTGAATATGGATTTCGCCTACCTTCAGCTATTGATAATCGACCTCTAACTTTCGGAGAGTTTGAGGAAAGGGCTCCTCAGGTAATTTATGTTTCAGCCACGCCGGCAGAAGAGGAGAGAAAAAAAACTGGAAAAAAATATATTGTTGAGCAGTTGATTCGGCCCACGGGATTAGTGGAGCCATCGGTTGAAATTAGGCCAACCAAAAACCAGGTTAAAGATTTAATAGAAGAAATTAAAAAGAAGGTTAAGAAAAAGCAAAGGATTTTAGTTTTAACTTTAACTAAAAGATTAGCCGAGGCTCTCTCTGATTATTTAGCTGAAGAAGGAATTTCCAGTCAGTGGCTTCATGCTGAAGTAAAAACTTTGGAAAGGCCCCAAATTTTAAAAAATTTAAGGGAGGGGAAATACGATGTTTTAGTCGGGATCAATTTATTAAGAGAGGGGTTAGATTTGCCAGAGGTGGCTTTAGTGGTAATTTTAGATGCCGATAAAGAAGGATTTTTGAGATCAGAAACCACTTTGATTCAGACCATGGGTCGAGCAGCCAGGCATCTTGAAGGTCATGTTATTTTATATGCTGATAAAATTACTAAGTCTATGAAATTAGCAATAAATGAAGTTTTGCGAAGAAGAAAAATCCAGGCAAGATATAATAAGCTTCACAAAATTATTCCAAAACCAATTATTAAAGAAATCAGAGATTGGCCTTTTGCTTTGAGAGAAAAAGAAATTACCTCAGAATTTTGGATGATCAGGGACGAGAAACTTTTAGAGAAAGAAATGAGGGAAGCCGCCCGCAATTTAGATTTTGAAAGAGCAGCCGAAATCAGAGATTTGATAAAAAAGATAAAAACAGCAAAATAAAAAGTTCGAAACTAATTTTCCACCTATTAAATCTTATTAGAAATTTTATCTCAATAGGTGGAAAATTATTTAAGGAGGAGTTTGCATTATTATTAAATTTTGCTAAAATAATTAAAAGGATGAGACCAAAAATCCTTATAATTGAGGATGATAGGCCAACTATTAAGCTTTTCGAAGAAGTTTTCTCAATGGCTGGATTTGAAATTGAAGTTTTGGATTTGGGACAAAAAGCAATTGAAAGATTGAAAGAAATTAGGGAAGGAAAAAGGGAGAAACCAGATTTAGTTTTATTAGATTTAATTTTACCAGATATGAATGGTATTTCAGTTTTAAAAGAGGCTAGAAAATATCCCGAAACGAAAAACCTTAAAATCTATGCCTTAACCAACTATAGTAACCCTGAATTCAATCAAGAACTTACCAAAGAAGGAATTGATAAAATCTTAATCAAAGCTCAATATTCCCTCAAAGAACTAATCGCGATAATTGAAGAGGGCTTAAAATTAAAATAATTAAAATTCTCTTTCAAAATCCAAAAGGAAGATTTTGTTATTTACCAGTAAAATTAAAAATAACTCTGTCTATCGTTATTATCCGCCAGTTAAATTCCACCTTAACTGGTTTTTAATTTAAAAATATGGCAAAATTAATTAAAGGGGTTATTTTCCGGATTTCGGGTAGATATCAAACCGGTATGCAAAAAGAATATTTAAATTTATTCTCAATTTTAATAAGTTTTATAATAGGATTATCTGTATATTTAAAGGGGAGAAATAGACAGGTCGGGCTTCATTTTTTAATTTTCGCTATCATTATAACCTTATGGTCCATCTCTTTATATTTTTATAATATCCCTGTCTTATTGAGCGCATTTGAATGGTTAAAAATAACCTTATCTCTAACTATTATCGGCATTTTTGAACTTTTTTGTTTTATTATTGTGATTTCTAATATCTCCTTAAAAAAATTTAAGCTTCCTTTAATTATATCTTCTATTTTGAGTGTAGCTATAATTTTAGCACTTTTTGTAAATAATCTGATAACGGAGGGAAAAAGCTATTTAATAATACTTCATCCCCCCTCTGTGATCTTTTTTTTATTACTTTTTATCTATGGAGCTTTTGGAGCAGCAATCTTATTTGAAAGATCTCTTAAAAGTTTGGGTATCGAACGCTTACAGGCTATGTATATATTAGTTGGGTTTGGACTATTTCTTATTTCTACTACTGTTTTAAATGTTTTTATCCCGTTAACTACCGGGTCAGGGGGGCATCTTTGGTTAGGCCCCATCTTTGCTCTTTTGTTAGTTGGTTTTTTTGCTTTTGTTATTACTCGTTATTATCTTTTTGAAATTAGAGTCATTTTAATGAAGTTGTTTGTGGGAGTGATGGGAATGATTTTGTTAATCTTGCCTTTTTTAATACCGAGTTTTAATTTAAAAATTCTTACTACCATTATTTTTCTTTTATTCTGCATTTTGGGGCATTATTTACTTAAAGGGGTCGACGAAGAATCTAAAAGAAGAGAAGAGGCGGAAAGATTAATAGGAGAATGGGAAAAATTAACGCGAGCAAAAGATCAATTTTTATTATCCCTTCAGCACCATCTAAGAACCCCCCTCACCCCAATTAAAGGATATTTAGAGAGGATTTTAGAGGGGACTTATGGCAGAGAGGAAAACCCTGTCATTAGAGAAAAACTTATTGAGATGAAAAAGCTTGCTGATACCCTGTATTCTCTAATGGAAGGTTTATTAGATGTCCAAGAGTTGAAAATGGGGAAAAAAACTTTGAGTTTAGAAGATTGCCAAATTGGAAATTTAATTGAAGGTATAATTGAAGAATCAAGACCAGAAGCAAAGCAAAAAGGGCTTTATCTAAAATTTGAAGGAATTCCTCTGCCAATGATAAAATTGGATAAAAAAAGAATAAGAGAAGCGATCTGGAACTTAGTTGATAATGCCATTAAATACACAAATCGGGGAGGTGTTACTATTATAACTAAAATTGAAGATGAAAAATTAAAGATTGCTATTTCTGATACCGGGATTGGTATGGAGAAAGAAGAGATTGATTATTTTTTACAAGGAAAACTTTTTGAAAGAGGGGGGGAAGCTAAAAAACTTTACGGGCCTGGTAGGGGAATAGGTTTAAGCCTCTCTATTGAATTTGTTAAAGCTCACGGGGGTAAAATCTGGGCAGAGTCGGAGGGATGGGGTAAGGGGACAACTTTCTGGATTGAGTTACCCATTAAAATAGAGTAAAATAAAAATATATGCCAATTACTAAATCGGCGAAAAAAGCTCTCCGCCAGAGTTTAAGGAGAAGGGCTCGAAATCTTCAGAAAATGAGGAAACTAAAAAACCTCTTAAAAGAGGTTAAAAATTTAGTTTCTCAGAAGAAAGTCAAAGAGGATAAATCCTCTTTTCCGCCTTCGCTTTCACGTGGCGAAAGCTCGGCGATTGAGGAGGCAAGAAAACTTTTGCCCCGGGTTTATAAATTATTAGACAAGGCAGCCAAAACTGGATTAATTAAAAAAAATACCGCGTCTCGAAAAAAATCAAGAATAACTAAGTTAATTTCTAAATCTCAGCAATAAGTAAATCTAAGGCAACTTCTGGTTCCACTCTTCCTGTTTTGATATCGAGATCTACCTGAAAAATTTTTTGGTAGATTTTTTTTAGTTCTTGAATGGTGAACTTTTGAGCCAGAGAGTAGCTTTTTTTAATAATGTAAGGATGAAGATTAGTAACTTTTGAAGGGATGTAAGGGGATCGATACTTTTGAATAAGGTCTTTGACAATTAGCAAATTCCGAAACTGAAAATTAATCATAGAAAGAAGATATAAAGGAGAGTCTCCTTTTTCTAAATGTTTGTGAACCAGTCCCAAGGCCTGTTTTTTATCTTTCAAAGCCAGGGCGTCAATAGTTTTAAAAATATCAGTCTCAATTTTTGGTTTCACCAAAAGTTCAATATCTCCGCTAGAAATTTCGATATTTTTATATTTCGATTTGTGGTCAAAGAGAACTTCGTTCTCTTTTCCACCTTCGGCCACCGAGCGAGGCGGAGCTGAGCGAAGGTTAAGAAGAGATTTATCTCTTCGCCTCGCTGCGCGCGGGGCTCGGTAACTAACTAGTTTTCTTATTTCATTACTCATCTGCCAGAGATTGCTACCAACAAATTCAATTAATTTATCTAAAGCCTTATTTTCAATTCCGGTTTGATATTTTTCAAATTCTTTTTTTATCCAGTTTCTTAATCTTTGACCCTCCAGGGGTTTAAATTCCTGACATTTAGCCTGCTTTATTAAAAAATCAAATAAAGAATCCTTTTCAGGAATCTGACCGGTTTCATAAAACAGAATTACATCCTCAGCATCCCTAAAGATTTTTGCCCCCTTTAAAAACTTCTCCTTAAATTCCGAATTTGGAAAAGCCTCAGCCAAAATTATTAATTTTTTTTCAGCAAACATTGAGGTTTGCCGAACCTCGTCTTTAAAATCTTGAAAATTAAGATTCTCGTCATCAAAGTATTTTAAATTCAGCCCGCTTTTATGGACTTTTTTATAATGTTCAATTATCTCATTTAATTTCTGCCTTGACCTATAAGTATCGGGTCCGTAAAGAAATAAAATCATATTATAATCTCAGCTTATTAAACCGGGTGATGAATTATAAAATCGATATCAAGTACAGTGATTTTTCCATCGCCATCTAAATCTTCTCTTTCCAATGTTCCAGCACATTTATGACAGTTATAAATTGTTTTCAGATATTTCTTTTCTAATAGTGAGGGAATGCGATCATAAAATTTTTTTTCATTAGGATATTTCAACTTATAAAACTCGTAGAGACCCATTGTGCCTTTAGTAGAATTACATTGTCGACATGCCCACACTTGATTGTGGATACTTTGTATTATGCTACAAGTTGTGCATTCCGGCTTAATATGCAGTGATCTCGGAACAATATGCTCCCAATGAAGCTCTTGTTCTGTATCACAATATATGCACTTCTTCTCAGTTCCAACAAATTGTCGATCTTCTCTGGTTATGTCAGACCAAGACTTAGTACCATTTTTGAGTTCTACAAATGTCTTTTTTATGAAACCGAAGTGATTTTTCTTCGCTTTTAGCCCATTTGGAGATTTAAAAGCACTTTTTGCAATAATTTTAGCATATTGATAAAAAATAATATGTTGAATTGTTTTAATTCCAATTTTCTTCCTGTAATAATTGGCGTTTTTATATCCGTTCATAAAAATAAAAAAGTTTATATTAAAGATACTTAATAAAAGTTATTTTGAAAAATAATTAAAAGACGGGCAAATATGTTTGAGTATACATTTTGGGCAAAGCGGCTTCCTAGCTAAGCAAATATTCCTTCCGTGTTCCATTAAAAGACAACTGAAATCCCCCCAGCATTTTTGAGGAATTATTTTCATTAAATCTTGTTCAATTTTGTCTGGCTCATTGTATTTTGATAACCCTAATCGTTGTGATAATCTTCTAACATGTGTGTCAACAGAAATTCCCTCCTTTTTTCCAAAAGCAAAAGTAAGCACTATATTCGCTGTCTTCCTCCCAACCCCTGGCAAAGTTGTTAATTCTTCCATTTTTCGCGGCACCTTCCCTTTAAATTTCTCTATTATTCTCTGGCAGGTAGCAATTATATTCCTTGCCTTATTTTTATAAAAACCAGTGGCTTTTATATCTTCCTCAAAAGTCTTTAAATCAGCTTTTGCGTAATCCCTTATATTTTTATATTTCTTAAATAGATTTTTTGTGACTCTATTTGTCCTCTCATCGGTGCACTGTGCAGAAAGAATAGTTGCAACTAAAAGTTCTAGTGGATTACTAAAAGTTAAAGCAAGTTTAACGTCTGGATATTCGTTTTTTAATAATTTAATAATTTCTCCCGCTCTATTTTTATTTTTCTCCTTTTGCATATTCACTTTTGAAAATTTTACTCTCCGGTCATGTATTGCCTTTTATTGGCCCACCAATCATCAAAAGTTTTTTCTTTGACTAAAATGCCCAGTTGTTTCCTTATGGTATTTAGGACGTTAACAAGCTCTTCTTTAGAAGTAATCACTCCCTCTTCAATATAATGAGCAATCAAATCATCTAAGTCGTTATAACCAAACTGCTTTTGTATCTCCCTAAAGTTCTTCGCTTCATTTATGATAAGATTTAAATAATATTTCTCCATTATGATTCTTGGTTGTTAAATTTAATAATTTCCGACCTTTGTTTTGAATATTTTTAAATTATAATTAAAATCTGTCCAAACATCAACAAACCCAGCCCCCAGAATTGGGGGCTGGGTTCTTTTTAAAATCTCTGACTATTGTTTCTACTTCTGGTAACTCCGGCATTTCACTTTAGGGCGGCTTTGATTTTGTCAATAATTTCACCGGGAGTGAAATGGGCTTTAATTAAATAATCAACCGCTCCCATTTTCAGTCCTTTTTCGACATCTTCTTTCTGGCCAAGGTTGGATAAAATAATTACTGGGATTGAATATAGGGCTGACTCCTCTCTCATCCGAGCTAAGACTTCGAAACCATCAATCCCGGGTAAAATTAAATCAAGCAAGATTAAGTCTGGCTTTTCTTCTTTTATTTTTTTTATCCCCTCCTCACCATCAATTGCTTCAGAAATCTCGAAACCTTCTTTAATAAGTTTTTTGGCAATCAATTCCCGAAGGAATTTATCATCCTCAATTATCAAAATTTTTTTCATAAAAATTTTTGATTAAAAGAATCTTGAACGAAGTGAAAGATCCTTGCCATTAAAATTGTCTTTGCCATATTATTTCCCAATCTGCTTAACTACTTTATCAACTACCTCTTGAGGGTCAAATTCAGTTTTTATTAACCAGTCTTTCGCCCCCAATTTCTGGGCTTTGTCAATTTCTACCGGTTGACCGGAATTAGAAATAACAATTACCGGAATGTCTTTTAAATTTTTATCTTTCCCCATCTCTTCCATTACCTCAAACCCGCCCATCTTCGGCATAATAATATCCAGCAAAATAAGGTCTGGCTTTACTTCTCTCATTGCTTTTAATCCCTCTTCTCCATCTCTGGCAACCGAAATTTCATAACCCTCTTTGGTTAATTTTTTTTGAAGGAGATCAATCATAATCTCCTCATCCTCGACTAATAAGATTTTCTTTGCCATATTTTTATTATAACTTATTTAAAATTTAATTAAAAACCCACAGAAATCATCCCCTAAGCCAACACATCTTTTTTCTTCGCAGCTAACATTAGTAATGCTAAATTCTTGGCCAGCTACTGCCATTGACCCTTTTTTAGAGATTACCCCATCTAAATATCCCTCAATAAAACCCTCTTCAAAAAAACAAAGAGTTTGCAAGATATTCGGAACTCCGGCAGTTAAGGAAGATTCATAAATTTTAATCTGAACTCCTTTTAATTCCGGCATCATCTCAATTTCGACTTTTCCTTCTCTCAAAAATTCAATTATTTTTTTAATTTCTTCCAAAACAAGCAATAATTCGCTTCTCTCGGAATTCTCACCCATTCTTTTGCCAAATTTCATTCCGGCTAACCTCAAAGCAGATTGATAACCAACCGAGGCCCATTGGAGGGAGTAAATTATCATTCGGCAAAGCCGAATATCGACCTGGTCTCCCAGTTCTTTTCTTTTAGTTTTAAGTGGCTTCCCTTCAATAATATCTCTGAGGTCTTTCTCAAGAGCTTCAATAATTTTTTCCATAGAAGTCGGCTCTCCTATTTTGTTATATATTTTTTAGCCAAAAGATAACTGCCTCGAATCAAATAGATACTGGCCGCTACCTGAACAACAAAGAAAACAATTAATAAAACCTGGCCAACAATCCACTGATAGAGAATTGGCACCTCGATTAATTCATGAACTGTTCCCCAAACCATTGCCATCCAGAAAAATTTCCATTCCTCTGGGATTGGTCTCTCTCCATAAAATCGGCGCAAATACTTAATGATATAGTAAGCGGCCATTCCAAAACCTCCTATGATGGGAATATGCATCAACAAGAAATAAAGGCTCATTCCAAAGGGACCGATGGCTAAAGGATTTACGGCATAAAATTCTAAAATTGGCATGTTTTTAAGAAGTTACTTCTTTATATAGAAAATAAGCTCCGAGACCAATCAAGACCCCTCCTAAGGCGTGGGGAATGAGCAAAAGAATGTTTGTTTCAATCATTCCGGCATTGGGCCATTCGTAATAACCGAGCATCTCTCCAATTTCAGCGATGGCAGTGATAAAGATACCCCACAAAATAAATTTCCAGGATTGGGGAATCTTCCTTTCAGCAAAAAATCCTTTAGTGTATTGAACAATATAATAAGTAGCGACAATAAAAGCTACGGCAGCAAAAACCACACCAATCAAAGTCGGCCATTTCAACCAGCCCAAAGTTTGACCCATAAAGGTGTTGATATCGAAATATTCTATTCCAATTAATGGTGGCTGTGGACTACCTGGTACAATCATATTTTTTAATAATTTTAAGCAACGTCGACCTTTTATTTTATTTTACTCTTAGTAGCAAAATAGGCAATAACCAACCACTGGACTGTTTCCACAACTACTACTATTAAAAATCCTATTATTCCTCCTTTTATAATCAAATAAATAATAAGGGGAGCCTCCGCCGCTTCCATTGCTCCGATTATCAATCCTCCTTTTACTAAAATTTTATAAGCAAATATTAACCAGGTCTGGACTATATTTATTATAACAAAAATTAGTATTAAAAGGAATAGAAGATTACCCATCAATTTTAAAATTCTTTTAGAAACTCTCCAAACTCTTCTTTCACCGGTATAGCGAAATAAAAGGTTGTTCCCTTCCCCTCTTCTGATTCAAACCAAATTTTGCCACCATGGGCCTCGATGATGTTTTTGGTGATAAAAAGGCCCAAACCTGTTCCTTCAGTTGCCATTCTCATTACATTGGCCGCTCGAAAAAACTTGGTAAATATCCTTCCCTGCTGATCTTTGGGGATTCCAACTCCGGTATCTTTTACTGAAAACTCTATTCCCCCTTTTTTATGTTCCAATGAGACCATCACTTTCCCATAAGCTGGAGTATATCTAATAGCATTTTCAATAAGGTTGTCAATCGCTAATCTTATCTTTTCCACGTCTAATTTAATCTTTGGTAACCCCTCTTCTGGTTTTTTAAATTCGAATCTTATTTTTTTCTTTTTAATTTCTTCCTGATAGGAATTTGTGACAAATTGGACAATTGGTTCAACATCGGCCAAAACAGGTTTATAGAGATATCTCCCCTCTTCAATCCTGGTGACATCCAGAAGGTCATTAATTAAAGTAATCATTCTTTCATTGCTTTTATAAGTTTTCTCAATAAAATCTTTTTGTTCTTCGGTTATTTTACCGAGGTCTCCATCTAAAAGCATGCGTAACGTCCATTTAATTGCCGAAAGGGGTGTTCTTAATTGGTGAGCGGCTAGAGAAACAAACTCAGTTTTCATTCTTTCTATTGTCTTTTCTCTGGTAATATCGTGTAAAATAATTAAAGTTCCCAATTTCTCCTCTTCTCTCATTATCGGAATGGTACTTACTTCCAAAACCAAATCTTCTCTTATCTGAACTTCTTTTCTAAAAACTCCCTTTATTTCTTTTCCTGCTATCCTCACAATGGGTTCAACAGTCGGGAAGGTGCTTAATTCCAAAATTGGTCTATCGACTATATCTCTACTTTTAACATCGAAAAAATCTTCAGCCTGAGGATTAATTAAAGAAAGTTTTCCTTCTTTATCAAAAACCAAAAGCCCATCGGCAAAATTAGTAATAACTGCCAAAGTTTTATTTTTCTCTTCCTCCGCTCTTCCTCGTTCCTCCTCAACATCCTCTAACATGTTCATCAAAGCCGTCCTCGATTCTTCTAATTCTTTTGTCTTTTCCCCCAATTCTTGGAGTTCGGCTTCTCTTTTTTCTCGGATTTCTGATAACTCAAAATCTCTCCTGACCAGCATTTTAGCGATTCGATCTAATTCTGTAATCTCCTTTTCTCGCTTTTCTTTAATTTCGGTTAATTCCAGATCTCGCCTAATCAACATTTTTGCGATGCGGTCTAATTCTTTAAGTTCTTCTCCTCGCTTTTGGCTAATTTCTAAAGGCGGGGTATTATTTTTCCCCAATTCTAATCTCACTGTTTTTCTGTTTGGATTTTTTTTCATTTAAATCCAAAATTTTTAAGCTCTTTGCTTAATTTTTGATTTTTGATATTTGATTTTTAATATTTCTCTTACTCTCCCAATATCATCAAAGCCATGGTTTCATTATGAAACACAGAAAAACACTCAGGTCCCAACACTCCTCCTAAGGGGGCTTGTTCTCCGTAAGTATAAAAGCCAATTAAGGGAACTTCTTTCCCTAAAACATTCTGAATGGCCATAATTTCTTCTCCTATTCTTGCTCCTAAAAGTTTATTTCGGGCCATACAATCAAAAACTAAAACCACTTTTGGTCGAGCGTCTTTGAGTTGAGATAAAGCTCCTTCAGCAGCTTCTTTTGCAGCCTGAATAGCTTTATCGAAATCTCCCAGCATTAACCTTATTTCTGAACCTTCAGGAATTTCGGCTGCACAGGTAATTTCTCCTTTCTCGTTAGCAATAACCACATCTCGAATCAAAAGCTCAGAACTTCCTTCTACGCTCATTCCTAATGGATAAGTATAGGCCATTCGAGCAATCGGTTCTTTGATCAATTCTTCAGCCTTCTTCCCAAAGTAATCCTCATAAATAGAAAGGGCGGGACGGTTATTTACTTCGATTAATTTGCCTCCTTTGGCTTTGGTAACCTTCATTGGAAGACCAATTGGTTCCCAGCCGTGCCTCACTCCTACTCCAAAAGAAAACTTACCAGAAAGCCCGATTCCAACCACAGCATTGGTCAAAACTTGATCATTGTAATATTCGTAAGTTTTCTTGAAAAGAAAGTCATCCCCAGCTGAACCACCCATAATTGGAAAATTTTTGCCAAAAACCTCTTGAACTCCTCTCACTGCTGCCGCTCCATTTTCAGCTAATCCATCCAATAACATGGTAAACAAAGAAATATCTCCTTCGGCTTTTTTCTTTACTTCTTTTGCTGCCATAGCTCCAGCCTGATGAGAATCCTTGTCCGTGCCCTCTCCTACCCCAACAGTAAAACTAATGGTATCAGAACTCAGAGCCATTACTGCCACATGTTTTGAAACTGGCCCTTCTCCAGTGATCTCTCCGGAATCACTGCAGCCCACTAAAGGAATTTCTTTGGAAATAGATCTTACCCCTTTCAGCATTTTCTCTTGATCGTAGGCTACTGTAGAGAAAACAACGATTAAATCGGCTTTATTACCGGCCTGGCTCAGAGCTGTCTTACAGGCCTCAACTCCGGCTTTGGTGGCATCGGGATTATTACTTCTTCCTACTCCGGCTTTAATCATAATTTTAATTTCTCTATGATAACTAATTATTAGTTAGGTCGACCTTTGGATTTTTCTAACTCTTTTTTGAGTTTTTCTATTTCTTCTTTTAAAGTAACCATTTTTAATTCTCGGCCAACCGCTAATCGGGAGAATTTTTCCAATTCATTTATTTTTTCTTGAAGTTCTTTTGTCCTTTCTTTAATCATCTCTTCTTGACCCTCGGTAAGCTCTCTTAACTCTCTAGTTCTAGCCTCCACTTTTATTTCCAAAACTGCTTTAGCCG